>ENA-ORCP01002623-ORCP01002623.1-human-gut-metagenome-genome-assembly--contig:-NODE-2623-length-14248-cov-19.764025_pt1 | contig 14248 bp, 14 predicted proteins | sample MGYA00242990_ERZ507991 | MGnify/ENA primary metagenome ERZ507991 (study PRJEB26167, sample SAMN06115496) | human gut metagenome | host: Homo sapiens | place: China:Henan | collected 2015-05-07... | reverse complement strand
CTGATTAAATCGTTGTCTGCTTTTATTCTAGAATTTTTATGCAATGCGAGGAATGGGATGACGCGAATAGCGAGCTATTTAAGGAGTCCCATGACGAAGCAGTGCGTAAAAATTCTTATAAAAGCAGATTCTATGAATTAATCAGTGCTTCCTTAACATTTTTCCCGGCCTTTTTTCATTCCCCAGATATCGCCAGCTCCGCCCTTCCCTCATTCCACAAGCACCATGCCGTACACCGATACTTCCTTCACCGGCCCGGTGAGAACCCGGGTGTCGAAGCCGTTGTCATGGGCCAGGGCAAATACGTCGATACCGCAGGCCTCCAGGGATGGGCGGGCGGATTCGGGGTGGATGCACTGCTTCAAGTTGCACACCCGGCAGAGGCCGCAGCGTCCAGCCTTCAGGGCGAAGGCTTTGTAGTAATTTTTCATCATCGCCGCTTTTTCCACCTTCAGCAGGATATCCAGCAGGCCATTGGTGAGGCGGATGTCGAATTCCTGCCAGTCCCTGCACTCCTCCAGCTTGATGGGCATAGTGTGCTTCACCAGGATGCCCAGGGTGTATTCATTGAGAAATTCATTCATCTGTGACAAATTCGGCGTATAAGGCGGACAGCAGAGGCATTTCCCGTACTGGGGACAGCCGAACTGGCATTTCATCCTTGGCCACACGCCCCGCTTCACCTTCGTCACATCCACCATTTTGACGTCCGCCGCTCCGGCCTTCCGTGCTTCCTTCATCAGTTCCACCATATCTTCTCTATTCATGATGATCTCCCTCCTATGATTTCCATGAAGTTCCTATGATATGATTGTATCACGTTCTGCCCTAGAGAAGCACTGATTAATTCATAGAGTTTCCTTTTATAAGAATTTTTATGCACTGCTTCGTCATGGGCTTCCTTAAATAGCTCGCTATTCGCGTCAGCCCATTCCTCGCATTGCATAAAAATTCAAGAATAAAAGCAAACAATGATTTAATCAGCGCTTCCCTAGAAATCGGTTGCTCTTCTCTATCCGGTTTATTAAAATAGATAAAGGAAATCTTTTTGTAAATCTCATATTTCATGAGTTTAAAATCATATTTTCTCAAAGGAGCCTTTATGAAAAAAGTCCTCATCTCTTTATCCCTCCTTCTATCCCTGGGCTTTACCGCCTCCGCCGCCCTGCCGGAGGCAGGTGTGTACCTTGACAAGGATGGCAGCCCCATAACGGAAGAGCAGATGGTGCCGCCTTCTGTGAAATCGGCCAAAATGCTGCCCCAGTCCGCCGCCGTCCATGACGCCCTCTCCCAGCTGCCCCACTCCGCCGCCACGGTGCTCATCCTTTCCATCAATGAAGACGGCGCCGTAACCCATGAGGAAGTGTCCGAAAGCTCTTCCTCCCTCATTCTGGACCAGTACGCCGCTTCCTCTGCCGAATCCTGGACCTTCCGTCCCGCCCGCCGGGGAGAGAAGGCGGTGCCCTTTACCGTCCGCATTCCGGTCCGCTTCGTTTCCGCCATGATCTCCGTGCCGCCAGCACCGGAAAAACAGGTGATGGCGGATATGACAGACAAGGAGCAGCAGGCCGCCGAAAGGAGCGGCCACCCCACCTTTTCCGTGAAGCTGTCCATTGACGGGGACGGGAAAATGACTGCACCGCCAAAAGTGCAGAAGGAAGAACTTACCCTCAGCGATTCCGATTTCAAAATCCTTTCCCGCTACATAGAACGCTCCCTCCGCCAGTGGACCTTCTCCCCCGCCAGAAATCCGGACGATGAGGCCATAGACGCGGAAACTGCGATTTCCATAACGGTGTAAAAAAGAGGTTTCCTGTAGTAGTGATAATCTTTGGTCAAGCCTGCCGACAGGAAACTATTGGCGAAGGGTTTCCTGCTGTGGTGATACACTTTGGGCATTCATGCCGACAGGAAACTATTTGCAAAGGGTTTCCTATGGTGGTAATACACCTTAGTCAATCATACCGACAGGAAACTGTTAGCGAAAAGTTTCCTACTGTGGTGATACACTTTGGTTAGGCATACCGACAGGAACCTATTCGCGAAGGGTTTCCTATGGTGGTAATATGCCTTAGTTAAGCATGCCGACAAGAAACTATTTGCGAAGGGGTTCCTACTGAAGTGATACACTTTGGTCAAACATACCGGCAGGAAACTATTCGCTAAAGGTTTCCTGCTGTGGTGATACACCTTGGGTAGGCATACCGACAGGAACCTATTCGCGAAGGGTTTCCTATGGTGGTAATACACCTTAGTCAATCATACCGGCAGGAAACTATTTGCAAAAGGTTTCCTGCTGTGGTGATACACCTTGGGTAGGCATACCGACAGGAACCTATTCGCTAAGGGTTTCCTATGGTGGTAATACACTTTAGTCAATCATACCGACAGGAAACTGTTAGTGAAAAGTTTCCTGCTGTGGTGATACACCTTAGCCAAGCATACCGACAGGAAACCTCATAGAAAAGGGCAGTGAAGAAATGAAAATCATTCCTTCACTGCCCTTTTGGCATTCATTCCTTACACTTTCACTGCCCTGTATTTCCCGTCTTCCACCTTGAGGAGTACCAGGTCCACCTCCGGGTCGCCGGAGTTATTGAAGGTCATGGGGCCTGCGGCGCTTTCAAAGTTTTTGATGTTGGCCAGGGCGTCCCGCACCTTTTTGGAGTCCGTGGTGGTGCCTGCGTTTTCCATGGCCTTTGCTGCCAGTTTGGCGGACACATAGGCACAGGCGGCAAAGTTGTCGGGGTCATGGTTGTATTTGGCCCGGAAGTCCTTCACGAATTTCCTGGTGGCTTCGGAGTCCCTGTCCGGGGACCACATGGAGGAGACGTACACATTGTCTGCGGCGGGGCCTGCGATTTTCACAAGCTCCGGCGACATGAAGCCATTGTCTCCCAGCACCGGCTGGTTCATGCCCATGTCCCGCATTTTCTTCAGGATAAGTCCCCCTTCCTGGTAATAGCCTGCCACCACCACGGCGTCGGGATTCACGTTGTGGATTTTGGTAAGCTGGGCGGAAAAGTCGGTGTCCTTGTCTGCAAAGGTTTCGGTGGCCACGATTTCCACGCCCTCATCTTCCAGCGCTTTCTTGAAGGTCTTATAGGCGGACACCTGGTGTTCATTATTGTTGGAGTAGAGCACCGCCACCCTCTTATAGCCCAGAAGCTTATGTGTTTTCTGAACGGTCTGGGGAATATTCTTTGATTCAGGCACGCAGTTCCGGAACATGTAGTCGCCGATGTCCATGAGCCCTTCCGCCGTGGTAGCCGCGCCTAAAAGCGGAATCTTCGCCTGCTGGAAGAGGGGCCCCACCGCCTTGTATTCACCGGAAATAAGGGGCCCCACCACGATGACCTTCTTTGCGGCAATCAGCTTCTGGGCCGCAGACACTGCCTGCTGCACATTACCCTTGGTGTCCACCATTTCCACGTCCATGTGGATTTTTCCTTCCCTGTTGATTTCCTCCACCGCCATGTCGAAGCCTTCCTTTTCCGCCAGGCCGTAGGAAGCCACGCCGCCGGAAACGCCGTTGATAAAACCCACCTTGGCCGTTTTTCCGCTTCCGGCGCCTTCGCTCTTTCCGCCGCAGCCGGTCAGTCCTGCACATGCAGCTGTCATCATGAGGCCCAGGCCTGCCAGTTTGAGTCCTTTTTTCCAATCCATCATCTTTTTCTCCTTTGAAATGGAATAGCACATGTGCAATCTTCACTCTGCGGGGATACCCATAAAAAAACGCCTCTGCCTGAAATATCAGACAGAGGCGCATCGCGCGGTACCACTCCGGTTTATCTCTCAGCCGCCATGCATAAGAAGAGGTAACAAAAAGCCCCTGTCCACCATGGGACAGGGGCGAAATCGCGGTACCACCCTGCATTATACTCTGAAGGCCTGTCCTGTAACGGGGACTTACGTCCTGATTTACGGAAAATTCTTTCAATCAGGAAGCTCACGAGTGATAGTCCGCAGATTTTCCGCACCGGCTTTCACCATACGCCGGCTCTCTGAAGCTTCCCGTCTGTTTCCTTCTCGTTCACAGCATGTACTGGTTTGAATGTGCCTATGATGATACCGAATCTCTTTCCATCCGTCAATAGGGAAAACAGGAAATTGCCATTTCAGCATACATGGCGTCATGAATGATTTCCGTAGATATTTTTTATTTGCTTCACAAAGTACCTTGCATTGCAAAGTACTTTGTGATATATTGTTAGCAGCAGGAAATGACCATCAGTCTATAAATTGATGAAAAGACCGATGCATTGCCTTATGCAGAACCCCTGATTCCTCAGAAAGGAAAAACCATGAACATCCAACTGAAAAAAGGCGTCATGGAAATTGTGGTTCTATCCATGCTCAGGCGGAAAGACTACTATGGTTATGAGCTGGTCACTGAGATTTCAAAGTACATTGAAATGTCGGAGGGCACCATTTATCCCCTATTGAACCGGTTCAAGAAAGACGGCCTGGTAGATACCTACCTGGCGGAATCACATAACGGTCCTCCCCGAAAATATTACCGCATCACCGACGCCGGACGGGAGGAATTCAAAGAATCCCTCAAGGAATGGACCGAATTTACAAAAGCCGTCAAGAAAATACTGGAAGAAGGAGGCGATACCCATGAATGAAACAGAATTTTTAGACCTGCTCCGATACTATTTCCGCAATGCCAGGGCAGAAGAAGTGAAGGAAATCCTGGCAGACTATGAATCCCATTTTGAAGAAGGGAAAAAGCGGGGCCTCTCGGAGGAAGAAATCGCCAAAGAGCTGGGCAGTCCCAAAGATATTTACAATTCCTTCCAGTCGGAAGGCGTGGTGAATGAAAAAACAAAGGGAAGCCAGCTGCAGGACAGGGCCAAGGAAATGGCCCAGGGCGCCCAGGAGAAAGTGGAAAAGACCTGGGCGGAAGTAAGCCCCAGGCTTCCCGCCGCCGCAGAAACCACAGCCCGCATGACTGCCCGCCTCCTCACCGCCGCTGGTATCATCATGGCCATTGTGGTGTTGGCTGCCGCGGGACTGGTGATTGGTTTCTTCTCCACCAACCTGGTTCCCTTCCACGGCATGGCGCCGCTGCCCCGCTTCAGCTTCCTCACACTGGCCTCCATCGGAAGCTTCGGCATTTTTACCGCCCTTTCCATCTATCTCATCGCCAGGGAAGGCAGCCGGGCCATTGAAAACAGTTTCCGCCAGCCCAGTGCAAAAGGCGGTGAACCGAAATGAAGAAAATCCTCATCTCCGTGGTACTCGCAGTCATTTCCCTTATCATCGGCACCTTTTCCTTCATCATCAATGACCTCCCCTCCTATCACCGCTGGATGACGGACAACGGCCCTAAAATGATGGAAAATTTCAAAGGCTGGTCGAAGGACCGGAAGGATTCCAAAAACGGACCTGCCAATGACAGAATGCGGGAATACTTGAGAAACCACCATGACCAGGACAGCATGGGCCCCGATAGAAACATGCCCGGTGACCATCAGGATAACCCAAAGGGAAATAAACGCGAGGCACCTGATAAGAATAGCTAATCTGTCCATCGTGGCCGGAGAATACCAGCTCCGCCATTGATTTATATATATCCCCAGAATAGGATGAGGGAGTTTCAGGGAAGCTCCCTCGGAAACAAATTTACAGAATTTGAAAGGAAGGTTCCATTATGAAAAAGTTAAATGCACTCATCGCTGCTTCCATGACAGGCCTGGCACTGTCCGGTGGTTTCTTCTTTGCCGGCACCGCTTCCGCCGCTGATTACGACCATCCGCCGAAAATCCAGCAGGACCAGGGACAGCATCCCCAGGTTCACAGGGAAAAGAAGCACGTAGAAAAGAAGCAGAAGGTCCATAAGGACAAAAAAGATCGGGAAGAACTGAAAGATAAAAAGGACCAGGGACGGCAGCGCAAACTGAAACCCTGGGAAGAAAAGTACTATGAACAGCATCCGGAAGCCAGAGAAAGGGATGCCCAGAAAGGCAATCCGGAAAAGAGAAATGTACAGGACGATGACGGCATTACCTGGCACCGCCTGTAATGAAAAGTGAAAAAGCCTGAAAGGCCTGTTTCAAAAGAGGTCATACTATGAGAAACCTGAAAAGAACAATGTTAGCCGCAGCCCTTTTGATTTCCTTATCCGCAGCAGGCGCTGCGATGGGAAATGGCGTATCCGCCGCTTCCCTGGAAGCCAAAGAGCCCGCCGGCCCCGTATCAAGCACAGGCCGGGACTACCGCATCGCCTTAATCAATGCAGACCGTTCCAATGGCCCGGTCATCCACAAGCCCATGAAGGAAGAAGTCCGGCCGGAAAAACCCGCCGCCCCATCCGATGAAGTGAAGGACCGCAACGGAGGTGAAGATTTCAGGGACAGCCGCTCCGTCCTCCAACACGGCGATAAGAATGATGACCATCCCTATGAAGGCCATCATGAACGCCGTTTTGACAAGGATGACAGAGACGGAGACCATCACTATGATGGACGCCGCCAGCACCGTTTCGGCAAGGACGACAGGGACGGAGACCACCGCTGCGATGAGCGCCATCAGCGCCGTTTCGACAAAGACGACAGGGACGGAGACCATCACTACGATGGACGCCATCAGCGCCATTTTGACAAAGACCACAAAGACGGAGACCACCGCTATGATGGACGCCATCAGCACCGTTTCGACAAAGACGACAGGGACGGAGACCATCACTACGATGGACGCCATCAGCGCCGCTTTGACAAAGACGACAGGGATGGACGCCATCACTACGATGGACGCCGTCATGATAGAAATGGAAGAGGCCCTGTTCCGCGGGCGCCGGAAGACGCACAATTCTAATTTTTACCTTTATCATAACCCAATACCCTCTGACAAAAGAGCAGGATTCCCCTCCTGCTCTTTTTCTGTGCCCCTTTATAAAAACTTTAAAATTAATTAATTGCACCGTCGAAAGAGGCCGATATAATAGTATCAATCCATAGATTTATCCCGTTTCAGCCGGACAAAATCGCCAAACCGTCCCCTTTTCTGTGTTATAATATACATTGGCATACAGCCTGACCTGGAGGATTATTATGATATCAATTGTGACGCCTGTCTATAATGAAGAAGGCAATGTAGTTTACTTCCACGATGAAGTGACGAAAGTCATGAAGGACCTGGGTATGGATTATGAAATCATCTACGTCAATGATGGTTCCCGGGACCGTACGGATGAGCTGATTCATCAGCTGGCAGACCATGACCCCCACGTGCGGGCTCTCACCTTTGCCCGGAACTTCGGGCACCAGATTGCCATTACCTGCGGCATGGACTTTGCCCGGGGAGATGCGGTGATTACCATGGATGGAGACATGCAGCATCCGCCGGCCCTCATTCCCAAACTCATTGAAAAATGGCAGGAAGGCTATGACATTGTGCAGACCATCCGCACCGCCACCGAAGACGCCGGATTTTTGAAGAAGCTCACCTCCGCCGGCTATTATGCGGTGATTAACTCCATTTCCACCACCCGGGTGGTGCCGGGAGGCTCCGATTTCCGTCTCATGGACAGGAAGGCCCTGGATACCTTCCTGAAATTCCGGGAACACAGCCGGTTCATCCGCGGCATTGTCGGCGGCCTTGGTTTCAAGCAGGCAGCCATTGAATTTGAAGCGCCCGCCCGTCATGCAGGGGTCTCCAAATTTTCCATGAAGAAAATGATTCATTTCGCCATGGATGGCATCATCACCAACTCCACCATTCCCCTGCGCATTTCCTTCTACATCGGACTTCTGGCCGCCTTTGCAGGATTCCTGCTGATTCTCCACGTGCTCTACTGCGTCATCACCGGACAGGCCGTCCCCGGCTGGGCCACCATGACTATCCTGATTTCCATCTTCGGAAGCCTCAACCTCATGTGCCTCGGTATCCTGGGCGAATACATAGGCCACGTATTTGAGGAAACGCGGAACCGTCCCCTGTACTGGCTCTCCGACGACACCGCCGCTAACAGGGACAATCCCTATCGTCAAACCCACGAACATCGGGACCAAGACCGATGATTCCCTGATTTCCAAATTCATAAGGCAGAAGGCAGCGGGATTTCCCGCTTCTTTTGAGTGACTGCCTCCTGCCGGGAAGGATATAGTTATGAGTGATACCCCCTTTTTTGAAAGCGAACTTTTTGCAGAGCTGAAAGAAGACCTTACCCAGTCTTCCCGTTTCACCGCCACCTACCGCATTGCGGCCCCCGACTACGAAGAAGCTAAAAATCTGGCCTTCGGCATCTGCGTAGAACAGACCGTAGAATGCCCCTATGAACTGGTGGAGGGAACCCCCATCGGCGATACCATCGTAGGCCAGATAGAAGACCTGAAAAAAGCCGAGCCCGGCGCCTACTACGCCACCATTTCCTATGACCCCGCTGCCGTGGGAAATGAAATGGCGGAACTTTTAAATATGCTCTTCGGCAATACCAGCCTCCAGCCCGGCATCAAACTCATGTCCTTCGACCTTCCTGAATCCATGTATGACAACTATCCCGGCCCCCGCTTCGGCCGCACGGGACTCCGTGACCTCTGCGGCGTGCACCGGGGCCCCATCCTCATGAGCGCCATCAAGCCCCTGGGCAGAAGCCCCAAGGAACTGGCCAAAATGGTGTACGACCTGGCCCTGGGCGGCTGTCCCATCATCAAAGACGACCACAGCCTCATGAACCAGGATTACGCCCCCTTTGAAGAAAGGGTGCTCCAGTGCGTCATGGCCCTGGCAGATGCCAAGGAAAAGACCGGAAAAAAGAGCATGTACATCGCCAACTGCACCGCCGACGGCCTCCAGTTCCTGGACCGGGCCTACAAGGCCAAGGAAATCGGTGTCGACGGCATCATGGCAGCCCCTGCCATCACCGGCTTCACCCTGATTCGCGACCTGGCCAGGGATCCGGACTTCAACCTCCCCATTTTCCTTCATCCCTGCTTCTCGGGCCCCCAGGTGCTTTCCAAAGATTCCGGCATTTCCCCCTTCTGCTACTACGGACAGCTCTCCCGCCTCGCCGGCGCTGACGCCGTCATCTTCACCAGCTTCGGCGGCCGCTTCTCCTTCTCCCGGGAAATCTGCACCAAAATCTGCGAAGGCACCAACGAAAAAATGGCCTACCTCCGCTCCATTTTCCCCATTCCCTCCGGCGGCATGAAGTGGCAGCTCTTCAGGGATATGTACAAAACCTATGGTCCCGACACCATTTTCCTCGTCGGCGGCGCCCTCCAGACCCAGGGTCCAAACCTCACGGAAAATGTGAAATTCTTCCTGCAGAAACTGGAAGAAGCACAGCAGTGAGATAGTGAGTAAGTGAGACAGTGAGACAGCGAGACAGTGGGACAGTGAGACAGTGAGACAGTGAAATGCCCCACTGTCATTTAAAGAAAGCAAGAATAAGAAAAAAGACTGTGAAGAAATGGATGCATTTCCTCACAGTCTTTTTTTTATGTTATTTTCCGAAATCGGGGTCCTTCAGGATATCCTTGTACATTTCAATGTACTTATCCGGCCTCCAGTCCGTGCCGTCCACAGCGGGGTTATGTTTGAAGGCATAGCGGCTTGCCAGGGACAGGTCCACGGTGGCGGTGAACATTTCAATTTCCGGTGCATCCTCATCGGTGAATTTCCGTCCTGCATAGTAATAGAAAGACCATGGATGCTTCTGTCCCGGCCCGATGATGGAACTGCCGCCCCAGAAATAATTATCCACGTCCAGACCACCGATATTGGCAGAAGCAATGTAAATGCCGTTCTGGATGACAGAGGCTTCCAGGGTGGGAGAGCCGAAATAGGGGCCGTGGCACTTGGCCAGAGCGGTGCTGTTAATCAGGAGCCGGCAGCCCTTGGCCACATAATACCTGGTAAGTTCCGGGAATGCATAGTTATCATAGCAGATAGCGCAGCCAATGGGCCCCCATTCGGAATGGAGGATGAAGGGCTTGTCCCCTCTGGTGGCCCAGTTCGGTTCCGGAGAGGGCAGGTGCATTTTATGATAAGCCCCTTCCAGTCCCTTCGGTGAGAAAATGGCCAGACCATTATAGATGATATCCGGATTCTTGTCGTCCCTGATGGGCATGCCGAAAATCACATACATGCCCAGCTTCTTTGTGAGCTCCGCCACCTCCAGAGTGCTCGGCCCCGGCACCGTTTCTGCCAGCTTGTACTGCATCTTTTCCTTGAAAGGTTTATCTGCTTCATCGTCGTAGCCGGTGAGGCTCATTTCCGGGAATATGACAATCCGGCTTCCTTTGCGGTAAGCACATTCGATATATTCTTCAATCCGTTTCAGGTTAGATGCCTTATCGCCCCACACCGGATGAAAAGTGACCACTGAAATCGTACAGATATCCTTCATAGCAGAACCCTCCTTATAAACAAAAAGGTGCTTACAGGGGAAATCCCTATAAGCACCTTTGCTCTATGTTTCATAGTATAGTTCAGAGAAATCGGAAAGTCAATATCTGTCTTTGCGAAAGAATCGGACTTCAGGATGCCATGGTGGTCTTCATTTTTCCATTAACCAGATTCTTCTTTTCTTCCTTCACTTCCCATTTCCTTTTATCAACTTCATTCCTCCAGCGGAGCACTGCTGCAATGATAAAGGCCAGGGCCAGCATGGCGGAGAAAAGGTGAAGGGTGGCTGCATAGCCGCCGGTGTTTTCTTTCATGAAGGCAAGAATGAGGGGACCGGCTACACCGGCAATACCCCAGGCAGTGAGGATAGAGCCGTGGATGGAGGACAGCTGCTTTACGCCGAAAATGTCGGACAGGTAGGCCGGCATGCAGGAGAAGCCGCCGCCGTAGCAGCTGATGATGAGAAGAACCAGGGCCTGGAAAATGAGGCCTTCGGTGGTAATGGAAAGCTGGTAGAAAGCCCATACTTCCAGGGCAAAGAACACCATGTAGGTAATGCCGCGGCCAATCCAGTCAGAAACGGTGGACCACACGATACGGCCGCCGCCGTTAACGATACCGATAATGCCCACCAGGGAAGCAGCCTCTACCGGTGTCATGCCGATGACTTCCTGGGCCATGGGGGAAGCCACTGCCAGAAGTCCGATGCCGCAGGTAATGTTGGTAAAGAAAATCCACCAGAGAGCAAACCATTTCCAGGTATGCATGGCTTCCTTCCTTGTCATCTGGGGGCCTACCACGGTTCTCTTATTCCCCTTGGCAGCTTCCCGGCGAAGCACCTCTTCCAGCATCACAGGAATTTCACCCTTCTTCGGCGGACGGAGATAGGAAGCGGAAAGGGAAATAATTACCGCATAGGCAATGCCCAGGATAAGGAAATTGGCAGTCAAACCATAGGTGTCAGTGAGGAAGCGCATGAGCGGTCCTGCCACCAGAGCAGCAAAGCCAAAGCCCATGATAGCCAGGCCTGTGGCAAAGCCCCGGTGTTCAGGGAACCATTTCACCAAGGTGGACACGGGGGTAATATACCCGGTGCCAAGGCCGATGCCGCCAATCATACCGTAAAAGATGTAGAGAAGAAGCGCGGAATGGACATGAACCGCCAGCGCCGTGCCCAGAAGACCGGTGCCGAAGAAGGCCGCCGACACCAGGCCGGAGCGGGATGGTCCCATCCGTTCCACCACGCCGCCCAGAAATCCTGCAGACAGTCCCAGAAACAGGATGGCAATAGAAAAGGCCCAGGTCGTTTCCGAAAGGGAAAGACCCATAGCCGCCATGACCGGCTTCGTCAGTACACTCCATGCATACACACTGCCAATGCAGATGTGGATGCCCACAGCTGCCAGGGCAATAAGCCAGCGATTTTTCTTTTTCATGTAAATCCCTCCATAAGCAATACGCAATGAAGGGAAACCGGAGACGCAAAGACCGCCTGAGTAGGTTTCCCTGCCCAGACGGTCGGCTGATTCAGAAAATACCGGTTCACGTGGTCAATTCCACATTTCTCCGTCAGTTCCGGTATCTCTTTCGTTTGTGCATACAGGATAGCACGGAAAGAAAAGTATGTCAAGGAAATTATATATTGCTTAGTGGGCTGGTGGGACAGTGGGACAGTGGGACAGTGGGACAGTGAGACAGTGAGACAGTGAGACGGCTGTCAGCTGACCGCTATCCGCTGACCGCTGACGTGCCGGACTGTATTCCCGGATGCCGGCAAGGAGCACGTAATGCAGGGGGCTGTGAAAAAATGTTTAATCATTTCTTCACAGCCCCTTTTCCGCTTCGTTTATAGATTCAGAAAATTGCCAAAAATAACAGTAAGCTGTTCTCTGCATTGTCATCTCGAGCGGAGCTGCATGTCGATATGAGAGCAAAGGTATTTGGCTCTATTGAGACTCTGAGTCGAGAGATCTCCGCCCCAATGCGGCTTGTGCCATTGGGAGAGGGAGATTTCTCCACTCTGTGGAGACTCTGCATGGAGTCTCCAAGTCAGCCGAAGTTGGCCTCTAGCCTGCCCAATAAGAGGCTTTCCTATTGGCGGCTGACCGGCTTCGGTCGAAATGACAATGAAGCGGGGTGAGTGTTTGCGTCAATTTGTTCCTTGCAGACCTATGATAAGGCGTCTGCCACCAAATTGTCTAACTATCCAGTGAGAAATCAATCATTTTTTCACAGCCCCTCCGCGATAGCGGTGAGGATAGGCCTTTCTTCAGCAAAGGCGCCGCGTGAGCGGCAATCCACCACAAACCTCAGCGCCGACAGGCACTGTCAAACCTAACCCTCCGTCCGAAAGGCTGGTCAAGCTTAAGAGCCTTTTTTCACAACCCTGCTGTACAACCTGCGGCGCCAGCCGCAGCCCCTTTCCCCCCTTCGGGAATACAGCCAGATACCACAAATGACTCCATAGTCAAACCTTCACCAGCCTTGCCCGGAAGGCAATGTCCCTTGATGTATTCATGCTGTCGAAGCGAATGCGGTAGGAATTGTTCTTTTCATCCACCTCTTCAATGGTACCTTCTCCGAAGACCGTGTGGCGCACCCGGTCTCCCGGCCGGAAATGTTCCTTTTCACCGTCATCCTTCAGGTAGGCGCTGGTTCTTTCCACGTAGGCCTTTCCTGCGGTCCACAGAGATTCATTTACCTCAGGCCGGAAGGAAAGATACTTCCTGTCTATGTCCAGAATGAAGCGGGAAGGGAAACGGGGCGTACCGTCAAGGTTTGTCCCCTCCGCCTCTGTCAGGTAAAGGCGGTCCTCCGCCCTCGTCATGGCCACGAAGGCAAGGCGCCTTTCTTCTTCCATGCCGTTCTTCGTCCTGGTTTTCCGGGAGGGGAAGATACCCTCATTCATGCCGCAGAGGAAGACCACCGGAAATTCCAGACCCTTGGCGGTGTGCACCGTCATGAGCCGCACGGAATCCTTCTCCGGGCCCCTATCCATATTGGAAAAGAGGGCCGCATGCTCCAGATAGTCGGAAATAGACGTTTCTTCTCCCGCCGACGCTTCGTACTCAAAAATGGACTGCTTCAGCTCCGCCAGGTCGTCCAGTCTTTCCTGGCTCCCTTCGGTACGCAGCATTTCCTCATAGCCGCTTTCATCCAGAATGGCAGACAGCACTTCCGATACCTGCCTGCCCATGCTGTCTTTCGCAAAATACTCAATGAGCTCTATGAAATCGCCGGCCTTTGTCTTCTTGAAAAGGGGATCCTCCACATGCTTCTTCAGCGTTTCATAGAGGGTCATGTGCTCTTCCTCCGCCTTTTCGGTGAGGAAATCCATGCGGCGTTTTCCTATGTTTCGCTTCGGCTTATTCACGATGCGGCGGAAGGCCATGTCATCCTTGAAAGCAATCATGCGGAGATAGCAGAGGGCGTCCTTGATTTCCATGCGGTCGAAAAACTGGGCACCGCTGTAAATCACATAGGGAATGTCCGCCTTCAGCAGTGCCTCCTCCAGGTTCCGGGTGACATAATGGGCCCGGTACAGAATGGCCATGTCCCCGTATTTCCTGCCTTCATCATGGAGCTTTTTAATTTCCAGGGCCACCGCTTTAGCCTCTTCTCCGCCGTTTGCAAGAGGCATGCAGGTCACGGGCTCCCCCTTTTCCTTATGGGAAATGAGATCCTTTCGGATGCGGTTCTCATTCTTGTCGATGAGTGAATTGGCGGCATTCAGGATTTCCGGCGTGGAGCGGTAATTATCATCCATAATGATGGTCTTCACATGAGGGAATTCCCTGTCGAAGTTCAAAAGATAGCGTACATCGGCGCCGCGCCAGGTGTAAATGGTCTGGTCCGGATCTCCCACGATGAAAAGGTTGTTGTGGTAGCCGCA
>ENA-ORCP01002620-ORCP01002620.1-human-gut-metagenome-genome-assembly--contig:-NODE-2620-length-14268-cov-10.922768_pt1 | contig 14268 bp, 17 predicted proteins | sample MGYA00242990_ERZ507991 | MGnify/ENA primary metagenome ERZ507991 (study PRJEB26167, sample SAMN06115496) | human gut metagenome | host: Homo sapiens | place: China:Henan | collected 2015-05-07... | reverse complement strand
AAGGCCCGCTCTTTTGCGCCATAAAAAGCTTTCGGCAATCAGTGCAAAGTGGCCCGGCCTGCCAAGGCCTCCCCTCGATAGGGGAGGTGTCAGCGCATCAGCGCTGACGGAGAGGTTCATACGTAACCAGCATCCCGCCCCAGGTCAATCCGCCGCCGAAGCCGATGCAGGATACCTTCTGCCCGGCTTTGAGCAGACCGGCTTCGGCCATCTCGTTGAGGGCCACCGGGATGCTGGCCGCGCTGGTGTTGCCGTGGCGGTCCATGTTCTTGTAGAACTTTGCGGCGTCGGCGTGGAGTGCTTTCACACAGTGGTCGATGATGCGGCTGTTGGCCTGATGGCAGACCACCCAGTCCACATCGTCCAGCGCCAGCTGCGTCTCGTCCAGCACCGCGTGCAGACAGCGGGGCAGCGCGTCCACCGCAAAGCGGAAGACGGCACGTCCGTCCATGCTGATGGGGGCCGAGCCGGTGCGGCAGGGGCCTCCTGCGTGGATAGCCTCGTCGCCCCGTGCGCCCAGCGTGATCGCAAACGGTGCGTCGCACAGTTCAAAGATCGCTGCGCCCGCACCGTCGCCGAAGAGCACACAGGTGGAGCGGTCGGTCTGGTCCATCAGGCGGGACAGCGCTTCGCAGCCCACCACGAGGGCGTACCGTCCGCCCAGCGTCGCCATCAGGCCGCGGGCCACGGCGGTGCCGTAGATGAAGCCCGAGCAGGCGGCGTTGACATCCAGCGCGGGGCGGTTTTCGGGCAGACTCAGCGCCCGCTGCACCTGACAGGCCACACTTGGGGTGGCGTCAGGTGCCGAAAGGGTAGCGCAGACACAGCAGGCAATATCCTGCGGCGAAAGACCACTGCGCTCCAGCGCCTGCTTTGCCGCCGCGATGGCCAGCGTGGCGGCGGATTCTTCCTCCGTACACCAGTGGCGGGCGCGGATGCCGGTGCGGGTGGTGATCCACTCGTCGCTGGTGTCCACGGTGCGGCTCAGCTCTTCATTGGTGACCGTGCGGCCGGGCAGAGCTCCGCCGGTGGCGATCAACTGCAAACCGTTCATGCTCGTTTCGCTTCTCCGATCTGACGAAATTTTTTGTACCGCTGGTCGGCCAGTGCCTTGCCGCTCATCTTGCAGAGGGCGGTGAGGTGGTTTTTCAGGGCCGTATCCATGGCGGCAAACAGGGCCGCGTGGCTGCGCTGTGCGCCGCCCACAGGCTCCGGGATGATCTCCTCGACGATGCCGTCCTTGTAGAGGTCCTGTGCGGTCAGCTTCATGATCTCGCAGGCTTCGCCGCTGCGGGAGGAATCCTTCCACAGGATGCTGGCGAAGCCCTCAGGGCTGAGCACCGAGTAGACGGCATTTTCCAGCATGAGGATGTGGTTTGCCACACCCAGCGCCAGAGCGCCGCCGGAAGAGCCCTCGCCGGTGACGACAGCGATGACGGGAACCGTCAGGCCGCTCATCTCCATCAGGTTTCGGGCGATAGCCTCGCCCTGTCCCCGCTCTTCGGCCTCCTTGCCGGGGTATGCGCCCGGCGTGTCGATGAAGGTGATGATGGGGCGGCCAAACTTTTCGGCCTGCTTCATGAGGCGGAGGGCCTTGCGATAGCCCTCCGGTCCCGGCATACCGAAGTTGCAGGCCATGTTCTCTTCCAGTGTGGAACCTTTGCGGTGGCCGATGACGGTCACAGGCATCCCGTGGAAGCGGGCGATTCCGCCCAGGATGGCGCTGTCCTCCCGGCACTGACGATCGCCGCACTGCTCAAAGAAATCGGTGAACAGGGCGTTGATGGTCTCGTCGATATGGGGGCGCTCGGGATGGCGGGCCAGAAAGACCCGGTCCTCGGCGGTCAGCGGGCCGCAGCAGCGGAGGATCTCATCTTCCTCCACAGCCAGTTCGGCCAGCTCAGAGGCGTGGGCCGTGATAGCGGCCATCTGGCTGTCCTCGTCCTGTGCGCCGCCCCGCAGGGCAGCAATCTGGGCGTCCAAAGGAGCAAGCTGCTCCAGAAGTTCTTTTATCATTCCGTTTTCCTCCCGCCTGCATGGAGCTGCAGCAGCTGGATGAGGGTGGCGCGGAGCTCACTGCGGGGTACGACCTTGTCTACAAAGCCGTGTTCCAGCTGAAACTCGCTGCGCTGGAAGCCCTCGGGCAGGCGCTCGCCGATGGTCTGCTCGATGACGCGGGGGCCTGCAAAACCGATGAGTGCGCCCGGCTCGGCCAGCATGATGTCGCCAAGGCTGGCAAAGCTGGCGGTAACGCCGCCGGTCGTGGGGTGGGTCAACACACTGATGTACAGCCCGCCCTTGGCCGAAAAGCGCTCGATGGCGGCGCTGGTCTTGGCCATCTGCATCAGGCTGAAAATGCCCTCCTGCATCCGGGCGCCGCCGCTGGCCGAAAAGATGACCAGCGGCAGTTTTTTTGCCGCCGCGTACTCGATGGCGCGGGTGATCTTCTCGCCCACGGTCGTGCTCATGCTGCCCATAAAGAAGCGGCTGTCCAGCACAGCAGCCACCACCGACACGCCGCCGATGCGGCCTACTGCCGCGACAGCGGCCTCGCTGAGGCCCGTCTTCTGGGTCTGGGCGCTGAGCTTTTCGGGATAGCCCGGGAAACCCAGCACGTCCTGCGGGGCCAGCTCTGCATCCAGCTCCCGGAAACTGCCGCTGTCCAGCACAAGGCTCAGGCGGTAGTACGCGCCGATGGGCTGATGATTGCCGCAGTTGGGGCAGACGAAGAGGCTCTTGGCCCAGATCTGGCGGGTGGCACGGCGGCCGCACTGCTTGCATTCCACAAACTGCGGCTCATGCCACGCCACACCGGTGTCCCGCCGGGCTTTGAGCTGGAAGGTACGCTCCCGCATCCGGCCCGGGAGCAGGTCTCTGATGTCGTTCATCGTTATGCCTCAGCGTGTGCGGTCAGGTAGTTGAAGATGTCGCCGACGGTCTTCATGTTGGCCAGCTCCTCGTCGGGGATGGAGACACCGAAGGCATCCTCCAGAGCCATGTTCAGCTCCACAGCGTCCAGGCTGTCGGCCTCGAGATCCTCGGTCAGGCTGGCCTCCATCGTGACCTTCTCCTCCTCGCAGTTCAGGGTGTCAACGACGATCTTCTTCATATCCTCAAAAGTCATGGTGATTTTCTCCTTTTATCTTGTGTATTGTGTGTTGTACTATCGTATCTTGTTCGGGCAAATCAGTTCACGTCATTTAGTTAAATGTTTTGAACGATTTGATAAGGCAATTATACTCGCGAGGCCACCATTGTCAATAGTTTTATCTAAAAAGTTTTAGTTTTCTCATTTCTTTCACAGGTCGTTGCGCAACCAATACAATATTTTCGTCGTGTATTTCGGGCTTTTTGTAGTTTTTCCCGGCCCCTGTGCGATATTCGGCCCAGAAACGCTGATAGATACAGAACAAAAAGAGCAGAGACTTGCGGGTTCGCACCGCAGGCTCTGCTCTTTTGGGTTATTTATTCTTCATTTACGCCAAGTCTTTTATATACTTCTGCCTCGTCCACGGGAACACCGGAAATTTTTCCAGCTTCCAGTTCCTCCATGAGGCGCGCTCTATCTTGTTCTTTCATACTGTTATTTCAACCTGATTTCCTTCCACCGCAAGGACACAGCTTTCGTAATAGCCGTCTCCGGTAGTGCGGGGGCCGCTGAGGACTTCGAGGCCGTCGGCCTTGAGACGGGCCGTCAGCGCATCCACCTTCTCCCGACTGCCGACGCTGAACGCGATGTGCGCGTATCCGGTGCGGGCGGCAGGCTTCGGCTCGTCGGACATCCCGGGTTTGTTCATCAGCTCCAGGCGTGCGCCGTCCGCGAACGTGAGAAAGTAGGAGCGGAAGTGCGTCCTCGGGTTGTGATAGCCCGCATTCGGCACGGCGTCAAAATAGCGCACAAAGAAGTCCTTTGCGGCTTCGAGGTCATTGACATATAACGCAACGTGTTCGATTTTCATTGTGTCACCTTCTTATGTCTTACCAGATAGTATCCGATGCCGATGGCGTCCGCCAGCGCCATGCCCGCAATGAAGGCGAAGGACTGGAAGACGCTCTGGCGCATTTTATCGTACTCACCACTGCCGTACTGCATCGAGATGGCCGCGCCGCTGCCCATGCAGAGGCCCAGCAGGATGCTGCCGGTGATGGGGCCGGATGTCAATGTACGCTGCACGGGGCAGATTTCTCCTTTTCTTACATCTCAACAAAATTTCATACGGTATTCTTTGGGAGTGCAGTGTTTTATCTCCCGGAAGATCTTGATAAAGTAGCTGCCATCGGTGAAGCCGCACTCCGCGCCGATCTCGCCGGTCTTGAGCCGGGTGGAGCGAAGCAGCTCAGCGGCCTTTTCCACCCGGTACTGCTTGACGTACTGGATGGGCGTGATGCCCAGCATCTGCCTGAAACTGCGCAGACAGGCACTCTCGCTGAGGGCCACGCTGCCCGCGATGAGCTGGACTGTCAACTCTTCTGCGTAGTGTTCCTCCACGAAGCGGAGCATCTGCTTCATCCGCTCGGAGGCGATCTGCTCCTGCTGGGAGACTTTCGTCCGCCCGCCCACGCACTGGGTGCTCAGCAGCCGCAGGGCCAGAGAGAGGTGGTAGCGCACCCGGTTCTCGTAGTCGAAGGGTTCGTCCGACACGGCCTTCCAGCTCTCGTGCAGACAGTCCAGCACCTGCTTCTGCCACGGCACCAACCCATCCAGAAGGAAAAATGGCGGGGCGTCGGGCTGGGTCATGGGGCGGATGAGCTTCTGCCAGAAGATGGTATCCATGCCGCCCACAAGCCGCGGATGGAACACGCCCGAGTGGAGCAGGGCTGTGCCTTCCGGTGCCTGCTCCACCGCGTGGAGGACGCCCGAGTTGATGAACACTCCCTGCCCGGTCTGCAAGGTGAGGCGGGTCTTGTTGACGTCCACATGGAGCGGCCCCTTCGTGCAGAGCACATATTCAAACTCTTCGTGCCAGTGCCACGCCACCGAATAGCTGGACAGATCCTCGGCATAGCAGGCGATGGGAAACAGCGCGCTGCCGTGCTGCACAAGTTCCCTGCCCTTTTCGCTGGCGACGATGTTGGAGCTGATATTTAGTGCCATATTCGCCAATTCCTTTCCCCAATACATTGAAGATTTTTTATCAAAGCCGATTTTGTTGTACAAAGTATGTGTTTTTGTTCTATCATTTGTGCCGGTTTCGTGGTATTATTTCATCGGAGCTGATAAGCTCAGTATAGCACTGAAACGGGGCAGATACAACCCACTTCCAAGGGTCTTGCGCACTGTCCCACAGCTCTAAGGCCGCGATGCCGCCCGCACCCCGACCCACAAGGCTTTTGCAGAAGTCTTACACACTTTACCGAACACGGAGGTATTTATTATGCTTCGCATCGAATATTTTGATAAAAACCGCTTCATGAAACAGGTCGCCGCAAGCCGCGGCAGCGTCATCCTGCACCTGGACAATGGCTCCACCTGTGACCTCAAGAAGGACAACGAGGCTTCCGCCATCTTCCAGACCCTGGACGCTCCCAAGAAGGGCTTCAGCATCAGCGTGAGCGACCCCGCTGATGTCACCGGCTTCCTGCGCTATATGCTCGAGGCTGGCCGCGCCTGCTGAAAACGCCATCATCCATTCTTCATTATTCATCATCACAGCAAAACGGGACAGCCCCGCTCTGGCACATCTCAGAGCGGGGCTGTCCCGTTTTGTTGCATTTTTATTTTACAGGATGCACCGGCTGATGGCCTGCGCCACAGCCAGCAGCTCTTCCTGCCCGATGAAGCCGAACTTCATCTCGTGCTCGTCGGCGTAGCAGACCGTCAGTTCCGAAGTCTGCAATGGGTCGCCGAAGCCTGCCGTCTGGATGCCGAAGTGGACGATCTTCCGGTAGGGCAGGACGAAGATCTCCTGCCGGGTGCCGGTAACGCCCTGCATATCCACCATGAAAATGCGGTGGCTCGTAAAAACAGCCTGATCGCGCACCGTCTTGTATGCGCCCACGATGCTTTCGCCGTCCAGCAAAAGCGCCTGCACATTCTTGCAGATCTCCTTCTCCTTGATGCGGATGAGGTTCTGCATCGGCTTTTCCCGAAATTCCATACCGGAAGTCTCCCTTCTTTTGCCCTATATAATAGGTGTTTCTGGGCCAAGTATAACATTTCTGCCACAGAGCTTCAAGTCATTCTCGCCTTTTGGGCCGGGTTGTGTTATACTGACAGGTGATTTGAGATTTCTTGTATACAAAAAAGAGGTTCACATATGGAGATCATCGTACATCAGGCCATTCTCCACGTTCTGGATACCACGCTGGACGCCCCCGTGCTCAGCGGCAGCTGCATGGAGATGACAGCCGAAAAGACGGCCTATCTGCAATACCACATCGAAAAGCTGCTTGCCAGCGACGACATCCGCCAGAGCCGCCCCCTGCCGGACTCGGCATTCCGGTACGAGCTGGAACAGAACAAGGACTTTATCGACCTGTCCTGCCGTATTGCGGGCGTGTTGTTCGACTATATGCACGCTCATACCACCATTCCGGGGGCCGACCTCGCTGTGGTGGACTTCACCCGGGACGGCCAGCCGTGGCTGGGCATCCTCAAGCTCAACTATAAAAACGGCTACACCCACTACACCGAGAGCGTAGACGGTGCGCCGGTCAACTCCATCATCCAGCAGCGGGCCTGCCTGCCCACCCAGAGCGGCAAGGTGGAGGAAGGCGCACTGGTGGACCTGACCGACTACTCCATGAAGCTGCTGGAGAAAAAGTTCGACATCGACGGCCACAAGGAGTTTTATCTTTCCACCGTCGTTTTCCAGTACACCACCGCCGAGCCGGAAAAGAAAAAGCTGCAGGCCATTCAGGACGCTGCCGTCCAGGCCGTGCAGGAGAACTATCAGGACGAGCCCCATGTGGAGGCACAGGTGGCCATGCTCATTGCCAATCAGGCCGCTGACAACGACAACAAGGTGACGGTCGAGCAGGTGCGCCGGCAGCTTGCTGAGGAATACCCGCTGGCGGCTGTCCCCTTCGACGACTATGTGGAGAAAAGCGACGTCCTCGAGCCGGCGCAGGTCCAGCAGCCCGTCACTGTCTCCCCCGCCCGCATCCGCCGGATGGAGAGCCGCAGCATCCACACCGCCAGCGGCATCGAGGTAAAGATCCCTACCGAGATCCTCTCCGAGGATTCTGCGGTGGAATTTCTCCACGCCGAGGACGGCAGTGTTTCGCTGCTCATCAAGAACGTCATCCTGTAAGGAGGGGAGCTTATTATGGACCTTGCTGTCATCACCGCCCAGCAGGTGGCGGAGCTGTTTATCCTCATAGGGCTGGGGGCTCTTGGTGCCAAGACCGGCCTGCTCCGCCCCGAGGGCAAGCAGACTCTCTCGAACCTGCTGGTCAACCTCGTCGTCCCGGCCATGATCATCAACTCCTACCGCATGGAGTTCAGCGCAGAAATTCTGCACAACCTCATGGCCGCGTTCGCCCTGAGCACCCTGTCCATCCTGCTGGGCCTTGTCATCACCCTGCTGTTCACGGCCTGCAGCAGGGACAGCCGGACGCCCATCTTCCGGTTCGCCTGTGTTTTCTCCAATGCGGGCTATATGGGCCTGCCCCTCATTTCGGCGCTCTTCGGCTCCGAGGGTCTGCTTTATGCCAGCGCCTTCTTTACCATGTTCAATCTCCTGCTCTGGACGGTGGGCTACAGCATGGTCAGCGGCAGCTCCGACCCCAAAAAGGTCGCCCAGAGCCTGCTGCACTGCCCGGCCATCTACGCCATCGTCGTGGGTCTTGCCGTCTACCTGCTCCAGATCCCGCTGCCCGACCTCATCGTCCAGCCCATGGAGCTTCTGGGCGACATGAACACTCCCCTCTCCATGCTCATCACCGGTATGCTCATCGCCTCGGGCGACCTGCACCGCACCCTCACCGATCAGCACATCTGGAAGCTCACCGTGGTCCGGATGCTTTTCATTCCGGTGCTGACCATTGCAGCTTTCGCCGCGCTGGGGCTCTTCCGCTATGGCATGGTCACGCAGGTCATCCTGCTGCTGGAATGCTGCCCCGCCGCGTCCATCACCTCGGTGTTCGCCGTCCAGTTCCACCACGATGAGCAGTTTGCCGCCGGCAGCGTCGTGCTGACCACCCTGCTGAGCATCGTGTTCCTGCCGCTGTGTGCGCTTGCCCTTACGATGTTCTGAGGAGTAAAAACCATGTCCGATATTACCATCCGCAACGCCACATTGGCCGACGCACCCCGCATTCTGGAAATCTACGCCTACTACGTCGAGCACACGGTCATCACTTTCGAGTACGATGTGCCGTCGCTTGCCGAGTTCGAGGGCCGGATGCGGGACATCATGAAAAAATACCCCTATCTCGTCATCGAGCGGGATGGCCGCATCGAGGGCTACGCCTATGCCCACGCCTTTGTGGGACGTGCCGCCTACGACTGGGCCGCGGAGCTGACCATCTACCTCGACCACGACGCCAGGCGCAGCGGACTGGGCCGCGCCCTCTATGAGGCGCTGGCCGACCGGCTCAAGGCCATGGGTGTCCTCAACCTCTACGCCTGCATCGGCTACCCGCAGGTGGAGGACGAATACCTCACCAAAAACAGCGCCCAGTTCCACGAACATCTGGGCTTCACGCTGGCCGGTACCTTCCACAACTGCGGCTATAAGTTCGGGCGCTGGTACGACATGATCTGGATGGAAAAAATCATCGGCGAGCACCGCCCCGACCAGCCGGACATCGTGCCGTATCAATATTGAGCCTATCCAAAAAAGCAGGCGCATCCGCTGGATGCACCTGCTTTTGCTTTACTGTTTATCCATCTGTTCTTTGTGGTATTGCAGCGTGTACAGCTGATAATACCGGCCATGTGCGGCGAGAAGCTGCTGGTGAGTCCCCTGCTCCAAGATCTTGCCGCGCGACAGCACGATGATGTTATCTGCGTGCTGGATGGTGGAGAGGCGGTGTGCCACGATGAGCATGGTGCCGACGCTGCGCATCTTTTCCAGCGAATCCTGAATCAGAAGCTCCGTCTCAGTGTCGATGTTGGCGGTGGCCTCGTCCAGGATCATGACGCTGGGCTTATGCAGGATGGTGCGGGCAAAGCTGAGCAGCTGGCGCTGGCCCGCCGAGAAGTTATTGCCACGCTCCCGGACTTCTTCGTCGAGGCCGTGCTCGAGCTTGTTGATGAAGTGGTCGGCATTGACATACCGACAGACCTTCATGATCTCTTCGTCCGGAATGTTCTCCTCCCGCAGGACGATGTTGCTGCGGATAGTACCCGAGAAGAGGAAAACGTCCTGCAGCATCTGGCCGAAGTGACGGCGGAGGGAGGAGATCTTGATTTTGCGGATGTCGATGCCGTCGATCAAAATCTCGCCCTTCTGGAACTCGTAGTTGCGGCAGATGAGGGAGAGGATGGTGCTCTTGCCCGAGCCGGTAGAGCCGACGAAGGCCACGGTCTGGCGGGGCTCCACATGGAAGGAAACGCCCTGCAGCACCCACTCGCCGGGGATGTAGCTGAACCAGACGTCCCGGAACTCGATGTCGCCCTTCACTTCGTCCAGCTCAACGGCATCGGGGGCGTCCACCATCTGGGGCTGGATGTCCATGATGGAGAAGACCTTCTCCGACGACGCCAGCGCCGACTGCAGCCAGTTGAACTGCTCGGCGAGGTTCTGGATGGGGGTGAAGAACTTGGAGATATACATATAGAAGGTGACGATGGTGCCGCTGGAAATGGTCTGCCCGAGGAAGGTGACATGGTTCAGATGGCCCATGCCGCCAAGATAGAACAGGCACAAAATCGAGCTGATATACAGCATATACACCAGCGGACGGAAGACGCCGAAGACGAAGATCTGCTCCTGCGTGGCCTTGGCGAGGGTCTGGCTCTTCTGGCGGAACTCCTCCATCTTCTCGTCCTCACGGCCAAAAATCTGGGTGACCTTAATGCCGGAGAGATTCTCGGAGAGGTAGGTGTTGATGTCGGTGGTCGCGTCCTTGACCTTGCGGTAGGCGCGGCGGGAGAACTTGCGGAAGATGACCGTGAACAGGAGGATGAAGGGTACGAAGCAAAGCACCATCAGGGTCAGCTCGTAGTTCAGGAAGAGCATCGCCACCAGAATGCCCAAAATGACGAAGGCGTTCTTGGTGAGGTTGACGAAGAGGTTCGTGAACATCATCGAGATGGCGTTGGTGTCGTTGGTCACGCGGGTGACGAGCTTGCCCACCGGGATGTCGTTCAGCTGGCCGTGGGAGAGGCTTTCAATGTGGGTGAAAAGGTCTTCACGCAAATCGGAGATGATGCGCTGGCCCACACGCTGCAGAATGACGGCCTGCAAATAGGTGCTGGCCATCGAGAAGACCAGCACACCCGCATAAACGGCCACACTGACGTAGAGGCTTTTCAGTTCGAAATCGCCCACCACAAGCTCTTCGATGTAGCCCACGATGAGGGGCGACGCGATGTCGTAGGAGATGGAGAAGAGGACGAGGAAGCCCACGACGACGAACTGCCTGAGGTAGGGCTTGGCGTAGCCGAAGAGGCGGCGCAGGATCTCGCCGTCGGCCATGCTGCGCTCGAAGCCCATAGCCGTTTTCTTGTCTTTGACGCAGGCGTAGGCGATGAGCAGCAGCACCGACACGGTGCCGATGACGCCGCCCACGAGAAGAAGCGGATTCAGACTCATCATGCGTTGCCACCTCCCACTTCGTCTTCAAGCTTCTGCAGATCGACCATCTTGCGGTACTCCGGGCAGGATGCATAGAGCCGGTCGTGAGGGCCGACGGCCTCCACCTTGCCATCCTCGAGGAAGATGATCTTATCCAGTCCCTCCACCGTCGAGATGCGGTGCGCGATGAGCAGAGTGGTCTTGCCTGCACGGCTCTTTTTCAGGTTGTCGAGGATGATTTTTTCCGTCCTGGTATCCACCGCCGAAACCGAGTCGTCGAGGATCAGGATGGGCGCATCTTTCAGCAGGGCGCGGGCGATGGAGATGCGCTGCTTCTGACCGCCCGAGACGGTGACGCCGCGCTCGCCCAGGACAGTCTCGTAGCCATCCTTGAAGTCCACAATGTTGTCCCGGACGTCAGCAAGGCTGGCCGCCCGTTCAATGTCCTCGGGGGTGGCGTCATCCACGCCAAAGGCGATGTTGTGGGCGATGGTATCCGAGAAGAGGAAGTTCTCCTGCGGGACATAGGCACATGCCTGCCGCACCGAGTGGATGGAGACGCCGTTGACGTCCTTCCCGTCCACGAAAAGGGTGCCGTCGGGGACGTTATAAGTGCGCAGGAGCAAATCGACCAGCGCCGTCTTGCCTGCGCCGGTCTTGCCCACGATGCCCACGCTCTCGCCGGGCTGGATCGTGAAGGAGATGTTTTTCAGCACATCGAACTCGCCGTCCGGGTAGCGGAAGGTCAAATCGCGGAACTCAATGCCGCCCTTGGGGTTTTCGAGGTCCGGCACACCGGCGCGGTCGGCCACATCAATGGGTGCGTCCAGCAGCTCGGTGATGCGGTTGAGGGAGGCTTTGCCGCGGGAGGTCTTTTCGATGAGCATTGAGATCGCCATGATGGGCCAGACGATCGCCTCGAAATAGCCGATGTACTCCACCAGCTGGCCCGCATTAAAATCTCCCTTGTAGACAAGATAGCCGCCGTAGCCGAGGATGACGCAGATGACCGACTCCACGAAGAACGTCACCATTACTTCGAGCAATACCGAGATGCGGGTATACTCCACGTTGACCTCTTCGTTGTCTTTGTTGAGTTTGCGGAAAGCGATGAGCTCTTTGAGCTCCTTGACAAACGCCTTGATGACCGCGATGCCGGAGAAGTTCTCCTGCGCAAAGTCGGACAGGTCAGAGAACGCCTGCTGGCGCTTCTCCCACGTTTTGGTCATGGTCTTGCCCATCACGGTGCCGATGGCAAACATGAACGCTGCCGGGATGAGGGCCAGCATGGTCATGCGTCTGTCCATGCACCACATCCGGTAGAGGGCCAGCAGACCCAGCACCAATGCGTCAAAGAACATCAGGATGCCGTCGCCGAAGCACTCCTGGATGGTGTCGAGGTCGTTGGTGTAGAGGCTCATGAGGTTGCCGACCTTGTTCACCTGATAGTACTGCTGGGACAGACGGCGGCTGTGGTCGAACATCTTCTCCCGCAGATCCGCCTGCACCCGGATGCTGGTGCCGAAGAAGCAGATGCGCCACAAAAAGCGCCCCACCACCATGAACAGCACGATCCATATCATGGGCAGGCAGATGTGCTGGAACAGCACCTCTTTCGTGAAAGGCATCGTCTCGCCCCTCACCACCACCTGTCCAAGGTTGACGCCGTTGATGACCAGACGATAGAGCTGCGGCACAAGCAGCTGGATATAGTCCACCATCAGCAGCGCAAGGATGCCCAGCAGCAGCGCGGGCGCGTGGCGCAGGTAATAGCGGTTGATGTACTTGCCGAATATCACTGGTTTTCCCTCCTTTTCCTATAGCACAGAGGCGAGCCAACGCCCGCGGGCCGAACTCCCGCAGGCGGTCAGCCCGCCTCTGTTTGCTGCACGATAGTCTCAGTATACGGCCCGGAGCATCGAGTTGTCAACATTTGATGCAGTTTCTGTTGAAAAAAGCCATCGTCGTGCATCTCTGCACAAACGATGGCTTCATGTTGGAGCGGCCGACGAGGCTCGAACTCGCTACCTCCACCTTGGCAAGGTGGCGCTCTACCAGATGAGCTACGGCCGCATACTCCATGTGGCGTCCCGGGGTGTTGTTCCCGGCGACGTCGATTATTATACCGCACCCCAGGGCCATTGTCAACCACAAATTTGCATTTTTTTCAATTTTTTGTTTGGTCAAGTTTGCCGCCGCTGACACGAAGAGAATTTAATTGCAATTCTTCTATAAAACCATGGGATTGGGGCTTTTGTCCGCGTGCCTGTGCCTGTTGTGTGCGGCGTGGTCCTACGTCCGCTACAAAAACGAGCACGAGGACAAGGAAATGGCGGAGAAGGACCACAAGCGGGTGCGCGTCCTGCTGATCGCAGCGGCGGTATCGCTGGTGGTATTTCTGGCGCTGAAATTCATGTTCCCTGTGACATAAGCGAAAAAGGCTCTGACCAAGCGGTCAGAGCCTTTTTTGTTCACGATTGTCCCTGTGGAGGAACGCGTTTTTTCCTGCTTATGCCTGCACCGGACGGCTTCTGCCGCGCGGCGGCATTCAGAACTCGGGATAGCCGTCCTTCAGGGACTCGTCGTACACGGCGCGGTCACCGCCGATGAACTTGGGCCGCACCCGCGCCGCCAGCAGGATGGCATCGCCGATGTGATCCTGGGCCAGACGCACCGGTACCGCCACTTTTTTCAGGTGCATGCCGATCAGCGTGCCGCCGATGTCCAGACCGGCGTCGGCCCTGATCTCCTCCAGCGCCACGGGATGCCGGAACGCCTGGTACGCGGCGGTGGCAAAGGAGCTGCCCGCCTTGGGCTGGGGCACCACGTTGACAATTTCGGCGTTGGGCACGGCCTCGTGCTCCACGATGATGGCGCGGTTCAGATGCTCACAGCACTGGGCGGCGATATAGACGCCCATGGGCCCGAACACGCTGCTCAGCCCCTCAAAGATGGCGGCGGCGATCTCCGGCGTGGACCAGCTGCCCACCTTTTTGCCCACTACCTCGCTGGTGCTGCATCCTATCACCACGATCTGGCCCTTATGGAGCCGGGCCGCCTCGGCCAGCTGGGCTGCCGCATTGGCCGCCTCCTGCCGCACCTGTTCATGCAGACCCTTCTGCTCCAGCTCATGCACAATACCTGCCATAAAAAACACCCCGTTCATATACAAATTAAAAGAGATATGGCGAGCCGAAAAACCGGCTCGCCATACAGTATATCACACGCTGACCTTTTCTTCAAGATGGGTACGGCGGGCCACCTGCAGCAGCAGGAAGCCGGCGATGAGACCCACGGCACCCTGCACCAGATTGCCGGGGACGCTGGCCGCAGCGCCGATGCCCTTACCCAGCAGCAGTGCGGCGTAGCCGAAGTAGCCGGCCACCATGATGATCTCACTGACGAGACCACTGACCAGAGCACCCACGGAGCTCTTGCCGAGGGCCTTGAAGATCAGGGCGCCCACCAGCGCCATCAGACCCTTGATGATCAGGGTGCCGGGGGCGTAGTGGCCGTAGCCCAGCAGCAGGTCCGCCAGCATGGAACCGATACCGCCGGCCGCACCGCCCCACCAGGGACCCAG
>ENA-ORCP01002572-ORCP01002572.1-human-gut-metagenome-genome-assembly--contig:-NODE-2572-length-14411-cov-2.985140_pt1 | contig 14411 bp, 12 predicted proteins | sample MGYA00242990_ERZ507991 | MGnify/ENA primary metagenome ERZ507991 (study PRJEB26167, sample SAMN06115496) | human gut metagenome | host: Homo sapiens | place: China:Henan | collected 2015-05-07... | reverse complement strand
TATCCATCCAGATCCGAAGCGCCATCAATGCCAGCACACCAATCTGGACTCTGCCCCGGAACGAAAGCTCCCCGTCCAGCGCATTTGCATCCATGACCGGAGTCAAATCAATCTTCTTTCCGTAAACTGGATACAAAAAAGCCGCCACACTCAAAATTTGTCCCATCAAATAAGGATCCTCCACGCCAAACGTAACCTGCCCGGACAGCTTTCTGGGAAATATATGCCGCAGAACTCGCATGAGCTGGCGTTTGATCAGGCGAAATGACTTCTGATTTTCTTCATTTTCTATAAATGCAAGGACGGATTGGCGTTTGTGCTCCAGGTTGTTGATTCGGGTAAGCAGCTTTGAGAGGGATTGCCGCAGGGCGCTCCATTTTTGTTTGAACCAGCTAATGATTCTATGAAGGAACGATTCACGCTTTTCCTGGCTGGGATTTGATTTCAATTCATCCCTTGCCCGATGCGTTTCTCCTTCTGCCTCGGACACTCCCGCCTCCTTCACATCTGGAAATGCATCTGCATTCTTCACAGCTTGAGACATTTCCGCCTCCCTCTGCGCACTCCGTCTCTTCACCGCCTCCTCCAGCAGCCTGGCAGTTTCCTCCGCTTTCTCGATCGCGGCGTCTGTCTTCTCCGATGCTGTTCCATATGGGCGAAGACCGGTATGATTTTTCCTCGCCCGAACGGCTGACGAATCTGTTGCGGCGGGTGCCGGAACTGCGGGCTGTGGCTGCACACTTCGGCGGCTGGCGCAGCTGGACGCGGTCGCTGGCGCAGCTGCAGCCGGAAAGCGTCCTGTACGACACATCCTCCACGCTCGGCATGATCGACCGGGAGCTTGTTCTGCGCTTCATTGACAAAATCGGCCCCGACCGGCTGATTTTCGGCACGGACTTCCCCATGTGGAGCCCGAAGGAGGAGCTGGAGCGGTTTCTTTCCCTCGGTCTGGACGAGGCCGAGCAGCAGAAGATCCTGTACGGAAATTTCATGAACCTGCTGCATTTAAAGGACGGGGCATAGACCGGCCGGCACGCAGCAGTTCGATCAGCTAAAAAACTTACAGCAGCCCCGGATACTGAAGTACCCGGGGCTGCTCACTCACTCTGCCGTATTTAAACCTTTGCCAGACGGTATGTGCTCTGCAGCATGAACAGGCTGTACAGGAGCATGACGGCGAAGACGGCGTAGGCCGGTGCATAGCCGCCCGCAAGATCGGCGATCGCGCCGGGCAGGAAGGACAGCACAATGCCGCCGAGGCCGTAAGCCCCCTGAAACAGCCGAAGCGTCTTCTCATAGCGCTCCGGCGTGCTCAGATCGCCCGCCCAGATCGAAACGCCAACGGTAATGAGCGACCCGCCGAAGCCCAGAAAGACCGCAGAGGCCAGCATCAGCGCCTCACTTTTCAGCGGCGCCAGCACGCACAGCGTGCAGCCGAGGATAAAGCTGCCGAACAGCAGATAATTTGCCCGGTAGCTGCCCAGCTTGTCGCACAGCGCGCCGCAAACGCACTTGCCTGCCATCAGCGCCAGTCCGCACAGCGAGAACGCCGCCGCAGTGCGCATGGCGTCCATGCCCTCTGACATATAAAGCGTCATCAGATGGGTAAAACCGGTCGCACCGATGCCGCTGACCAGCAAAACGGCCAGCAGAAGCAGCGTCCAGCGCAGCCGGGACGGGTGCAGGCCGTGCAGCGCACGCTCCTGCGTGCTCTCCGGGGCGGCCTTGCCCCATGGCTCAAGGCCGAGCGCGGCGGGGTCGCTGCGAATGAGGAAAAAGACGAGCACAGCCGCTGCCGCGCAGAACGCGGCTGTCCACAAAAACGCGCGGTCAACGCCGCCGGACTCCGCAATGGCGGTGAACAGCGGGGAAAACACGACGGTCGCCAGTCCGGTTCCGGCGGAGCAGATCCCGATGGCCAGCCCGGAATGCGCCCGGAACCAGCGGCGCATCAAGATCGACGCCGGTACCATCGAGCCGAGCGCATAGCTGACGCCCGCGACGGCTCCGGCAAAATAATAGGCCGCGAGGCTTTTTGCTGCGGCAAACAGCAGGAAGCTGACGCAGGCCAGCATCGCCGCCAGCGCGCAGCCGGTGCGATAGCCGAGCCTCCGGTAATACCGGCCGATGGCGAACGTGCCGAGCAGATACGCCGCCGAGCGGATCGTCGTAATGAGCGAGGTCTGCGTGTTGGTAAAGCCGTTCTGGGCCAGGACGTACGGCTGCGCCGCCGAAAAGACGTTGAAGGCCAGCCCGCACGTCACAAACAGCATCAGCGTACAGCCCGCGCAGGACAGCATTGCCCTTCTGAGGTTTTTTTCCATTTCTCTTTCTCTCCCGTTAAAATAAGCGCGCCTTGCGGCGCGCTTATTCTGGTTTTTCAGTCTTCTTCCTTTGCCGTGCAGCGGATATGCAGCTCGTCGAGCTGCTTCTGGGTGACCTCGCTGGGTGCGCCCATCAGGATATCCTGCGCATTCTTGTTCATCGGGAACGGAATGATCGCGCGGATGCAGTCCTCGCCTGCCAGCAGCATGACCATACGGTCGATGCCCGGGGCGATACCGGCATGGGGAGGTGCGCCGTAGCAGAAGGCGTTGTACATGGCGGGGAACTTCTTCTTTACATCATCCTCGCCGAGGCGGACGAGCTGGAAGGCCTTGATCATGATCTCGGGATCATGGTTCCGGACTGCGCCGGAGGACAGCTCGATGCCATTGCAGACGAGGTCATACTGCTGCGCCGTGATGGTCAGCGGGTCAATTTCGCCCCGGATGGCCTTGTCCAGCGTGGCTGCGCCGCCGCCCGGCATGGAGAACGGGTTGTGGCAGAATTCCAGTTCTCCGGACTCGTCGCCGATCTCGTACATCGGGAAGTCGACGATCCAGCAGAATTCGTAGCGTTCCTTATCCATATGCCCCTCGACATTCGCGCCGAAGGTCTTGATGAGAACGCCGGTGAGCTTCGTAGCAGAAGCGCCCGCCGCAACAACGACCAGCGTGTTGGCGGTCAGGCCGAGACGCTCGATGAGCGCATCCTTGCAGCCCTGCACGAACTTCGCGACGCCGCCTGCAAGCTCGCCGTTCTCGTCCATCTTGAACCAGTAACCCTTGACGCCCGCCTGCACCTCGCAGTCGGTCAGGAGCTTTTCGATCTGTTTCCGCGTCAGATGGCAGTTCGAGATGGGCACGGCCTTGACGGTCTGGCCCTTGAACGGCTCAAATTCAGACTCCGTGAACAGGCCGGAGATATTTTTGCACGTCAGATCGATGCGCAGATCCGGCTTGTCGGAGCCGTAGGTCTCCAGCGCGTCCTTGTACGCGATGCGGCGGAACGGTGCGCTGGACGCGATGTTATACTTGCCATATTTGGCGAAGATCGGCGGCAGCACGTCCTCAATGATGGCAAACACGTCGTCCTGCGCGGCAAAGGCCATTTCCATATCGAGCTGATAGAACTCGCCGGGGCTGCGGTCGCCGCGTGCGTCCTCGTCGCGGAAGCAGGGAGCGATCTGGAAATAGCGATCAAAGCCGGAGGTCATGAGCAGCTGCTTGAACTGCTGCGGGGCCTGCGGCAGGGCGTAGAACTTGCCGGGATTCTCTCCTTGTATGAGCAGATGACTGCCAGGATTTACCCATAGTTCAGCGGGAACAAGGTAGTCGCGCGCGCCCTCCGGGCTGGAGGCCGTGAGGATGGGGGTCGTGATCTCAAGGAAATCATGGTCCATCATAGCCTTGCGGATGGCGGCGATGACATTGCAGCGCAGGATGATGTTGCTCTTGACAGCGGGGTTGCGCAGGTCGAGATAGCGGTACTTCAGGCGCTGCGTCTCGTCGGCGTCGCGGCTGCGGTTGATCTCGAACGGCAGCTCGTTGTACTGGCAGCGGCCGAGCAGCTCGATCTTCTCCGGCACGACCTCGATGTCGCCGGTGGGCTGCTTGGGGTTTTTGCTTGCGCGTTCCCGCACGGTGCCGGTCACGGAGATGGTCGACTCCTTGTTGATGCCCTTGACGATGTTCATGATCTCTTCCGTCTCGACAACGATCTGCGTCGTGCCGTAGAAATCACGCAGGACGATAAAGGCAAAGTTATTGCCGACCACGCGGACATTTTCCATCCAGCCGACGAGCGTGACGCGCTCGCCCGCGTTTTCGATGCGAAGCTGGCCGCAGGTATGGGTTCTTGACTGCATCATAGTGGTTTCCTTCTTTCTTTATGGGAAAATTTTTTACTTTAAAATCGTGCCCTGGCCGCGAAGCTCGATATCGGCCAGAATGCGGGCAGCTGCGTCCTGCGCCGGGACGGTGACCTGGTCGCCGGTGCGAAGATCCTTCAGTGAGACGGTTCCGGCCGCGATCTCGTCCTCGCCGAGGAAGACGACATAGGGGATGTGCAGCTTGTCCGCGTACTGGATCTTGGCCTTGAATTTCTTCTGTTCGGCGTAGAGCTGGACGCGGATATTCTGCGCGCGAAGCTCGGTCGCAAGCCGGACAGCGGCCTCCAGATCGTCGGTCATGGGAACGATCATCACGTCAGCCGGGGCCATGACGCGCTCCTCGTTCAGCATTCTCTGCTCGTTCAGCACGTAGAACAGGCGCGTCAGACCGATAGAGATGCCGACGCCGGGCAGCGGACGGTCGGTATAATACTCCGCGAGATTGTCGTACCGGCCGCCGGAGCAGACCGAGCCGATCTCGGGATGGTCAAGAAGCGTTGTCTCGTAGACAGTGCCGGTGTAGTAATCCAGCCCGCGCGCGATGGTGAGGTCAACGGCGAAATTCTCCTCCGGCACGCCGAACGCGCCGAGCAGCTTCGTCACGGACGAAAGCTCGTCCAGGCCCTGATCGAAGACCTCGTTTCTGCTGCGGTACTGCTCCAGCGCGGACAGGACCTCGCCGTTCGTGCCGCGGATGGCGATGAAGGTCAGGATCTCATCGGCCTTTGCCTCCTCCACGCCGCACTCCTCGACCAGCAGGACGCGAACCTTGTCGGAGCCGATCTTGTCGAGCTTGTCGACGGTGCGCATAATATCGCCGGACTGCTCGGACAGGCCAAGCATGGCGTAGAAGCCGTTCAAAATCTTGCGGTTATTCACGCGGATCTGGAACCGGCGCAGGCCGAGCGTCGAGAACGTCTTATAGATGATGGATGGGATCTCGGCCTCGTTCGTGATGGAGAGCTTGCCGTCGCCGATGATGTCGATGTCGGCCTGATAGAACTCGCGGAAGCGGCCGCGCTGCGCGCGTTCGCCGCGGTAGACCTTGCCGATCTGGTAGCGGCGGAAGGGGAAGGCCAGCTCGCCGTAGTGCAGCGCGACGTATTTTGCCAGCGGGACGGTCAGATCGAAGCGCAGCGCCAGATCGCTGTCGCCCTTCTGGAAGCGATAGATCTGCTTTTCCGTCTCGCCGCCGCCCTTGGCCAGCAGCACGTCGGCAGCTTCGATCGCGGGGGTATCCAGCGGCGTGAAGCCATAGAGGCTGTAGGTGTTCCGCAGAACCTCCATGATCGCCTCCATCTGCAGCTGCGGCTGCGGCAGCAGCTCCATAAACCCGGAGAGCGTATGCGGTTTGATTTGTGACATGGTTTTGTTCCTCTCTATGTGATGCGTTTTTGGTTTTGGATGGGATCATTGCGGTAAATCAGCTATGTGGTCAAAAATTGCAGGGAAGTATGGATTTGCTGGAATCTTGTAGGGGCCGATGCCCACATCGGCCCGCTGGGGCAGCTGCGAATTTGCCGAAGATTTCCGAAAAAACAGTCCATCCTGCCGGGGCGATGTGGGCATCGCCCCCTACAACCGGTGCGTGCAAATTTGCTTTGCATATCCATAAAAATATACTCCCGTCCCGGCGTTTTGGGACGAGAGCATACCTGCTTCGTGGTGCCACCCAAATTCGGAAGCGGTTGGACACTTCCCTTTTGCGCAAGGGATGCGGGCTGCGCGGGCCCGACGATTTCGGCGCAGTGCGCCTTATACGCTTGCTCGGCGGATGTCCTTCCCGGTGCTGCTGCAAGGGCCTTTCAGCGTCATGGCCCTCTCTCTGGGCAGGCAGAAAGCCGGTACTGCTTCCGCGTCGTCGCAAAAATCAAAATTATCGGATCGTTTTCTTGTTCTTCATCATCATGCGCCAATCCAGATCGCCGCGCTGCAATCCGAGGATCAGCATTTCTGCCGAGGCCAGATTTGTCGCGCACGGGACGTTGGACGAATCGCACAGGCGAAGCGTGCGCATGATGCGCTGATCCTCCCAGGGATCGGTGTCGTTGGGGTCGGAAAACATGATGACAAGGTCGATCTCGTTATACGCGATGCGCGCGTCGATCTGCTGGTGGCCGCCCTGACTCTTGGACAGGAAGAGCGTCACAGGCAGGCCCGTTGCCTCGGACACCAGGCGTCCCGTCGCAGCCGTAGCCGACAGCGAGTGCTTGGACAGAATGCTTTTATACGCGGTGCAGAACTGCACCATGAGTTCCTTCTTTTTATCGTGTGCCATAAGGGTGATGTTCATACGCTCAGCTCCTTTATGTACGCATTATCGGGTAATTTTCATCAGCGGAACGCGCTGTCCGCACAGCCGCTTTGCGATATGCAGGCAGGCCAGCGCCGCGCCGTGGTAGGTATATTGTACGAGCGGCTTTCCCTCTGCCGCAGCCAGCGTGACAGATGCATCGTCCGGCACAACGCCGAGCAGCGGCAGTCCCACGCCGTCCATCACATCGTCGACCGTCGAGCGCATACAGGCAAACAGCTTCGGGACAGTCCTGTTGACCACAAGCCGCGCCGGGATCTGCCGCTCCTGCAGCAGAAGCTCCGCTGTGTGCGCGGCGTCCCGCTGCGACGCAGGGCCGGGCAGCGTGACGAGCATCGCCTCGTCCGCACAGCGCACCGCCATCCGGAACAGCCGTCCGACGCCCGCCGGCGCATCCAGCAGGATCCAGTCGAAGCCGTCCCGTGCCTGCGTGATGAGTCGTTCGAACGCTTCTGTGTCGACCGCCTCAGCGCTCTCGGTCACAGGGGCCGTGAGCATGGAGAGATTTCCGATCGTAGGGTGCTGTGACGCCTGCTGAAGGGAGTATTCCCCACGCATGACGGACGTAAACGGCAGAACCGCCATATCGGCCATGCCGAGCGCGATATCGAGGTTGCGCAGGCCGACGTCGAGATCGACGCACAGCACCCGCTGTCCCTCCATCGCCAGACACGACGCGACGCCCGCGCAGAGCGAGGTCTTGCCCGTGCCGCCCTTGCCGGAGATGACTGCCAAAACCTGTGCCAAGCCGTGTCCCTCCTGCGTGCTGATACTTATTGCATATTATAAACGACGCTGACCGGAAATTCAATGGGAAAAGTGCAGCCAAACGGTTTTTTCTTTCTGTTTGGCATGGAAACTGCCGGTTCTGCCTGCCGGTCTGCGTGCATATACTGTAATGGGGGCGAAGCATATGAAATACCGCAGTATGGAAAACCGGTTCTGCATGAGTCTGGTGGCGTTTGCCGTGATCGTGCGGCTGCTTCTGGCGACGGGCGTGTCCGCGGCGCTGGATTCGGCAGTCGGGCTTGCGCCGAAGCTCGAAGCGCCGGACGAGCCGGATGTATTTCTTCTGGAAATTCTCGAGCCGGAGACTGCACCGTCTGAGCCGCCTGTGCAGCCGGAGATCGCCGCTGCATCGGAAGCGCCCGCAGAGCAGGAGACGGAGGCGGAGGCGGAGCCAGTCGACCCGCCGCTTGTGTTTTCTGCGGACGAGGCGGACGCGATCGGCATCGTCGGCGCCTGCAGCTATCAGCCGGACAAGCAGGCGCTGCTGACCCGTCCGTCCGCACTGTCGCTTTCGGATGACGGCCCGGCAGTCCTGATCGTACATACGCACTCCAGCGAGGCGTATACCATGGAGGCGGGCTTTGAATATCCGGAATCAGATGCACTGCGGACGCTGGATGAGCGGTATTCCGTGATCCGCGTGGGCGATGAAATTGCGGATATTCTGACGGAGGCGGGCATTTCTGTCCTGCACGACACGCAGCCGAACGATTATCCGAATTACAACGGCGCCTACGAGCGTATGCGGCAGACCATCGAGGGCTATCTGGCAGAATATCCGTCCATTCAGATGGTGCTGGATATCCATCGCGACGCGGCTGAGGACGCAGACGGGAACCCGGTCGCGCTGACGGCGGAAGCAGACGGCGAAGCCTGTGCAGAGCTGATGCTTGTAGTCGGCACGGACGAGGGCGGCTTATCGCACCCGGACTGGCAGGAAAATCTCGCAAATGCGCTGAAAATCCAGACACTTCTGAACCGCTCGGCACCCGGCCTGTGCCGGAACCTCAATCTGCGCACCGAGCGCTTCAACCAGCACGAAACGCCGGGTTCCCTTCTTGTCGAGGTCGGCGCAAGTGGCAATACGCTGGCCGAAGCGCTGCGCTCCGCCCGCATTCTGGGACAGGCACTCGCGGTCTTTCTTCGCGGGCAGATGCACGATGACACGGACTGACGGACACCCCGGTATGGGCGTGCATTGCAAATACCCCCGGTATGCCAGACGCATACCAGGGGTATTGTACATATTGGGATCAGCTCAATGGAAGAAGAGGAAGTAGCAGCCAAACGCAATGACGAACAGGATCAGGATCGCGACCGGCAGGATCACCAGCATGGCGGACAGGATCATCGCAAAAAGATCCTTTTTGCTGACGGCGTCCTTATCCTCCTCTGTCGGCTTTTTCAGCTCCGCCGCTTCGTTCCGCTCCTTCTGGTAGCGCATCGCGCGGTCTACTCTCTTCTGGAAAAGCATCGGCTTACTCCTTCCCCTCAAGCTTGTGGTGGCAGGCGACAAAGTGGTTCGGGCGAACCTCTTCCCACTCCGGAACGACCTGCGTGCAGATCTCCGTGCAGTATTTGCAGCGCGTATGGAACTTGCAACCCTTCGGCGGGTTCACCGGGCTGGGGATGTCGCCCTCAAGGATCGACAGCTCCTTCGCGCCGACGGTATCCGTGGTCGGGATCGCGTTCAGCAGCGCCTCGGTGTACGGATGGATGGGGTGATGGAAGATCTCGTCAGCCGCTGCCAGCTCGACCATCGTGCCGAGGTACATGACGCCGACGCGGTCGGAGATGTACTTGACGACGGACAGGTCGTGCGTGATGAACATATAGGTCAGATTCTGCTGTTCCTTCAGATCGAGCAGCAGGTTGATGATCTGCGCCTGAATGGACACGTCCAGCGCGGAGACAGCCTCGTCGCAGACGACGAACTTCGGCTTCGTGGCGAGCGCGCGGGCGATGCCGATACGCTGCCGCTGGCCGCCGGAGAACTGGTGCGGGAAGCGGTGCAGGAAGTAGGGCGCAAGGCCACAGTCGTCCATGATCTTGAGGACCATTTCCTGCATACGGGCGTCCTTTTTCTTGATCATGTTGTGCGCCTGCATACCCTCGCTGATGATCTGGCCGACGCTCATGCGCGGGTTCAGCGAGGAATACGGGTCCTGGAAGATCAGCTGCATATCGCGGCGCAGGCGGCGCATTTCGTTGTACTCCAGTCGGGCAAGGTCGATGCCGTCGTCGCGGTAGACCTCGTACTTCTGGAACTCAGGGTCGTTTGCATACGGGGCGCGCAGCGCCTCGATCTCCTTGCGGCCCGCGTCAAGCTGCGCACGCAGCGCAGCGATCTGGTCGTCGCACTGCTTCAGCTTTTCCTGCGCTTTCTGCAGCTGGTCGTCCTTGCCGGACTTGCCCGCTTCCTCGGCAGCCTTCTTCGCGTACTCCGCGTCGTCCACATCGACCTGCAGCTCCTGCCGCTTTTCCTCCATGCTGGACAGCTTGCGCGCAATGGCATAATCCTTGGAATAGGCCGCGATGACGGGATCGAGATCATCGACCACGAGGAAGCCGCCGACGATCTTCGTGATGTCCAGCAGCGCATCCTCCGCCAGCTTGCGGGCGGCGTCGAGCTCGCCGTGCTTGGCGTACTGCTCCTTCTCGGAAAGCTTGGCATAATCGGCCTCGAGCTTGTCGCGCTTCTGCTCCAGCTCGCGGAGCTTGGTGCGGCGGGCTTTGAGGTTTTTAACGGTATCGATGACGTACTTCGGCGCCAGATCGTCAAGGGACCGGCCGTAGTACATGGTGCGGCCATAGGTCTGGTGATACAGCTGGAGGATGGTGCGGCCAAGCGTAGACTTGCCGCAGCCGGACTCGCCGACGAGGCCGAACGTCTCGCCCTCGTAGATATCCAGCGTGATGCCGTCGTTGGCCTTGACAAAGCGGCCGCCCTTCAGGGGGAAATACTGCTTCAGGTTGCTGATGCGAAGCAGAACCTTCTTGTCATTATTTTGCATATCTGTCCTCCTTCTTCGCGTAGAAGCAGCGAACCTGCTGGGTGTCGGAGACGTGGATCAGCTCCGGCTCCTCCTCCAGACAGCGCTCGGTCGCGTACTTGCAGCGCGGGGCGAACTTGCAGCCCTTGGGCAGATCCAGCGGGTGCGGGACCGCGCCGGGGATCGCTTCAAGCCGTTCGTCGCTGGGGGTATCCAGACGCGGGATGGAGAGCATCAGGCCCTCGGTATAGGGATGGGAATACTCGTTCTTGTGGAAGATCGTCCCGGCGGGTGCGTATTCGACGACCTGGCCGCAGTACATGACCGCGACGTTGTCGGCCATCTGGTTGATGACGCCGAGATCGTGCGTGATGAACAGAACGGCGGTGCCGTTTTTCTCACGCAGCTCGTTCATGAGCTTCAGGATCTGCGCCTGAATGGTCACGTCGAGCGCCGTGGTCGGCTCGTCCGCGATCAGCAGCTTCGGACGGCAGGCCAGCGCCATGGCGATCATGACACGCTGCCGCATACCGCCGGAGAGCTGGTGCGGATACTGCTTGGCGACGACCTCTGGGTTCGGGATCTTGACGTCGGACAACAGCTCGACCGCTTTCGCGGCAGCCTGCTTTTTGTTCATGCCCTGATGGATCATGAGCGGCTCGGAGATCTGACGGCTGACGGTGAAGACCGGGTTCAGGCTCGTCATCGGCTCCTGGAAGATCACGGAGATCTCGTTGCCGCGGATCTTGTACATTTCGTTCATGGACAGCTTGGTCAGATCCTGACCGTTGAAGAGGATCTCGCCGGAGTCAATATAGCCGTTGCCGTCGAGCAGACGGAGAATGCTCATGGCCGAGACGCTCTTGCCGGAACCGGATTCGCCGACGACGCCGAGCACCTTGCCCGCGTCCAGCGAATAGCTGACGCCGTTGACCGCCTTGACCGTGCCGCGTTTGGTCGCGAAGAAAGTCTTCAGGTTTTTTAATTCTAGTAATGCCACAACAACCCCTCCTTATCGCTCAGCGGACTTGGGATCGACCGCATCGCGCAGCGCATCACCGACGAGGTTGATGCAGATCGTGCAGATGCCGAAGATCGCAGCCGGGAATACCCAGCGCCACCAGTACTGCTGGATGACGATGGAGTTGTTCGCGCCGGTGAGCATATTGCCCCAGGTCGGCGTGGGCGGCGCAATGCCGAAGCCCATGTAGGACAGCGAGGACTCGGTGAGCATGCAGGTTGCGAAGCTCAGCGTCGCGTTGACCAGAATCAGACTCATGACATTGGGGATGATGTGATGGAAGATGATCGACTTTTCGCGCACGCCGAGGGCCTTGGCCGCCGTAACGTACTCCTGCTCGCGCTGCGAGAGGATCTGCGCGCGGATCAGATGGCAGATGCCCGGCCAGGACAGAACGCCAAGCACGACCATGATGAGGTACATACGCTGTTCGACCGAGATGCGCGTACCGATGATGGCGGAAAGAATCATCGCAAACGGAAGGAACGGCAGACCGCCGACGATCTCGGAGATACGCATGATGATGTTGTCGACCCAGCCGCCGAAATAACCGGCCAGACCGCCGAGGATGATGCCGATGATAAGCTGGATAATAACCGAGATGGCGCCGACGGTCATGGTGACCTTGCCGCCGTTGATGAGGCGGTTAAACACGTCGCGGCCCAGATCGTCCGTACCGCAGAGATAGCCCTTCAGGCCCCACGTCTCGACGTCGCCGTCGACCGTGACGGCATAGTTCTGATAGAAGCCCGCGAAGACCGTCACGATCTCCTTATCGTTGAAGGATGCCGGGACGGATGCCTGACCATGGGTGTTGTCGCCCCAGGAGATGACCTCGCCGTCGTCCATCAGCGCCGTGAAGTGGTAGCGGCCACCGTAGAGCTCGACAGGCTTGCTCTCAAATGCAGGAACGTTTTTTTCGCCGTTGGTGCAGGTGCCCCAGACGACGACCGTGCCGTCTTCCTTGACAGCCGCGACAGCGTTGCTGGACGCCGCGATGTCAACGACACCGGAATCCAGCCCGTCGGGGATGCGGACAAGGGCGTTGTCCTTCTGGAAACCCGCGTAGACAGCTGCGCCGTCTTTGGTCAGGGCGATATACCCGCGAGCGGTCAGAGCGACTTTTTCGATGTTGCCCTGATATTCCTTTTTGACCTTGATATCGGCCTGATTGCCGTTGCCCCAGAGGAACAGCTCGCCAGATTCAGTGACAGCCGCGGAGAACTGGTTGCTGGCCTCGATCTGCTTGAAGCCGAGGTTCTTGCCGTAGGCGGCAGCCATCTGGATCTTGTCGGGAAGCATATCCTGGCCGAGACGGCGGTTGCCCCAGACATAGATCGCGCCGTTTTCGTCAAGTGCGACGATATGGTCATAGCCTGCCGCAACGTTGACGATCTTTGCGTTCTGAACCTCCTCAGGGATGTTCTTCAGATCGATCGTTTCAGTGATTCTGGTATAGCCCCACGTATAGACCTTGCCGTCGGTGTCGACACCGACGCCATAGGTCGTGCCGGGAGAGATATCTGCGACCTTATGCTTCATACCGTCGGGAATGGACATCATGTTCATTCCGGGCGCGACGTTCAGCTGGGTGTTGTCCTGATAGGACAGGTCGAGCGTATAGAACTTCGGGCCGATCATGACCAGCAGGAAGATCAGAAGGAACACGATCAGGCCGATCATGCCAAGCTTGTTATGCAGGAAATTCTTGAGGATCAGGCGGCCGGGGCTCTGCAGCTGTTCTTCCGTCATGAAGTCGGTGACCTTGTTGCGGTTGCCGAACAGGCGGGTAAAGAGGGTCGATTTTTTCTTTTTTTCCATATTTCTTTTTTCCCCCCCTTACTTATTGACGCGCACACGCGGGTCAACGATGCCGTAGCTGAGGTCGGTGATCAGCTGGCCGACGAGCGCGATGAGCACATAGAACATCTGAATCGCCAGTGCAAGCTCAAAGTCGTTGTTCATCAGGCCCTGATAGTACAGCTGGCCCATACCGTTGAGCGCGAACATCTGCTCAATGATCAGAGAACCGGAGAAGATGCTGATGAACCAGCCGATGAGGACTGTAATGACCGGCAGCAGGGCGTTGCGCCATGCGTGGGAATAGACGACGACCTTTTCGCGCAGGCCCTTGGCGCGGGCGGTGCGGATATAGTCCATGCTGAGCGCTTCGATCATGGCGGCGCGGACGTAGCGGGTCATGCCGCCGAGAGAGCCGACCGTCATGACGAGCACCGGCAGCGTCATATAGTAGACCTTGTCGAGGAACGCACGGAAGCCGGTAAAGTTATTGCCCGGCGTCTGCATGCCGAAGACCGGCAGCAGCTTGAGCGTGACCGCGAACAGCCAGATAAACAGCAGCGCAATGATGTAGACTGGAATCGAGTAGCCCACAATGGACAGCACCTGCACGGCGTTGTCTGATTTGCTGCGCTTATGGACGGCGCAGTAGATGCCAAGCGGGATCGTGATGGCCAGCGCGACAAGCGTTGAGAAAATGTTGATGTAAATCGTGTTGAGCATTCTCGACGGCAGAACGTTGGATACATCCGTCTTATAGATCTGGGAGTAGCCGAAGTTGCCCTGCAGCATGCCGTTGAGTTCGCCGTCAACATCCGGCCAGAAGCCGAACCAGCGCAGATAGCGTACGATCAGCGGATCGTCCAGCCCCATTTCGGTGCGAAGCGCCTGGTAACGCGTTTCATACTCTGTCGGGGTCAGCGTTGTCTTGAGCGGTTCAAGCTGTGCCCGGGCCGGGTCAGTTGGGATCAGGTTGTAGATGGAATACATCAGAAGCGAAACAAGCAGAAATACAATTACCATATATACCAGTCGCTTGAGTACGTATTTGGTCATCCGCATACCCTCCTTTTCTCTTGTATTTGCTCCGAAAAGGAGCGCAAAGATCTGTATATGAAACCAAAATGGTTATTTTTCAAAAGGAATATGCTACACTAAAGAAGAAAAGATGCGTTAAAGATACCGGAAGCGACGGGGCGGTTTGTGCCGCCCCGTCGCTGGGAATGTGGGGAAGGAGTCTATTTATTTGGCGCCTTCGATAGAGGCGTAGACAATCGCCTT
>ENA-ORCP01002568-ORCP01002568.1-human-gut-metagenome-genome-assembly--contig:-NODE-2568-length-14418-cov-3.931595_pt1 | contig 14418 bp, 20 predicted proteins | sample MGYA00242990_ERZ507991 | MGnify/ENA primary metagenome ERZ507991 (study PRJEB26167, sample SAMN06115496) | human gut metagenome | host: Homo sapiens | place: China:Henan | collected 2015-05-07... | reverse complement strand
TAATGACAATAATCAGTTTTTTGCTCTTATCCATAGTGTTACATTGAATTTTGGACAAAAGTACAATAATTTATGTATGATCCAGAAAATGGCGTTGACGGGGGCGTCGATCTTATCCACCCGGTTGGGGGACCAGAGCTTGGACTTGATGGCCCGGCCGTTGCCGTTGCGGATATCCTCAGTGACCAGCACCACCTTGCCGTCCTCGTCCAGCGTGGCGGAGCAGTTCTGCGCCGTCAGCAGGTACTTGTTGTCCGGGGAATCCACAGGATAGTCGGCGGTCTTGTCGAAATAGGTAGGCTCCAGAGCAATGGAGGCGCAGGTATCGGAGTTGATGATGAAGGCGTCATCGTGGAGTACCTTGATGGAGGGATACTTGCCGCCGTGCTTGGCGTGGGTCAGGGTGGACTTGCCGGAGCCGGACAGACCGAACACGGCAGAGACGAACTTGTGGCCGTCCGCCAGCGTGTATTCCTTCTGACCGCCGTGGCAGCTGGCGTAGCCGTTGCGGTTGGCGATGGCCCAGGCCAGGGTCAGGGTACCCTTCTTGTGCTCGCCGAAGTAGCGCATACCCAGGATGGCGGCGCAGTTGGTCTCCGTGTTGAAGTAGCACAGGCACTTGGGGTCGCAGACCTTTTCCTGACCGGGGGCACCGGTCCACTGGGGATCGGAGAAGATGTAGATGTCAAGCTCCTTGCCGTCGCCTACGGGCTTGGAGTTCTTGTACATCTTCACATATTCCGTGGACATATACTGGAAGTTCAGCATCCAGTTGTAGAGCAGGTTTTCCTCGCCCTCTGGGATCAGCAGATGGGCCTTCACCATGAATTCGGGATCCAGACCGATGAACACCTCGGCGTGATACATGGTCTTCCAGCGGGTGTCGTACACGGCGTCCATGACGATCTTATCCAGGGCGGCGGTGTCCACGCCGGGCTTGCCGGTGATGCGGCGGGCGGGGGCGTAGCGGCCGGTGATGGAGCCGTCATTGAACAGCAGGACCTTGGCGTCCGGTTCCAGACCGAATTCCTCGCCCCGGTAGACGGGCATATCGGTGACCACGGTGCCGGGAGAATTTTTGGCCAGCTCATAGGCTTCCTTCAAGGTGTTGACCTTGATGACATTGTTGCCGTAGAACGGAGCTTCGATGATGGAACGGGTCTTGGAAAAACCCACCTGGCCGGGACCGATCTCGGCTCTGGGATAATAGGCCTTTGTGGACATATCGGGATACCTCCTTGTAATCATGGTTGATAACTGTATGATACTGGAACGCAGGGGAAAAAGCAAGTTATGAAGATGACAAGTTCCGGCAAAGAGGACGGTTCCTTTTGTGACTTTTCGCGGCAGGGCGGCGGTTATTTCCGCTCCGCCAGCGCGTCTGTCAGGGCAGCGAACTCCGTTAACGTCAACGCCTCTCCCCGGACCGATGCAGGCAGGCCGCAGGCGGCGATGGCGTCGGCAATGGCGGCCTTGTCCCACCCCGGCAGGGCAGCGGACAGGGAATTGGACAGGGTTTTTCGCCGCAGCAGGAAGGCTCCCTTGATGACCCGGAAGAAAAACGCCTCATCCCGGACGGCCACCGGCGGCTCCTTCCGGCGGACGCACCGCAGAACGGTGGAAGTCACCTTGGGGGCGGGCAGAAATTTCTCCGGGGGGACATCAAAGAGACATTCTGTTTCCATTTCGTATTGCAGCCGCAGGGGGAATGCGCCGTCGGCGCTGCCTTTGGCGGAGGTGAGCCGCTGGGCGGCCTCCTTCTGGATCAGGACGGTGATGGACTCAATGGCGGGAATATCCACCAGCGCGGTCAGCACGGGCGTGGTGATGTTGTAGGGCAGGTTGGCGCAGACGATGGGCCGCAGGCCAGCGAATTTTTCGCCGATCAGGGCCTTGAGATCCAGCCGGGTCACATCTCCGGGGACGATCTCCACATTAGAATAAGGGGCCATGGTCTCTGCCAGAATGGGCAGCAGCGCCCGGTCCAGCTCAATGGAGACCACCTTTCCGGCCCGTTGGGCCAGTTCGGAGGTCAGAGGGCCGATGCCGGGGCCAATCTCCAGCACGCCGCAGGTCTCGTCTGCCCGAGACGCTGCCGCAATGTCGGCGGGGATCTGGGGGTCGATGAGGAAATTCTGCCCCATGGATTTGGAAAAATGGAAGCCGTGGCGTTCCAGCAGCATCCGGATCGTCAGTTCGTCGCAGAGATTCATGGCTCTACCGCCTTTTTTAGAATTTGAATTTCAGTATAGCTGATTTTGAATGGAATCACAACAGGGGAGCGCCGGTTGGTCACAGTTCGTGGATGAAATCCAGCACGCAGTCCCGCAGACGGAGGACCTCCTCCGGCATATTTTTCCGCAGAGGCATCCCCATGCCCAATTCCCGGCCTGCCCGCGGCGTGACCGGCAGCGTCTGGACGCCCTGCGTCCTGCCGCGCATCATGATCTCCGTCATCATGGAGACGCCCAGTCCCTTGCTGACCATGCGGATCACCGTTTCATCGTCCACATGACAGGGGCGGATCTGGGGTCGGACGCCCTTGGGACTGAGGGCGGCGTTCACGTCAATGTCGAACCGACCGTAGGGCATCAGAAATTCCTTTCCGTCAAATTCCTCGATGGGGAAGGAGTCCCGTCCCCCGGTGGGGTAATCCTCCGGGAGGATGGCGTACATAATGTCATTGTACAGCGGTGTCCAGTCGCAGTTGACATGGCTTTGCCTTGCGGCGAAGATCACATCGGTGCGGCCTTCCTCCAGCAGCTCAAAGGGCTCCAATTCGTGGTCCACCATCCGCAGATCCACGTCGGTGTCCGGGCACACCCGGCGGAACCGGTACAGGATCTCCGGCATCCAGTGCATGGCAAGGCTGGCGTAGGCTGCCACACGGATGGTCTCCGCCTTTTTCTGCGTGATGGCGGCGATCTGGTTTTCCAGCTTCGCCGTGGCGCTGAGGTAATCCCGGATGGCGGGCAGGAGAGCCTCGCCATTTTCTGTCAGGGAAATGCCGCTGTGGTCCCGGCGGATGAGGGTCATGCCGATCTCACGCTCCAAGCCGTTGATGAGGTGGGTCAGGCCGGATTGGGTGTAGCCCACTACCTCGGAGGCCTTGGAAAGGCTGCCCAGATTCACCGCTGTCATCAGAATCTCCAGCTTTTTGCTGTCCATGGTTCCCTCCTTCGACTATATATTACGATTTGTCATATAACTATTATAACCCTGCGTTTCTCTTTTGCAAGGGTTTCCTATATGATAAGACCCATAAAGGAGATGATGTTCCATGACAACGAAGAAGCTGACGATCCGGCAGAAGCTTTTGGTGGCCGGGACGCTGTTCGGCATGTTTTTCGGCGCGGGCAATCTGATCTTCCCGGTCCATCTGGGACAGATGGCGGGCCGGAACGCCATTCCCGCCATGATCGGCTTTATCATTACGGCGGTGGGGATCCCCGTTTTCGGTGTGGCCGCCATCGGCATCACCCATTCCGACGGTTTACAGACCCTCGCCGGCAAGGTGAGCAAGGGATACGGCATCTTCTTCACCTGTCTGCTGTATCTGACCATCGGGCCGCTGTTCGCCATTCCCAGATGCGCCACGGTGTCCTTTACCACCGGCGTCGCGCCCATGCTGGGGGACAGCGGGGCGGAATGGCTGTATCTGCTGATCTTCTCCGCCGTGTTTTTTGCCTTCGTGCTGTTTTTCTCCCTGCGCCCCGGCAAGATCACCGTCTGGATCGGCAAGATCATCAATCCTATTTTCCTGATCTTCTTTGCCGTGCTGATGATCGCGGCGCTGCTGGCCCCCGGTGCCGCCGCGTCTGCCGTGGAGCCGGTGGCGGCCTATCAGAGTGATGCATTTTTCCCCTCTCTGATCGAGGGTTACGGCACCATGGACGCCATCGCCGGTCTGGCCTTCGGCATCGTGGTGATTGACGTGATCCGCCGCATGGGCGTGACCAATGATGACGCCATCGCGGAGGACGTGCTCTCTTCCGGCCTCCTCACGGGCCTGCTGATGGCACTGATCTATGTGGTGTCCATTCTGGTGGGCGCCCAGTCCAGAGGGCTGTTTGAGCTGTCTGAAAACGGCGGCGTGGCCCTGACGCAGATCGCCGGGCATTACTTGGGCGGCGTGGGCCAGCTCATTCTGGCGATCACCATCACTTTCGCCTGCCTGAAAACCTCTATCGGTCTGGTCACCGCCTGCGCGGAGACCTTCGACAAGATGACCGGCGGGAAGTTCTCCTACCGGGGCTGGGCCATTCTGTTCACGGCCTTCTCCTTCGCTGTCTCCAATGTGGGCCTCAGCGCCATCATCAACTATTCCATTCCGGTGCTCATGCTGATCTATCCACCGGCCATTGCCTTGATCACCTTAGCGTTTATCGGCAGATTTTTCGGGCATGACCGCATTGTGTACATCGCCGTGATGATCCCCACATGGATCGCCGCTTTGTTCGACTTTATGAAGACCCTGCCGGGTTCCGCGCAGACGGCCCTCCATCTGGACGCGCCCATTCAGTTCGCCGCAGCCAATCTCCCGCTGTTCGACAAGAATCTGGGCTGGCTGCTCCCGGCGGTCATCGGCTTTGCCATCGGCATGATCTGGCATCTGAGCCGGCCGAAGAACGCAGCCGCCGCGTGACGGGATCCCTCGCTGAATCGCCCATTGACGAAAACTGGTTTAATGAACGCAGAGAAAATCAAAAGAAAAGCGGCCCGGAGTTTTCCGGGCCGCTTTCGCGATCAATGGCCGCCGGCTTACTTGCGGTCGTTTTTCTGGTTCTTCTGCTCGTTGGGCTCCTTCTGAGCGTTTTTCTGGTTGCTCTCCCGGTTTTTCTCCTGCATGGAATGTGCCTCCTTTCCTGTCCCCACGGGGGGACGGTCTGCGTACAGAAGATAGTGTTGCCGCCGCGGGGAAAACTATTCACAAAAAAGAAAAAATTTCTTGATTTTCCTGTTGACAAATCAGAAATGGTTTGGTATACTATCAAGGCAAAACAAAGAAGGCTGATCGCATCCGCCTCACCTCCAGCATGACGCAAAGAGGTCAACAACGTTGTTACCAGACTGCCGCAGGGCGGTTTGTTGTTGCGCGGATGCCAAAATGGTATCCGCGTTTTGTGATTTTTAGAAGGAGGTGCTTCGACCATAGCTAAGCAAATGCATGAACTGAATGAGGACATTCTCGACAAGGAGATCCGACTCATCGGCGCTGAAGGTCAGCAGCTGGGCATCATGAGTTCCCAGGAGGCCCTGAAGATTGCGGATGAGCAGGGCTTGGATCTTGTCAAGATCTCGCCCCAGGCCGTCCCCCCCGTTTGCAAGCTCATGAACTACGGAAAGTTCCGCTTTGAGCAGAGCAAGAAGGAGAAGGAAGCCCGCAAGAATCAGCATGTGGTAGAGATCAAGGAGATCCGGATGTCACCGGGCATCGACGTGGGAGACTTCAACACGAAGCTCAAGAACGCCCAGAAGTTCATTGCCGATGGCAACCGGGTGAAGGTTTCCGTCCGCTTCCGCGGCCGCGAAATGGCACATACGGACATCGGCCGGGATCTGCTGAACCAGTTTGCTGAGCAGTGCGCCGAGGTGGCCAACATGGACAAGAGCGCCAAGCTGGAGGGCCGTATGATGTCCATCTTCCTCTCTCCCAAGACGAGCAAGTAAATTTCAAGAGATTTCAATACACGGAAGGAGCAACTACAATGCCGAAACTGAAGACTCACAGCGGCGCCAAGAAGCGCTTCAATCTCACCAAGACCGGCAAGGTCAAGCGCGCCAAGGCTTTCAAGAGCCACATCCTCACCAAGAAGGACACCAAGCGCACTCGTCGTCTGCGCGCAGGCGGTTATGCGGACGTCACCAACATGGACGCTGTCCGCAAGATGATCCCCTACAAATAAGTAACGAGACGTTTGAAATAGGAGGCTACTACAAATGGCAAGAGTCAAGGGCGCGATGATGACGCGCAAGAGAAGAAATAAAGTTCTGAAGCTGGCCAAGGGCTATTGGGGTTCCAAGTCCAAGCACTTCAAGATGGCTAACCAGGCCGTCATGAAGTCCCTGACCTACGCTTACACCGGCCGCAAGCTGAAGAAGCGTGACTTCCGCAGCCTGTGGATCACCCGTATCTCCGCTGCCTGCAAGATGAACGGCATGAACTACTCCACCTTCATGCACGGCCTGAAGGTCGCCGGCATCGAGATCAACCGCAAGATGCTCTCTGAGATGGCTATCTCCAACCCCGCTGCATTCACTCAGCTGATCGAGATCGCCAAGAAGGCTTAATTACACAGTTCTTCAAACAAAAACCTCTTCGGGAAACCGAAGAGGTTTTTTTGCGTGTTGAAAAATAGGGGAGAGGGCTGTCTTTACAGAAAACAGTAAAAGGACGCGCCCATCGGCGCGTCCTCCCGTTCTTATTCCTCAACAGTTTCCTCAGCGGGTTCCGCGTCCTCCGGAACTTCCGGTTCTTCCCAGTCCACCATGGTGCCCACGCAGCGGTTGATGGGCTGGCCCAGCTCGTGGAACTTGGCCTCATAGTCCGTCATAACGCCCACCGGGCCGTTTTCGTGGAGATTCCGGGTGACCTCGGACAGCTCAAAGCCAAACTGGGGCAGCTCCTCCACGGAGAACTCAAACAGGGGCTGGTTGTCAGTCTTGAAGTGGATCTGACCGCCCATTTTCAGCACCTGACGGTACAGCTTCAGGAAGTTGCCGTGAGTCAGGCGGCGCTTGGCATGGCGCTTGCTGGGCCAGGGATCGCAGAAGTTGACGTAGATCCGGTCCACCTCGCCGGGGGCGAAGAACTGGGGGAGCTGGTCGGCGTTGGCGTCCACGAAAAACACATTGGTGAGACCGTCATTCACGCACCGCTCCATGGCCACCACCATGGCGTCCGGCACCATCTCAATGGCGATGAACAGCACATCCGGCTCCGCCGCGGCGGTGCCGTGGGTGAAGCGGCCCTTGCCGCAGCCCAGCTCTACCCGCAGCTCCCGGGCCTGGGGCATCAGATCCCGCCAGTGGCCCCGGTGCTCATAGGGGTCCCGGATCAGCTGCGCGGCGCAGCGCTCCATTCGGGGAACCAGATTCTTCTTTTTCCGCATTCTCATTATCAAAAACCTCCGCAGGTCAAGAATCAACTCATTTTAACATAAAAAAGCGACGCTGTAAACGGAAGTCTGAAAATGTTAATGAATTAACGTTAGATATTTAACGGAATGCGTTTTGGAGCGGTCAAACCGTTGCGCTGCAATGCTTCTACAGAATGTAGAATATGCAAGAATACTGATTTTACACCAATCTTACACCAATATAGGAGAGCTCAATACAGTCAGTCAGTATTCTCCCTTCATATCTCTATAAAAATGATGTCGCGGCTACAAAATTTTATGACTATTAGGAGTAATATATATGAGGGAAAACACTGTAATATCTATCACCAACTCTAAGGGTGGTGTTGGTAAGACTACAACAGCACTGAATCTTGCTGCTGCTCTTGCAAACGAAAACAAAAAGGTCCTGCTGATCGACAATGACCCGCAGGGTAATCTTGCGGCAGTGCTTGGCTATACGCCGGGTGAACAGATAAATACGCTGGCGAAACTGCTGCTTGTTCAAATCGACTCGCCGGAAGACCTGGAACTGCATCTTCCCCGTGCCGTGATACATACAGAGACTGGCATTGACCTGATCCCAGCTAATAAGCGGCTGGCAGATGCCGCTGCCCGCTTACAGGTTATGCAGCTCTCGCAGTACAACACAGCGGGGGAGGCAGAAACGCTCTGCGAAGAGGTGATGGACAAGCTGTTGGACGCTCTCCGAGAGCAATACGACTACTGCGGCAGGTCGCCGACACACAGAGCGTATATGATCTCCCTGACATACAGGGCATTGCGCCGGAGGATATTGGACTTGTGGAAATGACATGCTCCGAAATTATCGGTGGGGATGATCCGGAGCTGGAGGAACTGGACGATCCCACTCGGATACCGCCGGGCCGAGGCATATCGTCCAAATCGGATAGCTGTTCCAGAATGAAATGAAGATACTCTTTACTGGATGCCATTATTGTTACACCATTTTTGGCATTGCTCGATTCTTGCGCCGTTATCGCTTTGCTCCATGTCGTAAGCAAAAGTATGTAATAAAGGACAAACGAAGTCATCGCATTCGCCGCAATGCTGCAAGCCTTTCTTTTCACAGCATGATTTCACGGGACAGCTATCCGCCCAGAAGGGTTTGTCCATATTCACACACCCTTTGCAGCCCATCGATTCCCGAAAGTTGCAATCACTGCACCGAAGCCCACATCTTGACTCGATCATACTCAGATTCCTCCTGCTCAGAACAGCTGTCCCGGCAGCTTTAGCTTTTCCTTCTTCGGGAAGGTCGCTTCAAACTGTTCAAATGCTTCCGGATTCTTCTCGCAAACAAAATATCCCTCAGGGTCTTTATAAGTGCCGGAGATGCCGTCCAAAAAGCCGGGCGTCAGCTCCTTGATGAGAAAATAATCCGCCTCCGGATCATCCCATTCCGTAAATAAGCAAATCAGCCCCCGAGTCAAAAAGAATCGAGGGTCGTAGCTGGTTGGTTTTTGCCGGAACGAAACCGGACTTGCCGTAAAAGTCAATATTGCCGGTGATGGCAAGCGCACCCGCGCCCATTTCCTTTGCTTTTTCCATGGAATAGTCCAGCAGTTGCTTCCCGTAGCCCTGCCGCTTGTATGCGGGCACAATGCCAAGGGGACCGAAGGTCATGATCGGCACCTTTCTTCCGTCATCGCAGTCGATTTCCGACCGCACATAGATGACCTGCCCAATCAGCTCACCGTCCAGCTCCATGACGAAGTCCAGCTCCGGCACAAAAGCCGGGTCATCCCGATAGCGGTGCAGCACATAGTGCTCCATGCAGCCGGGGCGGTAGACATTCCAGAAGGACTCGCGGGTCAGATTCTCAACGGCTCTGTAATCGTCTTTCGTTTCCAGACGAATGGTAATCTTCTTTTCTGACATGGTGTTTCTCCTTATCTCTTGTCAATAATTTTGTCAATCAGCCCATAAGCGAGGGCTTCTTCTGCCGACATATGTATGAGTGCAGTTCCTGAAGCTCCATTCCCGCTGCCTCCCGCTTACTTTTATTCTTGTTTCATTGTTCACGCCGTTAAGTATCATCAGCCGCAGACATCGTTCAAGCTGCGCTCTCTGATCCATTTGTCCAGAAACTGCATCTGTTCGTCGGTATGGAACCAATGCTCGCCACCGGGTATGACGGTCAGATCAGCATGGTGCAGTTTGGCAAATGCAGATACCGTTTCAATGGATGTCAGGTTGTCATGCTCACCGTAGAGAATACAGGTAGGGACATTCCAGATAATCGGGTGCTTGCGCACATAGCAAAGATACTCCCATGACAGCGTTTCTCCGAAATTCGTGGCGATTTCCCTTTTCTCGGCAAGCTCCTGTTTGGTTACATTCGACCATTGCATCATATTGCAAATCAAGTTTTCCATATCCACAATCGGAGAGATGAAATAAGTCCGGTCAACCAGTGTTTCATCCAGCGAGGACAGCGCAAAGAAAGCTCCGATGCTGTTGGCAACCAAGGTGAGGTGCTCACACCGGCCTCTCTGCTCGGTAAAAAACGCAAAAAACTCTTTCTTGGCTTGCCATGGCGTTTGCGAACGGTAATCAAACCCAATTACTTCGTCCTTCGGAAATAGCGATTTATAGTGCTCGGCTTCCTGCGCCGAGCCGCCCTTTCCATGAACATATACTATTAAATCTTTCATTTTATCCTCATGGACCCTTTCTCAAAACAGCGGAATCTCGCCGTCAAAATGTGCTGCCTTTTCCCTTCAGAGAATGATTCGTGCGATCTCCATCGTCACGATTTTCAGTACAGCGCCGCCCGACATCATATAGAACCATATCTCGCGCGCGTGCTGCGTTTTGGCAATCGGCGTGGCAATGGCGGCAATGATAATCAGCAGCGCACCGACACAGCCGACGATGGTGGGAATGCTGACCAGTGGAAACAGTCCCGGTGCGCAGCTTCCGTCAATGGCATTCTGAATCGTTTTATATAACCCGTCCCGCGCCGCCGCAAAGCAGCAGACCACAAGTCCAAAAACAAGCAGAAGCACACTTCTGCGTCCCCAATACTGAATAACTGCGCGGCCCCAAACCGACCAGCCGATAAAGCCCAGCAGGGCAAGGATCATCAAAGTTGTCGTCGTAGCAACGGCATTTCCAAAATAGAGTTTCATTCTCACTGCACCTCTCAATACTGGATCATGATCGTTCTGCACACATCACAGCAGCAGGCCTCCACGCTGGTGCGACCGCCGATCTTCAACCCGGTGAGTTTTACAAATCCCTCCGTGTTTTTGGCGTTTTCCAAGGCACTCGGCACTTCGTTTGCAAAGCTGAACGCGCCATCCTTACTGCTGAACAGATAGCCGTTTCTCATTTCTTTTCCGCATTTCGGACACATCATCATTTCATCCCATTCTTATCGCTGTGCACTGTACCAATCGAGAACAGCGCCGAGATTTTCCTCCTTAACCCGCTCACCGCCATGGAGCATCATATCCAGCATATCGTCCTCCTCCGGTGTGCGGTCTTTCTTTTCGGCAAGAGCTTTGCCCGCCGTTTTGACCATGATCTCCATCATGGGGCGGTAAACACCGTGCAGTTTTTTGACATCAAAGTTCCCTTGCAGGGTGAACAGCGGAATGTCAACAGAGATCCCCGACTTTTTCCGCACGCTGTCCGTTTGTGTCCCGGTTTGCCCCATGCCGACACCGCAGACGGCGCGTACCCGGTAACGCTTTGCGGCCTCGGCATAGCCCTTGACAGAGCCTGCCATGATCCAGCCAAGGTAAATAACCTCCGCTCCAGCAAAGACCCGTTTCTTCGCTTCTGCAAGGGAATACACAGGAAGTCCGGTTTTCTGCGCCAGCAACTTAGCATAATGCTCTGTGCTGCCGGTATTGGTGGTGTAAATAATTGCGTTCATAGAAACATTCCTCTCAAAAAAGTGAGACGCAGCACATGATCGGCTTTGCGATCAGCACTGCGTCTTAGCGTCTGGCTTCTTTCGTCTCAATCGTGAAATTCTTTGCGTTGATGATGCTTTCGTGTCTGCACTTTGGGCAGAACAAAGGAAAGTCTTTCAACTCAGTTTCCCGAAATATTTGCAGCCGCGTTTTCGAGCCGCACCAAGGGCATAAAACCCACTGTTTTTTCTCTTCATGTTCCTTCATATCGTCTCCCTGTCCTTTCTGTAACAGGATTCGACCTTGGCAATGAACCGCTCAATATGCGCATCCAGCAAAGGAGCAACGGAATCTTTATCCTGCGCACCGTCGTAGACGCTGTAGAGGAGGTACATTGGCCCATAGAATTCCAGCGCCAGCTGCATGGCGGCTTCGTCAGTATCTGTCAGCTTACGAAAAATTGCCGCCATGTACTCCAGAGGCCCACCCGCCAAGTAGTCGTGATGGAGCTGCGCCAGCTTGGGATCACGGTATTGCTCCAGTGTCAGCATCTTACGGAAATTAGAGGAAAACGGTTCCTTCGTCCAATGGCCGAACTGCGCCATGCTGTATGCGCGGATCTTTTGAATCGGCGTGTTCAGATACGCCTCCGCGAAGCCGTCTGGCTCTGTCTCCGGCATTTCATAGCTTTCCGCACGTTCATAGTCCATCTCATTCATGTGTTCTACAATCCTGTCCAAAATCTCCTGTTTGCTGGTATAGTGCTTATACAGGGCGGCTTTTGTGAATCCTAACTGCTGGGCAATATCATTCATAGATGTCCCAAGGTAGCCGTTCTGCGCAAACAATTCCAGCGCTGTTTCCAAAATTTGTTCTTTCGTATCTCCAGCCATAATATTCCTCCCTGACAGGTAACCACTCGGTAACTTCTATTATAGTTACCGAGTGGTTACTTGTCAAGACCTGGTTGAATTTTTTGAATCACAGCGCACAACAAGCGCCAGCGAAAGGATTGAAGTGACACAGTGAGATGTGCCGCACCGAAAATCGCAGCACAGCGCCATGTTGATCTGTCCGTTGTCCTTCACCTGCCCATGGGCGCTACCACCGTGGTCATGGCGCAGCGGGAGATGGGCCGCAGGCTCTCCTGCAGTCGCTCGGATATGTAAATGGTATTCAGATTCCATTTCGGTTTCGGCATGGTCCCGCCCCCCGATGCGCTTCAACAGGCTTCTTTGTCTATAACGGTTTCGGCTTGTATGTAATTATACCGGTTTTAGCCGTAAGTGTAAACATCATCCGTATTTTTCTGCCTTTTCTGGCCGTAAAATTACAGAAGGAACGCCTTTATCCGGCCTGTCAAACAGCCGAGGCCGGGCGAGACGGCCAGCACAAGGAACTGCGTCCCGGTGAGAGGAGCGGGGTTTGCTTCACCTTCTGTGAGGGTGACGAGGCAGAAGCGGTCTGCGCCTGTTGCCCCCTCCACAGTCTCCGGAAAGTATGGGCTTTCTCCCACAAAAAATCCGACGCTGAAAAGCGTCGGATTTTTGCCGCTATAGGACAGTGAAACAGAAGAATGAAGAAGAAACCGGTTTGGGTACGCTCCGGTCCCTCAGTTGCCCGCGGTGTTCTCTAGCGGGAACGTCACGCTCCAATTTCCCTCCACAGGCCCAGCGGATGTGACAAACATCCCGTACAGCGCGTAAGTGTCAAGGGCGTAGGCCTCAATACCGGTGAACACATAATCCTCATAGCTGCCCGTCCCCGCATCATCGAAGAAGGCCGCCGAACCGTCACACTCAATTTGCTCGCCGGTCTCCCGGTTTACCAGAGAAATAGAGCCGTGGTTGTCCGTTTTGAGGATGTCCGCGTAATACACCTGCACATGGAGCCATCCGTCCACATAGCCGATCCCCGTCAGGGTCACGCCGTCCACGGGAGATGCGATCGCGTCGCCCGGTTTCAGCACCGTCACGCTTTTTCCGCCGTCGGAGCCGAACAGGTCCCCGCTCAGACCCCGGGGTTGGACCGTCTGCGTGGCGGAGGTCAGGCTGCCGCCCAGATCCACGCCGTCAAGGGTACCCTCCCAGGTTTTCTTGCCGCTCAACAGCTTTCGGACTGAAAACGTCAGCTTCTCGCCCTCGATGCTCTGCCGGTCCCACTGTTCAAGGGTCACAAGAAATGTGGCGGTGTGGGTGTCCGGGTCGTAGCTGGCCAACTGGCAGTGGCCCGTGCAGTCAAAGGGCGTGTGGAGCCGATAGCTGTCGAAAAGGTCCACCGTTTCATCGAAGCTCGTTCCTGTCAGGTCCTCCAGTGAGAGATAGATCTCGGCGGTATTCTCGTGGATGTAAGCCGCCGTCACCTCCATGCGGATGCCGTTATCCTCGCAGGACCGCTGCACCGGCTTGAAGAACTGGGCCGTGGCGGGGGAGACGGCGTACAACAGCTCGTAAAACGACGGGCTGAAAGCCGCTATGGTGGGAACCGCCAGTCCGCAAATCAGGCAAAGGCAGGCCGCTGCCGCCCCCCACTTCGCCCAAGCACTTTTCCGCTTATTCGGCGCGGTGTCCGCCGCTTCAATATAGGCGGGGTCGATCAGTTCCATCTTATCTAACAGTTCGTTTCCTCTCATACTGTGTAACCCTCCTTGTTCAGATACTCCCGCAGCCGGTTGCGGCAGCGGAACAGCGTTGTTTTCACCTTGCTTTCGGATATGCCATAGCGTTTGGCAATATCGGCCACGGAGTCCAGAAACCAGTAACGGCGGACGAAGATGTTCCGTTTTTCCTCATCCAGTTTGCCGAGAAAGTCATTGATGGCCGTCCGAAGTGCCAGATCATCCATGCGGCACGAGCTGTCATCAGGCGCCGGGATGCATTGCTCCATTTCCGCACTGAGCTCACAGATAAAAGCGCTGCGCTTCAGGCGGCTGCGGTCACGGCAGCAATTCAGGGAAATGTGCCGGGTGATCCGGGCGAGGAAGGCGTAGAAGTGATCGCTTGGCTCATGGGGCGGGATTGTGTGCCACGCCTCCATGTAGGTGTCGTTTTCACATTCCTCGGCCGTCTGTAAGTCATTGACGATCCCGTAGGCCAGCGCGCGCAGACGGCTGCCGTATTTCTCGGCGGTCTGCCGGATGGCTGTCTCGTCACGCCGCAGGTACAGCGCGACGATGCTGCGGTCATCCATGGCGTTCATCTCCTTCCGGTTTCGATTGAAGGGCCTTCACCCATATAAGCACCCTTTGGGGCAGCCAGGTTACACGGTTTCAAAAATTATAGCAAAAAATTATCCCCGTTTCGACAGCAAACGGGGATAACAGCGTGTCGAAAAAGCCTTTTCTCCCCGCTGAGCAAGTTTTCAGAACTTTATAAAAGTTCTGAAAACTTAGGATTTTAATGGCACAGGGAAAC
>ENA-ORCP01002553-ORCP01002553.1-human-gut-metagenome-genome-assembly--contig:-NODE-2553-length-14463-cov-12.519602_pt1 | contig 14463 bp, 11 predicted proteins | sample MGYA00242990_ERZ507991 | MGnify/ENA primary metagenome ERZ507991 (study PRJEB26167, sample SAMN06115496) | human gut metagenome | host: Homo sapiens | place: China:Henan | collected 2015-05-07... | reverse complement strand
TTTATGAATGTTGTCCGGCGGCATACCAGCTTTGAAGAACTTACCCCTACTCTGCTGCGGGAGTTTGTAGAGAAAATCGTTGTGCATGAGTGCAGCTATGACGAGAACAAGACCCGCAGACAGGACATTGAGATTTATTATTCTTTTGTTGGCAAGGTGGACTTGCCCGAATAACCGCCCGACCTATCCGACACAATGCGCAAGTGCCGGATAGGAACGGCAAAATTTTTTACACTTCTATTACTTCTTTATCGCACATCAGTAAAGAGCCAGGGCATGAAGCAGCTCATGGCGGGCGGTGGTGTGGCGATGATCGGCATTACCCTCGTTCCTCTGCTGTCCGGCCTATTTTCTGCATAACAACCGGCTCCCGCCTCCTTTGAGGTGGGAGCAATCCCATTTTCAAGGAAGGAGAAAACACTATGAAGCACTTTCGGAGCGTCGTATCGCTCCTGTTGGTATTCGTGCTGTGCTTTGGAATGATTTCCTGCGCTTTTGCGGATGAAATCACCACACCAACAGCGCCACAGTCTGGCGAGGGTTCTGCTTCTGAAGCTGTCCCCCCTAATACAGACCAAACGCCACCGCCCGAAGAATCCGCAGCCCCGCCGGAAGAATCCACAGAACCACCATCCGAGGAGGCAACAGAGCCTATGGAGGAAGAACCTACTGATGAGACAACACTTCCGGAAGAATTGGACGATTTAGATTCAGACGACCGTCTCCTGGGTGCCGAAGCCTACGCCTCTACGCAAAAAAGTATCATGCTGTTCGACTTTGCGGACAACGGCGACTACACTACCCGGCTGAACTACCAGGTGTCTTGCACTTATAAACCAAACGGAAGCGGCACGACCCGGACGGCCTACGTCAAGAACATGGGCTGGCACTTTGCGAGGTACGGCGGTGTTGCCCATGCGGATGAGCCGCTGTACTGCATTGAGCCTTGGCGCAATTATGCGGCCAGCACCAGCGGGAACTCGGTTGACCGGGATGTGACGCTGAACGGAAGCGGCAGTACCACCGGAAGCAACGTGTGGTATGCGCTGCCCTCCGCTCGGCGGGAGGCTATCGGCCTTATTCTTCTCTACAGTGACCAACAGTGGAATCATTCTATCAGCGTCACGACTACAAAAAAGGACAGCAACCCCAATGTGCCACTGCGGGTAGCAACGCAAATTCTGATCTATGAAATCGTCTGTGGATTGCGTGACCCCAGCAGTTTCAACCGAAACAGCTCCAATGAGTGCGGCACTTCCGGCGACGTGTTCTATGCCGCCGCTTCGGCCTCGGTGTCCGGGTTTACCTCTTGCTACAACAGCCTGGTATCCGCGATCCAAGCTGCAAAGAAGATCCCCAGCTTTTGCGGCAGTTCCAGCGGCAGCGCTCCCACTATTCAGCTCTCCGGGGATACCGGAAGCGCTTATGATTCCAACGGGGTTCTGCCCAATTTCAGCTTTTCCAATGGAAATGGTGCCCGCTTTTCTAAGAGCGGCAATACGCTGAACATTACCAAAACCGGGGATATTTCCGAATCCACGGTGTTCACTGCAACCCGGTATCTGCCCTCGGCATCCAATTCCAGCTATAATATCTGGTATATGTCGGGTTCAAATTACCAGACCACCATTTCCCTGTACAGCGCCGGAAGCAGCGGGCTGAATGCCTATTTCAAAATCAAAGCACCGTCTCTAGGAAATATCAGCCTGACCAAGACTACGGAAGATGGTCAGAATCTTTCCGGCTGGAAGTTTGGGATTTACAGCGATGCTGCCTGTGCCAATCTGGTATCCGGGCCGTACACCACCAATTCCAGCGGTAAACTCTCCGTAACGGAGTTGACCGCAGGCACTTACTACGTCAAGGAATTGGGTAACACAGATTCCAGCGTAGATGCCTTGTACAGCTGCGCCAGTACCAATCCCCAGAAGGTCACGATTTCTTCCGGGCAGACCGCTTCTGTGAGCTTTTACAACAAGAGAAACACCGGAAGTGTCCAGCTAGTAAAGAAAACCAATACGGGCGAAAATCTGGGTGGTTGGAAGATTGGCCTGTACACGGATTCTGCCTGCACCAAACCTGTCTCCGGCTCGCCCCTTACTACCGGAAGTGACGGAACTGTGACCATATCCGGTTTGCTGCCCGGAACGCTGTACGCCAAAGAAATTCCAACAGGTGATTCCTATTGGGGCTTCGATACGGCGATGAAAACCGTTGTGATTCAGGCAAACCAGACGGCCAGCGTCACCTTTACCAACACCCACTATGGCCGCATTCAGATTGTGAAAACCACCAATACCGGCAACAACCTGGGTGACTGGATATTCCGAGTACGAGATGCCAACGGAAAGACCGTTGGAGATTACACCACAGATGAAAACGGCTATGCCATTACCGGGAACTTGCCTCTGGGCCGCTATACAGTGGTGGAACTGCCCACGGAGGATGCTTATTGGGCTGGGGAGCTGGGCTTTCATACGGTCCTGGTCACAGGCGGCAAGGATGCTGTGGATACTTGGCTGAACCGGGAGCAAGGTCTGGTGTGGATTTACAAAAAGACCAATACCGGCGAATCTGTGGAGGGCTGGCATATCGCCATCTATTCGGATCAGGACTGCACCCAGAAGGTTGGAACGGTTATTACCAACGCCGAGGGTAAGGCGGGCCATTATCTCAGTCCCGGTATCTACTACGCCAAGGAAACCGGGGACGAACTGGGACGGTTTGAAGATGAATACTGGATGGTGGATGAAACTGTTCAGAAAATCGAGATTTTGCCCCATCAGGATACGGAAATCACTTTTACCAATGTTCAATATGGCAAGCTGAAAGTTCAGAAGACCGTGGAGGGTGACGGCGGCCTGGCAGGCTGGGAGTTCCGGGTAACGGATGCCCACGGGAATGCGGTGGAGAATTCCCCCTTTACCACCAGCGAGGACGGCACAATCTTAACCGCCAATCTGCTGCCCGGTGAATACACTGTGGAGGAGCTGTTGCCAGAGGATAGCCTGTATCAGTGTAAAAGCGAGAATCCGCAGAAAATTACAGTGGTTCAAGGTCAGACAGCGGAAGTGTCTTTCGTCAATGCCCTGCGTCCCGGCACCGTTACGGTCAAAAAGGTAGATACCACCGGAAGCTCTCTGGCCGGAGCCACATTCCTGCTGGAATGGAGCGAGGACGGGGATACATGGCAGCCTGTCCAGTATTCCGAGGTTGTGACAAAGGGCGGCTGCTCTGCGAAGGGTCTGACGGATGGCTGCCTGACCAGCGGTGAGGATGGTGTCCTCCAATGGATTGGTCTGCATCCCGGCCTTCATTATCGCCTGACAGAGGTAAAAGCCCCGGAGGGATTCAAGCTGCTCATGGAAACGGCATTCACAGGGACGATTCCTATGGATACTTTGTCCGTAGAGCTGACCGTTGTCAATGCCCGGACCTTTATCATGCCGGAAACTGGTGCGGTATCCGGGGCCGTTCTTCGGGTGCTTGGGTTGGCTGCGGCTATCAGCTGCCTTTGTATGCTTTCTGTTCTATCCAGAAAAAGGCATTGAGAAAGCCGGAAGCAAATCGCTTCCGGCAAAAGTCATATGGACTGATACTGATTGCAGGCATCTTCCAATCTTGAAAAGTTACAGTACATAGGATAAACCTTTCCCGTTTCTTTCTGTTCCCTGTAAATCTGGGTAACTTTGGAAAGAATACCGTCCTGTATTTTCTGGCAAAATCTGTATTCCTTTTCAAGTAGGTCCGCATATTTCTGATCTTCCAGCTTTGCAAACTCAATTCGGCTGTACAAACCATCGGCAACAGGGATCATCTTCTTTAGATCCAATGCGGCGAATATTTGCAGCGCATCGGTTTCAGAGATAGATTTGTAAATATCCCGCTTGCGAAGTTCCGCCTTGGGCACCTGCTCATAAATCAGATAATGTGCGGGGCCCACGTTTTTCCACTTTGCGTGTTTGGGCTTTCCAGAGGTTAAAGGAATGAAGTAAGTATATGTATCGATTATAACGAGGATGCCGAGAAACGGCTTTTGCGTATAGTCTTTTTCCTGCGTAAACTGCACTTCCGGCTCTATGGTGTTTAGGTACTGCAAATAGCGTGTATCCACGTTATAGAAGCCTAAATTATCAAATCTTACAGTCATTTCTTTGTTTCCTCTCAAAAAAACGGAGGGACCTAAATCCCTCCGTATCATTAACGCCCCGCACTTGGGATATAGGTGGCGGAACACCTGCTGTAAAGCCTCGCACTTGGGATGTGGGTGGCGAAACACCCGCTGTGAACCTCTCGGTTCACTACTATTATATGCAATCCGTTAGAAAAAAGCAACATCTATTTTCAAAAAATCTGTGGAAAAGAAGGGCAATCATGTATTTTTTCCACGCCAGGGATAAGCCCTGGTTTTTTCATGTTCAAAATTCAAAATCCAACCTCAAAATTATATTCAAGAAAGGAAACTGCTCTATGAAAAGCATCACAAAAATTCTTTCCCTGTTCCTGGCTCTGACACTGCTCCTGTCCTTCCCGGTGGCCGCCTCCGCTGCGGAGCTAACCAATGTGCCCACCATCGACGAATCCAAGACTGGCTCTCTGACCATCTACAAGTACGATCTGACCAACGCCGAAAAGGACGGTGTGTGGGATTCTTCCTATGTGTCTACCGGCGTTTATGACGAAGCCGGGGTAAACAATGTTCTGGGCGGAAATGCTTCCTCCACTCTGGGCAACGGCGAAACCGGCTACGGATATGCCATTAAGGGTGTCGAGTTTACCTATGTAAAGGTGGCCGACATTTTCCAGTACGGAGAAACCGAAACCACCGACGGTCATGTGGAAATCCTGTATGCCGTGGACAAGGCCAAAGGTTCTGACCTCCTGAATACTCTGGGTCTGGCGGACGGAAAGAATCGGTACGAAAAAGCGGATACTCTGGATGAAACCAAGTATTTCTACCAGTCTGATGTGCTGATCTCCGCCCTGTCCTCCGGCTTGACTGCCAACGCTACTACTGTCAAGAACGCCATGGAGCGTTACGCTGCCACCAACGGTACAGCCATGCCCCTGACGGATTCCTACGGCAAGAGCAAGGTCGAGAATCTTCCTTTGGGTCTGTATCTGGTTGTGGAAACCAAGGTCCCCGAAATGGTCGTGTCCACCACCGATCCCTTCCTGGTATCTGTCCCCATGACCTCCGTGAACGGCACCAATGCCACCGACGGCGGCACCCGCTGGATTTATGACATCACCCTGTACCCCAAGAACCTGACCGGCATCCCCTCTCTGGAAAAGACTCTGCGGGAGAGCAAGAACGACACCGGCAAGACCGATACCTATGCCCATACCGGCACTGCCTCTGCCGGTGATACCATCGACTACCAGATCATTTCCACCCTGCCCAGTATTACCTCCGAGGCAACCTACCTGTCCTGCTACACCTTCATTGACACTCTGTCTGCCGGTCTGACCTACACCAAGGGGGATGTAACCTTAGAAATCTTCTCCGATGCCGCCTGCAAGAATCCTGTTACCGGCTGGAAAGAAGCGGACGGCTATTTCACCGTTTCCTATAGCAATACCAAGGACGGCAAGACCGCTATGACCGTGGAAACGACCGCCAAGGGTCTGGCAGAAATCAATAAGTCCAAGACCGTCTATGCCGATGCCGGCATGGTCAATTCCGGCTTCTCCGACTGCACCATGCGCCTGACCTACACTGCTAAGGTAGACAGCGATAAATCTCTGGTGGTGGGCGACAAAGGCAACGACAACAAGGTGGTACTGACATGGAAGCGTACCAACGACAGCTTCTACGACACGCTGGTGGACGATGCCCACATTTATACCTACGGTATTGACCTAACCAAGTTGTTCTCCGACGGCAAGGGCGATTTCTCCAGGGTGGAGTTCCTGGTACAGAACAAGACCGATAATTACTTTGTAAAGGCGAAGCTTAATCAGGACGAGGGCGTGTACTATGTGACCGGACATACCGAAAACAAGGAAGATGCCACCCACTTTGTCCCCGTGAAAACCGGTGACACCAAGGGCCGGATTCTCATTAAGGGTCTGGAGGATGACACCTATACCATGACCGAGGTTCGCACTGACAACGGCTATGTGCTGCTGAAACAGGATATTGAGGTGGTCATCTCCCAGAAGGAGGGCTCTGAAAACTGCACCATTTACGCTTCCGATGCTCTGGGTCTGATCCAGAATGACCCCCGATACGCCCAGGTTATTCAGAGTGATGCGGATCTGAAGAACATCCCCCAGAAGCATCTGGAACACAAGCTGTTGACCGCTTCCGCTACCGTCAGCGGCAAGAATGTCAATATGGCCGAGGACAACGGCAGCGCCAATGCCGAAGCACCTCTGACCGTGGTCAACACCCGTGGCTTTGACCTGCCCAAGACCGGTGACAACGGCACTGTGATGTTTACTGTGGTCGGAATTCTGCTGATGGCTGGCGCTGTATCCGTCATTGCGCTGGTCAGCCGGAAGAAGCGATCTGTCTAATTTCATCTGCCCCGGAGGTTCATTTCTCCGGGGCTTTCCCCAAAAAGGAGGGTTCCATACGAAGCAAAAGCGTATCACAATCGCTCTGGCGGTCATGGCGTTCCTGCTGGCGCTGGGGCTGACTTTGTATCCTGTTATAAGTAATTATGTAAACCAAAAGTATGCCTCCCAGATTCACACTGCTTATCAGGAGGTTATGGAGCAGGCGGATGATAGCGAACTTCTCAAAGCAAAGGAGCTTGCCGATACCTACAACCATACCCTTGTCCCCGGCGCAACAGCAACCTACAGCCAAGAGGGCTTGCAAGCTGCATCTGCCGACTACGACAGCCAGCTCGATGTTGCCGGAAACGGCATCATGGGTTATGTGGAGATTCCGAAAATCCAGGTGAACCTGCCCATCTACCACGGCACGGAGGCGGAGGTGCTGGACCGTGGCGTGGGGCATTTGCTGGGCAGCTCTCTGCCGGTGGGCGGTGAAAATACCCACACCGTCCTCTCCGGCCACAGTGGCATGGCAAGCCAGAAGATGTTCACCGATCTGGAGCAGCTTACTCCAGGGGATATATTCTACCTGAACGTGCTGAATGAAACGCTGGCCTACCAGGTCACAGAAATCAACACCGTACTGCCCTATGAAACTGAGCTTCTGGGAATTGTACCGGGAGAAGATCTTTGCACCCTGGTCACCTGTACCCCCTACGGGGTCAATACCCACAGGCTTCTGGTACGGGGCTCCCGGATTCCCTATGAGGAAGCGGCTGTGCTGGAAGAAGAAACTGCCAGCGCCGAACCGACTGCGTCTACCTGGGAGGCAAAGTATTTGCAGGGGCTGCTCCTTGGCTGTGCCGCTGCCGGAGGTGTATCTGCGGTTGTTTTCCTTGCGGTACGAATAAAAAGGCGAACGTTCAAAGGAGGCCGCTATGCGAAACGGTAAGCTGCGTGGCCTGCTCATAACGGTTCTGCTGCTGGTATTCCTGGCCGGGCTGGCCTCTGTTCTGTACCCTTATGTCTGGGGTGCTGCTGTGGACAGCTCCATTTCCCACACCGCCAAGGACTTTCTGGAACGGGAGGAGCCGGAGCTGCCCACCGCAGCCGTCGTCATTGATTCCATAGCGCCGGAGAAAACAAAGGCATACCCAGACCTATGGGCTGATATGGCCCGGTATAACCAGAGCATTGCCGCCCAGGGGCAGTCAGGACTGTCCTGCGCCTATGATTATCAGAAAGCCAGCTTCCAGCTTATGGACTATGGGCTTCCGGATGAAATTTTCGGTGTGCTGAACATCCCCACCATCGACCTGGAAATGCCCATCTATCTGGGCGCTACCGAGCAGCACATGGCCGCCGGAGCCGCCCACCTGAGCCAGACAAGCCTGCCCATTGGCGGCATGGACACCAACTGTGTCGTTGCCGGTCACCGGGGCTACAACGGGGCCAGCTACTTCCGCAATCTGGACAAGCTCCATGTGGGCGACCTGGTAACCGTGACCAATCTTTGGGAAACATTTCGCTATCGTGTCTGTGAAATTCGGATCATCGACCCCAGCGATGTGGAGGAAATTCTGATTCAGCCCGGACGGGAGCTTTTGACACTGCTCACCTGCCACCCCTACGCCTCCGGAGGGCGGCAGCGCTATGTGGTCTACTGTGAGCGCTCCGAATTGACCACATTTCCCACATCTTGATGGATTGGAGGTAACCTCATGGATTTTATCTGGGACAGCATTACGGATTGGCTGAAGGAGATGCTGATCAGCGGCATCATCAGCAATCTGTCCGGGATGTTCGACTCCACCAATGAACAGGTGGGCAGCATCATCGGTCAGGTGGGCATGACGCCCCAAGGGTGGAACGGCGGTATTTTTACCATGATCCAGAATCTGTCCAACACCGTAATTCTCCCTATTGCCGGGGCTATCCTGGCCATCGTTATGACCCTGGAGCTGATTCAGCTGGTCACAGACCGCAACAACCTGAACGACGATGTATGCTAATAGCGAGGACTTTCAAGTCCTCGCTATTACAACGATGGTCAGCTCATTTGTGGCAGAATGAAATGACTAAAGTGCGGAAGTTTCATATTATGTCTTGCATTGCTATCTACTGAAAACTTTCGTTAAACAGTCAAGGCGGACAAACATATCTGTTTGTCCGCCGAAGGTTATGTGAATTACTCAGAGCTTAATCGGAGATAGCAACGCAGTATCCGTTAAAATTATTAAGAGAACTCGGCTTGAACTTCAAAAAGGTGGGATAGCTTGTCCAACCAGATAGTATTTTCACATATTTTCCGCCGTTGGTGTATTCCCAGAAGCCTACAACAACCTGAGCATGTGCCGTTCCAGCACTTGAAGAAGTATACAGCAATATAGGCTTGTCTGCGGTAACATCTCTCTTAAAATCACTCCAGAGATCTAAAAGATAATTTGTCGTGGTGCATGAGTAACCTCTCTCAACGGCAAATGACTTGATCGAAGAAACCAAAGTTGACATGCTTGCAGCATTACCGCAAGAATATCCACTAATCTCAACAAGGCGCTCATACGTCTCTGCATCACTGTCGTTTACCTTCAAATTGCTCAGACTGCCACCGTTATCGTTAAGAGAAAATTCGGCGTATAGCTTGACGGTATTCGCTAAGGAAGTAGGACCACAATTTCCCTCGCCTGGAGTAACATTTGGCATATCGCCCATAACTAATGCCCTAATGTCGTTCGCGCCAGTTATATTACCGACAGTTTTTGAACCGCTCTCGTTAGGTAAATCTATGTAATCATCAAAAAACGTATCAGACATTGGTGCCGTATCAGTCATTACATCCAATTCAGAACAGCTTGTTATCTGCGCGAACTGGTCAAGTAATGCCGACTGAGTACCATTTGAAATTTTGATGGCGTAGCGAATAAAATCTGTATACAACACATTTTCTTCAAAAGTGGTGGCGGAAGATAAGAATTCATTCGAGTCGCTACTAACCATGCCGGAAGAAGCAGCGCTGTTGATAACATCAAGCTGTTGTTCGAGATAGTGATAAACACTCTGTCCCTCCAGCGCGAATTCGATAATCGGATGCTCACCATCCTCGCAACTTAAAACAATATAGCCTGCTGGTACACTTTGTTTAGTGAAAGAAACTATGTAGCCAACAACTTCGCCAGAATTATCCGAACGTAAGACGATGGTATCTGATACCTCAGCATCTCCGGAAAATTGGGTATCAATCCAGTCTTGAGCGATATAGTCAACGGTCTTGTGCGCGCCATTTGTCGCAAAAGCAAAAGTGCTTAAGCTAAATATCAGGCACAGTGTCAAAAGCAAAGAGCAAATTCGTTTTGTCGTTATAGTATTCCTCCTATACTTGTTCTATTCAGAAGTAAACTTAACATATCGATACGTTCCATCTCCGGAAAAAAGGCTTGTATATACAAATACTTCATCAGTTTTCACAGAAGTTTGGTATATTTTTTCACCAACCTTTAATCCAGAAGCATAACCGTTTTGAGCTTTAGAAGCAGACGCAGTATTGCCTATAACCTCTCCTATAACCGAGTATGTCTCTGGCAGTTCTTCAACTTTGTATCCTGTGGAGTCGTAAACATATATCACGTCGTTTACTTTTACAAAAGGTATAGCTGAAGTCCCACTGTGTTTATTGGTTACAAAAAGAATCAAGGCACCGAGAACCACGATCAAAACAAAGAAACCAACAGGCACAATTTTTTTCTTCATCTTATCACACCCTAACTAGGAATTTCAAAAAAGCGCATAAGCCGACAATCAACAGTCCAGCTTATGCGCTAACGGAAACAATTTTAATACGACCTCTCCATAACTGGGGGACGCACCACTGCCGCATTCGAATAAAACCGGACTGTGCATCATGAAAACGATACATGGCGTTACCTCCTAATCATAGTATGTCAGACAGATAGTCCATCTGCATAATAAGTGTACCACGAATTTAGGGCAGAGACAACCTATTATTCAAAAATAAGTTGTAACAATTTTGTGAATGCGCAGGTGACCACCGCGCCGTAAAGGAAGCAAGCTGATTTTTCGGCTTGCTTCTTTATTTTAGGTCGTCTCTTATCAAAATACTATCTGAAACTTTGCTAAAAAGCGTTTTTGCGATTGCAGTAAGGGTAGAGAAAAAGAAAATCTCAGCGGTCAATGTTCCCAATGGTGTTACCGATGTTCCCATTGGTACGTCGTAATCCTGCCGCTCCTGCGATACCATAAAAACAGAAAAAGTTGCAGCGACGAACGGCGGGCGATAACTGCTCGTTCGCAGAATATTTACAAATACGCACCCTGCTTTTTGCCGAAAAAATGTCCGTTGTAAAGTGAAGGGAGGTTAGGAGCAGCAGAGAGCAAGATTCTACCAAGGTGCCAGATTTCGCATTTCGCTCATTCTGCCCCATCGGAATCTTGTTGGGGAGTGCCTTCCCCAAACCCTGCTATACGCAGCCTGACGGCTGCGGCAACCTCGCCCAGCGACAGAGCTTTGCAAGCTCTATCGCTGCGCAAGGTTTTGAAAATCACCTGAGCTGAAACCGCCTCCCGCAGAAAAATTTTTCTCACCGGCATACTCAACAAACGGCAGATTTCTGTCCGTTGAAAAGTAGAAAGGGAAATTTTCCTGAAGCTGCACCCCCTAATTCGCAAAATAATTGTCCGTTGTAAAGTGAAAGGGCAAAGCATTGGGACAAAAACGGGAGCTGATTCACTTAGTAAGGTGGAGAGGTTTTCAGAAATTTTTTCTCCGGCAGTACCAAGTTTTCGAGAAAAAATGTCCGTTGTATGTTGAGAGGGGCTTCCAAACCGGAAAGCCCTTCCCGTGCCGGAGCCGGTAACAGTTTGACCCCGGCGGGACGGTGTTCCTTGACAAGTGAATAGCTTTTTCAGGCAACAAGCTCTCTGTGATAGCCGAGCCGAAGGACGCGCCAAGACCTCCCGCACGGGAGTGAGCGATCAACATCAGCTTCGGGAAAGCCGGGTCGTTCCCGGTGGGCGATAACAGCAGAGGGTAGCTACTCCCCATCCGGGATCGTCCGAGCGTGATAACAACCGTCGCAGACCATCCGATGAAAGGCCGCATGAGTTAATTGCGGGCGTGAAGCGAGTGCCGAGAACGTCAGGCAATCTGAAAAGGCAGAAGTTATAAAGCAAAGGGCTTTCCGTTTTGGAAAACCCTTGTGAGTTTGAACCGGTAATAGGGTGCAAAAACGCCCTAAAAAAGATGATAAGTGAAAGGAGTTGAAGCCCATGCCCCGCAAAAGGTACGACACGCCGCACCGCAGCCGTGTTGTCAAGACCCGCATGACCGAGGAAGAATACGCGGACTTTGCCGCACGCCTTGCGCCCTACGGCATCAGTCAGTCCGAGTTTATCCGCAGAGCCATTCAGGGCGCAAGCATCCGTCCCGTTGTCACGGTTTCCCCGGTCAACGACGAGCTGCTTGCCGCGCTTGGGAAGCTGACCGCCGAATACGGCAGGATCGGAAACAACCTCAATCAGATCGCCCGGACGCTGAACGACTGGCACAATCCCTATCCCCAGCTTGCAGCAGAGGTGCGGGCGGCGGCTTCCGATCTCGCCGCTTTGAAGTTTGAGGTTCTGGAAAAGGTAGGTGAAGCCGTTGGCAACGTTCAAACATATCAGCTCTAAAAACGCCAACTACGGCGACGCTGAAAAATACCTGACCTTTGCACACGACGAGTTCACCATGAAGCCCACGCTGGATGCGGACGGGCGGCTTGTGCCGAGAGAGGATTACCGCATTTCCACGTTAAACTGCGGCGAAGAAGATTTTGCGGTTGCCTGTATGCGATCCAATCTCCGCTATGGCAAGAATCAGAAGCGCGAGGATGTCAAAAGCCACCATTACATCATCAGCTTTGACCCACGGGACGGCCCGGACAACGGGCTGACCGTGGACAAGGCGCAGGAGCTTGGCGAAAGGTTTTGCCGGGAGCAGTTTCCCGGTCATCAGACGATCATCTGCACCCACCCGGACGGGCATAACCAGTCCGGCAACATCCATGTGCATATCGTCATCAATAGTCTGCGGATCGAAAATGTGCCGCTGCTGCCTTACATGGACAGACCAGCGGACACAAAAGCCGGATGCAAGCACCGCTGCACCGACGCGGCGATGGAATATTTCAAGTCCGAGGTCATGGAGCTGTGCCACGAAGCCGGTCTTTATCAGATCGATCTTCTGAACGGCAGCGCAAACCGTGTCACCGAGCGCGAGTATTGGGCGAAGAAAAAGGGACAGGCTGCGCTGGATCAGGAAAACGCCGCCCTTGCCGCAGAGGGTAAGCCCACCAAGCCGACACGCTTTGAAACCGACAAGGAAAAGCTGCGTCAGATCATCCGAAAAACGCTGAACGAATCGTTCACCGTCGAGGATTTTGCGCGGAAGCTCCTGCAATACGGCGTGACCGTCAAGGAGAGCCGAGGACGGTTTTCTTATCTCACCCCCGACCGCACAAAGCCCATCACGGCGCGGAAGCTGGGCGACAGCTTTGACAAAGCCGCTGTGCTTGCCGCTTTGGAGCAAAATGCCCTGCGTTCTGAGAATACCCTCGATTCAAATGATGGTGTTCCGCTTGACCGCACCCTATCTTCAAACGAGGGTGCTTCCGACAGGCACACTCCGAAGCAGAGCGCACCGCAAACGCCCTCCATTGGGCGCATGGTTGACCGTGAAGCAAAACGCACCGAGGGCAAGGGCATCGGCTATGACCGCTGGGCAACGATGCACAACCTCAAGGCATGGTCGAAAACCTTCCTATACTTGCAGGAGCATGACCTTCTATCCCCGGATAAGCTGAGCGCCGCCGTGGACGCTGCCGGTGCGGAAACGCGGGAAGCACGCAGCCGCTATGACGCTGCCGCTTCCAAAGTGACAGACAAAAGGGCAATGCTGGAAGCGATGGACAATTACCGCAAGACCTATCCCGTTATCAAGGAGTATCGTGCGATCCGCAAGGAAAAGGACAAGCAGAAGTTCTACGCCGCGCATGAAGCGGATTTTATCATCAACGACGCTGCCAAGCGCCAGCTTGACAAGCTGGGCGCACCCAAGCAGCTTCCGAAGCGCAAAGAGGTCGCCCAGGAGATTCAGTCTCTCGTGTCCCAGAAAAACGAGTGCTACAACGATTACCGCGAGAAAAGCGACCGGCTGCATGAGCTGATGACCATGCAGCGCAACTATCAGATGGCGATGCCGCAGCCGAAGCGAGGGCGTAGCCATGAGCAGGAACGGTAAAAGCAAAATGCCGCCAGAAGCGGCGGCATTTGCGGACAGTCAATCCGTTTGATCTTCACTTGTTTCGGTCAGCAGCTCTATGAACTCTACCGGGGCGTACACAGGGATCGGCGCTTTGCTGTAATCCTTGGTGTTCCGCGTCACGATGCAGTCCACGCCGGAGCGCACCGCCGTCTCGACCATCACGGCATCCTCGAAATCGGAAATCTCCGCTGAAATCGCCTTGCGGATGTCCAGCGCCGTAGTGTCCAGCAGACCGAACAACGCGCAGAGCTTAGTCAGAACGTCGCGGGTCGCTTTGTCACTGTGGGTCTGCCGGTGTGTCAAGTAGTAAATATCCGTGATGGCTTTCGCCGTCAAAAATCCTTCAAACTGCCGGTTGGCGCAGAGCAGGAAAATCGACTGCGCATCCTTGCAGAACGGTTCGCGGCTTTGCAGCGCGTCCACAATGACGCAGGTATCAATGACAGCTCTCATATCCGGTTCAGCCTTTCTTCCTTCGCTTCCTCCAATGTCACATCAGCCGGAAGAATCCCGAACAGGGACTTGGCAATGTCCACTCTGTCCTGATGGGGGTTGGAGAGTTTGGCGACAACCTTGCCGTTGCGGGTGATGAAAATGTCCTCCGTCGCTGCAAGCAGAAGATACTTTCCGAGATTGCT
>ENA-ORCP01002547-ORCP01002547.1-human-gut-metagenome-genome-assembly--contig:-NODE-2547-length-14477-cov-4.211528_pt1 | contig 14477 bp, 6 predicted proteins | sample MGYA00242990_ERZ507991 | MGnify/ENA primary metagenome ERZ507991 (study PRJEB26167, sample SAMN06115496) | human gut metagenome | host: Homo sapiens | place: China:Henan | collected 2015-05-07 | study... | reverse complement strand
AATAAACAAACTGTCTGACAAAAGATTTGCCACTAATACAAAATCGTGGAATTGTCCGGCAAGACCGATTTCCATTAGTTCTTTCTTATAAGAACTGCGGATTTCATATAAAATCGATTCCAAATGACTGGATTTTTCGACGCACTCCTCGATGCTGCCCTCTAACGGCACTAACAGTTCTTCTTTTAACTCTCCTTGTGCCAATGCCTGCCAAACGTTTCTTCCTGCTTTTTCAATCCGACTCATTTTCTCGCGGTAAGGAAGAATCAGTGCCATGGCATACACACCATTCACAACATTTTGCACTTCATAATAAAAGTCCGTAATTTCATGAATTTCTTTGGCTGTCTTTTCCAAAAGTGATACCAATTGATTGTATTTCTCGCCCTCTAATGACTCAAAATCGGTCTGTTCAAACGTTTGCAGGGCCTCTAAAATCTCCGGAAACTGATTTTCTTCCTGCTTTGGCTCATACAGCATCGCGCTCGTACGCACCATATACAAAAAGCCATCCAGTGCCGATTTATCGCCATCCTGATATAACGTAAGTGCTTCACCAATCCGCTCAAACAATTTATTCTTTGTCATATGAACCGGAATCTGTCCCATAATCAAACGAATTTTATCAAGCGCCACCTTTTGATCTTTACTGCCAAACAAATACCCTTCTAACATTTTCATGTACTCTTCTTCCTCAAAAGCTGCCAGTTTCTCTGACAATTCTTTCTTGGAAAGATATTTTAATTCCATGCGGTTTAACACATATTCATAACAAATCATGCGGTCCGTGTACGCAGTTAAAACATCCATTTTATCCGTAATTTCATCCCGCAGATGATTCATTTTTTCACCAAGTGCCGCGAAATCGCAGGACTCATCCGACAAACAGCCAATCGCCTGTTTTACCTGCGAGAGCATTTTCTCCTTCTCATCCGCATCTAACACCTGTATTTCATCTTCCAAAAGCGAATACGCAGAAAAAGTCATTTCAAGCGTTCCATAATCCACATATGTTTTTACGGCAATATCCGCATAATGTTTTAAATTTTCCTTTATATTTTTCCCGTTATGAATCTCTTGAATCAGTTTTCTCACGTTTTTATCCTTCTTTCTATCGTTTGTTTAGCTGACAAGCTGCCAGCCTTCCAGCCAGCGCAGTCCATCTCTTGCCATCTGCTCATAGATCGGCTGTCCGGAAAGTACCGGATAAAAAACTAAGAACAGGAAAAAGGCAACTGCCAGATAAACCATACACCATTTGAACCATTTTTTGTCCGCATCCACAAGTTTTACCATACCGTACACAATCATCATGGCGACAAATGGCACACTTGGAAAATAGTGATAGGCAAATGTACAGCGCGGCACTAAAATCCACGGTAATAATTGAACCGCATAGGCAAATACCATAAACAAGGCTTTTTTGTCTCCCCTTGTCACAAGCTGGTAAGCAATATACAAAGCCGACGCCACGCCAAGCACAATAAGGAACGGTCCATATAACTTCCATGAATCACCGCCTCCATTACTTGAAGACTGTTTCACAAACACACTCCACAAAGCAAGGAACACAAAGAATTCACAGCCGATACTCTGAAGCCATTGCGACGTTTTGCTTCCAAGTCTGTTCGAACGCCTTCTTCCAAATGGCAGAAGAATCAATATCAATGCCGGGATTCCTGCCCACCATACAAGCGGGTTACCAAAGGCACTGATACCCTCTTTCATACCATCCCGCAAAGTCTGGCAGTAATAATACATCGGTCGTATCATCGTCGGCCACTCATACCAGCTTGACTGCCATGGATGGGTAGCCTCCAGTTTGCTGTGGTATTCATACATAGCATGCTGATTATTCAACATTTTTCCGACCGTCTCAGCCACAGGATTTCCACTGTGGTCGCGAAGTGTATCCACAAGACCGGAAACAAATGTATTTTCCCATTTAAATCCTTCATAATTCTCATCTGTCACTTCATAGAAGCGCTCGGTGTTATCCTTTGCACTGTCCTCAAACGGAACATAGGAAGCAACATAAATCGTTCCTGCTACAAACACAAAGAAAATCACACAGAAACCAAGGGTTAAAAGAAGTTTCTTCTTAAATACTTCAATAATATGTTTATGCGCAATTCCTTCGGTTTCGCCCGTAGGATTTTTCTTCGCCAGATGGTACTCAAAAATACGCCAGCCCATAATGGCAAAGAAGAACACAGCAAGACCGGCAGACGCATATACTGCCGTCCATTTCGATGCACAGCCAAGTCCCATCATCACTGCACTTAAGCCAAGCGGGATAAAAGTCTTCCACAATTTTGTATCATAAAAACTTGTCTGGCTGTACTGATACATAAAGTAGAACATTGCTATAATAAAGAATGTTCCGTACACATCAATGGTAGCAATTCTTGTCTGCGTAAAATGCATAAAATCAAAAGTAAATAAAAATGTCAACGCACCGGCCGCCCACGTACGGTTCTTGAACAAACGCCTGCCAAAGAAGTACATAAACGGAATCATCCCGATTCCAAACAGCACACCGATAATTCGCCAGCCAAACGGATTCATGCCAAACATGCGCACACCAAGACTGATAAATACTTTACCAAGAGGCGGATGTGTCCACTCATAATTGCTCATTCCATGCGCAATTTCATAAGCCGTTCTCGCATGATAAATTTCATCAAAATAAGTGCCGCTCCTAAAGGTAATTGCCTTTCGGTATCCATCCTGTTCATCAAACAAGGAATCTCCGCCAATATGGTCACGGATTTTCACCGTATTTCCATTCGTATCCGTCAATACCAGTTCATTCAAACTTGTATTATCCGAAAGTGTTGTCAAGCGGATATAGCGGTACGAATCATTGGCAAAAGAATAAGTATCGGCATTTTGCTGATTTTCCTCTGAAAGTCTGCTAAAGCCATCAGCCTCACCACTGACTACCGTTCCCACTTTCTGATACTGTGGCTCCTCACCATCATTTGCCGATTTTGCCACTTCCACTTCAAACCGCTGATTTGCTTTCTCCGTAGAGTAGCCGCGCAGCATACTAAAGTAACTATCTGCACCCAAATCTAAAGTCACGGTTTCTCCAGCTTTTTCAGCTTTCCAGACAGTCTCCGGCAAATCACTCTGCGGCTCAAAACAATCCTGCTCATCAAACAAATTCTTATATTCAGAAGCATTGACCGGTTTCATCCAGTTTCCGTCTTTGTCAAGAATCACTAATTCATTCAGCATAAAGGTATCAGAAATCTGTTCTTCATCAACACTTAGGCGGATATAACGATAATCTTTTGCCAGATTATAATCATCCGCGCCCTCTTCCTGAGATTCTTTGTCCCAAGTCTTTAATGCATCCCAGCAGAACACACTTGTTGCTCTGACCGTGCCGACCATATCATAGTTTTTCCCGTCCTCTGACATTTCAAGCGTCATCATACGGTCTTCCTTCGCTCCAAGGAACGTATAAATCATTCCGATATCTTTTGCTTTACCAAGATCTAACACAATCTCGGAATTACCATTTTCCGGCTGCCAGTAAGTCTCCGGAGCCTTGGTATCACCCAAATCACGAAAAGCGAATACACTGTATAATACAAGAATTCCAAACAATACAATATAATCCCACTTTGTAAATTTAGGCATTCTTCTTGTCGCATGAATATGTTGTTTATAGACTTCTTCCGGTTCTTTCTCTTTCACCTTCGGATTTTTCACAAGATATGGAAGGGTGTTCCTTTTCTTCTTTCCTCCGGATACCTCTTTTAAATCCTCCATAACCGAAACAGAAAAAGAAGCATAAATCAAATAAGCAAACATTAAAATTGTAAGGACTGCCGTAATTCCAATTAACGGTCCGTTTGGTGCCGTATTTTCGTTTTCCTCGACATACGCCCACAAAACATGACCTACATTCAAAAAGTGAATTGCCGAAAATCCCACATAAGTAAAGAATAACTGTTTGGTCGGCTTCACCAAAAAGGCAGCCAACATAAGTACAAGTGCCGGGAATAAATATCTCTCATGCATACGCACTGAGAATAAAAACATATTGGCAAGAAGTACCGCCATGCTTGTAAAATAGCGGGAATTATCATCTTTTAAGCGGAAGAAAATCACGGCACTCAGTGCAACGGATACTAAAATTGCGAGTGTTCCCCACGAGCTTGCTGACACACCTAAAAATGAATTTGCCTGCGGCTGCCAGTTCTGTCCTAACAACGCCCAGAAATTGTATGCATTAATCGTCGCATACGGATACGAGCCCAACGTATTCACATACTGGCTGAACACTTTGTCCACACCAAACGGAAGGGTAAATACAACCATTGCCACAAGAGATAAAACGCCGCCTACTAAATCCCGAAACATTTTTTCTTTTGAAAAATCTTTTAAGAAAACCTGTTCAATAATTGTCCAAATCAAAAGCGGAGCAAACATAATCATCTGCGGTTTGATAAGAACTCCGGCAACAAAAGCAAAATACGCAAAAATACGCTTTTCTTCCATGCACAGATAGCAGACAAGCAACAGGAAAAAGGTAAATACACCATCCACCTGTCCCCATGCCGAAGAATCCAGAACAACGACCGGACTGAGCACGTATGTCGCTGACAAAATAAGAGAAGAACCTTCAGAAAATTTTCTCTTTGCTATCTTATAAAGCAGTGCCCCTGCACCAAGATCAAACAAAATCGGAATCAGTTTAATAACACATCTTCCGGCTCCCGTTGCAACATCCAGATTAAAGATGCTGCGCAGAGCCCCAATGCCCCACAGCATTGCCATATATCCGGGCGGATAATCCGTAAAAGAATCCGAATGATAGAAATTCCAGAATCCATCTTTAAAAATCATATCCGACCACGCACTAAAGCAGGTCATATCCGTTCCATGTCCTTCATACGCTGCCGCAAAAATCAGTTTTACAAGCAGCGCTGCCGCTAATACAAGCAGTAGATTAGTCCATGACTTTTTGCTGTCTTTGCGGTAAATCCGAATTCCTTCTACTTCATAGCGGAATTTTTCAAAATACAAAACAGCAAAAACTGCCACGGTTAAAACCGCTACTAACACTAACATTTGTACACTATTTGTCGCAATACCAAACAATCCCATTTTCCGACTCCTTCCTCCTTTTAATGATGCACATGCTCATGGGTAAATAAATGCTCTGAACAATACTCATAGTTTCCCTCACATTTGGAGCAGTAACGGAACTCTAACTGCGGAGAGTCCACATCCGTTCTGCCACAAATCACACAATGATGCCTTGGTACACTTCCCTGTGTGGGTGCTGTTTTTTTCTTATATTCCATCTTTCTCTTCTTCTGATGGTACGCCTGCTTTGGCGTAAGAGAACCACGTCCCATAAAATAGAAGATAAAAAAGTTTAATAAAAGAACCAAAATCACCGCTGCCGAATAATAATATCCACTCATCAGATAGCGGACAAACATATAGCCATCCATCAAAAGATATACAATACTCAGCCACTTTGCCTTAACCGGAATAATAAAATACACAAGGAACTGTGCATCCGGGAAAGCAAAGGCAAACGCTAAAAACATCGTCTGGTTCAAATCATCCATAATATTGGCGGAAAGCATATAATCCGTATAAGCAGTTGCAGCATTTGGCACTAACCCAAGTTGTAAAAACAGATAAAAAACAAATGTCATAATTACAACCAGTAAAAGTCCGCCAAAATAAAACAAATTAAAGCGGAAAGTTCCCCACATGCGCTCCAGATTTGTTCCAATCGAATAATACACAAAAATCCAGATTGCAAACCACAATAAACTAACCATGCCGGTACCGCCAAACTGTCCGGATGGGCTTAACACAAAGGTGAAAATACGCCAAACCTGTCCATGCAGAATACTTGCAATATCCAAACTCAGATACGAATAATAAAACATCGGATTCACAAGACTAATCAGAATTCCGACAATATTAACTCCAATGACATACCGCATCAGATTCGGAATGCCAAATTTTCCAAACCGTGTTCTCTCCAATCGGTCTAATAAACTCATAGTTCTTTTTTAACCTCCATTCAACAATTGTCTTTTCCCTATTAAAACAAATCTTTTTTGCGGAACAACAACGCCACAACGCCGGAAATAATAAGCGTTAAAACAATAATGGTAAAAAATCCAAACGGCGAATGTCCAAGTGGAATATTATCAAAGTTCATTCCAAAGAAACTGGCAATCATCGTCGGGATTGATAAAACAATCGTAACCGTTGCCAAGAACTTCATTACAATATTTAAGTTATTGGATATAACAGACGCAAACGCATCCATCATTCCACTTAAAATTCCACTGTATATATTTGCCATTTCAATCGCCTGTTTATTCTCGATAATGACATCTTCCAATAAGTCCTCATCTTCCGGATATTTTTTAACGCGCTCCGTCCGCAGAAGTTTCTCTAAAACGACCTCATTTGAGCGCAGGGAAGTGGTAAAATAAACCAGACTTTTTTCCAGCTCCAAAAGTTCAATCAACTCACTGTTTTTCTGGGAAATATGCAGTTTTTCCTCAATCTGGTCACTTTTTCTGTCAATAATACGCAGATAACGCAGGTAGGAAGCAGCATTGCGATACAAAATCTGGAATACAAAGCGAGTCTTTTTGAATGTGTAAAACTCGCGTACTCTACGGTTTACAAATGCTTTCAAAACCGGTGATTCTTCCAGACAAATCGTAATGATATGCTCCTTTGTCATGTAAATACCAAGAGGAATCGTGACATACCGGTCTTTCTCATCAAGCGAAGGAATGTCCACCAAAATCATATTGTATCCATCTTCCAACTCGATACGGGAACGCTCCTCATCATCCAAAGGCGCCCGTAAATCATCCAAATCAATCCCGGTTTCTTCCTCCAAAAAAGCTAATTCTTCCTCATTTGGGTGAATGGCTGATATCCAACAACCCTCTTCTATTTTATCAAGCACCACCATATCGTCTTCTATGGTTTTGTAAATGGAAATCATGCTTGTTCACCTTCCTTTCAAAGACAACGGCGATTCCCCGAAAACAAGGCATCGCCGAGTCTGACTAATCCATTTTCATTATAAAGGTTCTAATAACCTTTGTCAAACCTTCTTTGGCACTTCAAAAAGGACATCTGCCGCGATAATAATCTGCTCCGGATTATTCTTTTCAAAAAACTCTGCCATCGTCATACCGCACTCATTCAATATCGCTCCAAGGCTTTTTGTTCCATCTGCACGATAGACACAAGACACCTCTTTTTCTTCCTCTGACTGTGCCGTTTGTTCCTCTTCGTATTCCTCATCGTCTGTCTCCTGTTCGGTTGTCTCCACATTTTCCTGCTGAATTCCCCGTCCTGCCATCGGTCCGCTTCCACAGGGCATCGGAATGCAGATTTCCTGTCCCGGTCTTAAATTATACACATCCACATAAGGGTTTGCCCGCAGAATAAGTGCGAGCGGAACACGGTAGCGTCTGCTCAACTGGTAAAGATTATCGCCGGAGCGAATGACATGTATCATTCCATTACAAAAGCGTTGATTCATTTTCAGATTCCTGCCTTTTTTTATTATCCTATTCAAAAGAATGCCATTTGTTCTTTCTAATTTTGTTGCAAAACCATTCTTTTTGTCGTATAATAAGGTTTCGATAATTAGATAACAAAAAATGATTTTAATAGGAAACTTTAGGAGGTACTTATGAAACGAGTAGGTATCGATATTGGTTCAACCACAGTAAAAATTGCTGTGCTGGATGATAACAATAACATACTGTTTTCTGCCTATGAGCGTCACTACGCAAATATCCAGGAAACCTTACGTGCAATTATGGAACGTGCTTACAACGAACTTGGTGACTGTGACATCGCACCGATGATTACCGGTTCCGGTGGTCTTTCCATTTCAAAGCACCTTGATATTCCATTTGTGCAGGAAGTTGTGAGCGTTGCTACTTCCTTAAAAAGTTATGCTCCTCAGACCGATGTCGCCATTGAACTTGGTGGTGAGGATGCAAAAATTATTTACTTTACCGATGGTATTGAGCAGCGAATGAACGGTATCTGTGCCGGCGGTACCGGTTCTTTTATCGATCAAATGGCTACCTTGTTAAAAACAGACGCTGCCGGATTAAATACCTATGCAAAAGATTACCAGGCTTTATATCCGATTGCCGCACGATGTGGTGTATTTGCAAAGACTGATATTCAGCCTTTAATAAATGAGGGCGCATCGAAACCGGATCTTGCCGCTTCCATTTTCCAGGCTGTCGTAAACCAGACAATCAGTGGTCTTGCCTGTGGAAAACCGATTCGCGGTAACGTTGCTTTTCTCGGCGGTCCGCTGCACTTTTTAACAGAATTAAAACAGGCATTCATCCGCACTCTTAATTTAACCGGGGATGCCATTATTGCACCGGAAAATTCCCATCTTTTTGCTGCAAGCGGAGCAGCCATGAACTCGGAGGGAAAAGGCGCCACAACAATCGGTGCTTTGTTAAAGAAGCTTTCCGGCGAAATTAAAATTGAATTTGAAGTGACTCGTATGGAGCCTCTTTTCAAAGATGAAACTGATTACAATGAATTTATCGAAAAACATAACGTACACAGCGTAAAGAAGGGAGATATCTCCACTTACGAAGGAAATGTATTTCTTGGCGTAGATGCCGGTTCAACAACAACTAAAGTAGCTCTTGTCGGTGAGGATGGTTCTCTTCTGTACTCATTCTATGATAACAATAACGGAAGCCCGCTAAAAACGACAATTAAAGCAATTAAGGAAATTTATGAACTGCTCCCGGAAAGTGCCACAATTGTGCGTTCCTGTTCAACCGGATACGGCGAAGCACTGATTAAATCCGCTTTGATGTTAGATGAAGGTGAAGTTGAAACCGTTTCCCATTATTACGCTGCTTCTTTCTTTGACCCGGATGTTGATTGTATTCTGGACATCGGCGGTCAGGATATGAAATGTATTAAAATCAAAAATCACTCCGTAGACCAGGTACAGTTAAATGAAGCCTGCTCTTCCGGCTGTGGTTCTTTTATCGAGACGTTTGCACGCTCGTTGAATTATGAAGTAAAAGATTTTGCAAAACTGGCTCTGTTTGCCGAAAATCCAATTGATTTGGGTTCCCGCTGCACCGTATTTATGAATTCTAAAGTAAAACAGGCACAAAAAGAAGGAGCTACAGTCGCAGATATTTCTGCCGGACTTGCTATTTCCGTTATTAAAAATGCCCTGTTAAAGGTAATTAAATTAACAGACCCGAAAGACCTCGGTAAAAACGTAGTTGTTCAGGGTGGTACTTTCTATAACGATGCGGTATTACGAAGTTTTGAGCGTGTTTCCGGATGTCAGGCAATTCGCCCTGACATTGCCGGTATCATGGGTGCTTTTGGTGCCGCACTGATTGCCCGTGAGCATTACGAAGAGGGAGAAATTTCTTCCATGCTCTCTTTACAGGACATTATCGAATTAAAATTTGAAAGTTCCATGACAAGATGTAAGGGATGTACCAATCATTGTCTCCTTACAATAAACCGCTTTACCGGTGGCCGTCAGTTTGTGTCCGGTAACCGATGTGAACGTGGCCTTGGCAAAGAAAAGACAAACCGTGACGTTCCAAACCTTTACACCTATAAAAATAAGCGTCTTTTTGACCACTATAAACCATTATCTGCGGACAAAGCATATCGCGGCAAGGTCGGAATTCCACGCGTGTTAAATATGTATGAGAATTATCCATACTGGTTTACTTTCTTTACGGAACTTGGCTACGAAGTCGTTCTTTCACCAGCTTCCAACCGAAACATTTATTCACTTGGTATCGAATCGATTCCAAGCGAATCGGAATGTTATCCGGCAAAGTTAGCTCACGGACATATCTCATGGCTGTTAAACCAGGGCGTTTCGTACATTTTTTACCCTTGTGTTCCTTACGAGCGCAAAGAATTTGATGAAGCGGGCAACCACTACAACTGCCCAATTGTCACTTCTTATGGAGAAAATATCAAAAATAATGTAGAAGAATTGGCAGATGAATCGATTACCTACCAGAATCCATTCGTCTCCTTTGAAAGCGATAAAATTCTTGCCGATGAGTTAGTACGCTATCTCGGCAAAGAAAATAATATTGATGCCGGCGAGATTCGAAAAGCTGCCCACAAGGCATACGAAGAATTGCAAAAAACAAGAAATGATATCCGCTTAGAGGGCGAACGCGTATTAAAATGGATGGCAGATAACAACAAGCGTGGTATTGTGTTAGCCGGTCGTCCTTACCATATTGACCCGGAAATCAACCACGGTATTCCGGAATTGATTACATCTTACGATATTGCGGTATTATCTGAGGACAGCATTTCCCATTTAGGAAAAGTTGACCGGCCAACGATTGCGATGGATCAGTGGATGTATCATTCCAGACTTTATGCCGCTGCCAGTTTTGTACGCACCCAGAACAATCTGGATATGATTCAGCTTAACTCTTTTGGATGTGGACTTGACGCAGTAACAACCGACCAGGTCAATGATATTTTGACAAGTTCCAATAAAATATGTACGGTTCTTAAAATTGACGAGGTCAACAACTTAGGTGCCGCAAGAATTCGTATCCGTTCGCTTATTTCCGCTGTGAAAGACCGCGAACGCAAGGGAATTAAGTCATCTCCTCAAAATTCAGCCTATAAACGAGTTGAATTTACAAAAGAAATGCGTAAAAGTTACACGATTTTAGCACCACAAATGTCACCAATTCATTTTGACATTTTAATGCCGGCTCTTGCTGCCTGTGGTTATAATCTTGTCCAGCTTCCTACCGGCGTAGGCGAATTGGATTACGGCTTAAAATATGTAAATAATGATGCGTGCTACCCGTCTCTTCTTGTGGTCGGACAGTTTATGAAAGCGTTGTTATCCGGCGAGTACGATTTAAATAAAACTGCTTTAATCATTACTCAGACCGGTGGTGGATGCCGTGCAACGAACTATATCGGCTTTATCCGCCGTGCACTAAAAAAAGCAGGCATGGAACAGATTCCGGTTATCTCATTAAGTGCCGGCGTGGAAACAAACTCCGGCTTTGACATCAATTATCGGTTGCTAAAAGCCGCTATTCACAGCTTAATCTACGGTGATTTGTTTATGCGCGTCGTATACCACACCCGCCCTTACGAGAAAGTACCGGGTTCCGTAAACGCTCTTCACGATAAATGGAAAAAAGTCTGTATTGAGGCTGTAAAAAAACCAAAGCAGTCGGAACTTAAGAAAAATATCAAACAAATCGTGAAGGAATTTGATGAAATAGAATTAGATGAAACAAAGAAAAAACCACGTGTTGGAATCGTTGGTGAGATTTTAGTTAAATATCTCCCTGCAGCCAACAATCATGTTGTTGAACTCTTGGAGGCTGAAGGTGCTGAAGCAGTCTGTCCGGATATGCTTGACTTCTTTATGTACAGTGCTTACGATAGTGAATTTAAGGCTGACCATCTTGGCTTTAAGAAAACCAGTAAGTGGCTTGGAAATGCTGCTATCTGGCTGTTAAATCAGTTCCGCAAGCCATACTGCAAAGCACTTGCTGAGAGCAAGCGTTTTGAGGCACCACCTGAGATTCACGTACTGGCTAAATATGCAGAGCCTTTCGTATCTAACGGTAACCAGACCGGTGAAGGATGGTTTCTCACAGGTGAAATGATTGAATTGATTCACAGTAATGTGCCAAACATCGTTTGTACTCAGCCATTTGGCTGTCTGCCAAATCATGTCGTTGGTAAAGGTGTTATCAAGCAAATACGAAAAGCATTCCCAGATGCCAACATTGTAGCCGTTGACTATGATCCCGGCGCCAGCGAAGTAAATCAGTTAAATCGTATCAAACTGATGTTAGCAACAGCGAATGAGAATTTAAACAAATAAAAAGAATCACAATTTAGGAGTCTGCCAAAAGGCAGGCTCCTTTTTATTTGTAAGAAATAAGGAGCCTGCCTTAGCAAACTCCTTATTATATTTTGAATCATTTTGCAGATTCTTTTTCATTTACTTCTTAACTTAGTTCATTTTCTTTCTAAATACAATTACTCCGAAAATTGCTAATACAGACAATCCCATAACAATCATAGGGAACAAAAGATTTGTTGTATCTCCTGTCTCCGGTGCGGAATCAGATAATGGTACATCTTCGTCAAGCAAAGTAGTTGTTTTCTTACTTGTTGCTGATGCTTTTGGTGTATCCGGGTCTGTCAGCTCTTTACTTGCTCTCGGTGTGTCTTCATCAAAATCAAACAAGTTTGGAGTAGCTGTTGCTGTCACTTCCGGTGTCGGTGTCGCATCATCACCCGGAGTAGCCGTTGGTGTTACCTCTGGTGTAACTGTTGGCGTTGCCGTTGGTGTTGCTGTCGGCGTTGCCGTTGGTGTTGCTGTCGGCGTTGCCGTTGGTGTTGGTGTCGGTGTTGCTGTCACTTTTGGTGTTGGTGTCGCTGTCACCTTCGGTGTTGGTGTCGCCGTTACTTTTGGTGTTGGTGTCGCCGTCACTTTTGGTGTTGGTGTCGCCGTTACTTTTGGTGTTGGTGTCGCCGTTACTTTTGGTGTCGGTGTCGCCGTTACTTTTGGTGTTGGTGTTGCCGTTACCTTTGGTGTTGGTGTCGCCGTTACCTTCGGTGTTGGTGTTGCTGTCACTTTTGGTGTCGGTGTCGCCGTTACTTTTGGTGTTGGTGTCGCCGTTACCTTTGGTGTTGGTGTCGCCGTTACCTTTGGTGTTGGTGTCGCCGTTACCTTCGGTGTCGGTGTCGCCGTTACCTTCGGTGTCAGTGTTGCTGTCACTTTCGGTGTTGGTGTTGGTGTCACTTTTGGCGTTGGTGTCACTTTCGGGACTTTCTTTGAAATCATATGCCATTCGCCAGAATTGCTGACAACCGTATCACATACCAGCCATCCTTCGGATGTAGTACTCAAATTCACAAAAGCTTTTGGCGCAATTATCGTAGCTCTCATACCATCTGAGTTCAAATTCAAATTCGTCGCATAAGGCATATTCCACACAACAGACTCTGCCATTTCCTCGTGTGTTTTACTTCCATTTTTTACAGTAATCTTATATTCCGGAATGCGAACATCATCTTTCAATGATACATTAAATACTAAGGACTGATTTGCTCGCAATGTGACCTTAATACCACCATTCTGAATTTTCCCTGCAGTGATATTTTCAACCATAGCATCCGCATCCACATATACAACTTCTTCATCAATTCCTGTAATGTCTACATGATAATTGTTCATGTCCTTAACATCTTTTGGTGTTGTGTAATCTGCCTTTTTCACAACAGATTCTGCATAGTTTGAAACAGATGCAAGCATTGCTTTAACTTCATCTTTCACACTTTCCTTTACTACTACATAAGGCGTCCCACGGAATTTCGTCTCTCCTACAACTTCTCCAATCCGAACCTCTCCGGAAGCATTTGCTTTGCTCTCAGAAATCGTGTTTCCGTTCCAATGACCATTCCCCTGGTACTTACCTACGGCAAAGTTTGTCTCCATATCTGCTGTCTGATTCAGATAATTACAAACAATTCCGTACTCAATGCAATCTCCCAAAAAAGGCTGATTATTTGACGCAAATGAAATTCCGCCAATTACCCCGATTGCAATTGCGATTGACGCCACAGCAACTGCTGCTTTTGCCCAAAAACTTCGCTTTAATCTCCTCATCATATTCCTCCAGTCTTTTAATCCTTTTAGTTTAATTTGTTACAAGATTAGTATAATTCTATACTTATCATTAGTGTAACATAAACCTATCACATATATCAAGAAGTTTTTTTCATTTTTTTACAATTTTTTAATGATATCAAAATTTCAAATCAGGAAACACTAGAAAGGCCGTTTTGCTATGAAAACATTTACTGATATCCATATAAAATAAGTCATATTTCACTATATGAAATAAGACTCATCCAGTTGAGTCTTATTCAAAATTCATTTTCTATTTTTTCAGGAATCTCCCACTGAATTGGAACTTCTCCATTCTTTATCAAAAAATCATTTGTCTGGCTAAAAGGTTTACTGCCAAAGAATCCTCGGTACGCCGACAAAGGGCTTGGATGAGGTGCTTTCAGCACAAGGTGCTTCGGATTTGTCAACATTTTCGCCTTTTCCTGTGCCGGCTTTCCCCATAAAATAAATACAATTGGTCTATCCTGCGTATTTAATTTAGCAATTGCCGCATCCGTAAACTCTTCCCAGCCGACACCACGGTGTGACATCGGCTTGTGTGCCTGAACCGTAAGCACCGTATTCAAAAGTAGAACACCTTGTTTTGCCCACGAAGTCAGACAACCGTGGCTTGGAATTTTGCAGCCTAAATCATCATGCAGTTCTTTGTAAATATTTTCAAGAGACGGTGGAATTGCCACCTGTGGTTTCACCGAAAAACAAAGCCCATGCGCCTGTCCTTCATTATGGT
>ENA-ORCP01002541-ORCP01002541.1-human-gut-metagenome-genome-assembly--contig:-NODE-2541-length-14493-cov-47.515261_pt1 | contig 14493 bp, 9 predicted proteins | sample MGYA00242990_ERZ507991 | MGnify/ENA primary metagenome ERZ507991 (study PRJEB26167, sample SAMN06115496) | human gut metagenome | host: Homo sapiens | place: China:Henan | collected 2015-05-07... | reverse complement strand
GGAGTGCCTGGAAGAGTATGTGGAGAGGAAACAGAGCGAATAATCGTTGATTGTTCTTTCAAAGTGTGATATAATATAAAGCAGGAGGTGGAAGCAATGATGATTCAGTCTGAAACGATGGTATCTATTGCTGATGCAAGCCGTGACTTTTCGCGCGTTGCGCGGCTGGTTGACGAGAAAGGTTCGGCGGTTATTTTGAAGAATAATGCGCCGCGCTACTTGGTAATTGATTTCAGCCGTGCAGAGGAATATCAGGAAGCATCTGACGAAGAATTGCTTGCGCTTGGTGAACAGCTTATTGAAAAAAACCGGGTTGCGTATGAGGCGCTCGCCAAATGATTAGGCTGACAGCGAAAAACGTCATTGCACTGCATAAGCAGATGATTGAGAAAACCGGCGGCTCGTATGGTGTACGGGATGAAGGCTTGCTGGAATCTGCGCTGGCAAGTCCCTTTATGACGTATGACCAGATTGAGTTGTTTCCATCGGTGTATCAAAAAGCTGCCAGACTGTGCTTTGGTTTTGTGAAGAATCATCCGTTTATTGATGGAAATAAACGGATAGGAACGCAACTCATGCTTATTCTCCTTAAAAAAAGCGGCATTGAGCTGTTTTATACGCAGGAAGAACTGATAGAGGTAATTCTCCATGTAGCCGATGGTACGATTGGCTATGAAGAACTATTGACGTGGGTGCTTGAACATAGTTAATGCGTTATCACCCAATCCCCATCGTATCCAGTGCCATCATGAGGACAAAGCCCGCCAGCGTTGCGAGAACCATCAGACGCTGCCGCGGGCATTTTTGGCATTCCGGCAGAAGCTCCGCCAAGATGACCGTCACCATGGCGCCGCCGGAGAGCGAAAGCAGCAGCGGCAGGGCGGCGCGGACGCGAATCGCCAGCAGTGCGCCCAGAATCCCCGCAAGCGGTTCGACTGCGCCGGATAGCTGTCCGAAGAAAAACGAACGGCGGCAGGAATAACCGTCGCGGCGGAGCGGCAGACTGACCGCCGCCCCTTCAGGGAAGTTTTGCAGCGCAATGCCGATGGCAAGCATCCACGCGCTGCGCCACGCCGCTCCGCCGGGGGACGCCAAAGCACCGAACGCGCAGCCGACCGCCAGGCCTTCGGGAATGTTGTGCAGGGTGATGCTGCCAATCAGCAGAACGGTTCTGCGGCGCACGTCGGACAGCGGCGTTCGGCGCATCCGGCGTGAAAGCAGCGCATCCGCCAACAGCACGAGCAGCCCGCCGAGCAGAAATCCGCCGCTGCACATCAGGAGCGGGCTTTGCCGGAGGGAATGCGCGGACGTCAGCGCGGGCGCAAGGAGCGAAAAGTACGACGCGGCGAGCATGATGCCCGCACCGAGCGCCATCAGCAGGTTCATCACGCCTGGGTGAAATCGCCGGAGCGGGAATACGAGCGCCGCACCCAGCGCCGTCAGCAGATACATGAGCAGTGTCGCGAGAATAGCGGCTGACAAGGGCGATAAAATCATCAGAAACACATCCTTCCAAATAGAGAATTGCAGCACCGAACAAACGGCAGGAGGATTCTGCCTTCATCATACGCCGAGGATGGAAAAAAGTGCGGAAAGTCAACCGGATGCATCCAGCGTCAAAAAAAGATGAAAAACCTTCCGCCTGAAAGCAGGAATTTCGCCGAAAACGTAGAAAGAATAAGGGTTGCAATTTTGGCTCGAAGGATTTTTTCGCCTTTGGGCTTTCAGAAAGTGTGAGTGTGATTCAAGCATGACCCAAGTCCCCTACACCCTGCGCGTTCTGGCGGGCGAAACGGAAACCCGTTACGGTGAGCGGCTGTATCACAGCGGCGCAGTGCATATTGTGGAGAAGAGCGCAAAGCGCCTGAGCTGCAAGGTCGCGGATGGCGAAATGTATGATGTGGTATTCACCGACGACGGCGAAAGCCGCTGCAGCTGCCCGATTTATGAGGAAGCCGGCGCGTGCCGGCATGTGGTGGCGGCAATGATCAAGTGTCAGGATGAAGGCGCAATGGGCGATATGGTGCGCCGCAAGGCGGAAGCGGCCGGCCCGAAGCTGATGGCGGCGATGGACCGCGCGCTGCCGGAGGAGGGCACCATCCACATGGAGGTTCGCCTGACCCTCGAACCCGTGCGCGACCAGATTACGCCCCGCATCCGCATCTGCCTGCTGATTGGCGAAGACCGCCTGTACGTGGTCAAGTCGATTCCGCAGATGATTGACGCCATTGACACGCAGACGCCTGTGGAGTACGGCAAGGGCTTCGTGTTTCACCCGGAATGGATGCGCTTCGGCACGGTGCAGGAGCGGATTTTGAAGATTCTGCGCGCGCTGTGTCTGGCACAGAAGGAAGCTGGCGCGCTCCTGCGCGGCGCGGAACAGCGTGATTTGGCGCTGCCGGAGCCGTTCGCGGAGGAAATCCTGCGCGAATTGATGAACACGCCGTTTCGCCTGAAGGTCGGGGAAAAGACGGTTGCGGTCAAGCCTGTGCGCGCAAGGAAGATCCCCTTGCAGTTCCGCGTCTCCAGCGACTTGCACGGCTTGACGGTCGTTGCCATGTTCCCCAAGGAATTCCGTCCGCTGCTGCCGTCCTGTTCCTTCGCGCTGGTGGGGGAGAACGTCGTGGCGGTGGAGGAGCAGCAGCGCGGCGTGCTTCGCGTGCTGTATCAGGAGCAGTTGGGCGGACAGTGCAGCTTCGACTATCCCGTGCGCGAGGCAGCGCGTGTGATGGGCGAACTCGTGCCGTTCCTGAAACTGACCGGGCTGGTGGAAATCTCCGACGAGCTGCGCCGTCAGCTGATTCAACTGCCGCTGGTGGCGCGTGTGTATCTTGACCGTTCTGCCAATGGTCGCGATGTGGTGGCGCGGGCACAGTTCCGCTACGGTGATCGCACCATTGACCCGTTTGACGAAACGCCCCTGCCGGAGAATCTCCCGCGCGGCGAAAAACTGCTCCTGCGCGACGCGGCGGCGGAACGCAAGGTGCTGGATGCGCTGGGGGCGGCGGGCTTCATCGTCAGCAAAGGACATGTGTATTTGACGGGGCAGGAAGCCATTTTCAACTTCGTCAGCGAAGGCTTGCAGCATTTGCAGGAACTGGCGGAAGTGTACCTGTCCAACGACTTCAAGCGCATGACGCCGCGCAAGCCGAAATTTGCGGGCAAAATGCGCTTGAACGGCTCGGCGCTGGAACTGAAATTCACCCAGGACGGCGAACCGGCGCAGGAAATCCTCGCAATTATGGAAGCATTGGCGCGCCGCCGCCGCTATTTCCGCCTGAAAGACGGCTCGTTCCTTGATTTGTCCGCGATGGACGAGTGGCTGCCGCTGGCGGATTCCATCTTCGAGGCGGCGCAGGCGGAGGGCGCGGAGTCGGTCGCGATGGGGGACGACACCATCCGCCTGCAGGCGTACCGTGCGTGCTATCTGCAAAGCCTGCTGGAGAGCCTTGGACTGCCCATCGAGGTGGATGAAAAGACGCAGGCAACCGTTCGCCTGCTGACCGACCCCGGCAAGGTGCAGGACGTGAAGCTGCCCGACGGCTTGAGCCTGCGCCCGTATCAGGAACGCGGCTTCCAGTGGCTGCTGGCGCTTGACCGGCTGCACATGGGCGGTGTGCTGGCGGACGACATGGGCTTGGGCAAAACCGTGCAGGTGATTGCGCTGCTGATGGCGACGCGGCAGGAAGGGCAGGTTAGCCTTGTTGTCGCGCCGACGACGCTGACATATAACTGGCTGAGCGAACTTGGCCGCTTTGCGCCGGATTTGTCGGTGATGGTGCTGGGCGGTTCGGCGGCACAGCGCGCCAGCCAGATTCGCCACGTCAAGGAAGCGCACGACGTGGATGTGCTGATTACGTCCTACCCGCTGATTCGGCAGGACATCGAGCAGCTGACGACGATTGAGTTCCGCTTTGCTATCTTAGACGAAGCGCAGCACATCAAAAACGCGGGCAGCAAGGGCGCGCAGGCGGTTCGCCAATTGCAGGCGCAGACGCGCTTTGCCCTGACGGGTACGCCGCTGGAAAACGGCGTGGGCGAACTGTGGAGTATCTTCAACTTCGTCCTGCCGGGGTATCTGCTCAGTTACAGCGCGTTCCTGCGCCGCTATCAGGATGGAACGGACGCGGAAGATTTGCGCCGGCGCATCAGCCCGTTCCTCATGCGCCGCCTGAAGAAGGAAGTGCTGACCGAACTGCCGGACAAGATCGAATCCGTGTTCACGGCGCAGATGAGCCCGGAACAGGCGAAGGTATACGAGGCGACGATGATGCGGCTGCGTCAGCGCGTGGACTCCATCGTCAAGGAAAAGGGCTTCGAGCGTGGGCGCACGGAGGTGCTTGCGGCGATTACCCAGCTGCGCGAAATCTGCTGTCATCCGTCGCTGGTTTTGGACGATTATACGGGCACATCCGGCAAGCTGGATATGCTGCTGGATATGCTGCCGGAAGCGATTGCGAAGGGGCGGCGTGTGCTGCTGTTCAGCGCGTTCACGTCGATGCTGAAAATCCTTCGCCGCGAGCTGGATGATGCGGGTTATGAAACGATGTACCTGGATGGCGACACGCCCGCGCAGCGCCGCGTAGAGATGGCGGAGCAGTTCAACGCGGGGCAGGGGCAAATTTTCCTGATTTCGCTCAAGGCGGGCGGCACGGGTCTGAACCTGACGGGCGCGGACATGGTGATTCACTACGACCCGTGGTGGAATCCGGCGGCGGAAGATCAGGCAACCGACCGCGCATACCGCATCGGGCAGACGCGCAAGGTGGAGGTGATTCGTCTGGTAACACATGCTTCGATTGAGGAGCAGGTGGTTGCGCTGGGGCAGCGGAAGAAAGCGCTGTTTGACCAGCTGATTAAGCCGGGGGAATCCATGGTGGGCGGACTGTCGCCGCAGGAGATTATGTCCTTGTTCCAATAAGGAAGGGGAGAAAAGGGCAAAAACCCCCGGCAGGGCACAGCATGTGAAGCGCGCTCAAGCCGGGGCGCCAAAAAAGGGTCAAGGGGGAATCCCCCTTGCAGGGTCAAGGGACAGCGTCCCTTGTGGGGTTTGGGGCAACGCCCCAACTGTTCCACGGGCGACCAGTATGCCAAACGCGCTCAACAAAGGTGCAGGCAGCGAAGCGTCCCTGCCAGTAACTTTGCGCGTCCGCAGACGCGCCCCCAAGCTGCTCTACCCACAACTTGCATATTGTCGCGCCAAATGGGCGCGACCGAGTAGCTGTTCTTTCCTATTGTAAATGGCTTTTCCCGAAGCGCAGGGGCTTTCGCCTCTGCGGAGGCGACAAGGGAGCAATGAAAACAGACGAAGTCTGCAATCACCCCCGACACCCCTTCGCGGTGCACACGCCCATGCTTGGCTTCTATCGTGGCAGGGGAAAACCACGCTTGCGGACGCGAACCTTTCCATCATTGCCTTGTTATGGGGCAGCCCCCCACGCTGACGGATGCAAAAATCACCCGAATTGTGACCAAAAGATGAAAAATCCGCGCAAAATGGTCATAATGCTTGCACAGAAATAGGTTTTTGTGATACAATGCAGGATAGGACGGTGCTGCATCGTTCTATTTGTCGAAAGGGAAACGGATGGCGAAAATCCGCCTGACCGTCCTGCGCCGCGGCGGGGATGAATATCCTCCTGACCGCAGAAAGGATTACCATGCAGTCTTATCAGCCCGAAAAACGGCAGCGTCGCGCAGAGCCGAAGCAGATGCCGCCCGCTGTGAAATATCGTAAGAAGAAACGCCGTGTGCTGAATATCCTCGTCTGCGCCGTGCTGATTGCGCTGGTGGCAATTGTGGTCATCGTCAGCCCGAAAAAGCCGGTGCAGAAGGCGTATTATTCCGCGGGGTCGCAGGATAATCTGGTGCATTCCACAGGCGGTGCGCTGAGTGATTATGAGGGATTGGTTTTCAGCGAGGTTATGGCGGCGAATAGAACCGCGATGCCGGACGAAAACGGCAATTACCCCGACTGGCTGGAAATCTGGAACAGCTCCGACCACGCCATCAACCTCAAGGACGTCGGTCTTTCCAACAAGGGCACGTCGATTAAGTTCCTGTTCCCGGATATGGAGCTGGCGGCAGGCGAACGCGTGATTGTGCTGTGCGACAAGAAAAATCAGGCGATTGCGGGAAAGCCGATGCACGCAAAGTTTTCCATTTCCTCCAATGGCGAGGAACTGTACATCTATGACCCGAACGCTTACCTCATCGACTCGGTGAAAACCCCGATTCTGGGGGTGGACGAGAGTTATGCGCGCCTGCCGGATGGCAGCTGGGGCACAACAAACGAGTACAGCCCCGGCTACGAGAACACGACGAGCGGTCATCAGGAATACCGCGCGGCGACGCTGGTAACCGACGGCGCGGTCATCATCAACGAGGTCTGCCCGGATCCGCTGACCGGCTACACCGATGCAAGCGGCAACGTCTGCGACTGGGTGGAATTGTACAACACGACCAATCAGGTCATTTCGCTGGATAATTACGCGCTGAGCGACAACGAGAGCAAGCCGCTCAAGTGGCGCTTCCCGGAAGGCGCGACGATTCAGCCGCACGGGTACTATCTGGTCTACTGCAACGGCGATGAAACGCCCAACACCGACCCGAATGCCGTGCCGCACGCGAACTTCCGCCTCAGCGCGGAGCATGATAATGTGGTGCTGTCGGACAGCCGCGGACGGCTTGTTGACCGCGTGACGCTGGATAACGTGCCGAAGGATGCGTCCTACGCGCGCAACGAAAACGGCGTGTTCATCATCACGCAGAACCCGACGCCCGGTCTGCCGAATACGCAGGAGGGAGCGAGCAGGATGGATTCCATCCTCCGCTCCCTCAACCCAACAGGCGTGTATGTGACCGAAGTTATGGCGTCCAATGATACGGCGGTCAAGGCGCCCTCCGGCGGATACACCGACTGGGTGGAAATCTACAATTCCTCCAATCAGGCGGTCGATTTGTCCGGCTACGGCCTGTCCGACAATATTGGACGCGCACGAAAATGGCAGTTTCCACAGGGAACGACCATCAATCCGGGTGAGTACAAGGTCATCTGGTGCGACGGCGATACGGCCCTGAGCAACGCTGGCGAACTGCACACCTCCTTCAAGCTGAGAAAGAGCGGCGGCGAGGTGTTGGTGCTGGCGGATCCGACGGGAAAAATACTGGACAAAGTGGTGCTGCCGGAGATTCCAACAAATGTGTCCTACGGCCGGAGCATCGGGCGCGAGGGCTTTTTTTATTACAACACGGTCACCGCGGGCGCGCAGAACGGCAATGACACGTTCCTGGGCTATGCCGATGCGCCGGAACTGACCCTCCAGCCCGGCAAGCACTGCGGAACGGTCACGACGGGCTTCACGATTCCCGTGAATACAACTGTCTACTATACTACGGACGGTTCTACCCCCACGCAGGACAAGGGCTACCTGTACACGGGGCAGGATATCACCTTTACCCACACCACGACGCTCCGCGCCCGCGCGTTCCCGGCGAACCCGCTGTATAAGGCGAGTACCGTGACGACCGGGACGTATCTGATGGAAACGTACTACACAACGCCGATTGTTTGCATCACCGTTGACCCGGATGAACTCTGGAATGAAGAGAACGGTATGCTTGCGGCAGGTCCGAACATCGACAAGTCCGGCGGCATTCCATTCAAGAACACCATCTATCGGAAGTACGGCAAAACGCCGCGCGAAGGCTACATGGAGTATTACGACGTAGACGGCACGCAGCTGATCAGCCAAGGCGTCGCCATCGGTCTCATTGGCAACTACTCGCTGGATATGCCGCAGAAATCCATGAAGCTGCGCGCCAAGTCCCTCTATGGCAGCAAGACGTTCGCCGCCGCACTCTTCGATGACCGCCCCTACACGGAGTATAAGTCGCTCGTCTTGCGCAATTCCGGCAACGACGCCATGTCCACGCGCCTGCTGGACGGCTTCCAGTCGCGTCTGCTTGACGCGTATGGAACGCAGGTGATTCATCAGGCGTGGAAGCCCGTAACGGTTTTCCTCAATGGACAGTACTGGGGTCATATGAACCTGCGCGAACGTGTTGACCGCTTCTTCATTGCGCAGTTTGAAGGGCTTTCGCTTGATCAGGCGGATGAAATGGACATCCTCGAAGCAAACGGCTCGGTCAACTTCGGCTCGAACAAGGCATACCGCGCGATGCTGAAGAAAATCAAAGCGGGCAGCCCAGCGACAAATCCGGATGATTTGCAGTACATCCTTGACAACGTGGATGTGGACAACCTGTTTGAATACATGGCGCTGGAAATGTTCGTGGGCAACTCCGACATCGGCAACATCCGCTACTACCGTCTGCATCAGGAAGGCAGCAAGTGGAAATGGATTTGGTACGATGCGGACTACGGGCTGTACAGCTCCAAGTTCAACAGCCCGTGGAGCTACCTAAAGGTCAAGGGCATGGGCGAACAGAAAATCGACAACACGATTTTCCTGAAATTGCTGGAACATCCCGACTACAAGCGCAAGTTCCTCGAAAAGCTGGCGGATGTGTACAAGACGTTCACGACGGAGTACATGACGCAGGTGCTGGACGGCGTGGTGGCGGAAATTCAGCCGGAGATGAAGAACCACTGGGAACGCTGGGGCGAGCTGAACGACAAGGCGGTGACCAGCGAAGTGCCGACGACGATTGACGGCGCGTATACCTACTGGGAGAGCCGCGTGAATCGACTGTACAACACCTTGAAGGTGCGCCCGCATCGCCTGTGGGATTTCATCAAGGATGAGTTCAAGCTGACAAAGACGGAGATGGAGGAGCTGTTCGGCCCGCAGCCGGATTATCCGGATGATGCGGTATTGTAATCTCGTTCCCCAATAAACACGCGGAAGAAGTATGCAGAAGTCACCAACTGAATCGCGCGAAAGGGTCAAGGGACGAAGTCCCTTGCGGAGTCCAGAGGCAGCGCCTCTGGTGGGGGTCTAAGGGGCGATGAGACGAGACGAAGTCTCCCCCTTGCGTCTCCCTTAAAAACATGATATAATGAAAAAACGGTATTGATAGGAGGAAAAAACGGATGGGAACCCTCAACGTGACATCTACGTCCAATGGCATTATGGAGCAGCTTAGGAGTGCATTGTCGGATCAGTTCAGCGCGATTGCGCCGTTTGAAATTGTGCTGGGTCTGGTGCTGGGGCTGCTCGTCGGTCTGCTGATTGCGTTTGTGTACAAGCGGTGCTTCCGCGGTGTGCTGTACAGCCCGTCGTTCGCCATGACGCTGGCGATGCTGACGCTCATTACGACCCCGGTCGTCATGTGCATTTCGTCCAACGTCGCGCTGTCGATGGGCATGGTGGGTGCGCTGTCGATTGTCCGCTTCCGCACGGCGGTCAAAGACCCGATGGACACCGCCTACATGTTCTGGGCGCTGACGATGGGCATCCTCCTCGGCGCAAAGCTCTATGCAATCGCGCTCGTCGTCGCGGCGGCGATTGCCGCGATTATCTTCCTGCTCACTTTCGTGCATTTCACGACGCCGAACTCCTACCTGCTCGTTGTTCACTATGATGAAGAGGCGGAATACGACGTTGACCAGATGATGCGCCGCAGCGTGAAGAACCGCCGCCTGCGCTCCAAGACGATGACCCGCTCCGGTGCGGAAATGACGTGGGAGGTTCGGCTGGACAACAAGCAGGATTTGGTGGCGCTGATGCTGGGCATCGAGGGCGTGCATGACGCGACGCTCGTGGCGTGCCAGACGGAAGCAGGGACTTAACCATCAGAAGGGGGCGAAAGCTATGGCTCGCAATATCCCTCTTCGGCATGAGCTGAAATTTTTCATCAACGAGATGCAGTATCAGGTACTGTCGCGCCAGCTTGACCGTGTGCTGTGGCGCGACCCGAACGGTGATGTCAACAACGAATACCACATTCGTTCGCTATACTTCGATACCATCTTCAATGACGCCTACTTCGACAAGATGGACGGCGACCAGAACCGCGACAAGTATCGCATCCGCATCTACAACATGCGCGATACGAACATCAAGCTGGAGTGCAAGACGAAAGTCGGCAGCCTGATTTCCAAGCGCAGTCTGGGCATTCCGCGCGATTTGGCGGAGCAAATTATTGCCTGCGATCCGACCGGGCTGGAACAGACGCGCTACGGCCTGCTGTCCGACCTCTACCGTGAAATGACGTGCAAGCTCCTGCGCCCGGTCGTCATTGTTGACTATGTGCGCGAGGCGTATCTGCATCCGGCGGAAGAGGTGCGCATCACGTTTGATAAGCAGCTTCGCTCCGGCATGAACAGCATCGACCTGTTCAACCCCGCCGTGGCGACCGTGCCGCCGTTTGATAACAACGACATCATTCTGGAGGTCAAGTATAATCAGGTGATGCCGCCCTACATCCGCGATTTGCTGAATTACTACTGCCCGAACGCGCTATCGAGCGCTATCAGCAAATACACATGGTGTCGGCGCTTTGAGGCGATGGAAATCTAAGATTTTTCGGCTGTGTTCCACTGGAACGTGGACGCAGCCTTTTTTGCGGATGAGCATATTCACCGGCGAAATCGCATAGAAATCACAGGAGAAAGTGACGTTCCATCTTGTGGAGAGAGAAAATATCGTGTAAAATAGGAAAGGGGAGGAATGCACATGCGTGAAAGCACTCTGCGTGAATTGACGCTCCGGCTGAAAAACGCCGCGCCCACCCTCCAGTTGGAAGAAAACGCGGATATGGCGCGCTATACGACGCTGCATTTGGGCGGCCCGGCGGATTTGATGGCAAATCCGGACGACCCAGCGCAAATTCCGCTGCTGATTGAGACCGCGCGGGAACTGGACGTGCCTGTTACGGTCATCGGCAATGGCAGCAATCTGCTTGTGCGCAGCGGCGGTATCCGCGGATTGGTGATTCGCATTTGCCGCAATTTGCGCGGTGTGGAAGTGAACGGCGACCGCATTCGCGCACAGGCGGGTACGATGATGTCGAGCCTGTCAATGGCGGCGGCGGACTGCGACCTTGGCGGATTGACCTTCGCCAGCGGCATTCCGGGGACGATTGGCGGCGGCGTGTACATGAACGCGGGCGCGTACGGCGGCGAAATGAGTCAAGTGGTGACGCTGGTTGAGGGCTACAACATGGCGGGCGAGCCGTTTCGTTACAGCCGCCCTGACCTGCATTTCGGCTACCGTTTTTCGCGCTTGATGAAGGAAAACAAGATTATTACGCACGTCACCGTCCAGCTGCCGCCGGGTCAGCGCGAAGAACTGCTTGCGGAAATGGTGGACTTCAACCGCCGCCGCGCCGAAAAGCAGCCGCTGACCTTTTTCAGCGCGGGCAGCACGTTCAAGCGCCCGGAAGGCGCATTTGCCGCGCAGCTGATTGATGAGTGCGGCCTGAAGGGCGCGCGCATCGGCGGCGCACAGGTGAGCGAAAAGCACGCCGGTTTCCTTATCAACCGCGGCGGCACTGCCGAAGATTTCCTTGCCTTAATGGCGCACGTCCAGCGCGTCGTCTACCGGCAGAAGGGCGTCAAGCTGGAGCCTGAAATCAAGATTCTTGGCGAAGATGCACCTGTGGAGCAGGTATAAGGGGAACAAGGATGTTTCCTGCAACGGAAAAAATCAGGGAAATTATCATTATCCTGCTGAAAGCACAGCAGCTATGCGCGCATTCCGCGCCGATCGCAACAAAGGAGGAGTTTTATCATGCGTTTTCTCGTGGTGACAGGTCTAAGCGGCGCGGGCAAAACGTCCGTCAACCGCTATTTGGAAGATATGGGCGCATTCTGCGTGGATAATCTGCCGCCGAATATGATGTTCCGCATGATGGAAGCCATCGAGAAATCGGCGCTTCATCGACCCCTCGTTGCGATGGCGGTGGACGTGCGCAGCGGCGAGTTCTTCGATGCAAAATCGGTCAGCGACCTGATTGCCGAGAGCCGGCAGGTCGGCTATCAAATCGAAACGCTCTACCTTGAAGCGTCGGATGACGTGCTCGTCAGCCGCTATAAGGAGACGCGCCGTGACCATCCGCTGGCGGGGGAGAACGTGTCGCTGATTCAGGCGATTGGCAAGGAGCGCGCTATCATGCAGCCCCTGCGTGAAACGGCGAATTACATCATTGACACCTCCGTTTTGAAGCCGCGGCAATTGCGCCAGAAGCTCGAAATGATTCTCAGCGGTGACAGTCAGCCTGACGCCATGCACATTGAGATGAACTCCTTCGGCTATAAGCGCGGGCTGCCCATGCAGGCGGATCTTGTGTTTGATGTGCGCTTCCTGCCGAACCCGTTCTACATTCCGGGGCTGGGGCGGCATACCGGGTTGGATGCGGATGTGCGCGACTTCGTCTTGGGTCACCCCGTGACGCAGGAGTTCATGACGAAAATGCAAAGCCTGCTGACGTTCCTGATTCCACACTATCAGGAGGAGGGCAAGCACCGCTTGTCGATTGCCATTGGCTGCACGGGCGGCGCACACCGCAGTGTTGCCATCTGCGAGGCGCTTGCGGCGTTTTTGCGTGAGCAGGGCTATGCCATCAGCGTTACCCATCGCGACTTGGAGCTGGAGCAGGCGCACTGGAAGGAAAGGCCGGAGGTGCAGTAAATGTCGTTTTCTGCCACGGTCAAGGATGAACTCTGCCGACTGGAACTGGGGAAAAACTGCTGTATGCTCAGCGAACTGGCGGCGCTCTACCGCACCAGCGGGTCACTGACGTTCCACGGCGGCGGACGTGTTCAGGTGCAGTATCGCGTGGAGAACACGGCGCTGGCGCGGCGGATTTTCCGCCTGCTGACCGCGCGCATGGCGATTACGCCGCGCCTGCACTACGTCCAGCACGCGCGATTGGGCGGACGGCGCACCTGCGTGCTGACCATCGGCGATGAAGACTCACAGCGGCTGATGCTGGCACTCCACCTGATTGATAAGGACGAAAACGGCGTGGTGTCGTACCGGCGGACGATTGTGCGCCATCACCTGACGCGCCAGTGCTGCCGCCGGGCGTACCTGCGGGCGGCATTCCTTGGCGCGGGGACAATGACATCGCCCGACAAGGACTATCACTTTGAGATTACCGCGAGTGAACCGGGGCTTGTGCGCGAGCTGACACGCGTGCTGGAGAAGGCGGAGCTGCCTGTGCACACGTTCCAGCGCAAGGGGCAGACCGTGCTGTATTTGAAGGGTGCGCAGCAGATTTCGGATTGTCTGGCGCTGATGGGTGCGTCGGGCAGCGTGTTTGCGCTGGAGGATGTGCGCATCCGTAAGCAGGCGCGCGGGGCGGCGAACCGCGCCATCAATTGCGACGAGCATAATTCGGAGAAGATGCTTAACGCCGCGCAGCAGCAGGTCAGCGCGATTCGCTGGTATACGATTGCGCACGGCTTGCGGGAGCTTCCGCCCGCCTTGCAGGAAATCGCGCGGCTTCGGCTGGAGAATGTCGATTTGTCGCTGACCGAACTTGGTGCGCAGCTTGATCCGCCGCTGTCCAAATCCGCCGTCAACCACCGGATGCGCCGCCTGATGCTGCTGATTCAGCAGGCGGAGGAAGCCGACCGCAAGGAAGCCGCCGAACAGAAGCCGGACAAATAACGGGAATGTACTTTTTATGTGCGATTCTTGCATTATTCGCCATGTTGTGATACACTAAAGGCGAAGCAAAAGCCGAATCAAGGAGGCTATATTCATGATTGTCAAGCCGATTACCTTTCCGAATCATCAGCCGCTGAACCGCACCCTTGCCGCGCAGGTGGTGCAAACCGCCAGCCGCTTTGACGCGCGCGTGATGATCCGCCGCCATCAGAAGGTTGTCAATGCCAAGTCGATGCTGGGGCTGCTGTCGCTGGATGCGGACGAGCAGAATGAGATGTTCCTCGTCTGCGATGGCGCGGATGAAGAAGCGGCATCGGCGGCAGTGCTGCCGTTTTTTGAGGCGTAATTCACATTTTCCATCTTGACTTCCCGCACTAAACGCGGACAGGCGGAAGGAGCAATCCTCCGCCCTGTTTTGTTTTTTTGGGGAAGACGCCAAGGGGCGCTGCCCCTTGACCCCGCAAGGGAGTTCCTCCCTTGACCCTTCCGCGCGATTCAGCTGGTGACGACTGCATACAATGCCCGCGTGCTGATGGGGGAACCCAAGGGGCGCTGCCCATCAGCAAGAAAAAAATTCATCTTCCCCGCAACTTTTTGCATTCTTCCCCATCTAACAGGCGGAAAGGAGGGAAAGCGCAGTGACGCAGACGGAATTCACCCAGCGCGTGCTGACGATGCAGGACAGGCTCTACCGCGTCTCCTGCACGCTGCTGTGCTGCGAGGCTGACCGCGAAGATGCCGTGCAGTCCGCGCTGGAAAAGGCGTGGCGCGGGCGCTTCCTGCTGCGGCAGGAGCAGTACATGGAAACGTGGCTGACGCGCATCCTCATCAATGAGTGCTATGCCATCATGCGCCGAAGCCGCCGAATCATCCCGATGGCGGAAGTCGGGGAAAATCAGCCGGCGCAATGGGA
>ENA-ORCP01002538-ORCP01002538.1-human-gut-metagenome-genome-assembly--contig:-NODE-2538-length-14512-cov-14.771597_pt1 | contig 14512 bp, 27 predicted proteins | sample MGYA00242990_ERZ507991 | MGnify/ENA primary metagenome ERZ507991 (study PRJEB26167, sample SAMN06115496) | human gut metagenome | host: Homo sapiens | place: China:Henan | collected 2015-05-07... | reverse complement strand
GGCTGGTACTGATCTTATATTCCATCCTGAAAATGAGGAAATGTATTTTAATGATTTTTCTACATTTGTAGATATGAATGGATTAACAAAAGGGTTATGTGGTAAAAGCAGGCCTATACATTTTAGGGGAGTATGTACTGTTGTAACTAAGTTATTTAATATAGTTGCTCCAAATTGTGGAGCAGAAATTAAATTTGATCCTACCTTACAAAAGGGAAAATGTGACTTTTGCATGAGTGAATTTACTATTGCAGATATAGAATACATGAAAGTGGCTGCAAATGAACAAACTCGGGTTCGAGCAGCTTTGGAAGGAATTCCGTCGAATATACATTTTCATGCGAATAGCAATGGTATCCGAACATTATTGGCTGATTATTTGAATCCAAATGTTCAACATCTTCAGTCGGAGTTCTTCTATCAGAGAGTAGTCGGCATGCGTCCCTTAGGCATCGGTGATGATGAGTACATTCGACGCTATGAAACCCGACATGAAGTAAACGGCTGTTTTCCAACAAAACATACCACGCCTGTGCGCCGTAGATATGCAAATCTTGCTTACGGCCAACAAGATCGCATCTCGAAATCTACTAAGCTTAATCCGGAAGGATTTTGTCCCACGCTTAGAGCTGGTACTGGCCCAGAGAAAGGAAGTTTTCAGGCTGTCCGACCAATTCACTATCAATACTCTAGAGTGATAACTCCACGAGAAGCTGCTCGCTTGCAAGGTTTCCCAGACTGGTATAAACTTCCTGATACAATTTGGCACGGCTTTCGACAAATCGGTAATAGTGTGTCACCGATTGCTGCTGAACGAGTACTTAGTGCAATTTTTCAAAAACTGACTTGATGATAGTTGGGATAATACTTGTAATAGGATATGTAGCTATCTACGGCCTGTCCATCTTTTTCTGAAAAAATAAACGGAAAACATTCAATAAGTTGCTGCCTTATATCTGGATTTGGCAGCAACTTATTTAATTCTGTGATTTCTCGGACAGATAGAGCGGGAATCTCTATTTTTGAGGGTGTATCCCATGAAAAAGTATTATGTGGATAATTTTTAAGAGCCTCTTTAATTTTGGCTTCTTTTTCATGGGAATCTAAAACTATGCCAGTAAAAGTCACCATTTGCTGGCCGTCGGCATATATACTGGAAAATAGCGGAAGCATGAAATTGGGGCTATACGGTGGATTTTCCGACAAACACTCCATAGTAGCCGCTTTTAAAATTTTCAGTAATGTGAGAGGATATTTTTTTGTTGTCACATCTGCCGATGAAATTGAAGGCCAAAGATAAGAATCGGGGACTCTATTTCTGAGTGTTTGTAATCTTAGTTCTTGCAACTGATCCGGGCTTTTACTCTTTCCGAGTGAATCAGGATTGGCGTTTAGTGTTATACGAACAATATCATCAGGGTTTAATAGATTGAGTAACGTTGAATAATCTGACAATTGGGTTCCAAGCTCACTGGGACTTACAAAGTCAAGCCAAAAAATATTGTGCTCGCCATCTTGAATTGACAAATCTGATATATACTCAGTGCTTTCGGTATTTTTTATGGAAATACATCCATACGGCGAATTAAATTGAGCACGTTGAAACTCGAGTTCATCTTTTTCTAAAGAAACCATATCGGAAATATTGAGTGTATCATGCAACAATTTAAAATCATCAAATAAATACGAACCAAATCCAGTATATTTGTAATCAGATATTGGAAGTTCACGGCTAAGCCCAATTAACGTCTGAACAAAAAGGCTTCGGTCAATGCTTTTGTTCGGACGCAAATGATAAAAAGGTTGCTTTGCCAAATCATTCACCTTCTTTGCTATGGGCTTTATCTAATACAAGGTCAAAACATTTTTCTCCAACTTGTGAAGGGGTCATGCTATGCTCCCTATCGTCATACAAGTATTCAATAATATCCTTGATTTCATCAATACTGCGATTGAAGCTATTGCAGATACCATTAATATAACTGCCCGAGGTGGGCTTAATCTTTCTGGTAATAGATTTACGTTAAACAGCACGAATACCAGCATTACAGCGGACGGAACTATAACTTGCAAAAACTTTGTCGGAAACGGCGGTACAATAGGCGGTTGGAATATCAATTCCACTTCTATTTACAGCGATTACAGATACGACCCTAGTGTGGGTTATGGCTTATACAGAGTTTCATTGGATAAATCAACCGGAAGCGATTCAAAGGTTATGTCTGTCAGAGCTACAGTTAAAGATAATGTGTTTAACTATCCATTTTATGTTAGAAGCGATGGATATATGTATTCGGTAAAAGGACAAATTAGTGGATTCCAATTTGATTCAAACAAGATGTCAAATGCAGTTTCTATATATTTATTACCGGACAAAGATGTGTTGCATACTTTACGAAATGCCATTGCAAACAATACAACATCGCAACTCGCATTAAGTCAATACGACCTAAATGGAAGTGGCAAAGTTGATTTGACTGATTTTGTAGTAGCGAAAAATTATGTTTTAGGAACGCAGACAGAAACTGATTTTAGTAAGTGGAAGTATGCAAAAAAAAGTGACATAACATATAAGCTTAACCCTTCTGACATTAAGAACGCTTTGAGTATTTCAGGTACTGATATTTGGGGCAAAACAAGGCAAACTACATTAGGAATAGGGACATTATATAGTAATGAAATTAGTTGCGACAACTTGATTGTTAAAGACCCTGTAGACTATTCAACTTTTAACACATTTTTAAATACAATAAATGTCAAAGAAACATCAACATCAATAGATTTAGAAAACTTTGTACGCAACTACACTATCAAAGGCAATGGAATGTTAGTTGTCAATATATCAATTTGGACGGACGTTAAAGACGATTACGGAACTACTACGGCAAAAATATACATTGACGGAAATTGTGTTATGAATAACCGCAACAGATTGGCAAATAGCCACCCGTCAGAACTTGCAGGCGGTGCTACATTTGTTTGGTGGTTTAATGACAATGCAACGCACAGAATCAAACTTGAAGCTGGTTCAACTAAAGAGGGCACAAAGACTTATACACAATCTATTCAAGCACTTTTTGGATTACAAATATCAACGTAATGCAAATCAAATGGAATCGGATATTAGCAATTAAGGACATCTTCGGGTGTCCTTTTTTAATACAAATTAGGAGGTAAAACACAATGTTAGACATCAACTCATCAATTCAGAAAAATGGAACACTTTCTGTTCAAAATTCAGACGGAACGCTTAAACAGGTGGCTTATCTGTCAGCTACAATCAGCGAAAGTGGCACAGTTAGTATGTCAGCCAGCTTTAATGATTTTGCGGCATACTTAGCGAATGATACAGCACTAGACAGTGAGCTTAAGAGCTTTCTTGATGGTGTTAAAAACACTTACAAGGCAACATACAGCACAGAAGATAACACAATTAGTTCAGATGTAAATATAACAGGAACAGTAGAAAGCGAGGTATTTTAGTATGATTAAATGTGGAGATTTTTCAGCTTGGAATGGTGATGTTAATTGGGATAGGGTTAAAGCAGCAGGACTTACTCACGCTGTCCTTAAGGTTATCAGACATGATTTTGACCCAGATAAGCAGTTTGAAAACAACTGGAAAGGCTGTCAGTTAGCAGGTGTGCATATCTGCGGTGTATATAACTATGTATACACGCCGACGGTAGAAGAAGCTATTGCGGCGGCTAAAAGAGTATTAGAGGTGCTTGACGGACGTAAGGTAACTGTCTGGATGGACGTTGAAGATGAATGTATGCGGAACTTGGGTTCAGAACTTATCGACATTATCAAGGCTTACAAAGAGGTTATCGAGAGTACAGGTTATCAGTTTGGTGTGTATACTGGCTTATCATTCTATGGTAGCTACATCAAACCTTATACAAACCCTAGCGACTTAGATTGTCCGTTCTGGATAGCACGTTATTACTTAGGCTATGATGAAATGCAGTTAAATGATGATGTTAATGCAGATAAGACACCCAGTATCGACCATTATCTTGCGGGGTGGCAGTATACTTCTAGCGCAAGAATTGACGGTGTAGATGGAGTTTGCGACTTATCAGAATTTTATGGTTTCCACAATGATGAAGATAATACAGAAGATAACAGCGAAGAAGACAATGCAGAGGATAACACAGATGAACACGTATATGCTACATATGCCGCTTATACAGATAGGTGGTGGGGCGAAGTAGAGGATAGAGAAGATTGGGCTGGTGCAGGCGACAATAAAGCTATCACAGCACTTATTGTTAAGGTCAGCAGAGGTTCAGTTAAGTACAGAGTTCACTTAAAAGGTGGCGATTGGCTTCCTTATGTTACTGGCTTTGATTATGATGATTTTGAGAATGGCTTTGCAGGTGACCAGCGTACACCAATAGATGCCGTAGAAATCATCTACTACACACCAGAGGGTGAGCCTTGGAAGTATGCTAAGTATATGGTATCTGTATTCAACAACCGCAACTTCTATCCAGAGCAGATAGACGATGAAACATCGAATGGAATGGACGGATATGCAGGTGTTATGGGTAATGCAATCGACAAGTTCCAGTTAGTTGTCGAATAGTGTCAGAATTGCACGACCGAAAGTATTTGAAATATACTAACGATAAATGTATAATGAACTTGTCTTTGAGAAAAGACCCTTAAACATTTTCAAGTTCTGGCAGGCGATATTGTTTGATTGGCGTTGGCAATATCGCCGCTACACTTGACACGATAGAACGTGTGTTCTATAATAATCGTATCGCTATCAAACGTGCAAGGGCAAGAGAGGGGAGTGCAGGTTTATGAGTAATGAGGAATACAGGCAAAAGATAACAAAAATGATTAATAAAATAGAAGATAACTGGATATTAGAACAAATATTTAAGTTTATATGTAATATGACAAAAGAGAGGGCGTAAACCCTCTCTTTCTTACTTTTCGTCTAGCAATTTCTTTGCGATACTTTCCAAACATTCCCAATCTTTAGGCTCAAGCCTTGCCAATGCGTTAACAAGCTTCTTTTCAAAGCTGTCATCGTTCAATTCCATAACTTCATTAACAAAAGCACCAATCTCTTGTTCTCTTGTTCTCGATTTGAGCATTTTCCCATTGCCAGTTCGCAGCCATTCTTCATTTACATTAAGAATAGAACATAAAACTTTAATTGATTGTTCTGAAAGATTTCTATTGCCATTTTCAACTAACGAAATGTAGTTTTTGGTAAGCCCTAGCTTTTCAGCAAATACATCTTGCGACATTTTTAATTCTTTTCGCAAGGCTTTTATTCGCTCGTTCACACTTCTCACCTCCTTGCATATATACAATAACATTAAAGTCACACAATGTCAAACTTTTTTGCTAAAATATGTTGACAGGTATTACTGTGTATGATATTATAATCACACAAAGTCAAATAGAAAGGAAGTGAGAACAAAGAATGAAAAAGTTAAGACTTTGTGACATAGCATTAATAACATCAATAATCGCTGTTGTTATTGCAATATTGAATATTTCATTTACGATACTTGACATATTATTTTGATTATTAAATCAGACAAACTGATTATTATTGCAATAATTGAAATCGCAAGTGAAATTTTTGAGTATTTACTAGAAGAAACAGCATTTTTATTAGCGGTATCTGCTAATGATTGAGCGGATTTAGCAGTATCTTGTGCTGATTGAGCCAGTTTTTCTAAAGCAGGAACAGTATTTTTTAAATATTCTGATTGGCTTTCCATCAATTCATATGGCGATTTGCCTTTTTCATATTTAGGCATTTCTACATTCGGAATTACTGGTTTAACAAGCATATCATCTAAGTTTGGATAATTTGGAACATATTGCATAGTAGTACTCCTTTGTTTTTTAAAACACATTATATCACAGAAAGGAAGTGAATTAAATGAGCGAAAAGGAAAAGGAAATCATCAAGAAGCTATCCGATACAATACCAAAACTTGATGATAGCAAGAAAAATTACATTCTTGGTGTCGCCGAGGGAATGGCAATGGTAAGAGAATCAGAGAAAGCCGATAGAAAGGAGCAAACTAATGAATGAAGTCAAGACGATAGAGCTTAGAACACCTATTGAAGTTGCCCTTGATATTGATAGTGAGGGGATGACAACAGCAAGAAAACTGTACAACTTCTTAGGATTAGCACAAGGGCAGTTTTCAAGGTGGGCGAAAAGCAATATTACAGATAATGAATTTGCCACAGAAAATGAGGATTATTGGCGGTTCGACATAGATGTCGAGACACCGACAGGTGGCATAGTAAAGAGAGATGATTATAAGCTCACAGCTCATTTCGCCAAGAAGTTATCTGTTAAAGGTAATTCAGAAAAGGCAGAAGAAGCAAGGGAATACTTCACAACAGTAGAAGAAAGAGTTAAGCAGAAAGCTATTGATGTATCACAGCTTTCACCACAGCTTAGACTTATGAATATGCTTGTTGAAAGTATGAACAAGGCAGAGATAGAGCAGAAGAAACAGGCAGAACAGATAGCCAAGGTTGAAACAACTGTTAACAATATGAAAGAGATTTTTACAGAGCCTATCGGCGATTGGAAGAATGATATTAATGCCAAAGTGAGAGAAATATCTATCAAAAGTGGCATTGATTATCAGGCACTTTATAATCAACTTTACGGCGAGTTGGAAATGACCGCACATTGTAGTCTTAAAAGATTGCAGGATAACAAGGTGGCAAGAATGGAAAAGGCAGGTAATACCAAGACGGCTATAAAAGCGGCAACAACCAAGATTGCTGTTATTTATGATAAGCCACAGCTTAAGGCAATATTTGAGAATATTGTTAAGAGATATGCTATGAAATATTGTGCATAAGGAGATTATATATGGACAGAATAGACGAATTTAATATGTTACAGGGTTTTAAGTTTCTTGAAGCATATGAACAGATTGCTGTTTCTGATGATGGTTCAATGGCAGATGTGATTGTTATGAAATTCTACAATGACAAGAATGTTGCTATTGAAATAACATTTATTGACGGAGAATGGCAGGTAGGTGAGCCATATGCTATTGATAATGATTTTAACCCAATCAATAAAGTTGAAAGAAAGGAGCACGGATGAGAGATTTTATTGAAAATGCCATAAAAGAGGAACTTACAAAAACAACAGAAGGCTGTATGTTTTATGTAAAGCGTTTACATAACTATAAGGATATAGGTGAATTAACTGGTTCTGTAAAAGAATTAATCACACAATATGGTCTATCTGCTTTGGAAGCTCAAGGTTTTTTGGAATATATGAAGATTATTGTTAGTGCTTCTTCATATATTCCTTGTGAAAAAGAAAAGCGTGACTATTCAACGGAAGTTGGCAAGTCAGCACTTTAGAAAGGAACAGGAATGAGAGAACCATACGTGATTAAAGGTGACGAACAGCAAAGAAGTTTGCAAGACTATGTAGAACAGATTGCTTTAGGTGTTGCTGATGATGTAATAAAAGGTGAGAAAAATGAGACAATACAGAGTGAATGTAGAATTCTCAATTCCCTCACCAATGCTTTACTGGCAATTAAATGCTAATAGCCAATGCGAAAAGGATTACCGATTGCTGTGGCTTTAGCTGGCTGCGACTTGATAGTACTCATAAATTCATCATAGTATTTGCGGTACTCTTCTTTGAATTTAGGAACATCACCTTGATAGCCACATATTTTGGCAAAAGCATAAAGCTCGGCAAGTTTTGAGTTATCCATTAAATCACCTCTTTCCTATAAAAAGATAAGAGGATTATATCACAATTTTTAAAATAAGGAGAAGCTTATTAATTAGAAAGGAGTTTTAGCAGATTGATATTTATTATTTCTGAAAAAGGCGAAAGAGAGCAGATTAACGAAGTGGAAAAACTTGAAATTTTGGCACACATTGGCAGAAGAACAAGTTACCTCTTAGGAAGAAATAAACATTGTGAGCTCTTAAGAAAAGTAGTTGTAAAGGATATTTTAGGGCAGTTAAAGCACGAATACGGGTGTGGTTTGAGTGAGCTTAAAAAGAAGTACATAGCAGACACTCACGATTATATCGACTGCTACGAACTGCCTACAATAATGAAAGAGAGATATAAGCTATGATACTAGGTTTTATAGCAGGAATAATATTCGGCATAATACTCACAACAGTTTGTGCCGTTATTGCAACAATAAGAACTAATGCAGAAGAAAGGAAAGAACAATATGAAACAGGTAAACGTAACAAAGATAACAGTACAGGATTGCATTGATATGTACGAGAAGAAAGATATGGTAACAGTTATAGACGGCGGTAAAGTTGTAGGGTTTGTTGAGAAAGGAGTAACAAATGATAAATAATAACAGGACTTATATATTAGGAAAGGTTGCTAAAAAGCCGGTTTTTTCACACGAGATATGTGGTGAGGGATTTTACCTCTTTTATATAGAGGTTTTAAGAAAGAGTGGGAGTACAGATACGCTTCCAGTAATTGTATCGGAAAGATTAATAAGCATTAATAGGCTTGATGTAGACAGAACTGTAGTAATTAACGGACAGATTAGGTCATACAACAAGCATACAGATAATGAGGAGCATAGTCATCTGATACTTAGTGTATTCGCCAGGGAAATAGATGTGCTAGAAGATGTTGAAATTGATCCGGACGTAAATAATGCTGTTGAGATTGTAGGTCACTTATGCAAGCCGCCTATATATAGAAAGACACCACTTGGAAGAGAAATCGCTGATATTCTTGTCGCAGTAAACAGACCATATGGCAAGTCAGACTATATACCTTGCATAACTTGGGGCAGAACAGCTAAGTTTGTCGGTCACTTGCCAGTAGGAACACATATAGAAATGACAGGCAGGTTTCAGTCAAGACCTTATGCAAAAAAGATAAGTGAAGATGAAATTGAAAACAGAGTAGCTTATGAGGTATCAGTAGGCAGAGTTGAGATTATAGAAGAAAAGGAGAATGCTAATGAATAGTGATGTTACAGTTTCAGAATTAGCTGCTATGGCAGCAGACAATGAAAAACGTTGTCAAGTATGGCATCCAGTCCAAGGTGTTATATTTGACGGCACGTTTGATGAACTTGACAGACGGCATTATCTTGCAGACAAGACAGTTGACAACTTCTCAATAGAAGATGATGTATTCATTATGAATATATAAATAAGGAAAGGGTATTGTTTATGAAAACATTTTTAAAAAAAGCGGTTTTAGAGAATTTTATGTGTTACGCAAGCAGAACATTTGATTTTTACGACATAACAAAGATTATGGCTGAGAATGGCATAGGTAAGTCAACAATAGCCACGGCATATCTGTGGTGCTTATTTAACTGTGATTATGAGTTGAAGGATAATCCGGTTGTCAGAAGAGAAGTTGACGGAGTATCGGTTGATGATATGGATACAAGCGTTGAACTTACGCTTGATGTTGATGGAAAAGAAATAACTATGAAGAAAGTACAGGTCCGTACCTATAACAAGGACAAGACAGGCTATAAGGATGATAACTCATATTACATTAATGATGTGAGAAAGAATCTTAAGGATTTCAATGCATATCTTGATGTTGATATGAATGTGTTTAAGATGTGCAGCAACATTAATGCATTTCTTAATCAGAAGCCGGCTGAAATGAGAGAATACTTATTTAGTCTTGTTGAGAATGTGACAGACCTTGATATAGCACATTCTAAGGCTGAATTAGCGGAGTTAGTTCCTTTACTTAATAAATATACAGTTGAAGAATTATCCGCTATGAACAAGGCCACTAAGGCTAAGATTACAAAGGATTTACCTATCCTTGACGGACAGATTAAGGAAAAGGAAAGAGATATTCAGATTAAGCAGGACACAGATGTATCTGACCTTGAACTATATAGAAACGGTCTTAAAGAGCAGATTGCTGATTGCGTGGCTAAGCAGACTGACAATGACAAACTGTTAGCTGAATATGACAAAGCAAGTGCCGACATTCTCGATTTGAAATTTAAGCAGGGAGATTTATCACGCAAGGCGAATAAGGACAATATCAAGGCTAGGAGAGGTCTTGAATCGCAGATTAGCAACCTTAACTATGTGATTAATGACACAAAAAAATCAATCAGCAACGCAGAAAATGTAGTTAGTTTTGATAAGAACAAGATAGCGGAATATCAGAAAACACTTGATGATAGCAGAACTGAATGGAAAGCTGAAAAAGAGCGTGTATTTGACGAGAGCAGCCTTATTTGTCCTTATTGCAAACAGGAATATTCGGAAGATAAGAAAGAGGAATTAAGAGCAGATTTTAAGGCATACAAAGAAGCTGAACTTAATCACATTACTGACAAGGGAAATGCAACTAAGAAAGAACTTGTTATTGCTAAAGATAAACTTGCAGAAGCTGTAAAGAAATTAACTGAATACAGGGAACATTTAGACACATATGCTCACGATATGTTTATTCTTGAAAAGCAGTTATCCGAACTTCCGCAGGAAATTGATGTGACAACAACAGATGAATACAAGGCACTTGAACAGCAGATAGCTGAAAAGGAACAGGCTATGTGCAAGGCTAATGATATTTCAAGTGTCAAGGCTGAATTAAAGGCACAGGAAAATGATTTAAGGCAGCAGTTAGCAGAATGTGAAAGCCAGATTGCAAAGTCTGATACGGCAGCAGATGAACAGCGACTTGAAGAATTAAAGCAGACAAGGATTGATTCTGAACAAAATAAAGCTAATGCCGAGAAAATCCTTGATTTGCTTGATGAACTGGATAAGGCAAAGAATGAAACATTGTCTGACAGTATTAACAGTCATTTCTCACTTGTTAAGTGGAAGCTGTTTGAGCTGAACAAATCGGGCGGTTACAAGTCGGTTTGCATACCTACAGTTAACGGAAAGTCAATTCTTACCACTATGAGTAACAAAGGCAACAGGATTTTAGGAAGAGTTGATATTTGCAATTCAATCCAGAAGATTAGCGGTATGTCAGTGCCTATTATCTTAGATGATAGTGAGAGCCTTGACAGTACTAATCAGAAGAAAGTTGCTGAAATGGTTGATAGTCAGTTGATTATGCTGATTGTCAATGATAGCGAGAAATTAGAGATTGTGGAGGGATAATATGAAACTTTATTTTTATGAGTTAGATACAAATGTATACGGCAGAGAGACTGGAAAAATATCTTGTACTAAATGTGAAGCGGAAGAAAAGCCAAAGACTTATGTGCCAATTAATGGTAGTAGATTTCCCAATTACATAGGTCGATTAAGAAAAGATGATATAGGACATTTTATCAGCTATAATTCAAATCTTGTAGCTTTTACAGAGCCTAGTTTTGAACGTGCAAAAGAAATGTTTAAGAACAGAACAAAGGCTAGGATTGAAAAAACAAAAAATGAATTAGACCGGTTGGAAAATGTATTAAGAGTAATCGAGGAAAGCGAGGAAAACTAATTATGGCAGAAACAACAGCAGTAGCAGAGAAAAAAGCATTTACAACATCATTAAGTGAATGGAGTAATGCTATGACAGGTCTTATTATTGACGATTATAAGGCTTGCGGAATGAATATGGATGATTATGCAAAAGAGTGTGCTATGGAAGCAATGACAAGCATATTCAATCTTGTTAAGAATGACCCTAAGATTAATATGGGCAATCTTGATACAAGCAATTTAAGGGGGATTGTAAAGCGTTGTGCAAGCCTTAAGTTAAATGCTAGTGCATATCCAAGAGAGTGCTATTTTCAGTTAAGAAATGTAAAGGTGGGAGTTGACCCGCAGACAAACAAGGATATATGGCAGAAACAGGTTGAAATGGGAATTGAGGGAACAGGCTATGATTCGCTCTTATCTAACTACGGAAAGAATGTTGATACAGTTTATCCATATTGGATTATCAAAGAGGGGGATGTATATATTCCACCTAAACACAAAGGACTTTCGACTACAGAACCAGAATGGGAAGAAAAAGGGTTATCCGATAAGGCGGTAAGAGTTGTATATCCTGTTAAGCTATTAGACGGAACAGTTACTTATTTATCCGCTGACAGAGATAGTGTTAAGGTTAATCTATTGGCACATGTTAAGCAGAATATGATGAACAGTACTTTTGGGGTATGCGAGGACAGATACAAGGCTACACCAAAGCAGAAAGCAGAAATTAAAGCTAAAAAAGACGAGATTCTTAACGCATTAAGAACATGTAAGACAGTAGATGAAATGCTTGAATGTGAGCTTGCTAGACCATTTATCAGCGGTGCTTGGCTTGATACCCCAGAGAGTATGATTCAGAGAAAAATGTGCAACAACGCTACAAGAAAATACCCTAAGAACTATGACCCAATGGCACGACAGGCACAGGTTGAAATGGACGAGGTATATCAAGTTGCGCAGGCTGAAATTGCCGAAAATGCTAATACTGTTGAGTTTATAGAAGATAAGGCGGATGTAGTTGGCACCACGGCAAGCGACACAGCCGACAAGCAGTCAGAGGAACTACCGCCATTCATGCAGAGCGAGGAGAACTGATATGAGAGTAATTTCACAGGACGGAACAGTAGATGTTCCATATAATGATTATCAATTATTTGTTATTGGTGCTAAATATGATGTAAAAGTAGCACGTATATATTGCCAAAGCTCATACGCACCAAGTGTAAAAATTGCTGAATACTCAACCAACGCAAAGGCACTTAAAGCTATGAAAATGCTTAGAAAATCATATGAAAATAATGAGTTTTATCATTGCATAGCTGGTTCAAAGCGTTTTGAAGAAGTACAGAGTATTTTGAGCGAGGAACAATTTCAGAAAGCTACAACAGAGTACTTTCAGTTCCCACAGGATGATGAAATCGAGGTGTGAGTATGAGGTTAAAATGTTTAGACTCATCGTCAGCCGGTAATTGCTATCTGCTAACTTCCAACAATGGAGAAACACTTATCCTTGATTGCGGAATCGGCATTAAGGAGATTAAAAAAGGCTTGAACTGGAATATAAGGGGGATTAAGGGTGTGATTATAAGTCACACCCACCTCTAGACCACAGCAAGTCATTAAACGATTTTAAGGCTATGGGAATACCGATATTTGCCCCATATTTAGGCGATAGCTGTAAATCAATGAATATGGGCGAATTTACAGTAAAACCCTTTGACTTAACAACAATAGATGGGAGTTGGACACATACCAATGCAGACGGAACATCTTGCCCGATATTTGGCTTTTTGATTACTCACAAGGAAATGGGAAGAATGCTTTACATAACCGACACAAATTTAATCAAGTGGAGATTCAAAGACATAAACCACATTCTCTTAGGTGTGAACTATGACAAGGATTTAGTAGATGCTGACAATCCAAAAACTAATCACGTTTTCAGAGGTCACTTATCCATTGATACAGCTTGCGATTTTGTCAAGGCTAATGATTCAGACAGCTTGCAGAATATCATAATGTGCCATTTATCAAGTGAAAATGCTGATAAGGACAGTTTTATCGAGAAGATGAAAAAAGTTGCTTACGGGGCGAATGTGGATGTAGCGGTAGCAGGAAAAAGTTGGGATTTGAAAAATCCTAGCGAGTGTCCGTTTTAGAAAGGAGATTATATGGCTAAATACAAAGATATTTTAGGAAATGTAAGAGAGTGTGAGGATAAAACAATAACAATCAGCCTTGAAAGATACAATACCTTAATTATTAAGGAAGCTATTGCAGATTGTCTTGTAGAAGCCAAAAAGAAAGAGAAAGAAGATAATTAAGAGGGAGATGAGCAGTAATGGAGAGATTAACAAAGACTTACTCAGATGGAACACACGGAGCTTCTGATAGCTTACCTTGCGGAGAAAACAGTTACGATTATAAGAATTTGCTGATAGAAAGATTAGGCAAATATGAGGACTTAGAGGAACAGGGCAGACTTGTGAGATTACCTTGCAAATATGTGTATTACATTGTTGATATAAACAATCCTAAGTATGCAATGGTTATGAAAAGAACCATAAGAGAGCTTGCGATATACGAGATTGAGGATATTGACAAGGAAAATTGCAAGTATTTTTCTACAGAGGAAAAAGCAGAAGCAAAACTGAAAGAATTGAGAGGTGGAGAATAATGTGTAGTAGTAAACAAATAAAAGAGCTTGCGGAACGTAATGCTGTTTACGAGTTTGAAAAGAGAGCAAAGATGTATGGTAAAGAGTATATAAGGTACTACTATAACAAATTAGCCGAATTGAATGGCAGTATTAATAGCACTTGTAACTGCCAACACAACAGCAATTCAAGAGATAACGAGCCTTGTTGCAGATGTGATAGTAGAATGACCAACGCTGACAGAATTAGAAATATGTCATATGAAGAATTGCTTGATTTTATCTGTTCGATAGAAACTTATGAAGAGGGTAGCGTTAAGACTATTGAAAATGGGGTTTCAATGCACACAGTAACGGAAGTTAGGGAATGGCTTCGATCAGAAGCGGAATAGGAGAGAATATGAAAGAAAAAGACAA
>ENA-ORCP01002529-ORCP01002529.1-human-gut-metagenome-genome-assembly--contig:-NODE-2529-length-14535-cov-31.964587_pt1 | contig 14535 bp, 9 predicted proteins | sample MGYA00242990_ERZ507991 | MGnify/ENA primary metagenome ERZ507991 (study PRJEB26167, sample SAMN06115496) | human gut metagenome | host: Homo sapiens | place: China:Henan | collected 2015-05-07... | reverse complement strand
TGGTTACATACTCTCGGCAGAGCCACACAAGGAGTATTTCTATTTCAGTGCAGATAACTCAGCACATCCTGTTGTAGCCGAAAACAGCTCATTACAGGGAAGTGATATGGCAAAGGTAAATACACCGTACTATTATGAGGATGTAGCAGTTGCGACCACCAGCATCTCAGTCGATAAAAAATGGACTGATTCAAAGAATAATCCGTTAGATAAGACTGATGGAAAGATTTATCTGCAGCTGCATCAGGTGGATTCGGCTGATAATGATAAGAAGTATGGCAGTCCGGTTGAGGTGACAGCTGATTCGGCAGGTGAATGGTCGTATGTATTTGAAAATCTGCCATTGCAGGATGTAAATGAAAATGGTATTCTGACCGGTACCACATATAAATATTATGTGACAGAGGTTGGAATAAATCAGAACAACAGTATGTCAGGCTATGATGTTTCATATATATTTAAGGATATAAATGGTACACAAATGTCAAAGACCGATGCAAACGTTGCACCGGGCAGCGCCAATGCAATAGAGTCCGGTACTGTTGAGATTACAAACAAACTCATAGAGTATGAGCTTCCGGAAACAGGTGGAAGCGGTAACAGATGGTTGTATATGTTAAGTGGAGTTGTGCTTATAGCAATAGCCGTAATAACACTTTTCTATAAAAAACATGAAACATTATAAAAAGGAGAATGCAATATGAAAACGATCAAAAGAAGCATTGCTTTAGTTCTTGCAATGATACTTACACTTGCAATGAGCGTTACAGTATTTGCTGAGGGCGAAGGCGCCAAAAAAACATTTACCATCACGGTTAATGAGGCAAAGGCAGGCCACACTTATGAGGCTTACCAGATTTTAAAGGGAGATCTTTCAAAATCACAGACAACACTTTCAAACGTTGACTGGGGTACCGGTATCAAGGCAGACAAAAAGACAGATCTTGCTAATGATGCAAAAGCTTATGTAGAGAAGCTTTCAGGAATGCAGACAAACTCTTCAGATCTTAAGGCAGAGGCACAGAAAATTGCTTCAGCTTTAAGCACTACAGTAGCAGGTTCTGTTTCAGTAACACAGGACAATGCAAAAGCTGAGATTACAGGACTTGAGCCTGGTTACTATCTCATCAAGGATAAGGATAGCTCTTTAACAGGCGACGAGGCTTACACAGAGTATATCCTTAATATCGTTGCTGATACAACAATCACACCAAAGACAGATGTACCTTCTGTTGAGAAGAAAGTAAAAGACACAAACGACACAACAGGTGATACAACAGAATGGCAGGATTCAGCCGATTATGATATCGGAGATGTGGTTCCATTCCAGCTTACAGCTACATTACCTGCAAATGTTCAGTCATATAAGTCATATTTCCTCAAATTTGATGATACTCTTTCACAGGGGCTTGATTTCAATGAAGGAACAGTTACTGTTAAATTAGGTGATAAGGATGTTACAGAATTCTTTAAAACAAATTATGACGCAGCTGGCAAAAAGCTTACTTTTACATGTGACAATATTTTAGCAGAGAAATTTGAAGCAAAAAATGGTGATACGATTGTAGTTGAGTACAAAGCAACTCTCAATAAGAATGCTGTTATCGGTTCAAAAGGAAACCCAAATAAGGTTAAGCTTGAGTTCTCTAACAACCCTAACAATGGTGGAGATGGAGACAAAGGTGAGACTCCGGAGGATACAGTAATCGTATTTACATACAAGGTTGTAATCAACAAGGTAAATGAGAAGAACGAAGCACTCGATGGTGCAGAGTTTACTCTTTACAAAAAGATTAAAGGTGAAGCAGACAAAGAAATCAAAGCGGTAATTTCCGGTGATAAGAATGATGTCTTCACATTCAGCGGACTTGATGATGGTGATTACGTACTTAAGGAGACAAAGACTCCTGATAGCTACAACACTGCAAAAGATATTGCATTCACAATCACAGCAGACCACTCAATTGTGTCTGATGCTCCTGAGCTTAAGTTATTAAGCGGAGATAAGGTGACCGGTAATATTACACTTAAAGCTGATAAAGCTGAGGGCAGCTTAAGCACACCTGTACAGAACTTTAAGGGCTCAGTCCTTCCTTCAACCGGTGGTGCCGGACGTGTTGCAATTTATGTAATTGGTGCTATATTAGTAGTCGGTGGCGGAATTGTTCTTGTAACAAAGAAGCGTGTTAAATAATATCATTTTATAATAAAATATATCTGCCATGAGCCACTTTAGTGGTTCGTGGCAGTTACAATAGGCATAATTATATTATGCAAATGATAACAGTAAGGAGAGTGCTATGAGAAGAAAATTATCAACTATTTTGTTTGTCATAGTGTTTCTTGCAGGACTGTCCTTACTGCTATATCCGACGGTGAGTGATTACTGGAATTCATTCCATCAGTCAAGGGCAATCGCAAGCTATGTCGATGCAGTAGACAATACAAATGAACAAAAGCTTGAAGAAATGAGGCAGGCGGCAGAGGCTTACAATGAAAGGCTTTTAAGCAAGCAGGACAGATATGATATGTCTGATTCGGACAGAGCAGAGTATGAAAGCCTACTTGATGTATCTGGCACAGGAGTCATGGGCTATATTGAGATTCCGTCCATCAATGTCTCATTGCCGATTTACCACGGCACAGACAATACAATACTTCAGATAGGTGTTGGCCATATCGAGGGCACATCGCTTCCGGTTGGCGGAGCAAGCACACATTGTGCTGTTTCAGGCCACAGAGGACTTACGTCATCTAAGCTTTTTACGGATATTGACCAGATGGCGGAGGGTGATACCTTCAAGCTGTATGTGCTTGGTGAGACGCTGACCTACGAGGTTGATCAGATAAGGATTGTTTTACCTGATGAGCTTAATGACTTAAAGATTGAGGAAGGTCAGGATTACTGTACTCTTATCACATGTACACCGTATGGTGTGAATTCCCACAGGCTTCTTATCAGAGGCCACAGGATTGCGAATGATGCACAGGGACTTATTGTCGAGGATGTAAGGCAGATACAGCCGTTACATGAAGCCATAGTGCTTGGTATTTTGTTTCTGGTTTTGTATATTGTAATTTGTAAGATACTTAGTAAAACGATATTGTATAGATTCAGATAGAATCAGGAAGGAGGAAAAATGCACAATAGTATAAAAAGAGCTGTCAGTATAGCTATAGCAGCGATAGTCTTATTTTCTCTGCCATGTGGAAGCATTTTTGCAAGGACGCATATTGATATTGATAAGAAATGCTCTATAACAGTTGATATCCCTGATACATGGGAGGATTTGTATACTGTGGATTTTCCCGTAGAGCTTTACAGAGTGGCAGATGTAGATGAGAACGATGTATACACTGCAACGAAGCAGTTTGATGAGCTGGCTAAATCTATATCAGATATCAGCAGTAAAACTACCGCAGATGACTGGGAAAAGATGGCAAAGACAGCTTCGGACATTGCAGACAAAGGTTCTTTGACAGCAGATGAGGTAATAGATGTTTCAAACGGAAGGGGAAACGTCACAGGCGTTAAGACGGGACTGTATCTGGTGTATGCAAAGCCGGCTAATTCGGCAAGATTTGGATACACATTTGTGCCGTATCTGGTTTCGGCTCCTAATAATGAGTTTGCCATGACAGGAAGCGGCTCGGATTCATGGATATATGATGATATCGATATAGAGCTGAAGCCTGAACAGACCGGGCTTATGGGAAGCCTACAGATTAATAAAACATTAAAGACATACAATACAGCACTCGGGGAGCCGGTGTTTGCATTTGATGTTGAGGCCTATGACAGGGATGGCAATGTGGTGTTTTCAGATATTGCATCAATCAGATTTGACAGTACAGGGTCTAAGAGTGTAGTTATTGACAATATTCCGGCAGGGTCAAGGGTGATAGTAAAGGAGGTATATGCCGCAGGCAGTTATCAGGTGACCTCCTCTGACAGCATAGAGACACAGATTGTGGCCGGTGAGACCGCAGATGTTGATTTCACAAACGATTACAACGACAAATTGATTTATAGTACCGGTGTCGTAAACCATTTTGAGTATGACGGAACCGGATGGGAATGGGTGCAGAATTAATGAAAAAATTATCAGAGTCTTGTAAAAAACTTAATAGAAATCACCGTATTCTTGTATGTGCAGCCTTTGCTGCAACACTCATTGTCTGTGGTATTTCAGTTAAACCGACACTGGCATATTTTACAACCTATGCTACGGCAAAGGGCGGTATCTCAGTAGATATCGGTCCTACAACTGATGTCAAGGAGAAGTTTAAGGACTGGAAGAAAACTATTGAGATTGAGAATACAGGAAAAGCAGACTGTTTTGTCAGGGTAAAGGTAATTGCGGCAAGCCAGTTTGATATACAAGCATCAGGCTCAAACTGGAGCCTTTCAGATGATGGCTACTGGTATTACAGTCAGGTAGTGCCGGTTGGTGGTAAAACCGAGCCAATTGTTGCAGCTATCACAGTTAGTGAAAAGGTAAAGACCAGCTTCAATGTAGTTGTGGTTCAGGAGTGTGCTCCTGTCGCATATGATGAGAATGGCAATCCGTGTGTCGCACCTGATGCAAAATGGGATGCGACAGCACAATATGATAAAGAGGAGGGCGAAGAGTAATGAAGAGAAAACTTCCAATTATACTTGTAGCATCCTCTGCGATAATGCTTGCAGCATCGACGATTGGATCTACAAAAGCGACTCTTACATATATGAGTGATAATTATCTGGCTCAGATTGACATCAAATCCATCGGTGTTACTTTGACTGAGAATGGCAATGATGTGAGCTGGCGTGATTATAAGCATAAGGATGATGACTGGAGCGAGGCAACAGGAATGCTGCTTGGAGATATGCTAAAGAATGCCGGAGATGAAAAACTGATTCTCGACAAAAAGTACGATGAGAAGCTTGCTGTCAAAAACAGCGGTTCGATAGATGAGTATGTGAGAGTGACTGTGCAGCATTATTGGGCAGACAAGGAGACAGGTGATAAGCTTTCAAACCTTGATCCATCAAAGATACAGATTGATTTTACAAACGATGGCTGGACAGAGGATAAGAGTGCTGAGACTACAGAGCGAAATGTATTTTACTACAATTCTATTTTAAAAAAAGGTCAGACATCCACTGATTTTACAGACAAAATCAGTATATCCGGCGATATTGCAGCCATTGTGGGTCAGACATCACAGACTGATGATAACGGACTTACAACCATCACTACTACCTATGAATATGATGGTGCGAGCTTTGTGCTGGAGGCAACTGTTGATGCAGTACAGACACACAATGCAAAGGAAGCAATTAAGAGTGCGTGGGGTGTTGATGTAAATATATCAGATGACGGGGCACTTAGCTTAGAGTAAAGGAGGACAATATGAAAAAATTTATCGCATTATTATCATGCATGTTGTTTATCCTTGGTTCGATAGGCACTGTATTTGCAGATGAGAATACTACTACAGCCGGCTCATGTGAGTTTACCGGCAAGGAAATGGTCAGTTCGTTCGATTCAAATAAAATAGCAGCCTCTGTCTCACAGATGGAGCCCGGAGATTCTGTCACATTTTCCGTTGATATAAAGAATAACAGCAGTATTTCGACGAAATGGTATATGTCCAATGATGTATTAAAGAGTCTTGAGGATACACAGGCTGTGGCTGAAAATGGTGGATACTCATATATTCTTACATTTGTAGGACCGGATGGAAAAGAGGACACTATATACAGCAGCACCAGTGTAGGTGGAGAGAAGGAGGCAACAGCCGGAAAAGGACTCAATGAGGCTACAAACTCTCTGGATAAGTTCTTTTATTTAAAGACATTAGAGCCTGGAGAGGGAGGCAGCATAAAGCTTTTAGTAGGGCTTGACGGAGAGAGTCAGGGTAATATATATCAGGATACACTAGCAAAGCTCATGATGAACTTTGCAGTAGAGGATAACTCAGATCCAACTTTATCAAATCCACCTACATTTACAACTACAACAAGCAAGGTAAAGACCGGAGATATCTGGTCAATAGCGTCAGCTGTAGTGTTTGTGATTGGTATTATTTTGATGATACTGGCTTTCGTAAGTGACAGAAAGGGGGCTAAGCAAAATGAAAAGATTGCTTAAATATTTTCTTGCAGCTCTTGTTGTCATAACCGGTGTTTTCTCACAGACAGCAGATGCAAAGGCATTTTCATATACATACACTGTTTCCTTCTCAGCCGGAGGTCAGGGAAGCATAAACGGTGGTGTGCAGGTACGAAAGGCATCAGGCAATGAGGCTTCGGTTTCTGTTTCTACTAAAGGAGACAAAATAATTGTCACAGGTCTTGAATATGGAGATGTCATCAGCTGTGATGCACAGGGCAGTGTGGCACTTAATGAAAACAGCAAGTACTACGTAAAGGGAATCAGATTAAGCGGCCGTGACAATAATACGGTTGCACAGTCGGCTTTTCTCGTATCGGGAGATCAGGACTATGTTGTTGCATATGGCATACCGGGCGAGCTTGCTGAGTATACAGTCAACTATGTGGATACAGATGGCAATAAGCTTGCAGAAAGCCGTACCTATTATGGTAATGTGGGCGATGAGCCGGTTATAGCTTATCTGTATATAGATGGATATATTCCGGACAGCTATAATCAGACAGGAAAGCTGTCGTCAAATGCGTCAGAAAACGTGTTCGATTTTGTATATTCAAGGGCTGCATCCAGCATGGCTGCCGCCGGAAATGGAGCAAATGACAATATTGCGGCAGGCGGCAATCAGGCAGCAGCAGGAGCAGCAAATGCAGCCGGGGCAGCTAATGCAGCGGGCAATGCAGCAGGAGCGGCAAATAACGGAGCTGCAGATGGAGCAAATGCCGCAAACACAATAGTGCCTGACGGACAGAATGATCCGCAGGATGGAATCCAGGCACCGCAGGCACAGCCAAATACTGATATAGCAGATGAGCAGGTACCACAGGCGGCAAACGACAATAAGCATGATATAGCAGATGAGCAGGTACCGCTTGCCACCATGATCAGTGAGAGTGGAATGGTCGTTCCGCTGGCTATTGGTGCGCTTGGGATAGTTGCAATTCTTGCAATTATGATATTTGTCATAGTAAAGAATGTTAAGTCTGTCCGTGTTCAAAAAAATAGTATGAAACATAAGGGAAAAGATAATAAAAATTAGTTGATATTTGCTGAAATTATGGTATTATTAATGTGTGCGCTTGTATAAGGGCACACATTAATCAAGTATATGGATGGTTTTTTACCATACCAGAAATAAAGTTTAGGAGGAATTGCAAAATGGCAAACAAGTGGGTATATACCTTCAAAGAGGGTAACATGACCATGCGTAATCTTCTCGGTGGTAAGGGTGCTAACCTCGCTGAGATGACAGAGATTGGACTTCCTGTACCACAGGGTTTCACAATCACTACAGAGGCTTGTACACAGTACTACGAGGATGGACGTAAGATTAATGATGAGATTATGGCTCAGACTATGGAAGGTGTAAAATGGATGGAAGAGGTTAACGGAAAGAAATTCGGTGACCTTAAGAATCCTCTTCTCGTATCTGTTCGTTCAGGTGCCAGAGCTTCAATGCCGGGTATGATGGATACAATCCTTAACCTTGGTCTTAATGATGATGTTGTTGCAGCTATGATCGCTGGTAACCCAGATCCAGCATTCGAGCGTTTCGTATATGATTCATACAGACGTTTCATCCAGATGTTCTCAGACGTTGTTATGGAAGTAGGAAAGAAATACTTCGAGCAGCTCATCGACAAGATGAAAGAGGACAGAGGTGTTAAATTTGACGTAGACCTTACAGCAGCTGATCTCAAAGAGTTAGCAGAGCAGTTCAAGGCTGAGTACAAGAATCAGTTAGGAACAGACTTCCCTTCAGATCCTGTAGAGCAGTTAAAGCTTGCTATCGAGGCTGTATTCCGTTCATGGGACAACCCACGTGCAAATGTTTATAGAAGAGATAACGATATCCCTTATTCATGGGGAACAGCTGTTAACGTAATGCCTATGGTATTCGGTAACTTAAATAACGAGTCAGGTACAGGTGTTGCATTCACACGTGATCCTGCAACTGGTGAGAACAAGCTTATGGGTGAGTTCCTTATCAATGCACAGGGTGAGGACGTTGTTGCCGGTGTTCGTACTCCAATGCCAATCGCTCAGATGGAGCAGGAGTTCCCAGAGGCATACGCTGATTTCCTTAAGGTTTGTGAGACTCTTGAGAATCACTACCATGATATGCAGGATATGGAGTTCACAGTTGAGAACAAGAAGCTCTATATGCTTCAGTGCCGTAATGGTAAGAGAACTGCTCCAGCTGCTCTTAAGATCGCTTGCGATTTAGTAGATGAGGGACATAAGACACCAGCTGAGGCTGTTGCAATGATCGACCCTCGTAACCTTGATACATTATTACATCCACAGTTCGATGCTGCTGCACTTAAGGCTGCAACTCCACTTGGAAAGGGCCTTGGAGCATCTCCGGGAGCTGCTTGTGGTAAGGTTGTATTCACAGCTGATGATGCTGAGGCATGGGCTGAAAGAGGAGAGAAAGTCGTACTTGTACGTCTTGAGACATCTCCAGAGGACATCACAGGAATGAAGGCTGCTCAGGGTATCCTTACAGTTCGTGGTGGTATGACATCTCACGCAGCCGTAGTTGCACGTGGTATGGGAACATGCTGTGTATCTGGTTGTGGTGATATCAATATGGACGAGGAGAACAAGAAGTTCACACTTGCAGGACAGACATTCACAGAGGGATCTGAGATTTCTATCGATGGTACAACAGGTAACATCTACGCTGGAATCATCCCAACAGTTGATGCTTCAATCGCTGGTGAGTTCGGACGTGTTATGGCATGGGCTGATGAGTTCAGAAGACTTAAGGTTCGTACAAATGCAGATACTCCTGCAGATGCTAAGAAGGCTCGTGAGCTTGGTGCAGAGGGAATCGGACTTTGCCGTACAGAGCATATGTTCTTCGATCCAGAGAGAATCGCTGCATTCCGTGAGATGATCTGCTCTGATACAGTAGAGGAGAGAGAGACAGCTCTTAACAAGATTCTTCCATATCAGCAGGGAGATTTCGAGAAATTATACGAGGCTCTTGAGGGATGCCCAGTAACAATTCGTTTCCTTGATCCACCTCTTCATGAGTTCGTTCCTACAGAGGAGGCTGACATCGAGAAGCTTGCAAAGGCTAAGAATAAGTCAGTAGAGGAAATCAAAGCTATCTGTGAGTCACTCCATGAGTTCAACCCAATGATGGGTCATAGAGGATGCCGTCTTGCAGTTACATATCCTGAGATTGCTAAGATGCAGACAAAGGCTGTTATCCGTGCAGCTATCAATGTAAAGAAAGCTCATCCAGACTGGGATATCGAGCCTGAGATCATGATCCCATTAGTATGTGAGATCAAAGAGCTTAAGTTTGTTAAGAAGATTGTAGTTGAGACAGCTGACGCTGAGATCGCTGCTGCAAATGCTGACATCAAGTACCATGTTGGTACAATGATCGAGATCCCAAGAGCTGCTCTTACAGCTGATGAGATCGCTACAGAGGCTGATTTCTTCTGCTTCGGTACAAACGACCTTACACAGATGACATTCGGATTCTCTCGTGATGATGCAGGTAAGTTCCTTAACGCTTACTATGACAACAAGATTTTCGAGAACGATCCATTTGCTAAGCTTGACCAGACAGGTGTTGGTAAATTAATGGAGACAGCTATTAAGCTTGGAAAGCCAGTTAATCCTAACCTTCACGTTGGTATCTGTGGAGAGCACGGTGGAGATCCTTCATCAGTTGAGTTCTGCCACAAGATTGGACTTGACTATGTTTCATGTTCACCATTCCGTGTACCAATCGCTCGTCTTGCTGCAGCACAGGCTGCTATCGCTGAGCAGGCAAAATAGACGAAGGTTCTAATTTAAAAGTCTATATATAATTTATGCAAGGGAAAGTATTTAATACTTTCCCTTGTTTTTTATTGCCAATCTGCATTTCACACCATAAAAACTACATTTCGCGCCGAGAGTATAGATTTTAGGCACTATATGTTGTATAATTAGTACCAGAAATACAAGTATATGTGATATGAATAGAGAACGAAGCACAGATACGATGTAGGTACTAAGGTATGGAGAGAACACATTTATGATTATAAAAAAGAAGAATATCCGTACAATTGTGATAACCTGTGCATTGCTAGGTATCATAATATTCAGCATTCATAGCTACAATGTATATATGAGCCGCCAGATATATAATGAGGGTACATCAAATGTCAAAGCCTCATACAGTCAGGTGAACCAGACCTTTAATATGTTTGCGCAACGCAACTGGAACGTTCTTTCTGACTGGAATGTTTATTTGACCAAAATACTTAATAACGACAGTGGTCTGCAGTGGAATGATTTTGTCAGGGAAAAGGAAAAGTGGCATTACAGTGATTTTTACCTGTTTAATGAGAAGAATCAGTTTATCACCATAGAAGGCAGAAGCGGAGTGGCTGATAATGCAAAAGATGCATTCAATGAGCTTTTTAAGGCAAATGAGCCTGTGATATCCAGCTATATATCTACAAAGGGCGTGAGAAAGGTGCTTTTTGCATATCCGTCTGATGGGATTACTGTGGATGGAATTTCATATACGGGGCTTGCTGTGAGCTATGATAATACGGACGTGGAAAGGATGCTCGGAGACAAGGCATATAAAGACCAAAGTGATTGTTATATTGTTGATTCTGCAGGAAATGTCATACTTTCAATCGAACCAAAGACAGAGATTGATGATATGGTTGATAATCTGATTAATTTCATAGGTGATAATGCAACAGATTACGATACAGATGATTTTTACGATGTAAAGACCAATATAGCTGATGGCAGTGATGGCTGTTTTGCATTTTCATACAATAAAAAAGATTATTATATGACATATCAGCCTACCGGAATAAAGGACTGGTCTATAGTAGGTATCGTTGAAGCAAAGGCTGTCAGCTCATTCATGTTTCAGGTGCAGTACAGTACAATTTTGCTTATAGGCATAATGTTCATCTGCGTAATACTGCTTATTTGTATGTATGTAATGAAGAATACCAGGCTTAAGCTTCAAAAGGAAAAGCTCACTGTCATGGCAGTATCTCATGAAAAGGAAATCTCTGATATGCTGTTGAACAGTCTGGCAAGAATTGTGGACAGATACGCACTGTGTGATATTGAAAATGATACGTACGAATATCATGAGAGACTGGCGCGAAAGCTTTATCCTGAGCGTGGCAGCTACAGTGACCTGGTGGAGACTATATCAAACAGATACACCCTGCTTTCAGAGGATGAAAATAAAAAAATCTCTGAGCTGCTTTCTCTTGAAAATATTTATAGTCAAATTAAAAATGAGCATGATTATTTTAAATTTGAATGTGCAGAGAACAACAGCAAGCTATTTCTTTCAATGACAGTTATTCCGGCAAGATGGGAGGATGGCAGACTGACGCAGTATCTGCTTGTCTCACAGAATATAGGCGAAAAGCATAAGATGGCAGATCTTGCAAACACGGATATGCTTACTGAGCTCTACAATAAGAGGTATTTTGATACCATCATGAATATGAGAGTCCAGAGAGGAAAAGCATTTGCAATGATTTTTATGGATCTTGATTTTTTCAAGCCGGTCAATGATATATATGGTCATCCGGTCGGAGATGAGGTCCTTTGTAATGTAGGAAAGCGCATTATAAACAGCATACGAACAGCTGATTATGCATTCCGTATTGGAGGCGATGAGTTTGCATGTATAATAGATGGCAATGCAGATGAAAAAAATTGCTTAGAGGGCATAGAGAGGCTTCAAAGAGTTATATGCAACCCATATAACATACATGGTCGTAAAATAAAAATAGGAGTAAGCTGTGGATATGCACTTTATCCGTCCGATGCTGACAAGGTTGAGAGCCTGCTAAAGATAGCAGACAGCCGGATGTATGCAGAGAAGGAAAAACATCATGCAGATAGAAGATAATAGATAGAAGATAATAGGATAGAAGATTATCAATCAAAAAAGCTATGAGAGCCCGGTTAAAGGCTTTCATAGCTTTTATTTTTATGAGTGAGCACGAAGCTGTTCATCGACATATGTCTGGATATAATAATTATCCTCAGGCATCTGGCAGCCGACGATATATGTTCCGTCGTTATTTGAGCAGCGGATTACATATCCATCCAACACTGAGTGGTCAGCAAGCGCAAAGTCCTCTATCGAGATAGTAACCTTCGCTCCTTTATGATCCACGAAATAAGGATCCTTGGTCAAAAATGCAAAGCCGTTTGCACTTATATTGTCAAGCGTGCCCTTGAATGTGGTGTCGGTTCCTTTAAGCTTGATAGTGCAATTGTTTGATAAATCCATGCGGGGGTATTTCCTACGGTTCAAGATTTCAGGCTGCGTATTGACTGTTATCATAAGGTCATCTGTAATTGTGAGATCCTTCCAGCAGTACATTACATTGCCAACTGTAACACACAGATTGCAAGGTCTGGATGAGTCTACAGATAAGCCGTCTGATACAAGCTTAAGACCGTTTTCGCCAACAGCCTTTACTTCGCAATGGAACTCGTTGCCGGTCTGTACATCTGTCAGGATCACTTTGGCCTTCATACCCGGGCGGATATCATCAAGTCCCATAAATCCACCAACTCCGAGCTCGTGCATGAGAGATTGGATAACAGTCTCGATATTATTGATATTTGTTGCACTTTCATCATATTTACTGAGCATCTTGCGGCTTATCGCGTCAGAAGCACCGATACATGAGGTCATGGTTTCTACGATGTCAGATACCTTTTCCATATTGTCGACAAGCTGCTGGTTAGATGCTTCAACCTCCTGCATTGCGGTGTCGATTTCACGGATATGGCTTCCAAGCTTATTGGAATCCTTTGTAATCTTCTCTACATTTTCACCGGTCTGCATTACCTTTTCAAGAGTGAGTTGGATGAGACGGAGCGTTTCTTCAATGGATGAGGTCATCTTTCCGGAAATCTCGTCAAGCCGTGAGAGAGCCTCACTGATCTGACCGGATGAATTTCTCGTCTCAGTGCTCAGAGTACGGATCTGTTCGGCAACAACAGCAAATCCCTTACCTGCTTCGCCTGCACGCGCAGCCTCGATAGAAGCGTTAAGAGCGAGGAGGTTTGTCTGGTTTGAAATATTATCAATTGTTCCGGTTTCATTTTTAACCATCTCAAATTCATCTCTAAATGTAGTCAGGATGTTTTCAACCTCTGTAGAAAGCTCCGACATAGTTTTTGCTGTCTGGGCAAGACCTTCAAGGTCCTCAGAGCTGACCTTGGCATGCTTGCCTGATTCAGTTGTCAGGGAAACCATATCATTTATCATGGCTGCAACATTCTCAACCTGTGAGCTTATATCGGTAGTCATTTCCTGGGAAGAAGCAGTGTGGGACTGAAGCTGCTTGTTATTTCCGGTAAGCTTATTCATTCCCTCAACGACAACATCTGAGCCATGCTTGTTTTCAGAAGCAAGCTCACGGACCACTGTTATACCGTCCATTATAGTGTTGCTGGCAGTTTTAACCTGCTCAACTGTCGTGACAACACGGTTTAAATCAGACTTTATGCTCTCTGTGAGTGCTGCATCGGACTCAGTCAGGTGGCGCACCGACATGATATAGCCTATGTAACAAAGCAAAAGACATGCTATCTGAAGCTGAAAGTTTTTATGATCTATAGCAGTGTTCTGACCCAGCACAAATATGTGAAATGCAATACTTGCTATAAGGCTCAGCATATTTGCAACAGCGCAGTAAATCATGAATTTCTCATCCTTAAATATTACAATAAGGCTGATTATCGGAAGAATGTAGGTGAATGCAATCGGTGAGGTTGTCGTACACAAAAGAAATACGTAAAAAATACCATATCCGATGACGAATGCTAGCCTGTACCGGTTATTATCCTTCCCTTTCTTTTTTAGAAGTATGTCACCACACACGAAAGGCAGCCAGCATAAAATAACAAAAATGATATAATTACTGACAGAATAAGCGCCATTTGCTGTGTCGGTACCATAATTTGCGGTCAGCAGAATAGCAAAAACAAGCCATAATCTGCGGGCCTTGATATTCGCCTTTGCTTTAAAAATTTTTTCATCGTAACCCATATGAATTCTCCTGATTCGTAATAATATAGCTCTATTGTACTATCATAGTATTATAATTACAAGGCATACTTAAGAATTTGAATGTATTTTGAATGTATAATTATGGTATCGTTTCTAAGTCTAAACTTTAATTGTTTTTTGCCTGTTAATCCGCTATACTAAAATTAACTATATACTTACAGGAGGGCATAAAGCATGAACATACTTCTGATTAACGGAAGTCCAAAAGGCAAACGAAGCAATTCGTTAAGGCTTGCAAACAGCTTTATAGAAGGCTTCAAAGAAGGATATAAGAGCAAAAATGAAGCTATA
>ENA-ORCP01002523-ORCP01002523.1-human-gut-metagenome-genome-assembly--contig:-NODE-2523-length-14544-cov-11.196378_pt1 | contig 14544 bp, 7 predicted proteins | sample MGYA00242990_ERZ507991 | MGnify/ENA primary metagenome ERZ507991 (study PRJEB26167, sample SAMN06115496) | human gut metagenome | host: Homo sapiens | place: China:Henan | collected 2015-05-07... | reverse complement strand
GCTATTTTATCGGGTTGCTCGGCCTTTCGGACGATCGATATAGAACGGCGAAGCGCCGCACGGGAAACTGTGCGGCGTTTTTTCATAAAAGAAACGAAGGGGCGATGATTCTACCACCCGTCGGTTGCGCGGGAGGATGCGGCCCGGTATAATAAGGCCAGAAAGGGGCGGCAGACGCCCGCAAGGAGGCAGAAGATATGTACGAACTGGATAAGGCTGCATTTGGCCGCTTTCTGGCACAGCTGCGCAGAGAAAAGGGGATGACCCAGAAGGAGCTTGCCGCGACGCTGTACGTGTCCGACAAGGCCGTCAGCAAGTGGGAACGGGGACTGAGTGTGCCGGACATCTCGCTGTTGGTGCCGCTGGCCGAGCAGCTGAACGTGACGGTGGCCGAGCTTCTGCAGGGACGCCGGGTAGAGGAGGAGCAGCGCTTCACCCGCGAGGAGACCGAAGACCTCATCCGCAAGGCGCTGACCTTTTCGGCAGAGCCGCCGGAGCGCCGTCAGGCGCGGACGAGGAAGTATCTGCCGGTGTATGTCATCTGCTGCGTGCTGGGCCTCGCCGGAGCGCTGGCCGTCTGGGCGGCGGGACTGGCCGACACCGAGGGAGCGCTGGCTCTGCTCATCGTCGATGTGGTTTTCGGCGTCGTCTACGGGGCCTATGCCATGTTCTGGATGGCCGAGACCCTGCCCCGCTACTACGACGAGAACCGCATCTGCAACTTTGCACAGGGTGCGTTCCACATCCACATCCCGGGCATCTATTACAACAACCGCAACTGGAAGCACGTCCTGCGGGCGTTCCGGGTCTGGTCGATGGCGTCGATGGTGCTGGTGCCGCCCTGCACGGCGGGGGCTGTCCTGCTTGAACGCGCCACCGGCTGGCAGGTGTTGGGCGCGGTGCTGGTGGTGTATATCGCCTCGCTGTTCGGGGCGATCGTGATACCGGCGAAGAGGTTCGAGTGAGGGAGAGGCTTTCCTTCCCCTCTCTGAGACCCGCATATTATCTGGCGAAGTGGGAAATTAAGAACGTATCATCGCTTGAAAAGCCACTTCGCCAAGGTGGCGGAATGAGGGCGGCTGGCGAACTGACCTCACTTCGCCAAAAGAGGCCACTTCGTCAAGTTGGCGAAGTGGGGAAATATAACATAGCTATATTATTTATTTGCCACTTCGCCACATGATCTACTACAGTATACAGGAGAAACTTACATGCTCAAGGATTCACAGCTCGACCTCTGCGGACGGGTGGATTTTGCCCGCACGACACCGCTGCTGGCGCGGGACGAGGCGTTCTCGTTTGCCTGCGCAGGCTGCGGCGGCTGCTGCCGGGGGCGGGAGGACATCGTGCTGTCGGGCTTCGACCTCTGGCGCATCGCGGGGCGGCTGCGCCTGCCGCCCCAGACCGTGGCCCGGGCCTTCTGCCGCGCGTCCATCGGGCAGGTGAGCCATCTGCCGGTGCTGCGGCTGGCCCCCGTGAAGGAGGAGCGGAACAACTGCCCCTTCCTCACCGAGAACCACTGCGCCATCCACGACGCCGAACCGCTGGTCTGCGCCCTCTACCCGCTGGCACAGGAGATCAGCAGGGAAGGGGAGGTGAGCTACTTTTTGCAGCCCACCGACTGCGGAGGGCGTGTCATCGAGGCAAAAGTGGAGGACTATCTGGCCCGCTACGACGTCCCTGCCCGGGAAAAGACCGACGTCCGCTGGGCGCAGACCTGCATGGACCTGGAAGACGTGGTGGAGCCGCTGGACGCCGCCCTTGAGCCGCCCCTGCGCCGCCGGATGCAGGCGAAGCTCTGGCAGGCACTCTATTTTAAGTTCGACTATGAGAAAGAGTACCTCCCTCAGCTGGAAGAAAACCTCGTCTGGCTGGGCGCAGAGCTCCAAAAACTGACGGACTATCAGCAGAGAAGAAACACCTATCGAAAAAAGTGATAGATATATTCATTTTAATAGATAATTAGAACCGAAACGGCGTTGCCATCGGACGGAAATCGTGATATACTTCACGAGTGTAAAGCAGAGGCTGCTCTGCTGGACATTCAAATGCTTTTCGGCGCGGCGTCCTGCTGCCGCGTAGATGGAAAAATGAGGGAGTAATCATTATGCGTAAAATCACTCGTCGTTCGTTTCTGGCTGCTGCCGCTGTCTGCGGCGCTGCTGCTGCCCTGACCGCCTGCGGCGGCTCTTCTGCATCCTCCACGGCTGCTTCTTCTGTGGCATCTTCTGCCGCTTCCGGCTCCGCTGCCGCTTCCGGCGACACCTACACCATCGGCATCTGCCAGCTGGTGCAGCACGCCGCTCTGGACGCTGCAACGCAGGGCTTTGAGGACGCTCTGACCGCAGAGTTCGGCGACAACGTGAAGTTCGACTTCCAGAACGCACAGGGTGACTCCGCTACCTGCGCCACCATCGCCAACGGCTTCGTTTCCTCCGGCGTTGACCTCATCATGGCAAACGCCACCCCCGCTCTGCAGGCTGCACAGTCTGCCACCAATGAGATCCCCGTTCTGGGTACCTCCGTCACCGAGTACGGCGTGGCTCTGGGCCTGACCGACTTCTCCGGCACCGTCGGCGGCAACATCTCCGGCACCTCTGATCTGGCTCCGCTGGACCAGCAGGCCGATATGATCGTGGAGTGGATGCCCGACGCCAAGAAGGTCGGCCTGCTGTACTGCTCCGCTGAGGCCAACAGCCAGTATCAGGTGGACGAGGTCCAGAAGTATCTGGAGGCCAAGGGCGTCACCGCGACCCAGTACGCTTTCTCCGACTCCAACGACCTGTCTTCCGTCTGCCAGAAGGCCGCTGACGAGAACGACGCTCTGTATGTCCCCACCGACAACACCGTCGCTGCCAACACCGGCATCGTGGACGGCATCTGCCGCCCGGCCAAGAAGCCCGTCTTCGCCGGTGAGGAGGGCATCTGCTCCGGCTGCGGCGTGGCCACCCTGTCCATCAGCTACTACGACCTGGGCTACACCACCGGTGAGATGGCCGTCAAGATCCTGAAGGGCGAGTCCAATGTCTCTGATATGCCCATTGAGTACACCGATGTGACCAAGAAGTACAACAAGACCATCTGCGACGACCTGGGCCTGACCGCTCCCGAAGGCTACGAGGCCATCGAGGGCTGATAAGGAACAACCTCTCCGTCACACCTGACGGTGTGCCACCTCCCCTATCGAGGGGAGGCCTTGGCATAGCGGAAAGCCTCATCTCTTCGCCAGAGGCTCCCCTACTAGGGGAGCTGTCGAGCGGCAGCGAGACTGAGAGGTTGTACGAAGACGAGCCTAACCTACAAACAAAGCAGGAGCCCCATCCATTCGGATGGGGCTCCTGTTTTTCTTATTGCTTACTGCATATCCGTCTCAGAGATGGGGGTATCCAGCTCCTCGGCGGGGGCGTTTGCCGTCTCGGGCTGTTTGCCCTTCTTCTCCCTGCGGGGCTTTTCGCCCTTCGGGCCGCGCTTCGACTTGATGCGCTTTGCCAGCAGCAGGAGCAGCACCAGCAGGGCTGCGCCGCCGGCGCAGAAGGCCCAGACGGGGAGCTTTGCGGGGACGAAAGCCACTTCGACCTCGGTGCCGGTGGTGGTGAAGGTGGTGTAGCTGCCGAAGCTGCCCGTCTCCACCTTATGCCAGCTGCCGTCGGCCTGCTTGACGTAGACCTTGCCCTTGGCCTTGCCGGGGGTCAGATAACGGATCTGGTGGGTCTCATTGCCGTCATCGGTGAACTCCAGCAGCCACTGCTCTGTCACACCGTGGACATCGGCTGTGATGTCCTGCTGGGTGACCTGCACGGCGTTGGAACCGCCGAAGAAGCCGTCTACAAAGAAGACAGGGCGTCCGTTCTCACGGGTGACGCTGCTGCTCAGAGACGGAATGTAGGGCGTGTACTCCACATTGACCACGGTGTCGGTGTGGAGCTGGTCGAGGACGGGTGTGCTCCACTCGGCGTAGTATCCATTCTTCTGGGGGATCTCGGGGTAGTCGGCCAGAGTGAAGGACGCACCGTAGTCAAAGCTGATCTTCTCGATGATGTGGCCGTCGGCCTTGAAGGTCAGGGTCAGCTTGCGGAAGGAGTCCGGCACATTCTCCTGAGCCAGCAGGGTCTCATAAGTGACCGGCTCTGCCTGACCGACGCGGCTCAGGCGGTCGATGCCCTGCAGATCGTCGGAGACGAAGAGGTTGCCATAGAAGCCGCCGTCCTGTCCGCCGGAGACAGCACCCACGTACTGCTGGCCTTCCAGCACAGAGACGATGGCGCGGTTGTTGATGGCGATGAGGCTGCCGTCGGTGAGGTCGCTGTCGGTACCCTGACCGACGATGCCGCCGATGTACTTGTCACCGCTGAGGGCGCATTTTGCCCAGTTGCTGCGGAGCTTGGCGCTGGCCGCACCGGCAATGCCGCCCACCTGATTGACGCCGGTGACGTCGCCGTAGGACTCGCAGGCCGTCACAAGGCCCAGCTCCTCCTGGCCGACGATGCCGCCGACCATATCCTTCTTGGCGGTGATGCTGCCCTCGTTGATGTTGCCGATGAGGACGGCGCTGACGGTATAGGAGGTACGCAGCAGCGAAGTGCCGTCGTCCTTGTTGTCCTCCTCGGGGTCCAGCAGGTTCTCGACGCCCATGGTACCGGCGATGCCGCCCACATTCATGTCGGCGTCGATGGTGCCGCGGTTGATGCTGTTCTCAATTTTGCCGTCGGACTGGGAGGCGATGAGGTCTTCCGACTCATCCTCGTAGATGGTCTTGCTGCCCGGGTCGCTGATCTCTTCCACGGCGTCCAGCATCAGGTTGGACACGACGCTGACCTGTGCGGTCACAGCGCGCATCTTGTCGGTCAGCTGGTTGCTGGCGGTGCGCATGGTGCTGTTGATGTCGTCCATCTTGTCGTTGATGGCGCTGACAGCATCAAAGAGGGAGTCCTTGGTGTTGGTCAGCTCTGCCGAGGGACGAGGCACCTTGATGGGGTCCTGCTGGTTGAGCCAGTGGAGGATGTCGCGGGTCTGGCCCATCATATCGGTCAGGCCGCCGAGGCCGTCCTGCATCTGGCCCAGAGCCACGGAGGTATGCGCCAGCGTTGCGCTGGTGAGGGCGGCGTCGGTCTTGAGCAGGTCGAGGGAGTCGCTCAGGTCATCCATGGCGTCGCTCAGCTTGTCGGAAGCATCGCTCAGCTGATCGAGACCATCCTTGATGCTGCCGCCGCCGTTATTGCCGACCCAGTCCTTGATGTTGTCCATGATATCGTCGGTGATGCTGCCCATGCCGTCCAGCGCGTCAGAGGCTTTGGTCAGAGCCGCAGCCAGCTCGGGGTGGTCGGAGGCCGAGACGGACTTGGCAGCGCTGCCCACGATGCCGCCCATCTGGGTGGCAATGGTAGAGATGGTGCCGATGGCACTTGCGATTTGGGAAGTAGCACGGGCAATGTCACTGTCGTTGGACAGGAGGGACGCCGTGCGCAGCAGGCCCATGCCTGCGGTGACGGCCTTCATTGCCGGGGCCATGCCGCTGCCCAGCGTGAAGACGCTGGCCACAGAGTTGGCCACCTTCAGCAGCTCAATGCCGGTCTTGAGGTTCTTGTCGGACTTCTTGTCCGAGGACAGGGAGTCGTATGCGGAGAGGATGCTGGAGATGGCCTGCGAGGCAGCGCTGTCATCGCCGGTATCGACAGACTCCAACAGCTGTTTGATACCCTCAGAGATAGCCGACATACCATCACGGCCATCCTCGGCCGCGTCGCTCACCTTGTCCAGACCCTTGCTGGTCTTGCTGAGGGCGCTGGATGCCATCAGCATCTCAGCGGCCATCTCGCGCATGGCCCACTTGAGGTTTCCGGTGGCGTCGGTCAGCTTGGTCATGGCATCTTCGCCGGTGTCCATGACGGGTTCGAGTTTGGTGAGGGTATCGGCCAGCAGAGTGGAGGCGCGGTCGATCTCGTCGGCCACCTCGTCGCCGTAGTCGCTGGCCTGGTCGTCCAGCTGACGGGCCGCTGCAATGGCGGTGTCCATCTGACTGGTCATGGCGCTGAAGGAGTTGGAGATGCTGGTGGTGGAGTTCTCGACGACGCCGGTGGTGTCATCAACAAGGCCGCGCAGAACCTCCAGCTCCGAACGGAGACGCTTGATGGTGTCCTTGGAGAGGTCGAGTTCGCGATAGGGTTCCGCCTGACCGGCGATGCCGCCCACGTCCTTGCGGCCCAGAACACAGCCCTGGTTGACACAGCCGGATACGAGGCCGTCGGTGCGGCCCACGATGCCGCCCACATTGTAGCCAACATGCTCGTAGCCGATGGTGCCGGTGTTGACGCTGGTCAGGATCATGCCGGAGGAGCGGCCTGCGATGCCGCCGGTGTCGGTGGCGACGTTGGTGACGGAATTGGTGGCGTCGTCAGCAGCGGCGGCCATCTTGTTGTTGATGTAGTCCACCATCTTGGCCGTGAAGCCGTCGGTGTCGAGAGAGGCTTCCGGATATTCGGTGTTGATGCTGCCCACATTGGTGCAGCCGGTGATGGCACCGAGGTTGTAGCCTGCGATGCCGCCGGTGGAAGATTTGCCGGTGACGATGGCGCGGGCCGTGCTGTGGTCGATGGTGCCTTCGGACTCGTTGCGGCCCACGATGCCGCCCACCTCGCTGTCGCCGGTGACAACGCCGGTGAACTGGCAGCTGATGAGGGTGCCGTGGTTGATGCCTACGATGCCGCCGGTGGTGGTGTCGGCAGAGTCAGAGACAGACACGACGCCCCGCACGCTCAGGGACTCGATGGAGCCCTGTTCCTCCACGATGCCGAAGAGGCCCGCCGGGGAATACTGGCCCGTAATGGTCAGGTCCGAGATGGTGTGGCCATTGCCCTTGAACTGTCCGCTGAAGGACGGGATGGGCTCCCACAGCATCCCCTCGAGGGAGAGGTCTTTCTGTAGAATAACCGTCTTGCCCACCGACCACTGGTCGTAGGCACAGTTCCTGGCCAGCGAGAGCAGGTCCGAGACGCTGTTGATGTAAATGGTATCGCCGTTGTCGGACGCGAACACCGGCAGTGCGATGCTCAGCGCCAGCACAGCGGCCAGAAGCGCAGCCGTCAGGCGGCGCAGCAGATGGTTACTGGTCTTCATTCTGCACCTCCTGTTTTTCGTTGTCGTCCAGTTCCTGAGAGACGTTGCCCGAGATGACGGTCAGCTGGACGTCGCCGTCCACGATGGCGTTCATCGTACCGGCCACAGAGCCGTGGATCTCGCCCTGCACGATGCCGTTGACCCGCATACGGCCATTGCCGCTGCTGCGGGCCACCAGCTTGGGCACAGCAAAGGAGGTACGGTCCACGATGCGGGTGCCGATGAGCAGGATCTGAGGCAGGACGAAGAGGACGAGGAGGATGGAGATGATGGTGCCTCGGCCCAGACACTGGCCGATGCCCACGATGCAGGCGTCGGAAGTCATCTGGCCGATGAGGATGCCGGACACGGTCATGATGGTGCCGGAAGTCAGGATGGTCGGGAACGCGAAGTTGATGGTCTCGATCATGGCCTGCTTGTGCTCCATCTTATCCTTCAGCTCGTTGAAACGGGTAGCGATGACGATCGCGTAGTCGATGTTCGCGCCCATCTGGATGGAGCTGACGATGAGGTAGCCCATGAAGTAGAGGTTGGTCCCCATGAAATACGGGAACGAGAAGTTGATCCAGATAGCGCCCTGGATGACCACGATGAGCAGGATGGGCATACCGACGGACTGGAAGGTGAACAGCAGCACCAGCAGGACGATAAAGATGGACACGACGTTGACGACGACATTGTCGATGGCGAAGGACTTCTGGAAATCGTACTCGTTGGTGGCGTCACCGGCCATGTAGAGCTCGCCGTCCGGGTAATACTTCCGGGCGATGGAGCGGATGGTGTCGGTGAACTCATAAGTAGTCTGGCCGGGTTCCAGAGAGGGGCTCAGGTAGATGAGGACGCGGTTGTAGTCGTCGCCCTGCAGCTGGGCCAGTGCGCTCTCCATCTGGTCGCGGGCGTCGTGGAGGTCGTCCAGGTCTTCCTGAGAGAGGGAGACGATGCCGGTGTCGGCCTCGTCGCAGACGTAGAGGAACATATCCACCAGCGGCACTTTATAGGAAGCGAAGTTGCCGATGATCTGGCCGTACTCCTCGTTCTCGATGGCGTAGGCGGTGTAGATCATCTGGGCGGCCTCGTAGTCCAGGTCGGCCATCTCGGAGAACTGGCGGGCGGTGAGCTTGTCTTCCAGCATATAGCCGTCCTGGGCCTCGATGTTGGACAGACCCTTGGTGGAGTCTATTTCATCATAGCTTTCCAGCTCCTCCAGCATCTTTTTCTCGATGCTGTAATCGTCGTTCTTGGGGTAGACGAGAGCAACGAGGTTCGACTTGGTGAAGTTCTCTTCGATCATCTGGTCCGCGATGAGGGATTCGTTCATCTTCGGCACCTTGATGACATCGTAGCCGTAGGCGTAGGGACAAAGGTTCGAGAAGTGGTAACCGATGAGGATGACCACCAGGAAGATGACAGGGATGACCTTGCGGGTGCGCCATGCAAAGCGGCCCACGAAGGGGATCTCCGGCACGAAGTTCCTGTGCTTGGTCTTATCCATGTAGGGTCCGAAGAGCATCAGCAGGCCGGGCATGACCACGAACACCGAGAGCATCGCAAAGAGGATGGACTTGATGAGGCAGACGGCCATATCAGAGCCGATGCGGAACTGCATGAACAGCATCGCCACAAGGCCGCCGACGGTGGTCAGGGAGCTGGAGCTGATCTCGGGGATGCTCTTGCTCAGGGACTCGATGACGGCCTCCTTCAGAGGCATGGTCTGGTGTTCTTCCTTGAAGTGGTTGCAGAAGATGATAGCGTAGTCCAGCGACAGCGCCAGCTGCAGGATGTTCGTGACCGAGTTGGACACGAAGGAGATGGTGCCGAGCATGAAGTTTGTACCCATGTTCAGGATCATGCCCACCACGAAGGTGAGGATGAGGACAGGCACCTCGGCGTAGGTCTGGGACGTCAGGAGCAGGACGATGACGATGATGACGGCAACGTACACCATGATGACCCGCACCTCGGCATCAATGGTCTCCTGCTGGGTGTTGCCCAGCGAGGTGGAGACGTAGATGTCGTAGTCGGCGAGGTATTCCTTCACCCGGTCAAGGGCCTCGAGGCACTGGTCATCGTCCTCGGGGTAGTCGAAGGTGATGGAGTAAAGGGCCGACACCGCGTCCTTATTATAATGGTCGGTCGTGTCGTCGTAGTCCAGCATCTGGACGCCCTTGAGCTCGGTGAGCCGGTCGGAAAGCTCATCGGCCTCAGCGGGCGTGATGTTGGCCACCATGACATCGGCAGAGCCGTAGGTCGTGAACTGCTCGTCCATGATGTCAAGGCCCATGCGGGTCTCCGAGGTCTTGGGCAGGTAGGTGGTCATGTCGGTCTCGACCTTGACCCACCGCACCGAGAACACCGTGAAGATGGCAGCCAGAATGACAAACAGGAACACAAGGTTGCGGCGTTCCACGATCTGGCGCGCAAGCTTGTGCATGAAGTCTATCTGTGGTTTTTCGTGTTCGTTCAAAGCGTCCGTCCTCCTTTGTCGTGATTTTTTTGCAGTTTCATCCCCGGGGATGGGCTGCACAGTCGTCTCATAAACAACCTCCGTCCGATAAACTACATTTGGTGATTTTGTGAAAATTCGAAGGGAAATATTTGTACAAATGATATAATAGAGCGCTGCCCATCAAAAAGCAAGCGGCAAAACCGCGCGAATGATAAAATTTGCTTGTTCTTAGCTGCCCTCTCAGTCATCGCGCCTGAGAGGGCTAGTGTTTCCGTTTCCTGCGCGGCCCCGCATTGACGTAGCCGAACACTGTGCCGCAGACGCCGCCGACGATGTGCATGAAGTTGGCCACGTTGTCCCGCACAAAGATGATGTCATAGATCTGCTGGCCCAGATAGAGCGCCGCCACCAGCAGCATGGTGACGGGGATGCCGCCCGAGAAGCCGGACAGGGATGCCAGCATGATGAGCATGAAGACGATGCCCGACGCGCCCAGCAGCGCCGTGCGGGGGAACAACGCACACTGCAGAATGCCCGAGATGAGGGCCGTGAGCAGGATGCCTTTGAGCAGGGGCAGGCTGCCGTACTTTTCCTCCATCGGCGGGCCGACGACGAGGAGAAGCAGCATATTGTTCAGGAAATGGTCCCAGCTGCCGTGGCCCAGCACATGGCCGAAGAGCCGGATGTAAAACAGCGGGTCTTTCAGCGAGGAACGGTAGACGCTGAACAGATGGGTGGTCGTCCAGCCGCCGGTGTACTGGCCCAGGAACAGCACCCCCAGTGAGAGGAGGAAAAATGTCAGGATGACCGGCGAATTGTACTGCACAGACAGCGTGAATTTGGGTCGTTTCGTAGTTGTTTCCTTCTTTCCCGGCCCGTCCGGGGCCGCAGTATGAGTGATACGACCATCATATCATAATCTTCAAGGTTTTTCCACTACGTTCGTCGGTTCAGCCCCGGGTCTGCTCCCAATAGGCCCCCATGCTCTGGCCGGGCTGGTCGGTGACTTCGTCGCTGAGGTAGTCCGCGAGGCCCACGGCGGCAGGCTGCCAGCTGCGGGCTGCCTCTACCGTGGGGTACTCCACCTCGGCGTACCAGAACTCCGTCGGCTGGCCCTCGTCCACATGATTCACTTCCAGCACCGCACCGTCCGGCAGCAGGTAGCTGCGGCGGAGCTTCGGGATAAGGGGCCTGCCGATGATCTTGGTCTCGAGGTCATTGAAAAGCGCAGGGTCGATGTCTCGCTCGATCTCTTCCCTCGCCAGCCCGCTGCCCGACTTGAAGCAGAGGACGTAGCGGGTCTTGCCGCCGATCAGAGCCTCTTCCCGGATGCGGACGGTGGGCCGCACGCTGATGTAGCCCTGCCGCATGGCAAACTCCTCTTTCAGCGGCAGCCCCTCCGGCCAGCCGTTCACCATCCACTTGCGCTCGATCTCCATGACGTTTTCCTTCCTTTCGGTGGTTTTTGTATTTATTCTAACATATTTTTATGGTATTATAAATGGTGAGTTAGAAGAACAACCTCTCAGTCTCGCTATCGCTCGACAGCTCCCCTACCGAGGGGAGCCTCTGGCGAAGAGGGAAAGTTTACCGAAATGCCAAAGCCTCCCCTCGTTAGGGGAGGTGGCACGGCGTCAGCCGTGACGGAGAGGTTCATCCTCAATTATTAAGGAGCAACCATGAAATCAGAACGCAGCTATCCTATTTATAAAGTAAACAAAAAAGCCGAGGCCAGCCTCGTGGGCGGGCATCCGTGGGTATACGAGAACGACATCCTCGAGTTCCCGGAGGCAGAGCCTGAGAACGGAACCCTCGCCGACGTGGTGAGCCCGAAGGGCGCTTACCTCGGCACCGGCTTCGTCTCTCTCAAGAGCAAGATCCGCGTCCGCCTCATCTCCCGCAACGCCAACGACACCTTCGACGCCAGCTTCTGGCGCCGCCGCGTCGAGTACGCCTGGGCCTACCGCAAGACCGTCCTCGAGCCTGCCGACCTCTCGGCCTGCCGGGTCATCTTCGGCGAGGCCGACCAGTTCCCCGGCCTGACCGTGGACCGCTTCAACAACATCCTCGTCACCCAGACCCTCAGCGTCGGCATGGAGAAGCTGAAGCCCCTCCTCTTCCCCCTCCTCGCCGAAGTGCTGCGGGCCGACGGCCAGACCATCGACGGCATCTACGAGCGGAATGACGAGGCCCTGCGTGCCAAAGAGGGCCTCGAGCAGAGCAAGGGCTGGTTCGAGCTGCCGGGTGAAAGCCACCCCGTCTCCACCCAGACCGAGATCTGCGAGAACGGCGTCTACTACCACGTCGATTTCGAGAACGGCCAGAAGACCGGCTTCTTCCTCGACCAGAAGTACAACCGCCGGGCGGTCGCCCGCCTCGCCGCCGGCCACACCGTGCTGGACTGCTTCACCCACACCGGCAGCTTTGCCCTCAACGCAGCCAGCGGCGGCGCAGCCCGGGTCACGGCAGCGGACATCAGCGCCGACGCCATCGCCATGGCCCAGCGGAACGCGGAGCGCAACGGCCTGACCAACATGGACTTCCTCTGCGAGGATACCTTCGAGCTGCTGCCCCGCCTCGAAAAAGAAGGCCACCCCTACGATTTCATCATCCTCGACCCGCCGGCCTTCACCAAAGCCCGCCGCACGGTGGAAAACGCCATGCGGGGCTACAAGGAGATCAACTACCGGGCCATGAAGCTTCTGCCCCGGGGCGGCTACCTCGCCACGGCAAGCTGCTCTCACTTCGCCACCGAGGAGCTGTTTATCAGGATGCTGCGCTCCGCCGCAAAGGACGCTCACCGCCAGCTGCGCCAGATCGAAGTGCGCCAGCAGGCCCCCGACCACCCCATCCTCTGGGGCGTGCCGGAGACGAACTATCTGAAGTTTTTCCTGTTTCAGGTGATTTAACCTCTCCGTCACGGCTTCGCCGTGCCACTGCCCGGGTTGCGGCACCCAGCATCCGCAGCGCTTTGCTTGCGTCTTGCTGGCCGCGGCCCCAACAGCGACTCCCTGTTTCCGCCACTGGCGGCGGTCGTCGTTGTTGCTCCTAACGAGGGGAGGCCTTGGCATTCCGTAAAGCTTTGCCTCTTCGCCAGAGGCTCCCCTACTAGGGGAGCTGTCTGCGAAGCAGACTGAGAGGTTGTACGAAGGATAGCCTGACCACGCAGTGATGCCTGAGAGGGCAATAGTCATACCCTCCGCGCAATACTCCAAAAAATCGGGAGTCGGTTTGTGCAGAATCGTCAAATCTGTCTATTGCGTTTTTCGCCCCGTTCGGCTATAATCATCGCATAGACAGCAACGACGCTGTGAGTCACCTCCTGACTCGCAGCGTCGTTTCGTTTAACCGATATTTCGCGGGAGAGGCCGCCTCTTTCCGCGTAAAAATCCGCGACCAGCTGAAGTATTTCAATTCAAGTAAGGAGTAGGATTTATGGCAGCAAATGTTATGGAGATCTACGGCAGCAAGGTGTTCAACGAGCACGTCATGAAGGAGCGCCTCCCCAGCGCTACCTACAAGAGCCTCGAGAAGACCCTGCACAGGGGCGCACCTCTGGACATCGAGGTGGCAAACGTCGTGGCCAGCGTCATGAAGCGCTGGGCTATGGAGCTGGGTGCCACCCACTACACCCACTGGTTCCAGCCGCTGACCGGCATTACCAGCGAGAAGCATGACGGCTTCGTCTCCCCCGTGGGCGACGGCACCGCCATCATGGAGTTCAACGGCAAGGAGCTGGTGCGCGGCGAGCCCGACGCCTCTTCCTTCCCCTCCGGCGGCCTGCGCGCCACCTGTGAGGCCCGCGGCTACACCGCATGGGACCCCACCAGCTTCGCTTTCGTGAAGGACGACGTCCTCTGCATCCCCACTGCATTCGTCAGCTACACCGGCGAGGCGCTGGACAAGAAGACTCCCCTGCTGCGCTCCATGAACGCGCTGTCCAATCAGGCCGTCCGCGTCCTGAAGCTCTTCGGCAAGGATGTGGATTACGTCTCCACCACCGTCGGCCCCGAGCAGGAGTACTTCCTTATTAAGAAGGAAGACTACGAGGCCCGTCAGGACCTCATCCTCACCGGCCGCACCCTCTTCGGCGCACCGTCTGCCAAGGGTCAGGAGCTGGAAGAGCACTACTTCGGCGTCATCCGCCCCGAGGTCTCCGCTTTCATGAAGGAGCTGGACGAAGAGCTGTGGAAGCTGGGCATCCCTGCCAAGACCAAGCACAATGAGGTAGCTCCCTGCCAGCATGAGCTGGCCCCCATCTTCGACACCACCAATGTCGCCATCGACCACAACCTGCTGACGATGGAGATGATGAAGAAGCTGGCCCCCAAGTACGGTCTGGTCTGCCTGCAGCACGAGAAGCCTTTCGAGGGCGTCAACGGCAGCGGCAAGCACAACAACTGGTCCATGTCCACCACCCACGAGAATCTGCTGGACCCGGGCGACACCCCCATGGAGAACCTGCAGTTCCTGGTCTTCCTGGCCGCCGTCATCAAGGCTGTCGATGAGTACGCCGACCTGCTCCGCACCTCCGTCGCCACCCCCGGCAACGACCACCGTCTGGGCGCCAACGAGGCACCTCCGGCCATCATCTCCATCTTCGTGGGCGAAGAGCTGGAAGCCGTCATCGACGCCATCGCTTCCGATTCTCCCTACGCCGGCCCTGTCAAGATGAAGATGGACCTCGGCGTCGATGTCCTGCCCAAGTTCAGCAAGGACACCACCGACCGCAACCGTACTTCTCCCTTTGCCTTCACCGGCAACAAGTTTGAGTTCCGTATGCCCGGCTCCGCCGAGAACCTGAGCGACTGCAACACCATCCTGAACACCGCCGTCGCCAAGGAGCTGAAGGGCTACGCTGACGAGCTGGAGAAAGCCGACGACTTTACCAGCGCCGCCATCGCCCTCGTCAAGCGCACCATCCGCGACCACCGCCGCGTCATCTTCAACGGCAACGGCTACACTGCCGAGTGGGAAGAGGAAGC
>ENA-ORCP01002521-ORCP01002521.1-human-gut-metagenome-genome-assembly--contig:-NODE-2521-length-14554-cov-3.913449_pt1 | contig 14554 bp, 13 predicted proteins | sample MGYA00242990_ERZ507991 | MGnify/ENA primary metagenome ERZ507991 (study PRJEB26167, sample SAMN06115496) | human gut metagenome | host: Homo sapiens | place: China:Henan | collected 2015-05-07... | reverse complement strand
TTATCGAGATGATAATGATTAGAAAATGCCGAGGTACAAACGATGGAATATTATCCATTGATATTCAACAAGTTAAATTTGTCGTTCACTTCAATTTAACTTCTACTACCTGCTATGTACCTTTTTAATGGCATTTGCCTGACTGATAATTTGGTGAAGAATTTGCATCGGCAAATGACTATATAGTTAGAAACGATTACAATTTAGCATAATCTGTTAGTATGGCACTCTTTACGGGGTGCCATTTTTGTTGCCGCATTACTCGGTTTTTACCGTTTCTGCTCGATTTTACGCCCATTTTTGTATCCCGATTGTATCTCTCCACTCAATCGGGGCTAACCCGTCAGAGAGGTTGTGGAGGATTTAGACATCCTTAGACACCAATAGACGCGGTTAGACACTTTTAACAGAATATTAACAGAAATAACAGCCTAAAATGAGCAGCACAATCGAAATTACAAAGACCTGTGAATGGTGTGGCAGCACGTTCACAGCGAGAAAATGCACGACCCGCTATTGCTGTAAAAGATGCGCGGAACACGCCTACAAGGACGCGAAGCGCAAGGAGCATGTTGAGCGGGAACAAGCCAAGGCATCATCGCCACAAATGAGCGATGACAAACGCCTGTTCATCACTCCGGCACAATGCGCCAGACTCCTCGGTGTATGCCGGGCTTCAATCTACAATTATCTCGCCGCAAACTCTATCCCCTGTTTCCAGTTCAAGGGCAAAACTCTTATCAGCAGGGAGAGCCTTAATGCCCTCTTTGACGGCTCTCATCTCTATCAGCTTAGACCGTCAAAAGAGAAGCAGCTGATAACGGAGTTCTATACCACAAAAGAAGTGCTGGAGAAATTCGGTATCAGCAATTCATGGCTGTTCAAGGCAGCGAAAGAAAACAACTTTCCGAAAATTACCCAACGGGGCAAAACACTCTGGAGTAAACCGCACATCGACCGATTCTTTGCCAAGTCAGCCCCGAAGGAAGAAATTACCGAATGGTACACGGCCGCAGAGATACAGGAGCGTTATGGCATGGCACTCTCTGCAATCTATAATCTCGTGTCGAAAGAGAATATTCCGAAGAAGAAAGTCGGCTGCGAGGCAAGATACTCAAAATGGCATTTTGACAAAGCAAAAGGTGTTGCCGTCGATGAACCGGACACCTACACCATGCAAGAGGCAATGGCAAAATACAGTATGACACGCGACCAGCTTTACCATTATATCAAGACCTACGGCATAAGTAAGGTTAAGGTTGGCAGAATCATCAAAATATCCAAGCAAGAGCTTGATAATCTGTTTGCTCCACCCACGATATGATGCGGTGGATTTGTGGTGGACTATCGGTGGAAATACCCCGAAACGGGGTGCCTGAGTCCACTGTTTGAACACTTCCTACCTTCGCATCAAATCTTTTAATTCACAACGCACATGAATACATGCACCAAAGTTTTCCTTCGCAAGAAGGCCATATCGGGTGGACGCATCTCGCTCTATCTCGATTTCTATCCTGCCATCCGTAATCCTCACACCAACCGGATGAGCCGCCGAGAAACCCTCGGCATCTATATCTACGCCTCACCCAAGAACGAGCGCGAAAAACAGTTCAACGCCTCTATGGAGGAAAAAGCGGAGGCAATCCGTTGCCGCCGCTTCGAGCAACTTCTCAACGAGCAGTTTGACTTTCTCGATAAGGAGAAGCTGCGCATGGACTTCCTCGCCTACTTCAAGCAGAAGTGCCGTCAGAAAATGGGATTGCGTTCTGCGCCATTTCACTATCTATTGCAAGGGCAAATGCACTTTCGGCGATCTTACTGTGGATTTCTGCAAGGGGTTCCGCAATTATCTTCTCACGGCCCAGCGTCAGCGCAACAACGGCAAAGGACCAATATCCCACAATTCGGCAGCGGGCTACTGGTCAACCTTCCGCGCTCTGCTGAAAATCACCTATCAGGAGAAATACATCCGCGAAAATCTCAATGACTTTCTGGAAAAGATTGAGTGGAAGGAGGTCAAGAAGGAGTTTCTTACCCTCGCCGAAGTCAAGCAGCTTGTCGCCACTCCCTGCAAGATACCCGTACTCAAACAAGCCGTGTTGTTTAGTTGCATGACCGGGCTACGAATCAGCGACATCCTGCAACTCTCATGGGAGCATATCCAGATGGGTCAGGACGGAGGCTATCTAATCCGTCTCTGCACCGAGAAAACGGAAGAAGAAACGAATCTCCCTATCAGTGATGAAACACTGGCTCTGTGCGGAGAGCGGTCAGAGGGTCTTGTCTTTAAGGGACTGAAACGACACATGGTCAACCATCCTCTGAAAGAGTGGATAAAGTCTGCCGGATTAACCCGACGCATCACTTTCCACACGATGCGCCACAGCTTTGCCACGCTGCTTGCCGCCAATGGCGTTGATATTCTGACTATCAGCCGAATGTTGACCCATAAGAGCGTCAAGAACACCCAAATCTATGCAAAAGTCGTAGATGAAAGGGCACGCGAAGCCTCGGAGGTCATATCGCTGAAATAGGATTAAAATAACTGATATTTCCGAAATTAGGCTTAACTTTGTGCCATAATACTTAGAAAAATGGAAATCAGCCAACAGCAATATGAATCTGCCCTTGCTCGTATTGAGGAATTGTTACCTCTTGTATCTGATGATACTCCGTCTGACAACCCCGATGCCGTTGAACTCATTAAAGTTTCTGAGATTGTGAGGGAATATGAGCTAAAACATTATCCCATCGGAGAATCCGAGCGATCATAATCTCCACAAATTTATATTGAGTGCCATTCCATTGATTTGGAGTGGCACTTTATTTTTCCGGTGAACATCATCGGGGTTGTGTTCGTTATAAAAACTGATGAAATTTTTACAATAATTAAACCCTGAATGAAAAACGGACACCTCCCCGACCACTGGCAGATATGGCTTTGGATAGGCATAGCTGCCCTGATTCTCGCCGCAGTTGCCCGCCAATATGCAATCGACATCAGAGGAATGAGTGGCTTTAACGCCAATCTTATCTTTCTCGGTGTTTTTGTTGTATTCGCTCTGCTGTATCTCGCCTTCCAAGAGTTCCTTTCCCATACTCTTGGCACGGCATTAGTAAAATGTTTTGAAAAGCTGTTCAAATGGCTCGGCTTCAAACAACGTGAGCCGGAAAATATTGAACCTCTATCCATCCCGGAAGAAATCACTGAAACACCTTCGGCTCCAGCCCCGATCCAACAACCGCAACCGTCCATCACAACCGAGACGGAACCACAGAACGGTATAGTCAAGATTGAGACTCCGACGCCAAAGAAAATCGTCATAGACTACGAAGGTCGGCGCGAGGAAGCAAAGAAACGACAAGAGGACAGAGCCTATGAAAAGGAGGCGAATGTTATTCTCTATGTCGGTTATACGATGTCTCCATTCGTTGACAAGGATGTCGTGGAGAAAATTATCAATATAGTGACTGAGTTTATCCATACCTCCGGCGTACCTGATTTTTCAGAGGACATGGCAATTCGGCTCCCGGCTGAACTTACCACATCCGATATGATGCACTTTGGCTGGAATATAGCCAAGCCGTTCAATAAATATAATCTGCATACAGCACATTTTCTTAAACAGGCGTTCCCTTATACATTCAAGGATGTTGAAGTCTGCACCATCGAGAGAAAGCTGACCTGCAACGGGACGCAAGGCAGAATAAAAATTGATAAAAATGTTGGCAGCTTCAAAATTCCGGATGAAAACGATGAGGTGGAAACGCCCACCGACAGTGCAACCGAGAATAAGGCATTAGAAAAGAAACCGAAGAAGCCGAAAAAGGCATCTAACTCCACCAAAAAGCCAAAGAGTGCGATGAGCGCGATGGAAGCTGCCATGATGGATATGGGGATTGATCCTTATAATCCTGGCGATGAGATTGTTGAAGAACCTGATAGATATGGTTATGACATAGGGTGGTGATATGGTGGAATGACGGTGGAAATGCCTCTTATCCCGGTGCTTAATTCCACCATTTGAACACTTCCGTACTTTGCTGGCGAATTCACATAAAGGTGGGTTCGCCAGCATATATGTTCAACACATCCATTACATTCGATGAGCTGCCGGGTGCAGTGTCATCGCTGGTCAATCTCGTAAGGGAATTGGCCAATGAGGTGAGGGAGCTTCGCGCTCAACTCACCTCCGAGAGAAACAACACGAAGCCTAACTCCAGATTTATCGGCATCCCCGAAGCCTGTGAGATTTTGGGCAAAGCCAAATCCACGGTCTATCGCCTCGCTAACGAGGGCAAGGTGCCGGCATATAAAGTGCCGGGCGAAAAGGAATGGCGTTTTATCGAAAGTGAGCTTGTAGCCCACGTAAAGGAGAACAAGCGGCAGTCGTCTATCCTTTCTTTCGCCGAGATGGAAGCTGAGATCAGTCGCGGCACACGCGCCAAATCATCTTATCGCCGATAGCCTATGGAGATGTCTGTTGACCCCATGCTCGTACTCGGCAAAGCCGTAGATATGAGTGTAAGCATCCGGGTGCATCATGCGTGAATTCCATGACAAGGGACAGTACACCGCCGACACTTGGCGAGTGATAGATTCCGACGGGATTCTCGGCAACGACTACCGCAGAATTGTGGACAGTTTCGACATCGGGGCGAGTCTCAACAAGAGAATCAGCAAGCCCATCGGACACATAGCCGTAAGTTTCGACAAGGCAGATTTGCCTCGTCTCACCGATGAGTTCATGGTTCAGCTGGCAAAAGAATATATGGAACGGATGGGTATCCGGGACACGCAATATATAATAGTGCGCCACCTCGAAACCGGCTCGCCGCATTTCCATATCGTCTATAATCGCGTGAATCTTCACGGCAAAGCCATTGACGAAAGCAATAATTTCGACAAAAGCCATAAGGCGACTAAGGCTATCAAGCTGAAATACGGACTGACTTTTTCGACGAAAAAGAAGCTGTATGAGGATGCGATTGCCGAGATGAAGCCCAAGATTCAGGCGGCGATGTACCGTTGCAAATCGTGGGATGAGTTCCGCCGCCTCGCTTCGGCCGGAATAACAGTCGAATTTTACAACGACCGCGACACCGGCAAGCCGCAGGGCATACGGTTCTCCGATGGCGAATTTACCTTCAACGGCTCGAAGATTGACCGCGCTTTTTCCTACAGGCGTCTCGACAAATTCTTTGCCAAGAATGCAGGAATAATAGAGGCAGAACCACAGCGACCTGCACCGATTTCGGTAACGGGGAAAGTTAAGGAATCGCCCGTGGCCAATGTGGTAGAGAATATAATCGAGACCGGTTGTCAGGCTTTGGGCGGACTATTTCAGGTCGGGCCCAGCTATGACCCTGAAGAAGAAGCCTTCATCCGCAGAATGAAAAGAAAACCACGAAAAAGACAAGGACCCAAACTTTGAATATGGCAGATATGTATTCCATCGTCAAGAAACAAGACGAGAAGATTGACGGCCTTCTCAAAATTGCGAAAGAGAACAAGGATTTGCTCACAGACATTGATACCAGACTGGCATCAGCTCCGGAGCAGACGTCAACCGAACCTTGTGTTCCTGATAAAATTCAGGTCGAGCTGCCGGAGAATGTTGCCACCAACGAGTCCGTAAGGGCCGTTGTTGAAGCAGCCCTCAAGCAGCAAAAAATCGACGCTCTCAAAAGTCTGGACTTCTCGCAGTTCCCGGAGAAGCTGGCAGAAGCCTTCGCCAAAGCCTTCAAGAACGGACTCGACAAGAACGTCACAAAGGCCCTCCATGTCGGCATCCGAAATGAGTTCACAAACCAGATTAACGGACTCAACGAATCGGCAAAGCGTCTTACAGACCGGATGTATAACATCGTCAACGGCGCTATATGGGCGGCAATTCCCAAATGGGTGTATGCCGTTGCCGGAGCCTTATTGCTTATCGCAGTCGGTCTCGGCATCTGGTGCTATAATCTCAACAAGGAGAACGAGCATCTTCGGAAAGTCGAATGGCTCTATCGCTACGAGCGTGTGAGCTATGACACCGAAGGCATCCGCAACATGATGCTTCGAGAAGAGGCTATGATGGTCGGCAACCGGCAGGAGCAGGATAGCATCAAAGAGATGACAATCCGACTTGAACGCCGAAAGAATGCCGACCGCACCCATGTTTATTTCCGGCCATCTGATCCCTGGACTCCTGAGTCCAACAACCATCTTTGGTAAACTTCAAACTCCCAAATCCCATGCAATCAAATTCTTTCAATCCCATCTCGGCAGGTGCTCAGATGAGCATCAAGGCCTTCTACCATGACTTTTATCAGTTTATGGTAGAGAACTATTCAGCAACTCCCGACCAGCCCATGCTCGACTTGAACTGTGTAGGCGCAACCGCACGATACCACGGACAGAACCGAGCCTTCGAGTTCCGTCTATGGGAGCGTTCCAACGGACATCTCGGAATACCCGACATGACCGTCATCGTCCACGTATTCTACATCTCCGGTAACGTGGCGAATCCTCAAGCAGAAGCCGACGCCGCATCTTTATGGCTGCGCGATGCGGCAAAAGCCAACGGTTTCCGCCACATAGCTGACGAGAGTCACGCACCCACGGACGCACCGAATCAGGTACCCGGATGCAAAATCGCATGTTTAACCCTTTAACACCACATCTGACAATGCAAGAAATCAAATCAACAACCCACGACGCTATCGTTGACTTCTTCCTCGACTTCCGCGCCTACATCACAGAAGTATTCGGCAGCGACCCCGATGATGCTACACTCGATTGGAACTCCGTCGGAGCATGTTTCCATTACTTCGGCGAGGATCGCACCATTCAGTTCCGCATGTGGGAACGCTCCGAAGGCCACCTCGGAATCCCTGACATGACACTCATAATCATCCGCATCAGCTTCCGAGGCACACAAGAGGTCATCCGTGCCGAGATGAGAGCCTTCATCCACTGGCTGAAACAGACCGCCAAGGCTCACGGTTTCCTCCACTTCGCCGACGAAGACAGCCAGCCCCTTGCCACCAACCAAGTCCCCGGCTGCCGCATCGCCTGTATCCGCCTCTAATTTCATCCGCTAACGCTCCAATAATCCTTTGACCAACGCCCCGACTAGACTCCCCCTCTTGCCGGGGCGTTTTATGTTTCTTAGCATATTTCATTGTACTCTCAGGGTTTATTACTAACTTTGCAAAATATTACAAGAAGTTGTAACAAGATGAAGACTGATGATAAACCAATACCTTTAAACAGGATAAAAGCCGTGTTAGCGGAGAAACAAATATCTGCGAAACAACTTTGCGAAGCCGTAGGCAAAAATGAAACCACGGTTTCACGTTGGTGCAATAATAAGATTCAGCCTTCTATTACTCAACTTCAAGAAATAGCTCACTTCTTGGACGTAGATGTGAGAGAATTATTATGCCCCACAAAATGAATCGAGTATGTTTAAGATAACATGGGATAGCGAGACAGGAGGTGTTCTCCTCAGCTCTAAGGTCACCAAAGAGACCTTGGGCATATCGCCGCGTCCTGTGTTCTTTGAGGAGCTTGACTTGCTCGGACTTGACCGCCTCGGCTGGACTTACCCCCGTGAGGAAGCCCCCATCATGTGGGCGGTCAATAAGCAATACTGGTATCGCGGCACTCTGCTTTTTGAAGCAAAGGGTGCCAATATATATGATGCTCCCACGGTGGTGCTCGCTCCCGGCGTGGAACCAATGACGCTAACGGCTATCGATGTCGATGCGATGCTCGCTAAGAACACCGACCAGATGTTCCTTATCGAGAGCGAAGCCATCGAGTTTATACGCGACACTTTTGTAGCATATTCCAAAGTGAATCGTGCCCACGACACTGTGCGCGCCAATCAGGAAATGGACTTTGAAGCAATAGCTGCAAAAGTCGAGAAGAAGACCAAGACCAAGATGGCCGTGGTGCGAGAAGACTGCGACAGCTTCGACATCATGCCGCTCGACGTTGCTAACGAAGAAGGCAAGCACGTATTGCTTTCTACTCGCATCGACCGCTTCATCGCATCGTTCTCCGGAGGCAAGGACTCACAGGTTGTTCTCGACCTATGCACTCGTGCCATACCGCCCACCGACTTTGAGGTCATCTACTCCGATACTGGTTACGAGCTTCCGCCGTCGCTCGACCTCTACGAGCAAGTGCAACGTTACTACAAAGAACGTTTCCCGGCACTGAAATTCACTACCACTCGCAACCACGAGTCAGTGCTAAACTACTGGGATAAAATCGGAACTCCCTCCGACACTCACCGCTGGTGCTGCTCTGTCATGAAAACCGCTCCACTTTATCGTTCCCTCAAAGTAGAGGGGAACAAGCAAGCCCGTGTTTTAACATTTGACGGAGTCCGCGCAGAGGAATCCACTAGGAGAAGTGGATATAATCGTATTGGGAAAGGCGTGAAACATTCAACAGTGATTAATGCCAGTCCTATATTACATTGGAATTCAATTGAAATATTTCTGTATTTGCTAAAATACAACCTGCCTATTAATCCTGCTTATCGTTTAGGTGTTACTCGTGTCGGATGTGTTATTTGCCCGTTTTCTTCTGAATGGAATGATATGGTTATCAATCGCAGCTTTAATCAGGCAATGCACCCTTTCTTATCCAAAGTAGAAGCTAACGTCACGCGTTTTAAAATTTCAGACCCTGCTGAATATATTAAAAGTGGGAATTGGAAACGACGTGCTGGAGGTAGAGATATGTCCCCAGACTCAGCCTTGGAGATATTGTCAGTAAAACCTGACCTTGTCGTTGAACTAAAAAATCCTCATAAGAATGTTACAACCTGGTTTTCGGCAATTGGCGAGTTTAGTGGTAACGCTAATTATGGCAATATAAAGTTCCAAGGTATCCCATATGCATATAATATTACAACGGAAAAAGGAAAAACCATTATTAAGTTTCCCGGAGCTTCAAATAATGCCCTTTTTGTCGGTTTAGTTAAACGAGCATTATACAAATCGACATTTTGTATAAATTGCGAGGCTTGTGAAGTGGAATGCCCGACGGGAGCTTTATCTATTTTACCAAATCCTAAAATTGATTCTAAAAAGTGCGTACATTGTCAAAAATGCCTCAACTTTCACGAGTTAGGTTGCATTGTCGCACATTCTCTAAAGATAACTAATCCCAAATCAACTAAAATGAAACTTGTTGGTTATAACAACTTCGGTCTTCGGGAAGAATGGTTAGACTACTTCGCAGGTAACTACGAAGATTACTTTTCTTCTGATGACCACGGGTTAAATACAAAGGAGCAGTTACCGAGCTTTATAAAATGGCTTACACACTCCGAAATACTCACAGATGCCAAAGATAAGAAGTTAACTGAAATGGGTAAACTTCTTATAAATATTTACCAGGACAATCCAGCCCTTGTTTGGGAGATTATCTGGATTAACTTGACATACTCGTCACCGATTGTTAAATGGTATGCTCAGTCTGTTCCATTCCTTCGGCAAATGACAGACAGTGAGATTCGTGCCATGGTAAAAAACGATTATCCCGACACAAGCGATACTACAGTTAAAAATATAGTCTACGCTTTACTTCGAACACTTAAAGAATCTCCTATAGGGGAGGATATATGCCAATATATCTCCGACGATAAACAAGGATTTGTTCGTCGTCCTTCAAGTGATGTGTCATTGGAAGCAATTGCTTATTCTCTTTATCGATATGGAGAACTAAATGACACCAAGGATCTTCGTGTATCCACACTAATTGCTGATCAAGAGCATGGACCCAAAGTTGAATTTGGTGTTGAGCGAAACAACTTTCTTAAGATATTGCGTTCACTTCATGTAGACGGAATTCTTACTGCGGAATTGAATATGGGCCTTGATCATATTACTCTTAAGCCGGACTATTCTTCAATCGACATCCTTAAAAAGATGACAGAATAAACATGGACAATTTAGCACTGAACATATATCACAATTTATTCACGCGGTTAAGCCGCGGGAATCACCGTGGTGTTTTTTCAAATGCTAAGCCTCTTTTCTTATTAGCAGTAATAGATTCCATCCCGAATATTATTTGCAATAATCGAATAGAAATTACAAATAATTATTTCGTTGAGTTATACAAACTTCAGGCGAAGATATATAACCAAGGAAGACCTACTCCAATAGAAAAGCCGTTGTACCACTTACAAAGTGACAAATTTTATTCTCTTGTATGGAAAGATAATTTTATACCTAATGTGGTTAGCTCACCATCGGCGAAGTATCTGCGTGATAACCTCGCTTATGCTAAGCTCGACGATGACCTTTGGGAACTGCTTCAAGTGCAAGAGAACAGGGACTACCTTAAACAAGTAATAATAAACCGATACCTCAAAGAATAACTTCAATCTTCCGTAATCTAATGGCAACGAAATATGCGGATATAATAAAGATACGTGCAGGCAAACCGGCCTACAGTATCGAAGAAGAAAAGGGCGATGAATGGCAGTCGTTCATTCCCAATGAGCAGTTTAACAACGTGCTCAAAACCGTACTGCGCTCAGTGCGTGGCAATGACATAGACTTCCATAAGTCGTTTTGGATAAACGGCACGTACGGCACCGGCAAGAGTCACGCCGTGGCCGTAATCACCCATCTTCTCTGCGACCCTGTAGAGAGCATACGTCGCTGGGTTGACTACGAGTATAAGGATGATAAATTCCGTCTGATACGCGAGTCAATCTATTCGCTGCGTGAAAGCAAGCGACTTCTTCGTGTTAAGCTTGAAAGTCTTAAAAACATCACTCACGTATCAGAGCTTGCACCGGTCATTCAGACTGCAGTTGTGGAAGCACTGAATGAACACGACATCGAGATGGCCGTCGATACTGACTATGACTCTCTGATGTCGCACGTCAAGGACAACCCTGTGGTATGGGACGACCTTATCAACCGCAATGTGGCTCTCGGCACGATAGTTGCCAATCGTGTTATGCTCCTGCAAAAACTTGCCGGAAAGGATGCAGCAACATTGCAAAAGGCTAAGGTAGCACTCCGCGAGGCTCGAATGAATGTGCTCCTTGAACAAGACACACTTGCTCAGTGGCTCATTCAAGTTCAAGAGGAACTGCGCAAGCAAGGCGTATTCCAGGGTCTGCTCATTCTTTGGGACGAGTTTACCGATGTGATGGATGATGCAGTAGGCATCCCCGTGCTTAAAGAACTTCAGACCGTTGCCCAGAAGTTCATGAACGAGGGAAACGATAGTTACCTTTTTCTCATATCGCACCCTTCGGCCTTCAATAAACTCGGTTCGGAAGCCACGAAGCAGACCGATGGTCGCTACCACCGCATGAAATACAACATGGAGTCGGTGTCGGCCTTCAAAATCATGTCGCGCAAATTTGAAGTGGTTCAGTCAACGTTGCATCAGAAACGCTATGAGTTCTTCTACAATGTGAACGGTAACCTGCTCGACCTCTATACCCGTAACTCCAACGACCCGCAGGAGACGCGCGACGACCTGTTCAAGCTTTTCCCGCTCCATCCCGGAACGGCGAACCTCGCCACTCACTACGCAACCGTGGTGGGCTCGTCATCGCGAAGCGTTTTCGAGTTCCTTGGTCAGAACCCCTCAATCCGAGAGTTCCTTGAAACAGAGGAATACTTTGAAAACCGAGACACTATCACCGCCGATTATCTCTGGGATTTCGTTTACTCTGTTTTCCAGGAAGATGTCGTAAATTATGGCGCAGTAACCGAGCGCTTCAACACCTATAAGTATCAGGTGGAACATGAAGGCCCAGCGTATATGTCGCTGTTCAAAGGTATCCTGCTGCTCAACGCCTTCAACAATGTTGCCGCCGATGAGAGTGTTACCCCCACTGAGGACAACATTCGCAACCTGTTCATTGGAACACGCTACGAGGAAGAAGTCGACACGGTGCTTGAACTGTTCAATGAACGTGGTATCGTTCAGAGAGCTCCCGGTGGAATCTTCTCCGTTCAGTTCAACTCGCTGCCTTCACACGAGCTTGAAGAAATCAAGGAAGAACTCTATAACACGGAGTATCGCTATACTTCACAAATTCTGAAGTTTGGCGATACCGCACGCAACTTCTTTGACAAGAAGTATGTGCAGAAAGTAATTCGTCCCTATGTCTTTGAGTTCTTCTCCAACGACACCAACGACTCTATTCTTAAGAACAAGATAAAGACAGTGAAGAAGAACGCTCGTACGAGCGACCTTTTCCTTGCGCTGCTTTACTCGCGCGATGCAGCCGAGTTGGCGCACCTCCGCCAGTTTGCTGAAGACTGTGCCAATGCTGCCGTGAATGAAGACAAAGATCTTAAGGATATTATCTTCCTTGTTGTTGACTCAACTTTCGGCGAAAAGGCTTACGACCGTTTCATCGAATACATGGCAAGCTACAAGAGCGCCGGTAATCATGGTTTCAACGACCAGGCAGATGTGCATCGCGACCATGCCATCGATATGATCAAGGAATGGATGCAGACCGCTCTGCGCGGCAATGCAACCATCTTCGTCAATGGTAAGACAATACCGTTCTCCATCAAGCATCTATCTTCAGCGCTCAATTCTACCGTTGCTCCCATAATCTTCCCGAAGGGCCCGGATGCACTTGAAGTGCTCCGCACCAAGGCTGCTTCCACATTCTGGAAACCGCAGGTGTCTAAAGAAATTATCCGCACATTCCTGTTCGGCACGAGCAAAACCGACCTGCTTGATGTGAATGGTGTAATGAAGCCCGTGCAGCATTTCATTCAGGATGCCCTGGACGACAATCTGCAATGGAAGCCTGACATACCTGCTGACCATCAGTTCAAGGGTATCTTTGACTTCATTAACTCCACAATCAAGAATTTCATAAGCCACGGTAACACATCCGTACCGTTTGACTTCACAGAGCGCTTTAAGGAGTTGACAGAACCTCCCTATGGGCTTTCGGCCAACTATGCTTCGGCTGCTGCCGTGGCCTTCGCCATGCGCCCGTGGATTGACAAAATCTACGACAAAGACACCGGCAAAGCCCGCACAGCCGACCATCTTGCAGACGATGTAGTTCTCCTTTTCAACTTCTGGGAAAAGGGGAAAGCGACCAATAAGCTCAGCTTCAAGTTTCAAACGCCACAGGAAGGCAAACTATGCAAGGATCTTATCAAGTTGTTCAAACTGAACAAGCTACCTGGCTATAACGACGTAACGAGCATGAAAGATGCTCGCTTCGCCATCACCGGTGTATTTATCGAGCAGAAGGGTTATCCCCTGTGGTCACTTAAATACATGACCGACGATTTCATCAATTCTTTGCCTCAGCTCACAATGAATGATGATGTCAAGAAACTTATTGACAACATCGTCGCTATATGCGAAGAAAAAGATCAGAAGAATGTTCAGCTCGTCACTGCAACGCTTGACCTCATTGACCGCTACCGAGCTGATTTCCCCGACATCCTTTCTAAGCAAGGTTCGTTCCAGAATGGTTTTGAGAACTTCATGCTTTCACAACCAAATGTTGGTCTGAAGGAGGAAGAAGTCGCTGATGCTTATGACTATATTAAAAAGCATCTCGAATCAACAGTCGGATTTTGGACAGAGGCGGAGGTCAGCGACAAACTCAAGGACTGGCGTATTGCCGAAAACGAGCGACTTGCTCGTGAACGTTGGGAGCGAGAGGAAGAAGAACGCCGCAAGCGTGAAGAAGAGGAGCGTCGCAGACTCGAAGAACAGCGCAAGCAGTACGAAAAGGAACTTGAGGAAGCAAAGAAAATTATCGGCAACCCCGATAATGTTCCGGCTAAGAAAGTCAATGCTAGACAGCATATCGACAGCATCAGCGACATTCAGCAGCTCCGTAACATCCTTGACAAACTGATTAATCTCGGATATGAATATATCCTTGACCAAATCATAAACGAAGAAAACGACAATGTATAAAAGTTTTCAATCATTAGACGAACTCTTTGACTACTTAAAAGTCGACAAAGAATGGGAGGGCGCCGAGGCAACCATACACAATCGGTATCCCATCCGCTTTATTCTGTTTGAAAACTTTGCTGACTTCAATGAATTTGTTGTCAATCGTCCTTCAGGAGTCTACAAGTTTTCAATAGATTATCTTGTAGACAAAAAATATCTTGACATATTTCCGACCTTTACTGATTTGTCGGACAATATCAAGAAATATGTCAAGGCACTTCCAACCAACGACTTTGTTGTATATCCATTTTCCGAAATGGTACGTTTTTACAGCAAACGAGAATTTGATTCGCTTGTAAAAACTATACGTGGCTATCAGCCGCCGGAAGATGCTCAGCTTGCACATCTCCGGTTATATATTCCTATCGTTGGCATGCAGGGCAAGATGGGGCCGTACATGGACGACCATCAGACCTTTGTCTGGGAATATAAATCGCCCCATGAGACGGGTACGTACAACCTTATCCTAACCAATGGCACAACCTATGGCGTATCCGGCCTGGAGAAGAATTACTCAGTAGTTCGTAATCTCTATGAGTGGCTAAAACTTTGGGAGAAAGGTTC
>ENA-ORCP01002513-ORCP01002513.1-human-gut-metagenome-genome-assembly--contig:-NODE-2513-length-14593-cov-6.431731_pt1 | contig 14593 bp, 16 predicted proteins | sample MGYA00242990_ERZ507991 | MGnify/ENA primary metagenome ERZ507991 (study PRJEB26167, sample SAMN06115496) | human gut metagenome | host: Homo sapiens | place: China:Henan | collected 2015-05-07... | reverse complement strand
TCTATCATGAGGACTACCTGATAGATGTGTGTGTTGATGGTAATTAAGAGGTCAGATTTGTTTGAATTTACAAATATGGGAATTTTAAAACATGCGTTAAAATGATCTATAGACAGGCTGTGATGCAGGAATTTCTTGATGAGTTTATGATAGAATTGGAAGGGAAAAAGTGATGGAAGTAAAATTTTATGATACAGTTAATGATGAACTATTGAAATTTGCAGTAATCATCTCACAGAGTAACGGCGAATGGGTATTTTGCAAGCATAAAGAAAGAGATACATATGAAGTGCCAGGAGGGCATAGAGAAGCTGGAGAGGATATTCTTGAGACAGCTAAAAGGGAGCTGCAGGAAGAAACAGGAGCGGTCCAATTTGAGATAAAACCGATATGCGTATATTCAGTAACCGGTAAGAACAGAGTAAATGAGACTGGGGTGGAAACATTTGGACTGCTTTGTTTTGCTGAGATAACTGAATTTGCAAAAGAATTACATAGCGAAATGGAGAAGGTTGTGCTTACGGATGAACTGCCTGAGAACTGGACGTATCCTTTGATACAACCGAAACTTATTGAGGAATGGGAAAGAAGAGTAAAATAACGTATATGGAAAAATGAATGTATTTCAAGGCAGATTTGAGGATATAGTCAATGATAGAGAAAATGAAGGTGGAATTTGGCAGAACATCGGATATTGATTCATGGATGCAATTAGTCAGAAAAGTAAGTTGGAATTTTCCGGGATTAGAGACAGAGCAGAGTATAGATGAGCACAAAATAACAGTATTGAAATTCATGAATGATAGACGTGCTTTGTGCGTGAAAAAAGAACAAGATATTGTTGGTGTGCTTTTATATTCAAGAAAGCATAATATGATATGTTGTCTGGCTGTTGATCCGGCTTATCGAAAAAGGGGAATTGCTTCACTCCTTTTAAGCGAGGCACTTGATAAGCTTGACAGAGATAAAGATATAACTGTGTCTACATTTAGAGAAAATGATGTCAAAGGAACTGCACCTAGAAAATTATATAGGAAATTTGGTTTTGAAGAGGGTGAGCTGATTAAAGAATTTGGATATCCTAATCAAAGATTTGTGTTGCATGCTGACAAAAGTGCTGATGGTCTAGTGCATAAAACCAGAATATAAGAGAAGATTTTACATACAAAACAGAGCTTTATAAATGTCTTAAGCAAGTCTTTTATAAAGCTTTTTCTTTTATCGTGATTCCGATATTAAGGCTATTTTAAGAGCTGCATAGATATTAATGAAATGAATAAAACTGAATGGATAAATAAAATAGGCATATGCAACAAGGGGATGTCATAATATGTCGAAACTTGCGACGAATAAGATATGTTATTGATGAATAAAAATATATATCATTGAATATATAGGTGTTTTATACAAAACATGATCAGGTGAATCTGTAATTTAACATTGGATTGCAGTACATTACTTAATATAAAAGAAACAACATAATAATGTAGGAGGAGTATAGGAAATAATAGATGGCAATGGAACAGAAACTAGAGCGATTAGAGATGGAGTTAATGAAGATGCTTGAATGTATTATTCATTATGTTTACAAATAGATAAAACTCTAGGGAAAAAAATAGATAGTGTGATATATTTTTTGAAGTAAGAAAGTGAGATCATATGAAGGTTAATGTTTTTAAAATTGAAAACGACAAGGTTGGCGATTTGTTAGTTGAATTGGAGGACAACAAATATGTATGTGAGGCGGATAATGAAGATGAAAATAGTTATACGGCATTGTATTTGCAGAAAAAACAATCACAAAAAAAGGGATGGCTGGAATATTATCGGCAATTATTATCAAAAGAAAAATTTGAAGATTACACTAAAAGTATAGTAAATGAATCTGTTTCAGGACTTTTCCTGATACAGAAAAATGATTACTCATATGCATTTTCTTATGGACAGACACATTTTATTGCTCGTAAATATTGTGATAAAGATTTTGGATTGAATCTTGCAGAACGAATTCTTGATCCGCAGGGATTAAAAATGAAACATTCACAAACATTTACGTCAGCTGGGAAAAAAGATATAACGTCGTATCTACAAAATAGAAAGTTTGATGATTCTCGTGATTATGGGGAAGCATTTAGTTATGTAAAATGTAAAACGAAAGATAAAAAGCTGTGGGGAAAAAATGCAGACTTTGGGGAATCTGCACGATTTTCTTTTGACAAAAGTTTTCATTTAAATCCACATGAACTTTATTGTTTTACGGATGAGCTTGAAAAGGCGTTGAAAACAGAAGCTAATATTAAACTTCCAAGATATCATAAAGTTATTGATAAAAATGTTCTTACGTTGTTAAATAAAAAATTAGATAAGCAATTTGGGGATTTTGTTATGGATGTTGATGTTAGTGACTATTGGCTTACAGGAGTTAGTTTTAATTTTTCAAGTGATTATCGTTATTCACTTAAACTTTCCAAAATGGATTTGTCAGATATAAGTGACACTTTGGATATAAATTTTATTCGGAAAGCGCTTTCGAATAATAAAGGAAAAATTGAGAAAAAATATGATTCCATTAAAGTATTATTTTATGATGAAAATGACGAAGTTATATTTCGTAAGAAATTGAAAGAGTTATTGCAAATTACTGTAGAGCTTAATGGAAAATATTATGTTTTTTTTCAAAATGAATGGGTTGAGTTCAGTGAATCATATGTTAAATATATTCAGGATCAAGTTGACAGCATTAAATTTCGTATAAAAAAGTCTGAAAATCTAACAGAAACAGAATTAATTGATTCGTTGGTTGCAAGTGGTAAATATACGCAGTTACATAAAAACAATGTATATATTAATGGAAAATATTGCATAGAAAAGGCAGACATTATGGATGATGATAATGTGGTTATGATAAAGGATCAGCATCAACAAGCAGATTTAGTTTATCTGGTAAAACAGGCTACAACATCTTTGCGATTGGCTAATGCAGGAGAAATAGGGGAAAATGTGTTCAAAGGACGCAGTGTATGCTTGTGGATGTTGATTAATAGAAAAAAGTTAACCAAACTTTCAGATTTTAAATCATTTCATTTGTTGGATGCGTTGAATGATTTTAAAAAGGCAACGGTAGCTCTGAATTTAACACCTGAGATTTGGATTAGTATGGATTAATGATTTGTGAAGAATGACCAGAAATGGAGAACTATTATATGGATGATTATTCAGTATTCGACGCTGGTAGTAAAGTTAAAGAATTTGGACAGGCCATTATTAAAGCTGTGATAAAAACGCACACAATAGCGAAAAAATGTCAAACATTAACTAAAGAAATAGACGTTATAAAGATTTGTGGCGATAAGGATTCAATGGTATGTACCTTACAAAAATATATACAAAAATATAAAAATGTTTTGGAAAACAGAAAAATGATTCATATGTATAGGATTAGTAAACAAGAATATGATTCCACGGACATAAGATTCTGGATAGAACAATTGGATATCCTGAAGAGTTTTATCTATACTTGTGAAATACAGAAATCCTCTGCAAAGGAGACGATTCGGGAATGTTTGAAAAAAATGTTAGTAGCTAGTGGAAAATTTACTAAAAATGAAATAGATATACTGCTACAGTGATGTAAATTATAAATGTGGTAATGGTATATATGATACTCACCCCCCTCGCCGTCAGGCATGCGCCTGACGGCTTTTCATATATAACACCCCTTTTATTTACATCTTTATTTCTGCTTAAGCTTTTTTCTTTCTGCATACAGTTCCGGCAGCAGTGGCTGTGAGTGCGGATACCATAAGTATTACGATGAGTAATGCGATATCGGTATGACAGCCGGTAGCAGGCGGAACATCCGACGGCTTATCCGTGGACGGCTTGTCCGTGGACGGCTTATCCGTGGACGGTTTGTCTGTGGAAGGCTTATCCGTGGAAGGTTTATCTGTGGAAGGTTTGTCCGTGGACGGTTTATCTGTGGATGGCTTATCCTGACCTGGTTTGTCGCCGGATGGCTTGTTGTCGTCATCATCCTGGAGACGTGCTGTGATCGTCTGGGCAGCGGTTATCTCATTTGCGGCATTTGCGTCTGAGAAATATTTGTTACAGATGCTGCAGTACCAGTATTCGATGTTGCCCTCCGATTTGGTTGTAGCGGCTTTGGCTGCAACGTGGGTGAGGTTGTGGCTGATGGACTCGCTGTAAGAGCAGCCTGGGTTGGTGCAGTGGCGTGTGTGCGAACCGTCTGCTGCTATTTTCCAGTCAGACATAACGTGCTTTTTGGCAGGTGTCAGGATTTCGCCACAGACTGAGCAATGTATAGGTGTTGTGCAGTCGCCATCATCAGCGGCCGGTGTGTGGTTATCGTTTACGATGATATGTACGCTTGCGTAAGAGTTATCCTTGTAAAATACGGAGATTTCAATCGGTTCTTTGGAGACAAGAGGTGTGACCGTATAGTAACCGTCTTTGTCGCAGGTTAAGTAAGTGGCAGTTATTCCGTCACCGTAGTCTACGGAGATTACATCATCCGGGTTGAGGACTTTGAAGCGGACGGATGAACAATATACGCCGCCTTCTTCGATGCCGTAAAACGCATTCTGATAGTGGCAGGTTATAGCCTTCTCGGTGTCATTGTACACACCGCTTGTTTCACCGTCTATGCTGATCAGGGTGTAGTTTTTGATAGCGTATGGTATTGAAGTGTAGTTGTAACTGTATGAAGCTCTTCCGCGGAGGACATCTGCGGTTTTGATTTCATTGCCTTCTTCGTCCACATATTTAACGATGACATTGCGCATATCGGAAACAACATCGGTATTGCAATATGACTCCGCGTCTACTGCTATAATGGATGAATGTGCAGGAACGGAAAATGAATTGCCGGAAACGATTTTGAGGGTTTCAAAGCCTGCAGATTCGTCGTTGGCAACGATTACCCATTTGTCGGTTGAAGTATCCGGGAGTGTCATCCATTTGTCACTGTCCGAATTGTTGTACATAACGGCAATTTTATTCCACTGATTGTTTCCGTCATTATTGATGACATAAGCTATCTGGTCTTTTGAGGTTGTGTCAAAAACAAAATCACTGTAGCTTGATGTTGAACCCGAGGTTAATTTGCTTATTGTCTTTCTAAGCTGTATCAGGTCGCAGTAGTATGCATGAAGGTCGGAATATGTTATAAGGTTATTCCAGTTGATGGCTGATGACTGTGAGGAACTGTAACCCATCTCATCACCGGAACGGATAACGATGCTTCCCATTGAAGTATATTCCATCGAAGCTGCAAGCTTGATTAGTGCAATGGCGTTATCGTCCCTGGTGCCGCGTGCAATTCCGAGGGAATCGGTAATGCGGTCGTAAAGAGAAAGTCCGCTGTTGTCATGCAGGTAGTTCGTGCACTGGGCCGGACTTGTCAGATTATTGCCCTTATCAGCGAGAATGCCTCTCTGAATAGCGTTGGACATATTTGTGCCGCCGTTTATATAAGACATGATCTTGTTGCTGTATGTGCTGTTATAGAATGAGATTCCGTCATATGCGGTCTTGGCATTGGCAAGTGATACAAGGCGGAGTCTGGTGCCGCGGCAGGTGTTGTTGCAGATCGTCGTATCGTCCGGATAAGGAAGTACGGTATCACATGATATACTGATGGCAGGCGATATTTTATTGAGTTCTTCACGTATTTCATTTAAAAATTCTTTATCAATGAGACCACCGTTCTCAAAATGAAAACCGTCCACGTGATATTCGTTAACCCACTGGGTAAGCGTATTGATGATGTAATGGCGGAACATCAGACGCTCGGTTGCGCAGTCGTTGCCATTGCCGGAGCCGTTGGATTTATCACCGTTTGTTTTTATTCTCAGATAATAATCAGGTACGGTTTTCTGAAACGGAAAATTTTCCGAAACGGATGTTATGTCCATATCCATAACAACCGAAAGGCCGGCTTTATGAAGTGCCTGAATCATACTTTTGCATTCACTGACTGTCTGAAGAGCATCATTTTCATTCGTTGAGTAGCTGCTATCCGGCATCATGAATCCCATATTGCTGTAAAAAGGCTTGATCTGTGCAGTTGTAACGCCAAGACGTGCAAGGTAATTAGTGCATGTCGAAATATCCGCACTATCATTAAGGGTGCTTGATTTGGTAAAAGAGAGGAATTTGCCCATAAGATCATTCGGTATACCGGATGAAGGATCAGAGGTAAAGTCCTTGATATCAAGTTCATACGCGATGGACTCGGCAGGATTCTGCACGTAAACATGATTGTCTGAATCCCAGCCGTTCGGATCCGTATCTTTAAGGTCCGTTATCAGACTGCGCTTTCCGTCCTTGCCTGCAGCCACGGCATATAAATCAGGGGTTTCATAAGTATTGTATGAGCTGTAAGAATTTTTTATGTTATAAGTTGTGATGGTATATGTATAATAATAATCTGTAAAGTTTCCGATAAGTGTTATAGTCCATACACCATTCCATTAACCGTTAACAAGCATCTGTTCAAGACCGTAAGTGGCAACTTTACCGGCACCTTCTTCATCATCCGTTCCTCTGGTATAGATATTGACTTTTATATCGGTAGCCACCGGAGCCCATACTCTGAACTCTGAGGCACCTTTGGTACACTTGCAGCCCAGAAATCCGTCATAATTATATTGACTGTCGGTGTCTTCACAAGCCACGGTATAACTGGTATCTACTTGTCGGATTGTATTAATCACTGGATCTTCGGTTGCTGCGGGAATTGAGACGGCTGCTGATGCCAGGGCCATTAATGATGCCATGGAAGCTGCCATAAATCGCTTAAGTTTATTCATATTGTGTCCTCCTGAATTTTTGCCTGCATATCGCGGCTGTAATCTGGTTAAATTATAACATATGAAAACGCAAATGTCGAGAAAAAAAGAACGGACTCTACCGGGAATCGGCGGTGCAATGGCTCTTGATTATGATTCTTATGAAGGTATTTTGTGGGTAGGTGCAGATGACGGATATGGAAATATTTCAGCTCAGATTGTGTTTAACGGAACTGACAAACCGGCAGTTAATCTTGTAAATCCTCCGGCGGAAATGGATGTAACCCGCAATAACGAAGGATTTGCCATAGCCGGACCTGAATACACGGTCAACGGTCTCAGACCGGTGTTCTACTTCATGGATGGAACAGATACCGGTGTTCTGACAATTTCATATCTTTCATGCAATTATAACCCGGATGATAAAAAGCCCGGCTCATCGCTGCTGCAGGAGTAGCAGGCAGCGTGATTATTGTAAGACGCAGTAAAAAGAATGTATAATAAATAATAATATGCTTTTCTTCCGGCCTTAAAAGTCAGGAACAAAAATCTGACGGCAAGGGAGACCACCATCTCTCTGCCGCCATTATTTTAATCGTCATCTTCATCGTTAGACCAATCAGATATAATGTGCAACTCTCCAGAATCCATATCCATTGCCATATTATCTCCCATTCGAATTAATAAATCTCCATCGGAATCTATTGCCATATTATCAGAGATTGAACGAGCAAAATCTCCATCTTCATAATCGAAAAAATGTTTACCCATAAATAGTATCTCCTTCCTGATTGTTAATCTAAATATAGTTTCATTTTTTATTATGAATCTACCGTATTATTATCGTAGGCATTAAAATCCTCTGAAAATGCATTAAGACTTCCAGTTGGATTTATAACGATTTTTGTCATTTTCAAATAATTGTCATAGTATACCTTTAACACGGAGTACGCTTCTTCATATTTTTTCGGTGGTTCTTTCAACTGTTTCATTAAATTGGTAACTTCGGATTGGTCTGTTTCACTATTCCGTTCTTCATAAATAGCATTGTACCACACGCTCTTAATAAGGTTTCCAGCATCGTCATTAACCATAATATTCACATCAAAATCAAATCCGATATTGCTTTTAACATCGCAGGTTACCATATTTAGCTTTACACTACCGATAAATTCGTATTGAAATGTAAAAAAGTTTCTAATTTCGTCTTGTACCAGCCCAATCAATTCTATCACTTGATTTTTTAGCGATGCAATTTCATTTTTCGAGACATATTGAAAATGATACATACTTGTCCCTCCACTTCTTAGTATCTTTTTTTGAACTTTGGCAGTTGTTTTATTAAAGCATTTATTTCATCGTCGTTTACTTCCATGTCAACACAAACGGCAATATTATCAACATCACAACTAAACCGATCTGTTCGTCCGGAATCTATTACTCCGCCAAGTTCATTACAAATACAATATGCATCTGTACCAACCTTATTTATAATTTCTGTATTATGTTTTATTCCAAATTTTAATATATCTATTGCCCTGTACTTATACTTATCCAAGTGCTCCAATGCATATCTTAAACAATTATTTATTATCGGGTTAATCGAATAATATGTAATAGAATCAACTTGCTTTTCTCGCTTGACACGGCTTCCCGCCAACACATATTCATACGGTCTTATTTCAAATATTGAATTGAATAAATTATCGTTATCTAACATTATTTCTAAATATTCACCTTGGCAAAAAACAGCATCATTTGAACCATAGTGCCCGTTCGACAAAAACATATTGTAAGAATCATAAATATCATTGAACAGTTCTGCATCGTTCATACTTGCAACAAGCCGAGCAAACGCAATACAATTATCAAAGTTTATCCAGGTTATGCCGGAATCTTTTCTGAACTCAAAGTTGTTAAAAGACCATTTGAGTTTTATTCCATATTCTTCGTGAAGGTATCTGACACCATTAACCGAACGATATTCAACTACATAATCAAGGAATGTTTTTCCAAATTCGTCTGTTTGAGTAAGGATTGATTTTCCATCCCTTGCAAGTAAAAGATTGAATTCTTCTTTATATAGTTTTGTATCATCAAGGTATGCATAATATCTGAAACCTTTATTAAACGGCACATTATCTTTTTCTGTCGGCAATTTATATGCATCTTCATCTAATAGCCTCGCTAGTGAAACACCGAATATTTTTTCAAGAGGAATAATAAACTCATATTTCAGAGGTCGTTCGTCTTTTAACATTTTTGAAAAATTCGATTTTTCCTTATTTGCAAATTTATATGCGTCTTGTCCTTTGATTCCTAATTCGTGTGCAATATCAACTAGCAAGTGACTATACATCTTTATCCCTTTTAATTCCATATAATGGTCAATATTGTTCTTCAAATTTCCCATAAGTTTGCCTCCATAACTTTTATCTATTTATAGTGTACCACAAATGCAGAGAAAATAGTAGTCGTTTAAGACAACTTTTGTTGCCTGTTTTGACTTTAGTTAAAAATCACGGAAAAAGTATATCGTCAAATTTTACTATTTCTTCTGTGCTGCTTACCGCAAAAACTCTGATGTATGCTCCGCCCACTACATTCGTGAGAAAGTCGTGGAGCAACTTGTGCTTGAAAGTATGCAAAGGGTATTGTGGTATGTGCAAAGTTACGAAAAGTTATTCGCACAAAGGCAGTTAGCGGAATTTGGTGAAAAGCAAAAGAAAGAGCTTACCGAAAAGCGCAGGGAGCTTGACAAAGCGAAGCAAGTTACCCGTCTTGAAGCTCTCACTCCCGAAGTGGGACACGAGTTTATCGAGAAAATCGTGGTATACGCACCCGAATACAAGGCCGGTTTTTAAATTTGATTATAAAAAAATAGAATTTACCGGGAATATATGGTAAAATAGTGTCATCATAGATTTTCGGGAGGAAAACAAAATGGCATCTAACAAATACAGCGGAACGCAGACGGAGAAAAATTTACAGGAGGCATTCGCCGGAGAGTCGCAGGCGAGAAACAAATACACATATTTTGCATCGGTAGCGAAAAAAGAAGGCTACGAGCAGATGGCATCCATCTTTCTTAAAACAGCGGACAATGAGAAGGAACATGCCAAGATGTGGTTCAAAGAGCTTGCCGGAATAGGCGATACCAAGACTAATCTTGCGGCTGCCGCTGACGGAGAGAATTATGAATGGACCGATATGTACGAGGGATTTGCACAGACTGCGGAGAAAGAGGGATTCCCTGAACTTGCAGCCAAATTCCGTGCTGTAGGAGAAATTGAGAAGCACCATGAGGAAAGATACCGTGCGCTCCTTAAAAACATTGAGACCGCACAGGTGTTTGAGAAGAGCGAGGTCAAAGTATGGGAGTGCCGCAACTGCGGACATATCGTGGTCGGAACCAAAGCACCGGATGTGTGTCCGGTATGCAATCATCCGCAGAGCTACTTTGAAGTACACGAAGAAAACTACTAAAACATTCAGGCTGTCATAAACCGCGGGGCATTGGCAGCCTTTATTAAACTACGGTTATAAGGAATTATCATGAACAGAATTAATGTGGATTTTTTTGAGACGTATAAGAAACTCGATCGGCTGTGCGCACAGATGTACGGTCTGTCAGGCGGAGGAGTTACAGCCTACATAGACGATATGAAGGATAATTGGGCCGCGGCATACGGAACGGACAATTGGAATGAAACATTTAATACACTGCGCCGGCTGCGCCATATGCGCAACGAAATGGCACATGACGAGGGAGCATTTGACGTTCTGAATTGCACAATGGAAGACATAAACTGGCTGAACTCGTTCTATTATGCGCTGATGAATGGGTATGACCCACTATCATGCATCAGGAAAAAAGCGGCAGAACACTATAGACAGGTGAAACCGCCTGTAAATAATACATATTATGTAAGGAATACACGTTATACAGAGCCGTTAGACTATGGTCAAAAACACCATGACACGGGCAAAGTCGCAGCGATGATAATAGTTATAGTGATAATCCTGCTTGCGCTGGTGTATTATATATTTTTAACGTGATGTTTTGTTCTTGCACAATAGGTAAGCTGGGGGTATAATTGGAAGTAATGTAGTGATTTTTGGAGGTAATGTCAGAATGGCAGCAGAATGCAACGGAAATTGTGAAGGATGTTCTTCTAAGGGCAGCTGTAATGTTATTCCCAAGGAGAAATTGAATGAATACAGCCACATAGGCAAGGTTATAGGTATTGTAAGCGGTAAAGGCGGAGTCGGCAAATCCACCGTGACATCGCTTATTGCCAGGAAGCTTGTGGCGGAAGGAAAGCGTGTAGGCATAATGGATGCCGACCTGACCGGACCGTCGATACCGAAAATGTTCGGAATTAAGGGACAGTTGTACGGAACATCTATGGGAATGGAACCTGCGGTTTCCGAAGAAGGAATCAAGATAGTTTCCATGAATCTTCTGTTAGAGACGGAAGAGTCGACAGTCATATTAAGAGGACCGGTGCTTGCCGGAGTTATTAAGCAGTTCTGGAGCGAAGTGAATTGGGGAGATTTGGATTATCTCCTTATAGATATGCCTCCGGGAACCGGCGATATACCGCTTACGATATATCAGTCGATACCTGTGGACGGAATTGTGATTGTAACATCTCCGCAGGATCTTGTGCGTATGATTGTCATGAAAGCATATAATATGGCAGAACAGATGAATATCAAGGTACTCGGATTGGTTGAGAATTACAGCTATTTTGTGTGTCCGGACTGCAACGCCAGACATAAGATATTCGGCGAGAGCGGGATAGAAGAACTGTCTGAGGAAATCAATACGCCGGTTCTTGCGAGACTTCCGATCATGCCGGCACTTGCCAATGCAGCAGATAACGGCATCAAAGCTGCGGATGATGTTGATATTAATCTTGGTCCGGTGCTTGAGGCATAAAAGAACCGGATAGAATACCACAGGGAGGTTTGCTTTGCCTAAGAAAGAGAATGTGGGAACGTTTGTATGGAGACTTGTATATCCGATTCTGATTTTTGTCGGAGTAGAGATGGCAATAGAGATGGCCGCTCTGTACATTCATATGTTCAGAATAGCTGCTTCAAGAGGGATGTCACTTATGGATGTGAATGCCCTTGAGGAAGAACTTACGAATTATACTTACAATATCAGCATGTATATTACGATTGCCAGAAGCGCCGTGCTGATACCGTTATATATTATGTTTATGCGCCGGGATAAAGGACGCAGCATGATAAACGGAAATTATACAAAATATGAGAAGCTGAGCCCGAAATGGTTCCTTCTGCTGCCGGTGGTGGGATTTTTCGCTGCAATGGGATTTAATCATGTTGTACCGATGGTACTCATGGCGGTACAGGGATTTATACAGGTTGTTGGAAGGTCTTTTTTTGGAGTTGACTGGAATGTGAACTTTTTCGGGACGTATGACAATGTGTCAGAAATGATATATTCGGGCGGCATAGCTGTCCAGATCATATCGACAGCAGTTGCTGCTCCGATTGTGGAAGAATTTTTATTCCGCGGACTTATCTATAACAGATTAAGGGAACGTATGAAATTTGTTCCGGCGGCGTTAGTGTCGTCGCTGGTGTTCGGAGCACTGCATGGCAATGCGGTACAGTTCTTATATGCATTTATAATAGGACTGCTGCTTGCATTTGTTTATGAGAAATTCAAGACGATATTAGCACCGGTTATATTTCATGCCGGAGCCAATCTGATATCGGTAATAATTACCAACGTCATGCCGGAAGAAGGGATAGGACTTACTACCGGAGGATATATGTTGCTTGTTGTGGCAGAACTTGCCGTAACATTCCTTATTTTATGGCTGATAGACCGTAAAGTAATAAGAAAACCCGTTGCCGCAGATGGAACGGATGGTTCAAGGTGAGGTTATTATGAGAAAAATTTTGTCAGTTGCAGTACCATGCTATAATTCGGAAGCGTATATGCATCGCTGCATTGATTCACTTCTCCCGGGAGGAGATGAAGTTGAGATAATTATTGTGGATGACCCAACTTTTGCAGGAAGTGTTACCGGAAAGTGTTGAGCCCGAAATAACAACTTTTTTGGATGATATCATTGAACAACAGGCCATGGAAACTAAATTCAAGAATATAACTTTATTTTTCTCTATTGTAAGTCTGATTATAACTTTATTGGGAGTATATTCAGCTATTACTCTTGACACCGAACGTCGGCAGAAAGAAGTGGCAATCCGGAAAATAAACGGAGCGGGAATAAAACAGATTATCTTACTGTTTTCCCGGTTGTATATGTTACTTTTGACAACATCGGCTTTATTAGCTTTTCCTGTGGTATACGTCATTCTCCATATGTGGAAAGAAATATATCAGATATTCTTTAATGACGGGATATTATATTGGGTAGGAATATTTGTAGGAGTAACTTTATTGACTGCACTAACCGTTATCTTTAGAATCCTAAGGATTGTACGACTCAATCCTGCGGAAGTTATCAAGAATGAATAAATTCAATAATTTTTAAATAGTACAATTATGATTAAAACAATTAATTTACAGAAGATTTTCAAGACAGAAGAAGTGGAAACTTGGGCATTGAATAATGTCAGTATTGAAGTGAAACAAGGTGAGTTTGTTGCTATTATGGGACCTTCCGGCTGTGGAAAGTCAACGTTACTTAATATTCTGGGACTGTTGGACAATCCGACAGGAGGAGAGTATTATCTGAATGGAATGGAAGTTTCGAAGTACACGGAATCGCAGCGTACAAATCTCCGTAAAGGAGTCATTGGTTTTGTATTTCAGAGTTTCAATCTGATAGATGAACTGAACGTATATGAAAACATTGAATTACCTCTGCTCTATATGGGTATCTCAGCTTCCGAACGTAAAAAGAGAGTGGAGACTGCCATGGAACGAATGGCTATTACTCATCGTAGCAAACATTTCCCCCAACAATTGTCAGGTGGTCAGCAGCAACGTGTCGCTATCGCCCGTGCAGTAGTTGCCAACCCTAAATTGATCCTTGCCGATGAGCCTACCGGTAATCTGGACTCAAAGAATGGTAAAGAAGTAATGGGGCTATTGAGCGAATTGAATAAGGAAGGAACAACGATTGTAATGGTAACGCACTCCCAGCATGACGCCGGTTACGCTGATCGCGTCATCAATCTGTTCGACGGACAAGTAGTAACTGAAGTCAGCATGTAACATTAAAAGAGTATGATGATAAAACATTATCTAAAAGTAGCTTTCCGCAATCTGGCAAAATATAAGGTGCAAAGTATTGTGAGTATTTTAGGATTGGCAGTAGGCTTTGTATGCTTTGCATTGTCTACTTTGTGGATTCGTTATGAAATGACTTATGATACTTTTCACGAAGGTGCGGAACGTATTTATCTGGTGCGTGCACATTATGCACATGAACCTGGTAAGATATCCAATTCTACTCCTTATCCTTTAGCTGATTATTTACAGAAAGGTAATCCGGAAATAGAGGCAATGGCTTCTACTTCCGTACAGAAAGTTAAATTTCGTGTGAAGGATACTGAGAAGGATGTTGTGTCGGCTACTGCAGATTCTGTTTTGATGAACTTTTTTAATATACGAGTATTAAGAGGAACAGTGAACTTCTTGAAGGGAACCAATGGGGAAATTGCTATAACAGAAGAATTTTCTAAAAGGATATTTGGAGAGGAAGAGGCATTGGGTCGGGAGGTAGAGGTTAGTGGACATGCTTCTAAAGTTGGAGCAATCGTGAGTGGCTGGT
>ENA-ORCP01002511-ORCP01002511.1-human-gut-metagenome-genome-assembly--contig:-NODE-2511-length-14609-cov-3.852808_pt1 | contig 14609 bp, 19 predicted proteins | sample MGYA00242990_ERZ507991 | MGnify/ENA primary metagenome ERZ507991 (study PRJEB26167, sample SAMN06115496) | human gut metagenome | host: Homo sapiens | place: China:Henan | collected 2015-05-07... | reverse complement strand
CACTGCGTCCGAACGGTAAACGCGGCCCGGTGCGATGATGCGGATCGGCGGCTTGCGCTTTTCCATCGTGCGGACCTGCATCGGGGAGGTCTGCGTGCGCAGAACGACGTTGTCCGAGATATAGAAGGTGTCCTGCGTGTCGCGTGCCGGATGGTCTTTCGGAATGTTCAGCGCCTCAAAGTTATAGTGGTCAAGCTCGACCTCCGGGCCTTCCGCGATAGAGAAGCCGAGGCCGAGGAAAATCTCCTTGAACTCGTCGAGCACGATGTTCAGCGGATGCTTCTTGCCGATGACAACGTCCTCGCCGGGGAGGGTAACGTCGATGGTTTCGGCTTCGAGCTTCTTCTCCAGCGCCGCCTGCTCGATGAGCTTCTTCTGTTTGTCGATGATGGTCTCGATCTCCGCGCGAACGTCGTTAATCAGCTGGCCGACAACCGGGCGCTCCTCTGCGGCGACGTCCTTCATGCCCTTGAGCAGAGCGGTCAGCTCGCCCTTCTTGCCGAGGAACTTGACACGCGCATCGTCGAGTGCACGAGCGTCCGCTGCCGCAGCAAGCTGTTCCTTCGCGGACTGCAAAATACCTTGCAGCTTTTCTTTCATATCAATTCTCCTTTGGAACGTGATGTTCATGCCGGGACGGAAACAAAAAAAAGCCTTCCGTCCCTCTGCATTTTTGCAGATATAGGGACGAAAGGTATAATTCTTCCGTGGTACCACCCTGATTTCCGACGTGGACGCTTTCGTGGGGCTTAGGAAACCCGGAAAGGCCGTCCAGCTGCCGCAGTGTGGAAAACAGTGTCTGACGGCCGGTGAGGGCCTTGTGGACGTAGGCCTGATGCCCCACGTCGAACACAAGGCGGTCATGGGCGGTGTCAAAGACCCGGTGGATCGCCACCGTCAGCTCCACAACGCCCAGATTGGAGGAAAAGTGTCCGCCTGTTTTCGACACGTTTTCCAGCAGAAACTGCCGCAACTCCTTACAAAGCTGCGGCAGTTGATTTTGATCGAGTGCCCTGATATCCTCAGGGGAATGAATGGAATCCAGAATCACAATGACCTCCTGCGGCTGTATGGATCAGCAAAGACTCAGCCGCGATGAAACAAATGCAGAAACCGACCTGCCAGATGGACCACCCGCTTGCTCTGGTTCATGGCGAAGGGCTTTCCCAGCGCTTTTCCGCCGATGGTAGCGCCGGAGATCAGCGCCGTGACGCCCACGGAGATCAGCACGCTTTCCAGGTTCAGTCCCTTTTGCAGCCGGGCCACGATCACCGCGCCGGTAGCGCCGGAGACGATGCCGCAGATATCGCCCACCACGTCATTGCAGACGCTGGACACCCGGTCCGCGTTCCGCAGGAGCTTCAGCGCCTCTTTCGCGCCCTTTTCCTTGTGGGCGGCCATGGAGTGAAAGGGGCGGGGGTCCGCCGCAGTCACCGCCACGCCGATGATGTCAAACAGGATGCCAAGTCCGATGAACAGCGCCAGGATCAGCAGCGCCAGCAGCAGATCGGCGTTCTCCAAAATGGCCTCGGAGCTCAGGCTCAGCAGACCGGACAGGGCTACGGCCATGACAAAGGCCGTCAGCGCCCAGCGGTAGTGGTTATGTTCCTTCTTGCCGGTTTTCGGATTGGAAGGTTTTTTCAAAAAAACGCCTCCGTTATCATTCAGATATGCTAAGTCAGCGGCAGCAAATCAGGTAAATCTTGCGGCTTAGGTGCGGGTTTGTTTTCCCCACGGAACACCTCTCGTTGCCGATGGAGGCGGTTCCCCTTTCAGTTCCGAGGCGCGCCGTCGCCGATCGCGCTACCCGATTGCCACTGAGTCCGCACTGCAATCCCTGATTCGCTTCCCATGAACAGCCTAGGTGTTTTCCACCACAGTCTGTCCGTTTCTTTAGCCTCTTTTGCAAAACTGGTTTCAGCGGGCGATCACGATCGCCGTCCCGGCCAGGACAGCGCCGTGTTGATCCCACATTCACCAGCTTCACGCAAGGCAGGCTACGGCTGCACACAGCGTTACGCACCCGAAGGCACGATGCACCGCATTGCAGGTTCATCATCTGCTTCGTACATGGATCCGCTTACCACAATGGGAGTACGTCCACGCACAAGAACAGGTCTCCACGGAAACAGGGTCGGGGTAACCATGCCATTGGAAATCGCCCTGGATCCGCAAGCGTAAGCACGCTTCCTCCCAGCATCCACCCAAGACTGGGCGTCTCAAGCAGACACCAGAAGTTTCACAGGTGTGCCCTTTGGAGGCTTTTTAGGTCCTCCCTCGGAAACGGCAGATCTGACTAGAATACTGCGCCGCCGCTTAGCTCATATCAGTATAGCATGGCTTGCGAAAATATGCAACAGCTTCCGTATATATACAGAGCGGCTGACGGTGTGCTTCGTGGACCCGACGAGTGATTTTTGGCGGCATCTTAACAGCTTTCCAGGCCCCGGCCCATCCTGCCGACTTCGTTGTGTACGGGGCCGATGGAGTTTTTCTAAGCAAACAACCGGGAGGTCTTCCCTCCCGGCTGCTTGATGAATTATTTCATGCGCTCAGTGAGGCTTTCCGCCAATGCGGTCAAAAAGCCCTCCCGGTCCAAGTCGGACACGGCGGAGACCGCCTGTTCCGTCAGCTCATGGACCAGCTTGCCGCAATCGTCCAGTCCCAGCAGGTCCACATAGGTGACCTTGCCCTCGTCCTTGTCGGAGCCGATGGGCTTGCCGAATTCGTCGGCGTTTCCGATGACGTCCAGCATATCGTCCCGGATCTGGAAGGCCAGACCCAACTGATAGCCGTAGGTTTCTGCTGCCTTCCGGGCCGCCTCGCTGCCGCCGGCTGCGCCGACGCCCAGCATACAGGCTCCGGCGATCATGGCACCGGTCTTCAGGTGGTGGACCTCCGTCAGTTCATCCTGGGCAGAGGGATGGTGCAGCGTGTCCAGCACCTGCCCCGCTACCATGCCGTCCGAGCCGGACGCGTTCGCCAGAATCAAAGCGCAATCCGCCCGCTGGGCGTCGGTCAGGCCGGGAGCCGTCAGGATCAGGCGGTAGGCCGCAGGCTGGAGGGCGTCTCCCGCCAGTACTGCCAAGGTCTCGCCATAGACCTTGTGGTTGGTGGGTTTACCCCGGCGGAGATCGTCATCATCCATGCAGGGCAGGTCATCATGGATCAGAGAATACGTGTGGACCAGCTCCAGCGCGCAGCCCATCGGCACGGCCTTGTGCCAGTCCAGACCGCACAGCCGGGCAAACTCCAGCGTCATCACCGGACGCAGCCGCTTGCCGCCGGAGAGAACGCTATATCGCATGGCCTCATAGAGATCCGCCCAATGGGGCTTCTCCGCAAACAGGCTGTTCAAATAGTCCTCGATGGCCGCCAGATATTCCTGATACCGGGCGTCAAACGCAGTCTTTTCCATGTCAATCCTCCGTACTTTCAAAGGGCAGCTCCACAGGTGCGCCGTCGGGTCCCTTCATCAGCTTGACCACCTGCTGCTCCGCCTTGTCCAGCTCCGTGGAACAGGCGTTGACCAGTTTGGTCCCTTCCTCAAATAACCGCAGGGAATCCGCCAAGGGGGCATCCCCTTTTTCCAGCGCTGCCACGATCTCCTCCAACCGGGACAGCTTTTCCTCAAAGCTCAGTTTTTTAGCCGCCATTTCGCGCCTCCTCGATATGATCCACCACGACGGTCAGGCCGCCGCTGCCCAATGTCACATGTATCCGCTCGCCTATATGGGTCTCCCCGCTGCTTTTCAGCACCTGCCCCGCCTCGTTCCGGGCCACGGCGTAGCCCCGGCCCAGAACCTTCAAGGGGCTCATAGCATCCAGTGACGCCGCAAGAGCTGTAAAGGTTTTTTGCTTTCGTGCGATCTCGGCATTTGCCAGATCTCCAAGGCGCTGCTGCAAGTGCAAAAGCTCCATGCGCTTGTCCTGTACGTAGGCCAGTTGGTCTGTCAGGACCCGTTTGCGGCCCAGCGCATCCACCCGCTCCCGCAGGGCTTGCAGGCGGGATGCTTGGCTGCCGGTCATCCGCTCCGCCAGGTCGCTGAGCTGCCGCCGCAGCTCCACCTGATCCGGCACCGCGATCTCTGCGGCGTTGGAGGGCGTGGAGGCCCGGGCGTCCGCCACAAAGTCGGAAATGGTGACGTCCGGCTCATGGCCTACGGCGGAGATCACCGGGGTCTCGCAGGCGTAGATGGCGCGGGCCACCCGCTCATCGTTGAAGGCCCACAGGTCCTCCATAGAGCCGCCGCCCCGGCCGGTGATGATGACATCGCCGATTTTCCATTTGTCGGCGTACCGGATGGCCCCCGCAATCTCCGGCGGGGCCTCCGCCCCCTGTACCCGCACCGGCAGCAAGATCACCTTTGCCAAGGGATACCGCCGCCGCAGAATACGGATCATATCGTGGACCGCCGCCCCCGCTGAGGAGGTCACAATGGCGATGCGCTCCGGGAATCGGGGCAGCGGCTTTTTGTGGGCCTCATCGAAAAGTCCTTCCTTATAAAGCCGCTCCTTCAGCTGCTCGAAGGCCAGCGCCAGATCTCCCGCCCCCTCCGGGGTCATGGTGTCGCAGTAAAGCTGATAGGCGCCGTCCCTGGGAAAGACGCTGACCCGGCCGGTCACCAGCACCTTCATGCCGTTTTCCGGACGGAACCGCAGACGCAGGGCCTGTCCCTTGAACATGACGCACCGGATGGCTCCGGTGGGGTCCTTCAGGGAAAAATAGTGGTGCCCCGAGGGGTACATTTTATAGTTGGAGATCTCACCCCGGACGCAGATGCCGGACAGCATGGGCTCGTTGTCCAGCAGGAGCTTCACCAGCTCGTTGACCTCCGTGACGCTGAAGATATGCCGTTCCATAGTCACTCCTTCTCAAGTTGGGGACGGAGCCGGGCCGATACGGCTTCCTCCGCCCACCGGGAAATCGCTTTGACACGGAACAAGCGGAATAAGCCTGCCCGCAGGACGTCCGCCAGAGAGCAGACGAGGTAGATGGCAAACGCGCCGCCCAGAACGCCCGATGCCAGCAGAATCGGCGGCTTGTCCGCCAGAAACGCGAACCGGCCTGCCAGCCAGTGCTCCCAGATCAGCGGATGGGCATGGATCAGGTACACGCTGAACGCCAGGGGCGACGCCTTTTCGATGAAACTGCCGAAACCGGGACCAATCCGCAGCCCCGTAAAGCACAGCAACAGGGCTGCCGCCGCCAGCAGAATGGTGGGCGAGGTGTAGGTGGTCAGCAGAACCTTGTCGCAGAGGTGCCCGGTTCGGGCCATCCACAGCCGGTCCCCTGCCAGCTTGACAAGCCAGGTCACCAGCACGCACCCCAGATACACCGCCGCCCAGCGGAGCGGCTTTTGTTCCTGGCAGCCGTACAGCCGCAGGATACCGCCCAGCAGATACAGGCAGGACAGCCACAGCACGCTGTAGCCGTTGTCCGTCAGGAACACGTCCTTCTGCCGCAGAGTTGGCAGAACGGAAAACACCAGCACGATGGACAGCGCCAGCAGCCGCAGCTGTCCCTTGGAAAGGCGGTTCAGCAGTAGATTGAAAAACGGGATGAACAGGCACATACCGAAGTAGGCCGTCACATACCAGTACTGCCGGAACAGCACCGGGAAAAAGACCCGCAGCACCCGGTCACCGTTGACGCTGCCGGGCATCAGACATGCAAATACCGCCGTGATGCCCAGCGTGTAGAACGCCACCCGCAGCCACAGGGCCAGCGCACCGCTGTACCGGAAGCGCCGCTGAACGCCTACATATCCGGAGATCAGTCCGTAACAGTTGACGGCGCAGTAGGCGGCAGTCTCCAGCAGCCGTGCGGTCCCCTGCCCTGCAGACAGGGGCGCCGCGGCAGCCAGAACGCCGCCCTTATTCAGAATATGGAGAATGACCACCATCCACATGGCGGTCATCCGCAGCAGGTCGATCCCCCAGTTGCGCTGTTCCATGGCGTCTCCTTGTGTAAAAAAGCAGAACGGAGGCGGTCTGTGCCGCATCCGCTCTGCCGGTTTGTTGAGATGCTTACTGGGAGATCTCTTCCCGCGCGAAGCTGCCCAGAATTCCGTTGATAAATTTCACGGTTTCCGGCGTCTCGTATTTTTTGGCGATCTCCACCGCTTCGTTGATGGCGGCGCCATTGGGAATGTCCTGCATGTAGAGGATCTCGTACATGGCTACCCGCATGATGGCGGAGGCCACCAGAGGAATGCGGGAGAACTTCCAGTTCTTAGCATACTTGGCGATATAGCCGTCCAGCTCGGCGGCGTGTTCATTCACACCGGTCACCAGGCGGGTGATATACGCCACCTGCTTGGCGTTGGGCGCTTCTGTATACAGGGAGTCTTCCTCCGCCAGCTCGGCAAACGCCTCGCTGGTCAGCCGCTCCTGCAGCAGCTCTTCCACGGTTTTATCCGTGAAGCTCAATTCGTAGGAAAGATGCGCGGCAATTTCCCGTGCGGTATTCCGTGTCATAGCTTCTCTCGTCCTTTTCTCTCTTGTTCAGTCTGGCAATCAGGCCAAGGTCACGCCGCCCACATGGATGTTCACCGTTTCCACGGTGCAGCCGGTCATATCGCTGACCGCAGAGGCCACAGCCTTCTGGGCATTCTCTGCCACCTCAGGGATAGCGTGGCCGTATGCCACCGTCAGGTAGATATCCAGCACCAGACCGGTCTCGGTCATTTCGATCTTTACGCCCTTGGCGTTCTTCTGAGCACCCTTCTTATTGGTCACCAGATCCGCAACGCTGGTACCCAGATTCCCCATCATGCCGGAAACGCCTTCCACCTCCCGGACGGCGCCCACCGCGATGGCGGCGATGACCTCCTCGGAAATGTGGATGCTTCCCTGCTCGTCGGAAAGCGTCATATAACCCTTATTTTCAGCCATTGTGATTCTCCTTTTTGTATCGTGGCAACGAACTTCATTTCTAATGTGTTATTCTACCATGCAATTCCGAAAATTACAACAGCTAATTTGATGCCATGATCCGAATGGCGCTGGCGGCATAGCCGGTCTCAGTCATGGCGATGTCCGTGATCTTGGCTACATCCGTGGAATTCAGCGTTCCGTCCGCCGTGGATACAACGATGCTCAGGGAATCATCCCCCATAAAGGCCACGCAGTCGGTGTACCCCTTGGCCGTCACCAGATTTTCGATCTGGGCTTCCTTCAGCGTGTAGGACGCCAGCACCTGAATACTCTCCGACGCCTGGTTTGCCACCTCTTTGTCCGCATCCTCCTGCTTGGCGGCATCCTCAAGGAGAGAAATGGCGCTGTCCCGCGCCTGCTGCCGGGTGAGCCGGGCGGAGGCGAAGTAGTCGTCCCCCTCGTAGACGGTGTCCTCCGCCAGCTCTGTTCCCTCCTGACCGGAGACCAGCGTGGCCTCTCCCAGAATTTTCGTTCCTGTCTCCTCTGCCTGCTGGAGGGCCTCCTGCGTGGAGTATTTCCAGTTCAGCCCCACCGCCGCGCACACCAGCACCGCCATGGTGCCTACCACAAGGTTCCGCTTCGCGTTTCCGCTCATAGCTTTGTTCCTCCTCCAAATGATCACTGACACTTTGCCACGGTGACGCGGTCGCTGGACAGTCCGGTCAAGGCGGACACCGCCTCGGTGACTGCCAGCTTCACGTCGGCCCGGTCGCCCCCCTGACAGACCACCAGCGCCCCCCGATAGGTGGGATACGCCGTCCGGGTCACAACGGTCTCCTCCCGGTCCCCGCCGTCCAGCAGGACCGGCTCCGAGGTCCGGGAATAGTCCGCCGGTGCCGCCGCACTGCCGCTGTACCGCAGCTCCGTATTCTGGGCCAGCTGCCGTTCTCCGTCGGTATCCACCGTCAGCAGCACCCGCACGGTCCCTACGCCCTGTATCTGCCCCAAAATTTCCTCCAAGTCCTTTCGCAGCGTCTCCGCGGCTGTATAGGCCGGTGGCGCTTCGCTCTGACCAGTCTGTGCCGTGTGCCCGCTCCCACCGGGCCATAACAGCAGCCCAGCGCCGATCAGCAAGATCAGTGCCGCGTATTTGTATCGGTCCCATAGCTTCCGCACTCCTTCAGTTTTCATTCCACACCTGTCTTTCCGCCGGGACGCCCAGCTCCGTTTCCAGCCACCGGGACAGCACTTCGGACCTCGGCCCCGTCAGTTCCACAGAAACGGGGACGGGAACGCCGCTGCCGTCCGGCTCCACGGTGACTTGCACCCGGAGCGTCAGGCCCATATCAGCCGCCTTGTCCGATATATATGATTCCAGTTCGGCTTCTATGAGTCCCAGCAGTTCTTTCTGCCCCTCTTGCTCCAATTCTGCCTGCCGCCGCTCCACCGTCTGCCGGTAGGCGGACAGATCCAGCGAGACGGCAGACAGGTCCACATTCCCAAGGGGCCGCAAAAGCACAGCCAGCAGAAGCAGTCCCCCCACAAAGGAGGCGATCTCCCGGAGACTGCCCTTTGGTATCAACGTCTGTACCACAGACAGCAGCAGCGTCACGGACACTACAGCTGTCAGCCATGCCCGGGCCGCCGCCATCATGATGTCACCACAGCTGCGGAGGCCAGAATGGACACCAGCAGCACCAGCGCGCAGCTTCCCACCATGCCCAGGATCAGACCGAAGGCACCGCCAAGGCCGCCGATCAATCCGCACAGCTCCGTATCTCCAATGACGGAGGCCAAAAAAGCCGTCAGCTTGTAGAGCAGGTACTGGATCCCCAGCTGTAAAAAAGGATAGGCACACAGGGCCAGCACCCCCAGCAGGCCGAACACGCCGATGGCCCCCTTCAAAAGCCCCGCCCCGGCCAGCACGGTTTCCGATGCCTCCGCGATGATGCCCCCCACCACGGGGATCATGCCGGAAATGGCGGTTTTCGTCACCCGCACTCTGGCGCTGTCCACCGTTCCCGCGAAAATGCCGCCTACGGTAAGGTAGAGGGTAAAGGCCAGCAGTGCGGCGGTCAGCAGCTTGGTGCAGACGGTTTTCAGCAGCTCCGCCACCGCCGTCAGTCGTTTGTCCGCAAGGCAGCAGCCAGCCGCCAGCGCCCCGGCGTAGAGATAGACCATGGGCATCAGCAGTCCGTGAATCAGCCCCAGCAGCAGGTCCGCGAAAAACACCGTGGCGATCTGCCGCAGCGTCGCGCCCACGGCCCCGCCGGAGATGGCGGAAACGGCGGCCAGCGTGGGAAGGAGCGCCTTGGAAAAGGTGTTCATCTGCTCCATGACCGCAGTCCCCGCCCCCATCAGACTGTCCAAACTGCCTGCCGTCAGAGCGGTGACGGCCAGCCCACCCGCCATAGGCAGAAACCGACTCTCGTCTCCCACACCCTTTTGAAAGCCGCTGACCAATCCGCACAGCACCGCCACCAGCAGCACTGATACCGCCCCACGGGTCTGACGCCGCAAAACGGTGTTCACGTCTTTTCGGAGGTGGTTCCAGATGGCGCAAAGCCCCTCCGGAAAGCTGTTCACGTCCCAGTGGTCCACATCCTTCAAAAGCTGACCGGCCTCTCGGGGCAGCGCCCGCTCCACCTCCGGCGGCAGCTCCGCACTCCGGGCCGGGAGCGTCAGCAGCAGGAGGGCCAGTCCCAAAAAGCAGCAGATTTTCAAGTGTTTCATCATCTCAGCTCCGTTACCAGCTCCAGCACCGCCCGCAGCAGGGGCAACGCCGTCAAAAGGGCACAGACTGTCCCGGCGAATTCCAGTGCGGCGGCCAGTGCGCTTTCCCCGGCATCCCGGCACAGCCCGCCGCCCACTTTCACCACAAGGGCGATGCCCACCGTCTTATAGAGGGGCGTCAGCAGCGTCCGGGAGACACCGCTCTGCTCCGCCAGCCGTTCCAGAAACCGCAGTAATTCCGTCAGTGGCTCCGCTAAGGCCAGCAAAACCGCCGCTGCCGCTGCCAATGCCAGCAAAAGCGTGATCTCCGGGTTGCTCCGGCGGAGGACAAGTCCCAGCAGGGCCGCGATCACGCAGAGCGCCGCCGCCTGCGTCACCAGCGCCATCTCAGAGATCAAACAGGGTCTTGATGAGCTGGAACAGTCCGCTGATCTCCCGCACCAAGATCATCATGACCACCACAAGACCCGCCAAGGTGGTCATCATGGCCTGCTCCTCCCGGCCGGAGCGGACCAGAAGCTGGTTCAGCACCGCGACCAAGATCCCCACAGCGGCAATTTTGAAAATCAGATCTACATCCATTGTTCCTTCCTCAAATCAGTAAGATCACCAGCAGCGCCGCGGCGGAAAAACAAAGGGCCGCCGTGCGTTTTTCCTCCTCCGGGCGCTGTTTTTCCAGTTGTGACAAGCTGTTTTGCAGCTCTTTCCTTGCAAGCAATATACCTTTACATGCACTCGTTTCATCGCCTTGCAAGGCTTTGACCAGTTCAGACAAGGCCCGCTTGTCCGTTTCCGACACCGGAAGGCAGGAGACTGTCTGACACCAGACGGTTTCCGGAGATCTCCCAGCCGCCAACGCCGCCGCACTTCTCTCGAACAGCTGGGAAACCTCATGGCAGCGGCCCCGCGCCGCCTGTCGGAACAGCGGCAGCAGCGGCGTCCGGTTCAGTCGGATGGCCGTTTCCATGCGCTCCAATGTCGACGCCAATTCCGCCACGATCTGCCGCCGTCGCCGTTGCTCCTGCCTTTGCAGCCACCAGACGCTCCCTCCCGCGAACAACACGCACACACTGCCCACCAGTTTTATCACGGCAGATTCTCCACGGCGTACAGCCGCCCCTCCGGACCTGTTCGGATCAGCACCGCCTGACGGAACACCCGCCCGGCCAGCAGTTCCTGATACAAGGGCTTGGCCTGTAACTCCTCCACGTTGGCGGCGTGGATGGTGGCCAGCAGCGCCACGCCGCAGCCCGCCGCCTGCGAGATGGCTCGCAGATCCTCCCGGACGGTGATCTCGTCCACGGCGATAATCTGCGGATTCATAGCCCGCAGCGCCATGGGGATCGCCAGTGCCTTGGGACAGCCGCTGAGAACGTCCGTCCGGGGGCCTACATCCATCTGAGGCTGGCCCCGATACATGACGGCGATCTCCTCCCGCTCGTCGATGAGGGTGATCCGCTGGGGCGGGACGCCCTCCCCTTGAGACAACTGCCGCACCAGATCCCGCAGCAGCGTGGTCTTGCCGCCTCCCGGTGGGGACAGCAGCAGGGTACTGACGAACCGCCCGTCCCGGAACAGCCGGGGGGCCACGGCCTGCGCGATGCCCTTCTGCTCCCTGGAAATGCGGATCACAGCGGAGGAGATCTGTTTCAGATTGGTAACCTCCCCGTCCTTCACCACAGCGGAGCCGCAAAGTCCCACCCGGAAGCCACCCCGCACCGGAAGAAACCCCTGCCGTAGTGTTTCGATGGAGGCGTAGCGGGAAAATTCAGCGGCGATGTCGCACAAGGTCTCCAATTCCTCCGTGGTGACGATGGCCTCCAGCGACCGCTCTCCCTCCGGCAGCAGCACCGACAGACAGTGCCCCGCCCGCAGCCGGAATTCCTCCGCCCGTTTCTTGTCCGTCTCCGGCAGCTCCATGGCGATCCGCCGCAGGCGGCTGGGCAGGATGGCCGCCGCCAGTTCATAGCGCGTCTCACATTCTCTTCGTTCCAAGGGTCGTCCCTCCTTTTGTTGTTGCTCCAGTGTATGACGGCCCCCGCCCGGATATGCCAGATGAAAAAAGTGGGGGTCCCCCATTTTTCACCTTATGGAAGCCTCCGCATAGACTGGATTGAAGGAAATTTCCTTCGCTACATCGTTTAGGAGGTAACACAATGCCTGAGAAAGTCATGCCCGGCCCCGTGGAGGGCACCGGCGGCATCCGTGAGGCGGTTTGCGTCCATACACGCAAGATCTATGATTCCTGCCGGGATAAGGACTGCATCGAGGACCTGCGGTTCTACCCGAAGCTCCAGTATGTGGACGTCATCAATCACGCCCTCTCCGTCAAGGGCGGGTCCGCGGACCTACTGTATGTCTATGTGGATGTGGAGCCGGTCAATTTCAATCGGGGTTTCTACACGGTGGATATGCGGTTTTTCTACAACGTGACCCTGCAAGCCTATACCAGCTGTCCCGCGCCGGTGACGGTGGAGGGCCTGTGCGTCTTTGACAAGCGGGCCATCCTGTTCGGCAGCGAGGGCAGCGCCAAGATCTTCTCCTCCAAGTTCCGCTCCGGGGAGCCGGATATCCCCATGCTGCGCCGGTCCAATTTACCCGAGGCGGTTGTGGAGGCGGTGGACCCCATCGTTCTGGACGCCCGGCTCGTGGAGAGCGGCTGCAGCCGCCGGGACTGCGACTGCGATCTGTGCGAGGTGCCCCCGGCCATCAGCCAGTGCTTCGGCGGAGAGCTTTGCGGCGGAGACGAAGGCCGCCGGATCTACATTACTCTGGGGCAGTTCTCCATCGTCCGTCTGGAGCGGGATTCCCAGCTCCTGGTGCCGGTGTACGATTACTGTATGCCGGAGAAAGAGTGCTCCTGCGGCAGCACCGACGATCCTTGCAGCCTGTTCCGCAACATCAATTTCCCTGTGGGCGAATTTTTCCCGCCCAACACCGTGGCCCTCCCGGAGGATTACGAGGAGGCCAAGAACTTCTGCGCCTGCTGTCATAAATAAGGAAAAGCCCGGAGACACATTCGTGTCTCCGGGCTTGCTTGCGTTCAGATTCAATTTACCAGAAGTACATCTACCTTGCTGGTTTTGGGGTCCATGATGCAGACATAGCTGTTTCCCCGGCCCAGAGCCAGCGGCTGGCCGTCCGCCGTGGTGTATACAAAGGGGCTGTTCCGGTCCGCGCGGCTCCAATGGATGGGAACACTCTGCCCGTTCCGGCAAAGGAGGCCGTCTCCCTCTCCGGTGATGCGGACCTTCAGACGGCCCTCCTTATCCCCGGAGATCACGGAGATGTTCGTCTCCAAAAGCAGCAGATTCACGGCGCTCACCTGCTCGCCGGTGTTGCCATCCACATAGGGGGCCTGATACTGGCTCACCAGATACCTGCCGGTGGCGGCATCGTAGTCGAACAGGCCGGTCTTATAGCTGGTGTAGGCCAGCTTGACGTGCTCCGCCGTCGCGCCGCCGGTCAGCGGCTCGTCGGTAAAGGTCTGGGAATAGGTATATCCGTCCCCATGGGTCTTGGCGTACTTGCTGCTGTCCCAGAAGCTCTGGATCTTCTCGCCGGAGGTCACCAGCGTGTGCTCGTAGTCCATGGTCTTTCTGCGTTCCTGATCCCGCCAGAACACGGCGCTCTGGCTGGCACTGCCGTTGACGCCGTCGATATTGTTCACCTTCCAGCTTTTCAGATCCTGATACGCCTCCGGGCTGCCCCCGGCATGGACGTACAGGGCGTCGTGGCCCAGCGCCAGTTCAATGTAATAGGGACGGGAGGAGCGGATGCTGCCAAGGGTCCCGATGCCGTCCAAGGTCTGGTAGACTGCCAGCATCCGGGTGATGCCGCCCTCGGCGGGGACCTCATAGATGATGTCGGCCTGAGAATTGCCAAGCTGCGGCTGGGCCTTTTTCAGGTTGTTCAGCATCACCGCCACCGGACGGTTCCGTTCATATTCCGGCTCCATGGGAAGTCCTGTCAGCGGATTCATTCCCGCCGGTACGGCAGGCTCCGGTTCCGCTTCCGGTTCCGGCGTCACAATGGGTTCCTCTGCCGCAGGGGGCTCCGGATCAGGGACCGGTTCCTCCTTTTTGCCGCAGCCTGTCAGGACCAGAAGAAACGCCAGCGCCAGCGCCCATGCTCTCTTTTTCAAGGTATCCCGCCCTTTCATGTTATGTTAACTTCATCATACCAAGGCGTGGTAGAACCGTCAAGGGAAATTTCGCCGGGCTTCGACAAATTTCCGGCTGTACAATCATGCCCGTCTGGGGTATACTGAAATGAAAGAACGATTCACATACAAAGGAGAGCTTCCATGACCGCACGCGGATTTATCCAGGACAAGCTGGAGATCAAGTTCCTTATTTTATATCTGGCCGCCCGGGTCATTGAACCGGTGCCCTTCGACACGCTGCTGGATCTGACCCTCTGCGACGATGCCGTTGACTACTTCGATTTTTCCGAGTGTCTGGCGGATCTTGTAAAAACAGAACACCTGACTCTTGACGAGGAGAGCGGCCTCTATGCCATTACGGAAAAGGGCCGGCGCAACAGTGAGATCTGTGAGACCAGCCTCCCCTACTCCGTCCGGCTTCGGTGTGACAAGAATCTGAATGCCTGCAACCGGGCCCTGCGGCGGAAGAATCAGGTGAAAAGCTCTACGGAGCCGCGCCCCAACGGCACCTTCACCGTTTCCCTGTCTCTGGATGACGATATGGGCAGCGTGATGGACCTGAAGCTCATGGTGCCGAGAGAGGACATGGGAAAGATCCTGGCCGCCCGGTTCCGGCAGGCCCCGGAGAAGCTGTACAGTGAGATCATCGACCTCCTGCTCAACACCCCCACGCCGGAGGACGAAGAGGAGTCTTAACGAAGAATATCCATAGCGAAAGACGCCGCGTATTTTGCGCGGCGTTTCAGCGTGTCGAAAAAGTCTTTTCGCCCCGCTGAGCAAGTTTTCAGAACTTTATAAAAGTTCTGAAAACTGAGGATTTCAATGGCACAGG
>ENA-ORCP01002504-ORCP01002504.1-human-gut-metagenome-genome-assembly--contig:-NODE-2504-length-14649-cov-3.223099_pt1 | contig 14649 bp, 6 predicted proteins | sample MGYA00242990_ERZ507991 | MGnify/ENA primary metagenome ERZ507991 (study PRJEB26167, sample SAMN06115496) | human gut metagenome | host: Homo sapiens | place: China:Henan | collected 2015-05-07 | study... | reverse complement strand
CCAAAATGAGCGATGATGTCTTTGCCTTTCCAGTCGGCCGGAACCATGATTTCACGGCGGTAAGAACCTACGTGGTTCCATTCAATTGTCGTTAGGCGTAATAGGGCAATATCTGGCGAAAACCTATTTGGAAACGAAAAAACGCCCGATTTATATCATACAGGAAACGGAAGATGCAAGCCGATGAAAAAAATTCTCGATGGAACACTTGTGCGTTTCGTGATGGTTGGAGTGATTAATACAGTGGTCGGAACGGCAATTATGTTCGGATTATACAATCTGGCGCATTGCTCATACTGGGTGTCCTCGGCATCGAACTACATTTTAACGAGCATTCTCAGTTTCTTTCTGAATAAGTTTTTCACTTTCCGGAACAAGGAGAAAAGCTGGAAGCAGGTTGTGCGCTTTGCCCGCAATATCGCGGTCTGCTATCTGCTGGCGTATGGTATCGCAAAACCGCTGTGTCTGCATCTGCTGAACGGTGCTGCCGCCGCTGTGCGAGATAATATTTCTATGCTGGTGGGCATATGCCTGTTCACGGCGTTCAATTATTGCGGTCAACGCTTTTTCGCGTTTAAGACGCAAGAGGGAAAACGGTAAGGTAAACACGTTGCAGCAATGTGCTAAATCGTAAAAGTGTATATATACTCCCCCCGAGAGTCCCATACCGCAATCAGTGCGAGGCTCTCGGGGGTTCTGTTTTATCTTATCGAAAAATCCCCGTCCCATTCCATCATCCTCGTCCGAAACCGCGTTTTCTTAAAAAAATTTCACATTTCCGAAACAATGCGCCTGGGTTAGCTATATCTAACCAATCCGTCCGAAAGATGTATTTTCTGCGTCAACTTTGTGAAAACACCGGAATTTGCTGCAAAAAACTGTATTTGACAAGGCTTGGCTCGTATGTTATTTTAATTGCTGCTTATGAGTTAGCATACGATAACTAAAAGCGTGATCGCAGTCCATTCCGGCGGGAACGGATTTTTTTCACCGGTACAGTTAGCCACAAACAACCAACGGCGACAGTAACACAGGAGGATACACCTTGAACAAGAAACAGACATTAGCAATGCTTCTGGCGGGCGCGATGCTTCTGCCGGCGAACGCATTTGCCGCTTCGGCGGACGATTTTTCGGATTTCCCGAGCGACTGGTCGGCAGCCGGTCTGCGCCGCGCCGTGGACAACGGCCTGCTGAACGGTGCGAACGGACGGATTGACGGTGCGGGCCTGCTGACTCGTGCGCAGATGGCCGCCATCATCAACCGCGCCTTTGCCGCGAAAAAGACCGCTGACCTCTCCGTCTACAACGATGTGAGCGCGGATGCGTGGTACAGAAGTGACCTCGCGGCAGCGGTTGCCATGGGCACCTTTCAGGGCGCGAACGGTCAGCTGAACCCGGAACGCCCCATCACCCGCGAGGAGGCGTTCACCGTACTGGCACGCGCGTTTGCGCACGAAAGCGGCAGCACCGCTTCGCTGAACGTTTTCTCGGACAGCGCAAGCGTTTCTTCGTGGGCGGCGGACAGCGCGGCCGCGCTCGTTGAAAACGGCCATGTAAACGGCGCGAATGGTGCGCTGAACCCGAAAAGCAACATTACCCGCGCGGAATTTGCCAAAATCATCAGCGATATGGCAAGCACCTATGCGGACGCAAGCGCATCGCTCCCCGAAACCGTGGACGGCAGCCTCATCGTGCGCGACAACAGCGTATCGCTCGCAGGAAAGACCATCAACGGCGACCTGATTATCGTGGACGGCGTATCGCAGATCGACCTCTCGAACGTCACCATCACCGGCCGCATCTTGCTGCGCGGCGGCGAGAGCGGCGTAAACTTCGCGAACACTAAGGCCGGCAAGGGCATCGTCGCGAACACCGATATCGCGGTTTCCGGTGCGGTTGACAGCATCACCGTCATCGCGGACGGCGCGAAAATCTCCGGTTCCGGCAAGGTCGGCGCGGTACAGGCGAACGCGAATAACGTTTCGGTTTCCACCACCGGCACCAAGGTTTCCACCGCAGCAGGCGTTTCCGGCGTCAAGGCAGGCAGCAAGGCGGTTGACGCAGGCAAGACCGAAAACGTTAGCATCTCGACCTCCGGCGGCGCGTCGGGCGGCTCTTCCGGCGGCAGTTCTTCCGGCGGTTCGTCCTCCTCGGGCGGCAGCTCGTCCGGCGGCTCGTCCTCTGGCGGTTCTTCGTCCGGCGGTTCGACTTCGGGCAGCAGTCAGGTGACGCAGGCCGCAATCGCGGACGCGCAGGTTGTTTCCACCGACACCGGCGCGTATCTCGCGCTCAGCTTCAAGGACGGCTTTACGCTCGGCGGCACGACCGTTACGGTAGATGGCGCAGATGTCACGAAGACGGTTTCCAAGGTGACCGATGACGGCGCGGTTGCGAAAATTCCGCTCGTGGCGCAGCCGGGTTCGGTCACACTGACAAGCGGCGCAAAGACGCAGACGATTTCCCTCGGCACGGCCGCAGAGGGCGCGGTCTACACCGGCGAGGACTACCTCCCGGATTACTTCATCAAGCACGGTCCGCTCGACCTCTGGGACTACTACCTCACCAACTACGATAACGCAGGCAACGTGCGCGTCCTGCCGAGCAAGACCACCTTCGGCACGACCGCTGTCCGCAGCGAGCACCCGAGCTACTCCGAGGCAACCGTTCTGGACGAGAACGGCAACGGCGAAGTTGTCGTCATGTTCAACTACACCTCGGAAGCCGACAAGGCGTGGTTCGACAATATTGCGTCCTATGACGCTTCGTCGAGCGAAGGCGCGGTTCAGCTCGTCGCCTACGACCAGTACAAGAACACGTGGAACCGCAATCTGAACTTTACGAAGGGCACGGCGGAGCACAACGGCAGCACGGTCGCGACGCTGACCATTCCGTTCAATCAGGATAATTTCCGCTCCAACGGCCGCTACTACGTCCGCGTGACCTCGACCGACAGCAGCGGCGTCAAGTCCACGGCGCTCGCGTCCATCCATGTCCAGAATTACGCAACTCCCGAACTCAAGGTAAAGGAAACGCCGCAGTCGGGTGTAAATCTGCACTTCGCGGTCAGTAACTTGGTTTATGGCATCGTGGACCCGATTGAAAAGGTAACGCTCACCGACCCGACCGGCGAAACGAAAACGCTCGAAAAAATCAAGGATTACTACCTCATCAGTCAGGACCTGTTCGTGCTCTATAACGATGTTTCGGCAACGGACGGCCGCAACAACCTGCCGTACAAGGGCGACTATACGCTCACCATCGAGGCGAATGGTTTTAAGAAGTTCAGCAAGAGCTTCACCGTAGCGGACGGCGAGCAGCCGGCCAAGCAGACCGCCATCACCTATGACGCCATCAGCCGCGCGACCGGAAGCACTTCCGGCGGCAGCAGCAGCGACGGCTCGTCCGGCGGCTACGCGATTTCGACCGATTTCCTGTTCGACAGCGACCTTGTCGCGAACGCGAACGTGCTCGATAAGCTGAACAAATCGACCGCTGACTCGACTGCGGTCCTCGAATACTGGAAGTACAACGCCTCCACGCTGGACAGCGTATTCAATAAGGGCGACGTCAAGTATTTCAGCGGCACGGATTACACGGACTACGTTTCGACCGACCGTAACGGTAAGCTGTGGAAGTCCTACGCGGATTTCAAGTCGAGCCATGAGGCAAGCGTATTCCCGCCGCACGCTACCAAGGCAATCCTCGAGGACGGCCTGCTCGGCGACATTCAGGACAGCACCGCGTCCGGCAAGCGCGATTACATCGAACCCTCTGTTTCGGAGAACGAGCAGGGGAAGGACGTTGTTCTGACCTTCGCAAACGGCGAGGATTACCTCGGCAAGGTTTCCGCGCTCTACCTGAACGGCGACTGGCGCGAGCTTGGCGAGGAGTATTACTCCATTGACGGTAACACCATCACGCTGAAAAAGGATCTGCTCCACGTCGGCGAGAACGCGCTGAAAATCGAGTCCGCAGGCTATAAGCCGCAGACTGTGAAGTTTGCGTATAATAAGGTGAACGAAACGGGTCTTTCTCTCTCGGTTGCAGACACCGCAGCAGGCGAGCCGGTCGTTATCACGGTTCAGAACTCGAACGGCGATTTCCTGAAAAACCTGAAATCCGTAAAGCTCGGCGACGATACGGTTTACGGCAAGGGCGTTGAAGGCAGCGACGAGGTTTACTACGTGGTCGCGAAGGATAACAAGAGCCTCACCCTGCACAACGTCAAGCCGGGCAGCTATCAGCTCACCCTGTCGGCAGAGTATTACGAGAATTTGACGGCGGAGTTTACGATGGCGGGCGAAGTCAGCGTTAATCCGGTGCCGAATGCAAATCCGACCGTGGAATTGAAGGACGGCATTTACAGACTTCATTTTGGTGATGTAGAATTCGGTTGGTGGAACTACGCAAAGACCATTACGGTGAAGGGCCATTCTTACGAATACAACAATATGTATCCGTTCTATTCTCTGAGTGACAACCAGTTCGGCTGGACGACTGAGAATGCGGCAGACTACTCGAACGACCGCATTCTGGCTCTGAGTGCATCTGCATTTGAGGACGGCGACAATACCGTTGCGATTTCCGCAGACGGATATGAAACGCTGACCGTTACCGTCACCAAGACCGCTTCCGGCGGTTCGACCGAACCCACCGAGCCGAGCAAACCCGATGCGGGTAATTTGACGCCTCCTAACGGTACAATGGAATATGTGTCCTACAGTAACTACTATGATATGTCGTTCGGAATGATTGCTGATGGCGATGCTTACTTCGATGCCATTCAGGAAGTATCTGTAAACGGGACGGTTTATGATAAGGTATCTTCTTCGTTCTCGATGAAGGACACTACATGGTGCTTCGGCGGCAGAAGTCCTTACGCATTGCGAATTGGTGAAGGCGCATTTGTAAGCGGCGCTAACGAAGTCGTAATCAAAGCCACCGGCTACAAAGACCTCACACTCAATTACACCCAAAAATAACCTCATGAAAGGAAGCCCCTCGCGGGCTTCCTTTTCTTCCACCCCTCCTTGCTTTTCAGGCGTCCCAAAGCGTATTTCGGGCACGCTGTGTGGCTTCTGTCGAAAAAGCTGATAAGATGAAACTATAAATGGCGGTTCTGCGCCATGGCACTTCACCTGACGAGGAGGGTAACTCATGAAGAAACGAATCATCAGCTTGTTTCTGGTATTCTGCATGACGCTCAGCTTCATCCCTGCGGGGGCACTGGCGGCTGAAGCGGACGGCGTGCCGAATACCACGGCCTCGCAGAGCGGAACGCCCGAGAGTATGCCGTTCACCGACGTAAAGTCGAGTGACTGGTACTATTCGGCGGTGCGCTACGCCCGTGCGAACAATTTCTTTAACGGCATCACCGCGACAACGTTCGGCGCCAACGGGACGCTGACGCGCGGTATGTTCGTGACGGTGCTCGGCCGCATGGCGGGCGTTGACACCGCCGATTATCCGGGAGACAGCGGCTTCGGCGACGTCAAAAACAGCTCTTACTGCGCGCCCTACGTGCAGTGGGCGGCGAAATACGGCATCACGAGCGGCGCGGGCAACGGCCTGTTCCTGCCGGACGCAACTGTGACCCGTCAGCAGATGGCGGCCTTTCTGGTGCGCTATTTCGACGCGTTTCAGGTAAACTACGACACCGGCGAGAACGTCACCACCCTGCCGGACGACCTTGACAAGGTCGCGTCCTACGCACGGGACGCCGTCACCAAGCTGTGGAAGCAGGGACTTCTGAACGGCAACGGCGTTTCCTTCGACCCGGAGGGCAACGCGACCCGCGCACAGACGGCGGTTATCTGCATGCGCACGGACAAAACGGTAGACAGCTGGTACAGCGAGCCGGGCGTCAAGAGCGACCGCGTCAGCGTGGACCCGGATGCGGCGCAGCAGCCGGAGACCAAGCCGAATACTAAGCCGACCACCTCGAACGGCTCTCACAGCTCTTCGGGCGGCTCTGCGACTACCTCGTATCTCGTGGAGTTCGCGCCCGGCGATAACGGCACGGACACCGCGATTTCGATGCCGGAGAGCAAAACCTATCCGGCAGGTACGCCCATCAGCCAGCTTCCCACCCCGGTCAAGGCCGGTATGGTGTTCCTCGGCTGGTATTACGACAAGGCGCTGACCAAGGGTGCGGAAGCCGCCGACACGGTTGACCGCAGCATGACCCTTTACGCCAAGGTTGCAGCAGGCGAGGAAGTCAGCGCAATTGAAACGCCGAATTATGTAACAAAGGACAACATTTCCGCGGGCAAATATACCTTTGCGCTGACGGGCGTAGAGGACGCCAGCGGCGCGTTCAAATTCGTAAACATCACCGGCGGCAATATGGCGGTGGACTGCACGGTAAACGGCACGAGCGTCACCGCCGACCTCGAAGCCGGTCAGACCTATCAGGTCGAGCTGACGAACGATAACGCCCGTTTTGCTCTGGACGGCTACGGCGCGGAGCAGCTTGCCGCTATCCGTTATCTGAATATCCTGACCGCGAAAAACGAGGTCAAGAATGCGCAGCTGAACACGAGCGTTCAGCAGGTCGATGTCAGCAAGACCGATGGCCTCTCGGACACGGTATTCAAGGGCCTGTATCAGGTCGATAACAGCGGCATCGCCACGCAGAACGCCGCGAGCGGCACGTTTACTTATAAGGACAGCAAGCTCCAAATCGGCGACGTTCTCGCGGTCAAGGACGGAAACGTAAACCTTTCGGACGTCACCTCCACCGAGGGCGACGTTGCCTACATCAAAATCACGGCCGTCGGCACGAATGACAATTACAGCTACGAAATGGCGGATGTAGAAGATGTGCTGTTCATGCCCGATGTGCTGCCGGTTCAGAGCGACTGGGACACGGATACGTCCGACAACCAGATTACCATTACTTCCGCAGAACTTGATACCGCGATGAGCAACGTAAACGCCAAGAGCCTCGACGAGGGCGATTTCATCAGTTTTATTAACGGCGCATACAATGCAGACTCTACGCAGCAGACGACCTACGGAAAAATCACGCACTTCCGCAACGTGGGTGAAAATTACGTTATCGAGTATACGTCTGCTAAGGAAAGCGACATCGAAAACTCCCTTGACGTTTACTATTCGAAGGAGCAGCAGGTCGAGGTTTCCGAAAAGGAAAAGCAGGAAATCGAAACCCAGATTTTGCAGGACTTCGAGGAAAACGAAGTCGCGGAGCAGACCGCAGCCTATCTCGCGGCGGTTATGAGCGAGAGCGACAACCTCGAAACCGTTCCTGACATGGCCGCAGTCGCGCAGCGCATGGAAAACACGCAGATCGTGCGGTCGCTGAACGGCGTCTATGCATGCGCCAGCGGCAGCAAAGCGAAGGTCAACTTCGACCGGAACAAGAGAAAGATTGACGTCTGGGCGAACAGCCAGCTCGATCACCTGCAAGGCAACGGCTTCAAGGTAAGAGTAAACGTTCCGTTCGAGGTCGAGCTGGGCGACCACATTAAAATCGAAGTCACGGCGGTCTTTGACGAGGAGGTTATCCTCCGCCAGAGCATCAGCACCAAGCGCCACAAAATCGGCTTCCTGAGGTACGATTACTCGCTGAACGCCGCCTTTGACGTCGGCAACTACACCGGCATCGGCTTCACCGCCAATATGTCCACCGGAGATGGTGGCGAGAACGAAAACATGATCGACAAGCTCTCCGGCATCATGGACGAGATGAAGAAGTTCGCGCAGAAGCCGGACAGCATCACGAGCACCGGCGGCAGCATGGATTCCCTGTCGGAGATCTACAGCAAGGTCATGAAGAACGCAGACGATACGTGGACTGAAATTCTGAACGTCAAGCTGTTCGAGAACAACGGCAACGCCTTCCTGCACATTTTCTGCTGGCAGGTCAAGGGCAGCTTTATCGTCAGCGCCAATCTCGCGGTTTCGCTCGGCATGAGCTTCGACTACACCACCCAGAAGCGCTATAACTTCTCTGTTCGGGTAAAGTCCCGCCAGACCACCAACCAGACCATCGACATTATCACACCGCAGTATAACTTCGATTTCTACGTCGTGGGCACTATCGGCATACGAGCGGGACTGCGGCTTGAGATGTATGTCGGCCTGTTCTCGCTAAAACTCGATAAAATCGGCATTACCGCCGACGTCGGCGCATATGCGCAGCTGTGGGGCTACTTCTTCTACCATCTGGCGTGGAAGCAGGGCGCAGGCAAGACGGAAAACTCCGCCGGCGCCATGATGATCGAAATCGGTATGTATCTCGACATCAAATTTGTCGCGCAGGCGTTCAACAGCAGCAAGCTGACATGGAACCCGACGATTTACGCGAACCAGTGGCCGCTTTGGTCGGCGGGTGAGATGCAGAACGTCTATGCCTTCGCGGACGGCGGAAACACGAGCTACACGCTCAAAGCCGCACGCACTATGACGCTCCCGGCGTCCACCTACGATATGCGCAGCATGGACCTCAAATCCGGCGAACTCGGCACGGTAAACAAGGACAGCAGCCAATCCGGTCCGAACGAGCAGAATTTCTATATCACTTTCTCCAACCCGAGCTTTACCTATGACGCGGCAGGCAACACGGTAATGGTCGAGCCTGTCACCGCCGGTTCTCTCAAAGAGGACACCGACATGACCATCACATGGAAAAAGGCGGCGCTCGCTTTCACGTCCAAGCCCATTCAGAAGGTCATTCACATCGCGTGGAGCGACCCCGAGGGCGAACGCTACATCAGCTTTGACTCCGTGGGCGGCTCGGCGATTGCGCAGCTGACCGGCGGCGCCGGCATGGCGCTCAGCTGGCCGGCAGCCCCCGTAAAACCGGGTTACGTCTTTGACGGCTGGTATAAGGACAGCGCCTACGACACCAAGGCGGAAACACTCACCACCATGCCCTCGTTCAGCGACAGCAGCAAGGGCATGACGCTTTACGCGAAGTGGCAGCCCGCCAAGGACACGAAGTACACGGTAGAGCACTATCAGGAACAGCTGGGCGGCGGCTATGTCAACACGGAGTCGGAGGACAAGATCGGCACGACCGAGAGCGAAGCCGCGGTTCAGCTCAAGGATGCTCCCGGCTTCCATGTGAAATCCGCCGAGAAAAAGACCATCGCGCCGGACGGCAGCACGGTCGTAAAGGTCTACTATGACCGCAACGAGTATACCGTGAAGTTCAATCTCGACAACGGCACGGAAAACGTTGTGCAGACCTATAAGCACGGCGCAGACCTGCACGCACCGACTCCCTCGCGCAGCGGCTACACGTTTGCAGGCTGGAACTCGGAACTGCCGAAAATCGTCACCGAGGGCGCAGAGTACGCCGCGAAGTGGACGGCAAACGATAACGCTGTCACTTTCGTGACGAACGGCGGCACGGATGTGGCAGGCCAGACAGTCAAGACCGACGCGACAATCACGAAGCCGAGCGACCCGGAAAAGACCGGCTACACCTTCGGCGGCTGGTACACCGACCAGAGCTGCACGAAGAAGTGGGATTTCGAGAAAGACACCGTTTCCGACGCCATGACCCTGTACGCGAAGTGGACGGCGAAGCCCTACGATGTAACGCTGAACCTGAACTATGACGGCGCGGCGGAACCCACAAGCATAACCGTCACCTACGATGATACCTACAGAGCACTGACAACGCCCGAGCGGGCCGGCTATGACTTCCTCGGCTGGTTTACCGCGCAGACGGACGGCGAGCAGGTAACGGCAGACTCCAAGGTTTCCATCACCGCACCCCAGACGCTCTACGCGCACTGGGAAGAGGGCGCGGCAACCTATACCGTCAAGCACTATCAGCAGAATACTGAGGATATGACGGACAATAAGTACACTGAGTTCGAGTCCGAAACGCTCTCCGGCATCACCGGTCAGCAGACCGAGGCTAAAGCCAAGACCTACACCGGCTTCGCACCGGCAAAGGAGTTCAAGCAGAGCGCTATCGCGCCCGACAGCTCGACGGTTATCAGCATCTACTATGACCGCCTGACCTATACGGTTACATGGAAGAACGGCAAAACCGAGCTGAAAAAAGAAACGCTCCGCTACGGTGCAATGCCGAATTATAGCGGCGATACGCCCACCAAGGAGGACACCGGCCACACCTACACCTTTACCGGCTGGTCTCCTGAGCTGACTGAGGTAACGGGTGACGCGACCTACACGGCGCAGTTCAGCGATTCGCTGAACACCTATAACATCATCTACAATCTGAACAACGGCACGAACGCCCCCGGCAACCCGAGCCGTTACACCTACGGTACGGCGGTAACGCTCGCGGCTCCGACCCGCACCGGCTATACCTTCGACGGCTGGTTCACGGACTCCGATTTCAGCGGCACTGCCGTAACCGAAATTTCGGCAGATGCAACGGGCGATAAGACGTTCTACGCGAAGTGGACGGCGAATAAGTATGACGTTACGTTTGACCTGAACTATGAGGGCGCGGAAAAAATCACCAATCAGGTTACCTTTGATGAAAAGTACGTGCTGCCGGATAAACCTGCACGCTCTGGCTATAAATTCCTCGGTTGGTTCACGCAGGAAACCGGCGGCAACAAGGTAACGGCGGACGATACGGTTTCCACCGCAGAAAATCATACGCTGTATGCGCATTGGGATAAGGATAACACGGTGTACAATCTCTATCTTGGCAGCACGCAGGTAAAGGGCGCGAACGCCGATGATATTCTGGGCAATGGTAAAGCCTACTTTGACGGCGAGACCAACACCCTGACGCTGGAAAACTGCACGCTGACAACAAACAACGGACATACGTACACGACACCTAGCGACAATTCTTATAACGGCGTCATTTACTATGACGGCTACCATAACACCGAAGAAAACAAAACGCTGCATATCGTTCTGAAGGGTACGAACACACTGACGAACACCAATTCCGGAAACAAGAATAGAAATGCCGGAATCGTGGTTCGGGACGGTAATCTGGTAATCGAAGGTGACGGTACGCTGAATACGCGCGGCGGCGCCGAGAATACATCTACCTATGAGACATACAGCTACGGTATTTATGTGGAGAGCGGCGATTTGACCATCAACAGCGGCACCGTCAATGCCAGTGCGGTCGATACGGTGGAGTGCGAAGCAATGGCATATATTAAGACTATCAGCGCCGGTATTGAGGTGCAAAATGGCGATATGACCGTCAACGGCGGCACTGTTACGGCAAAGGGCAGTGACTACATCGAGATCAACTCGAGTTCCAACGCGGTGTACGGCAGCAGCTGCGGTATCAGTGTATCGAGGAGTTCTACGAACAGAACGGCACGGCTGCTCATCAACGGCGGCACAGTGCAGGCAAGCGGTGCGATGAAGAGCTACAACGGCGGCGTGCGTGCCCACGGAACGAGCTCACAGGCAAAGAACTATGGCGTGTGTGCACCGCAGTCGGTAAGCATTACCGGCGGTTCGCTCACTGCCACCAGCGGCGAGTCGAAATATTGGACGAACGGTTCTCCCTCGGGTACTGACACAAGTTTCGGTGTTGCAACGAGCAACTTTACCATGTCGGGCGGCAGCGCACTTGTTACGAGCGAGGTGCTTGCGCTTGGTCCTACCGGAGCGAACATCGAAATCAATCTGTCCAATGTAACTGCAACGCTCAGCGACTATACAGACGGATCTCCTTCGTATGAGTATAGCGATTACAAGGCAAAGAACTGCAAGTGGTTCAGCGCAAACTAATCTCCCCGCAAAAAACAGCATACACCTAACAGTCCGGCTCCCAATCGGGGGCCGGACTCTTTTTTTCACCCAAACCGCCACTTCACGCAGTAAGTAACCGCATATTTGCCGCGGCGGGCGGAAAGGGGTCTTGAAAAGCTCATTTCCATCTGGGCGGCGGCGGGCTCGGGAGATGGAGTCCTTTTGTTTGGCGAGATGTGTATCTCACGTGCGACCTCCATCTGCGTCCGCCCCTCGAAAAAGCGCAGGCGGATGATGCGTTTTTCGCGGTCGTTCAGGCTGTCGATGGCCTCGCGCAGGGCGATGTCGGCGAGCCAGTGGTCATCGGTGTTGCGCGTGTCGCCGACCTGGTCCATCACGCAGACCGTGTCCGTGCCGTCATGGAACACCGGCTCGAACAGCGACACCGGGTCGAGGATGGCGTCGAGCGCGAACACGACTTCCTCCTTGGGGACGTCCATCGCCCGCGCCAGTTCCACGATGTCCGGCTCGCGCTGGTGCTCGCGCACGAAGGCTTCCTTGGCCTGCAAGGCGCGGTACGCCGTGTCGCGCAGACTGCGGGAAACGCGAAGGGTACTGTTGTCGCGCAGATAGCGGCGGATTTCCCCAATGATCATCGGCATGAACGTTCGAAGGTGAAAAAGACTTATCCTGCCTGTGATGCGCTGCTCTCCGCGCTGTCAATCGTGTAGAATATCTCGATTTTATCGTTCCGGAGTACGATTTTCTCAACGCAGGCGCGGACGAGCGATTGCCGCTCCTGCGCGGTCAGGCTGTCCCAGCGTGCGCCGACGCTTCGCAGCGCCTCTTTCGCGTCATCCTGTGCGGCGGTCTGTCCGGCCTGCTGCTGCGCGGCAAGCAGCGCTTCGGCGGCGCGGTCACGGCTGTGCTTCGCGGCGGCGATGGCGTCACGGAGCGTATCGTCCTCGTCCTCGGCGTACAGCTCGTACAGGCGGCGCAGACGGCGTTCGGCCTTTTGAAGCGCCCGGCGGCAGGCCTGTTCCCCGGCAGCGGCATCGCCCGGCGTATCCGGCTGCGCGGCGAGCCGGGCAAGGTCGCGCTGCACGACTTCCTCGACATCACGCGCCATGACGCCCCGGTTCGGGCAGTCCGCGTCATGCACGAGATGCGGCTTGGACTTATCGCGCGAGTAGCAGACCAGCCGGTCGCCGGCCTTTCCCCATTTCTGGTAGCGCATTTTCGCGCCGCAGTGTCCGCAGACGAGCAGGCCGGTCAGCAGCTTTCCGCCGTCGGCGGCGCGGGGGCGGTTCGGACGGTGCAGACGGCGCTGTGCGCGCAGCCATGTTTCGCGGTCGATGAGCGGCTCGTGACGGCCGGGGTAGCGCTCGCCCTTGTAGACGATGATGCCCGTGTTGCTCTCGCGGTCGAGGATCTGCCGCACGAGATGCTCGTATTTCAGTCCGAGCGCCCGCGCGATGCTTCCGGCCGACTCGCCGGAGAGATACCGCGCGTAAATCTCGCGCACGGTGTCCGCGTCGCTGTTCGGCACGAGAATGCCCTTCGCCGGGTCGTAGTCGTAGCCGAACGGTATTTTGCCGCCGCCCGGCCAGAACCCCTGCCGGACGCGCTCGACCATGCCCATGCGCGTGCGGAGAAAGATGTTTTCGCGCTCAAGCTGCGCAAAGGCGGACAGAATGCCGATCATGGCGCGGCCGTAGGGCGTTCCGGTGTCGATGTTCTCGTTGATGGACACGAAATCCACGCTGTGCGGCGCGAAAACGTCCTCGATGAGATAGAGCGTGTCTTTCTGACTGCGGCTCAGGCGGTCGAGCTTGTAGACAACGACGCGCTCGACCTCGCCGTTTCGGATGCAGTCGATGAGCTGCGTCACGGCCGGGCGGTTAAGGCTCGAACCGGAAAAGCCGCCGTCCACATACCGCGTAAAGCGGCTGATGCCCTTCATGCGGCAGTAGGCTTCGAGCTTTTCGGCCTGCGCCGCGAGAGAATATCCCTCATCGGCCTGCGCCTCGGTCGAAACGCGCAGATATAAAGCGGTGTGTTTCATGATTTCCCCTTTCCGGGACTGCCGTCCTCCGGCTCCAGTATAGCAGAGGAGGGCAGGGCGGACAATGGAAGGTGCTGCCGGGGGAGGGAAAAGGGCAGCGTGAGCGGCGGCATCTCGCCGTGAAGCGGCCTGCCGTTGAGATAGCGGCAAATCAGCATGACAGAACTCCTTTCCGCAGAGCGGAAAACACTCTGCAAAAGTGAGTTTTGCCGGAAAAGCCGAAAATCAGTCCTCTTTTTCTTATCCGCAGGGCAGGCTGCCCTCAGTCCGCCGGAAACACAGCGCCGGAAAACGTTTCTCTCGATTGTTTCATGATTTCACCACAATATACTCAAAATTATGCTTGTGAGCACGCCTGCACGGGTGTATAATATCTTTAGAAACTGTTCTGTCCGTGGGAGAAGTCTGCCCGGACGGAACGAGATAACGAAGGAGAATGAAATATGTTTGAGAACCTGATTTCGGCTCTGAAGGCTGAAAAGCGTACCATCGTATTTACCGAGGGCGAGGATGCCCGTATTCTTGAGGCTGCTTCCCGCCTGAAGAAGGACGGCCTGATGGACTCCATCCTGGTCGGCAACGTAGAGGCTGTCAAGGCTGCTGCTGCAAAGGGCGGCTTTGATATCGAGGGCATGGAGATCATTGACCCGGCTACCTATCCGGAAATGGACGCAATGGTAGAGAAGATGGTCGAGCTGCGCAAGGGCAAGATGAGCGCAGAGGACTGCAAGGCTGCTCTGGCAAAGGGCAACTACTTCGGCACCATGCTCGTCAAGATGGGCAAGGCTGACGCTCTGCTCGGCGGCGCTACCTACTCCACCGCTGATACCGTTCGTCCGGCGCTGCAGCTCATCAAGACCAAGCCGGGCGCACACCTCGTAAGCTCCTGCTTTATTCTGGTCCGCG
>ENA-ORCP01002493-ORCP01002493.1-human-gut-metagenome-genome-assembly--contig:-NODE-2493-length-14689-cov-4.310840_pt1 | contig 14689 bp, 15 predicted proteins | sample MGYA00242990_ERZ507991 | MGnify/ENA primary metagenome ERZ507991 (study PRJEB26167, sample SAMN06115496) | human gut metagenome | host: Homo sapiens | place: China:Henan | collected 2015-05-07... | reverse complement strand
AATATTCTCATGAAGAATTTTTTCCTTATCGGAAGAAGCTTCACTGCTCCAAGCCACATCCTGTTTCTTCACATCAAAAGCTGCTTCAGGCTTACTATGCTTTTATGTGCTTTATGTGGAATTTTATTGCACACTCTGTTCCGTATTCACCTATATACATGATAGTTATGATACTTATTGCAGCTTTTTGTTTTGTCGCATCAATAATTTTAAAAGACAGGATACTTGATGCAGTATAATTCTATGACCGTTCTCATTTTTATGAGGGCGGTTATTTTTATGTGACATTTGTCATATAAGAATGTGACAGGGGACACTACCATATTGAAAACAATACTGCTATAATGATAATGTAATCAAAAACAAAAAGGAGTCTGGATATGGAACAGAACAATGTTGTTGTAAAAATCGAAAATCTTGTTAAGCGATATAAAGATATTATTGCAGTTGACCATTTGTCATTGAATATAAATGAGGGAGAGGTATTCGGACTTCTCGGTCCTAACGGTTCAGGCAAGACCACAACGATAAACTGTATGCTTTCCCTTCTTACATATGACAAAGGTACTATTGAGCTTTTCGGCAAGCCTATGACTTCTGAAAGCTATGATATAAAAAAGGATATAGGCGTGATAATGCAGAATGTTGCAGTATTTGATGAGCTGACTGTAAGAGAAAACATAGACTATTTCTGCGGACTTTATATAAGAGATAAAGAGGAACGTGCAAAATGCGTTGAAGACGCTATAAAGTTTGTAGGATTAGAGGACTTTGCGAAATTCTACCCTAAAAAGCTTTCGGGAGGACTTCTTCGCAGATTGAATATTGCCTGCGGAATTGCACATAAGCCTAAGCTTATATTTTTGGACGAGCCGACAGTTGCCGTTGACCCGCAGAGCAGAAACAAGATACTTGAGGGCATTGAAGAGCTTAACCGCCGAGGTGCAACAATAATTTATACTTCTCATTATATGGAGGAGGTAGAGCAGATCTGTACAAGGATCGCAATAATCGACAAGGGCAGAGTTATAGCTTCAGGTACGACCGAGCAGCTTAAAAAGATGATAAAAAATACCGAAACCGCTCACGTTGATATTCTTGGACTGACGGAAAAAGAACTTGGCGAGATAAGACAGCTGCCGTATGTTTATGATGTTAAATATGATGATGAAAAGCTTACAGTTTCATTCAGCGGAGGAAAGCATAATATAATCAGCGTACTTGATTATCTTCAGAACAATAAGCTTACATTCGGCAGAGTTTATTCGGAGCTGCCGACCTTGAATGACGTATTCCTTGAAATAACAGGCAAGGCATTAAGAGATTAACATTCGGAGGAATAACAATGTTTTTTCATGATTTTAAATACAGCTTTTTGCTGCTTATAAGGAATAAGGTCGAGCTTTTCTGGCTTCTTGCCTTTCCGATAATATTAGGCACGTTTTTTTATTTTGCATTTGGAAATCTCTATGACACAACTGAGCGTTTCAGCGAAATACCTGTTGCGGTAGTTGCGGATGACAGTATAAACAGCGAAGCTTTCAAAGCAATGACCGAAATGCTTGAAAAAGCGGATACACCGATCATAAAGGCTGAATATACCGATAATGATACAGCACTTGAAATGCTGAAAAACGGTGATGTTGATGCCGTAGTATATGCGGATAAAGATGATGTGAGAATGTCCGTAACGACAAGCGAGATAAACCAGACAATAGTAAAATCGATCGTTGATACATTCAGAACAAACAGAAAGGTCATTGCGGATACGATCGAGAATGACCCTGCACTTATAACATCTGTAATTGAGTCAATGACTGAGCAGGTCAGCTATAATAAGGAGATAAATCTCAGCGGCGGAAATATGGATTTTTATATTCAGTATTTCTATAACCTTATTGCAATGATCTGTATGCTTTCCTGCAACACGGGGCTTGCGATAGTGGTAACCAATCAGGCAAATCTTTCAGCATTGGGTGCAAGGAAAAGTGTTTCACCTATCTCAAATACATCAAAGCTTATGGCAGGCTTTATTTCGACAGTATGCGTAAACCTGATAATAATTGCGATAGTTATGTCATACCTGATATTTATACTCGGAATAGATTTCGGCAGCAAGATAGCACCATTGTTTTTGGCAGTTTTCATCGGAACGATAATGGGAACATCACTTGGTTTTTTCGTAGGAGCTTTCGGAAATATGAAGGAGACAACAAAAACATCACTGCTTACAGGTGTAAGCCTTACTCTTTGTGCATTGAGCGGACTTATGGCAGATTCTCTCCCGAAAATGATAAACAGATATTGTCCTATAGTAAATAAAATTAATCCCGCAGCCATTCTTACAGATTGTTTTTATGCCCTGAATATTTATGATACATATGAGCGTTTCGGATTTAATCTGATAAAGATCGCAGCATATTCGGCAGTATTTATTGTGTGCGGAATGACTATGCTCAGGAGGAAGAAATATGCAAGTATTTAAAACATTCTGGAAAATAGCATTAAAACGTTTTCCGTCAATTTTGATGTATGTGGTTATATATGTTTTTGTAACTGTACTTATCAGCAGCATCATTGGTGCAAATGATGAAAAAAGCTTCAGCGGCTCGTCCATAGATATAAGCATAATGGACAGCGATAATTCGGTGCTCAGCAAAGGACTTACGGAATATATGTCCAAGGGTAATAATGTAGTTGAGCTTGAAAATGATAAGGAAGTAATGCAGGACGCTCTTTTCTTCAGAAATGTGGACTATATTCTTCAGATTCCGGAGGGTTTCGGGGAAAGCTTTGTAAACGGCGGAGATAAAGAGCTTACAAATATAAAGATACCGTCAAGCCGAACAGGAACATTTACTGATAATCTTGTTTATGAATATCTTAATACGGTAAGACTTTATCTTGCAGGCGGTGACAGTATTGAAGAAGCAGCTGCATTGGCAGCGGAAGCCTGCAGCAACGATACGGAAGTGACCGTAGTTGACTTCAATGAAAGCCTTGCATCTGACAGCAGCATATACTATATTTATGCTTATATGCCATATGGTCTGCTTATGATACTTATCTGCGGACTTTGCCCGATAATAATCACAATGAACAGCGATGAGATAAGCAAAAGAACATTGTGCTCAGCTATAACAAAACGAAATTTCTCAATGCAGATAATATTGGCAGGACTTCTTTACGGTCTTGCTGTATGGCTTGTTTTTATTGTGATAGGTCTGGTGATGAACGGCAGCGAAATGTTCACATTGCTTGGCTTCAAGTATATGCTCAACAGTATAGCATTTCTTGCGGCTACAGCAGGAATAGCGGTTTTTCTCAGCGGATTTGAGCTTAAAGTTCCTGTTGTAACGATGCTTGCAAATGTTATCGGACTTGGAATGTGTTTTATCTGCGGAATATTTGTACCTCAATGGCTTCTTGGAGAGCAGATAGTCAATATGTCAAAAATTCTCCCTGCCTATTGGTATGTAAAGGCTGTAAATATGCTCAGCGGAAGCGGAGGAGAGGTCTATACAGCTTATGATTATAATATTTGCATATTGATACAGGTGCTTTTTGCAATACTTCTTTTTGCCTGCAGCTTTGCAGTATCAAAGAGAAAACAGAGAGCATAAGATTTGTGAAAGCGGTGCTGATATGTGTCAGTACCGCTTTGCTGTTATGCACAAAAAGACGTGTGCTTAAAACGTTTTCTGTTTACTCGGTTTAAATTTATTAACAATCAGCATATTTTTCATACTTTAATTAAGAAATGCGGTATGATATAATCCATTCTTGTTGATAAAATAAAGGTGGTATATCATATGAAGGATCTGACAGTCGGCAAACCCGGGAAGCTTATTCTTGCCTTTGCGCTGCCGATAGCTTTGGGAAATATATTTCAGCTCTGTTACAGCTTTGCGGACGTCTGGATAGTCGGACGTACACTTGGAAACAATGCACTTGCCGCAGTAGGTTCGACCAGTACATTAAATGACCTTATAGTAGGTTTTCTGCTTGGACTGACGAACGGCTTTGCAGTAATAACGGCGCAGAATTTCGGTGCAAAAAATGAAAGCGGTATGAGAAAATCAGTCGCTCATTCAATAGGACTTGGGTTTATTATTTCGATAGTTCTTACTTTTTTCAGTGTTGCATTCCTTACCCCCATACTTAACCTGCTCAATATACCTGAGGAGCATTTTGTAAATGCCTATGCTTATGCAAGGGTCATTCTTCTCGGTATGACAGCGTCGATGGTATATAATATATGTGCAAGCATCCTCCGTGCAATAGGCGATACGGTCACACCGCTGATATTCCTTATAATTTCAGCAGTTATGAATGTGATCCTTGATTTTGTGCTTATTGCAAATGTCGGAATGGGTGTAGAGGGTGCAGCCTATGCAACGGTCATTTCGCAGATAGCGTCAGCGGTGCTTTGTGTGATCTATATGTATATAAAATATCCTGTGCTGCATCTTAAAGGCGAGGATTTTAAACCGTCAAAGGAAATGATAGGTCATCTTATGAGCTGCGGAATGTCAATGGGACTTATGAACAGCCTTGTTGCATTCGGAACAGTTGCACTCCAGAGTTCAATAAATACATTCGGCACAAATATTATAGTTGCACATACCGCAGCAAGAAAGCTGACAAGCTTCTTTATGATGCCTTTCGGTGTTCTTGGAATGACAATGGCAGCCTACTGCGCACAGAATTACGGTGCTGAAAAATACAGCAGAATACGTCAGGGTGTGTTCAGATCTGTTTTTTACGCTTGGATATGGTGTGCATTTCTTATTGTGCTGATATATACCTGTGCGCCTGCAATGCTCCGTGCCATAACATCAACAGATGTTGCGGAAATAATAGATACAGCAGCACTTTACCTCAGAATAAACTGCGTACTTTATTTTGTAACAGCGGTAATATCCATTTTCAGAAATGCTCTGCAGGGCGTCGGCGAACATCGTACACCTATTATTTCAAGCGGAATAGAGCTTGCGGGAAAGGTAGCCGTTGTAATGTTCCTTGCACCGAGAATAGGATATATGGGAATAATCCTTTCCGAGCCGATAGTATGGGTGCTTATGGTAATACCTCTTATTATCAAGCTTTTGTCACATCCTGCAATGAAAAAAACAGAAGGTCAGGTATAAAGAGTTAGTTTTGTGCATAAAAATACTTGACAAGCTGTTTAGCGTATGCTATAATCATAAAACAATGTTTGGTTCATAAGGGAGTAGTCGGCGCAGACATTTCTGTGCGGCAAGTCAACATACTGACAAAAAAGTCTGGCTTGCCTTAATTGACGAGACTTATGTATAGCAATGGCTGTACATAGGCTCCTTTTTAAGATCGTGTATGCTTATGTACTGCTTGCAGCGCATAAGCATTTTTTATGTCTGCAAATAATTGGGAGGATGGACTTAATATGGGATTTATTGAATTGTTTCTTATCGGCGTCGGACTTTCTATGGATGCATTTGCGGTTTCAGTCTGTAAGGGGCTGAATATGCGTGGAAAGGTAAACTATAAGCAGGGTGCGGTGATAGCATTTTTCTTTGGTGCATTTCAGGCAATAATGCCGCTTATAGGTTATCTGCTCGGTACAGGCTTTGAAAAGTATATCACAAGCATCGACCATTGGATAGCATTTATTCTTCTTGGATTTATCGGCGGAAAAATGGCAATAGAGTCATTTAAAAAGGACGATGACGAAAAGCCTGATGGATCGGATAAGCTTGATATAAAGGAACTGTTTATGCTTGCCGTTGCAACCAGCATTGACGCACTTGCGGTAGGTATCACATTTGCATTCCTTCAGGTAAATATCTGGAGTGCGATCGGAATAATCGGAACAACAACATTTATACTGTCGCTTGTCGGCGTTGTTATCGGCAATAAATTCGGAAGCAAGTATAAAAGTAAGGCTGAGTTTACGGGAGGTATCATTCTCGTACTTATCGGCGTAAAAATTCTTCTTGAACATCTTGGCATGATAAATTTCTGATAAAGCATATATTTTTTGAACAGGCTGTCGCTGCATTGGCGATAGCCTGTTTTTTGTGCGTTGGATTTTGTTTTTGCTTTGTTTATTTTTCTTTGGCGGCGGCATTGGGTACGCTGTGAACTGTAAGTTGTCCTGCCGCCGCTGTCCGGGCAAGTCTAAAAAACAAGATACTGCCGCCAAATATATCTTTTATTTATTTAAGATGAATTTCAGAAAAGTGTTTTATTATATGTTCAATGAAAGTTAAATCCGATTAAAATCCGTGAAAGGAACGATGATAAATGGCTGAGCTTACATTTAAAAGATATGAGAAAAAATATCTTCTTAACGATGAGCAGTATAAAATGCTCCGTGAAAAAACAGCAGACTTTATGACCATGGATAAATACGGTGAACACACCATATGCAATATTTATTATGACACGGAAGACGATGAGCTTATCAGAGCATCAATTGAAAAGCCCAAGTACAAAGAAAAGCTCAGGCTCAGAAGCTATGGAGTTCCAAAGGAAGATGATACAGTCTTTCTTGAAATAAAAAAGAAATATGACGGTATCGTTTATAAACGCCGTGAACAGATCACCTGCGCCGATGCGGAAACACTTATACGCAATGGAGAAATGATAAAATACGACAGTCAGATATTTCGTGAGATAGAGTATTTCCTTACTGTTCATAAGGTAGTGCCCAAGCTTTATCTCGCCTATGACAGAATAGCAATGTTCGGCACAGAGCAGCCTGAGCTGCGTATTACCTTTGATAAAAACATACGAAGCCGACGTGATGACCTTGACCTTACAGCAGGCGACAGAGGAGAAATGCTTTTTGATGATGATATGCATCTTATGGAGCTTAAAGCCCCTGGAGTAATACCTTTACGGCTTGTAAGGATACTGTCGGAAATGGAAATATACCCTGTTTCATTTTCAAAGTACGGCAGCGTGTATAAAAAGTCATTGGAAAATCAGAAGCATATTTACTTATTAAATTCAGAGAAAACAATATTAAACAGCGCAATTAATTATTGATAAGGAGATTTTTTTTATGTTTACAAGTATTCTTAATTCAGCAGCAGGAAGTCTTTCGGTATCCGATGCATTGATATGTACAGTAGTTTCGGCAATTATAGGTCTTGTTATTGCTGCGGTGTATCTTTACAGCGGAAAATGTACAAAAAGCTTTGCGGTGACGATAGTCCTTCTTCCGATAATTACTCAGGTGATTATTATGATGGTAAACGGCAACCTTGGTGCTGGTGTTGCGGTAATGGGTGCTTTCAGTCTTATAAGATTTCGTTCCGCACCGGGTTCTTCAAAGGAAATAGCCGTTATTTTTCTTGCAATGGCATCAGGACTTGCAACAGGTATGGGATATGTTACATTTGCCGCATTGTTTACCGTGATAGTCTGCGGAATATTCCTTGTACTCTGCAAAACGGGCTTTGCGGAAAATACAGCAGAAAAAACGCTCCGTGTGACTATACCCGAATCACTTGATTATACAGGTGCATTTGACGATATATTTAATAAGTATACAAAAAAGGTGTCGCTTGATAAGGTCAAAACAACAAACCTCGGCAGTATGATAGAGCTTTCATATACCATTCTGCTTGCAGATGGATCAAGGGAAAAGGATATGATAGATGAACTTCGCTGCCGAAACGGAAACCTTACAATTATCTGTGCAAGAGCAATGACAAATAACGATGCTTTGTAATAAAACTTTTTGGAAAGGAAGCAAAAGCTTATGATAAATTTTAAAAAGACAGCAGCTTTTCTGACAGCGATAATTTGTGTGATGTCAATGTGTTCCTGCGAAAAGGGGCAGACGGAAAGTGAAGAAACACAGCAGAGCAGCATAACTGTTATGACCGATGCGGAACAGGCTAACGATAGTGATGCATCTGATAATGCTATAACAAAAGAAGATAGATATGAAGAAAAAACAGATGATTCGGATAATGAAGAAACTGCTTCTTCCGATAATTCCGATGAAGAAGTAAGTGCTGTGGAAGAAGCTTTGGTCAAAGCAGAGGAAACAACGGTAACTGCGGCTGAGCAAACCAAAAAGAATGCAGTGATCTTTGACGGAAATAAGATAACATATTCTGGTAAAGACGCAAAAATAAACGGCAGTACGATAACCATAACATCATCGGGTACATATTATTTCAGCGGAAGTCTTTCAGACGGTCAGATAATCGTTGATTCCGACGATGACGGTACAGTAAACCTTGTGCTGAACGGAGTCGATATAACCGGCTCGAACAACGCTCCAATATATATTGCAAATGCGGAAGAAACGGTAATTACACTTGCCGACGGCAGCAAAAATATTCTTACAGACGGTTCGACACGTTCAGATGAAGAAATAACAGGTGCATTATACAGCTCAGACGATCTCACTCTGACAGGCAGCGGCTCGCTGACCGTTACAGCAAACTATAATGACGGTATCGTATGCAAGGATACACTTAAAATAATCAGCGGAAGCTATACGGTAAAAAGCGCAGATGACGGAATTATCGGCAAGGACTGCATTATTATAGCAGGCGGCACATTTAATATCAACGCAGAGGGCGACGGCTTCAAATCCACAAATGACTCCGATACCTCCCTCGGATATATTGCAGTTTCAGACGGTACATTCAACATTACAGCAGGTGCGGACGGTATGCAGGCTGAAACAAATATCCTTATAGAAAATGGCACATTTACAATAACAACAGACGGCGGAAGTGCAAAAGCTTCAAAGAAGAATGATTTCGGCGGCAGTTCATCATCAGAGGATACTTCATCTGCTAAGGGTCTAAAGGCAGGCAGTACAATTACTGTCAAAAACGGTACATTTGCTTTTGATACCCTTGACGATTCTGTACATTCCGATTCCAAGGTCAATATCTCAGGCGGAACATTTAATATTTCATCCGGTGACGACGGTATCCATTCTGATGAAGTGCTTAATATAAGCGGCGGAAAAATAACCGTATCAAATTCATATGAGGGACTTGAAGCGTCGGAGATCACAATAAGCGGCGGCACAATAGACATAACGGCATCTGACGACGGTATCAATGCAGCGGGCAAAAATGATGTTGAATCTTTTTTTGATATAGGAAGTTCTTCAAATAACAACATTCTTACGATAAGCGGAGGAATTGTGAAAGTTGATGCATCGGGTGACGGACTTGACGCCAATGGTTTTATATATATTAAAGGCGGCGAGGTTTTCGTAAACGGTCCTGAAAATGACGGAAATGGAGCATTGGATTATAACAATACTTTTGAAATAAGCGGCGGCATTTTAGTATGCGTAGGAAGTTCGGGAATGGCACAGTCACCGTCATCTTATTCAGAGCAGTCATTTGTTGCGACCAATAATGTTTCAGGCTCGGCAGGCAGCGTTATAACTGTAAAGGACAGCAGCGGAAATGAGATATACAGCTATACTGCATCAAAAAAATTTGCATCAGTCGTATTTTCATCATCAAAAATAAAATCGGGAGAAAGCTATACTGTATCGGTTGACGGCAGCAATGATGTCACAGTAACAGCGGGAACAGAGCTTGGCGGCTTTGGTGGCTTTGGCGGCGGTCCAAGAGGTGACTTTAACGGTGATCCTCCGGATAATAATTTTGGCGGAAATGGTACTCCTCCCGACAACAATTTCGGCGGCAGCGGAACTCCGCTTGATTTCCCAAATAAAAGAAATGACGCAGCTGTACAGTAATAAATAGATCATAAGGCAATATCTGCACGATATATGTGCGGTATTGCCTTTATTTTTTTGCAAGCATTTAAATGACAAAATATACCATATGATAGGTGCTACAATAAGCACAAATAAAAAAGAGGAGAGGATATAAAAATGCCCGTTATCATTGATACGGATAACAATACCGTTGTTGCACATCTTCAGGGAGAAATAGATCATCATATTGCGCCTGAGCTGCGTAAAGACATTGACCTTGCAATAGACAGATACCGTCCCGAGATACTTGTTCTGGATTTTGATGAGGTAACGTTTATGGACAGCTCAGGCATAGGTCTTGTTATGGGCAGATATAAAGCTGTTAAAGCGTTTGGCGGACGTGTCGAAGTAAAGAATACTTCCTCTCAGCTGAAAAAAGTTATGAAGCTTGCAGGTCTGGACAGGCTTGCTTCAATAGAATAGCAAAAGGGTGGTAATGCAATGAAAATTCTCAATGAAGTTAAAATATCGTTTATGTCGGAAAGTCGTAATGAAAGCCTTGCAAGAATGTGCATCACATCATTTGTATCTCAGCTTGATCCGTCTGTAAGTGAGCTTGCGGAAATAAAAACAGCGGTTTCGGAAGCTGTGACAAATTGTGTTGTACACGGCTATCGGGGAAGAAAGGGAAAAATAGAGCTTCTTGCAAGATACAGCGATGACAACACGGTAACAATAAGAGTAACAGACCACGGCTGCGGAATAGCTGATATAGAACAGGCTATGGAACCCCTTTATACATCTGCTCCCGAAGAGGAACGGGCAGGTCTTGGTTTTGCTGTAATGGAATCATTTATGGACAAGGTAACAGTAAAAAGCAAGGTCGGGAAGGGAACAGCTGTTACTATGAAACGAAAGCTAATATCGGAAAAGGAAACTGTACATAAGTAACTGAAAGGAATAGCTTTGAAATGAACGGCATAAAATCCGACCGATTTATTGAAGAAAATCTGGGGCTTGTTCACTTGTGTGCAAACCGTTTCAGAAACCGAGGGATAGAATACGATGACCTTTTCAGCGCAGGAAGCATAGGGCTTATAAAGGCTGCCGACGGTTTTGATACCGAAAGAGGCGTAAAGTTTTCGACCTATGCAGTGCCGGTGATACTGGGAGAAATAAAACGTCTTTTCCGTGACGGCGGAGCTGTAAAGGTTAGCCGAAGCCTAAGAGAGCTTTCATTGCGGCTTATGCATATGAAAGATGATTTCAGACTGAAAAACGGACGTGATCCCACGATCAGTGAATTGTGTGAGATCTCCGGTGAAGATACAGACGATGTAATTGAAGCCTTGAATGTAAGTATGCCGCCGTTTTCACTTTCCGATTCAAGAGATGATGAAGAAGGCGGTCAGATAGATATTGCAGTTGAAGCGCCTGACAGCGAAATGACAGATATTCTTTCGCTGCGGCAGGCTTTATCAATTCTTGATGAAAATGACAGACAGCTTCTTTATCTGCGCTACTTTAAGGATATGACACAAAGTGATGTTGCCAAACGGCTTGATATGACACAGGTGCAGGTCTCAAGACGTGAAAAAAAACTTTTAATGAAGCTGAGAGGCTTTTTAAGCGAATAAAGGTCACCTCTAAAAACCACCGGCTAAAGCCTTAGCACTTCAGAGGTACTATGGCTTTTAGAGGTGACCTTAAAATATTCATAGCTTATCACTTTGATTAACATTTTTATTCTATACATTTATTTATGATGTAAAGGTTTTCATTGTTTGCAGTTTGTACAATTATTGTTGTTTAATAAGTCATTTATCTATGCTATAATTACAAAAATTTTAATGATAGTTGGGAGAATGGTTTATGATAAATAAAAAAGCATTTGATTTTGTAAAAGAGCTTGGCATAGGGTGGAATGTCGGTAATTCATTTGATGCCGTTAAGAAACACAGCACAGGCAATGACGGCTTAGGATCTGAAACAGCATGGAAGAATCCGCCTGTATCAAAAGAGCTTATTGACAGCGTGTGCAAAGAAGGCTTTGATGTGATAAGAATACCTGTTACATGGTCAAATCATTTTGCTGATGATAATTGTACCATTGACAGCGAGTGGCTTGAACGTGTGGCGGAGATCGTTGACTATACCTATAATAAAGGCGTCAAGGTAATATTGAATACACATCACGAGAACTGGATATTTATGTCTGATGAAAATTATCCAAGAGCATCAAAGGCTATGAAGCGTATATGGGAGCAGCTTTGCGAACGTTTTAAAGACTACGGCGAAAGGCTTATTTTTGAAGGAATGAACGAGCCGAGAAAAATGGGCTGCCCCGATGAATGGAACGGCGGCGATGCGGAAGCCCGTAATGTTGTAAATAAGCTTAATCTGGATTTTGTGGATACAGTCCGCAGCTTCGGCGGCAATAATGCCGAACGTTATCTTATGATAGCAACATACTGCGGCTGCTGCACAGATGCTGTAATGCGTGAGCTTGAAATTCCCGATGATAATGGTATAATTGTAACAGTACATTCATATAAGCCTTGGGGATTTGCTTGTTCTGAGCCTGACAAGCCTGATTATACTGCTGTTTTTGATATGAATGACCCTGGATTTATGGAATCTCTGGACGAAACCTTTGGCTTTATGAAAAAGTATTGCATTGATAAAAACATTCCTGTTATAATAGGTGAGTTCGGTGCTTTAAACAAGGATAATGACAATGAAAGGTTAAAGTATATCGGCTATATGAGAAAAAAATCCGATGAAACAGGTGTAAAGCTTATATGGTGGGATAATGGTTATCCCCATGATTTTGCACTTTTTGACAGAAAAAGCAGTAAGGTAATTCATCAGCAGCTTGTAGATGCCTTAACAAAATGATACGGTATATCCTGCATAAAATTGAATAATACATACGCTTATAAGCGTTTTTGCGTTAAGGAAAGGAGCAGCATTATGAAAATGAAGGATACCTGTAAAAAGTTTTTGGAGCTGTTAAAGGACGATATTACGGATTCATTTTATGATGATGACGGCGGTGATTATGTAGAGCTTTATATTGAAAATCCCGATAATGAGGATCTGAATTTGCAGATCGAAATAGACAGCGAATATTTCGGATTGTCCTATCGCAGCTATGATGAAACATACAGCTATGATGAACATTCAGAGGAAAATATCATTCTTTTAGCTGATAAAATACACAAAATAATCAGCGGTGAGCTTTGTATGATAACATTATACCGTGAAAATAAAGGCTGGAGCGTTGATATTCTTGAAGAAACGTCAAAGGTAAATGACAGCTGTCTTGAAAAATTTGTTGCAGATGTAACGGACGACGGTGACAACGGCTATATCGAAGTTGTTATATGGGGCGAAAGTGATTATGACAGCTATGATTTTGATGATAAACAGCTTGTAAAATAGTTTTTTATGCAAAGCCGGTATGAAATTATCGGCTTTGCTTTTTGTAATAAAAGTGCATAAATATCCGGAACCTATTCAATAATATGTTTAACCTGCCAAAAGTAAAAAAAGGTGTTGACAAACTATGTTTACTCTGGTATAATAAATAAGCGTTGTGAGTACTGAGAAACAAATTTACTTAGCGTCTCGTGACGAGCTATTAGCTCAGTCGGCAGAGCATTTGACTTTTAATCAAAGGGTCTGGGGTTCAAATCCCCAATAGCTCACCAAGAAAACCTCTTAAATTGCGTTTATACGTTGTTTAAGAGGTTTTTGCTTTTAAGGAGGTTTTTATGCAGCATTTTAAGTATATATTTTTTGATTTGGACGGTACTATATTCAATTCCGAAGCAGGCATAAGTAAATCGGTAAAATATGCCCTAAGTAAGTTCGGAATAGATGAAAATGATGAAAACAAGCTTAAAGCCTTCATAGGACCGCCGCTTAAAGATTCGTTTATGAAATATTACGGTTTTTCCGAGCAGCAGGCAAGGGACGCTATAAAATTTTATCGTGAATATTATTCGGTCAAAGGCATTTTTGAGGGACACATATATAATAATGTTGAAAAAATACTGGCATATATTAATGAAAGGGGCAAAAAGGCTGTTCTTGCTACTTCCAAACCTAAATTTTTTGCCGAGCAGATAATTGAACACTTGGGACTTACAAAGTATTTTGATTTTATATCAGGTGCAACGCTTGATGAAACTGTCACAGGAAAATATGAGGTCATTAAAATCGCAATTGATGAAGAAAAAATTGATGATCTGTCAAGTATTTTAATGGTAGGCGACAGACTGCACGACGTTGAGGGTGCAAAAAAAGCAGGGATAAAGTGTGTCGGGGTTTTGTATGGCTTCGGTTCTGAATCGGAGCTTCGTGAGGCGGGTGCCGATCATATTATTTCAGATGCGTTTGAACTTGCGGATATAATTTAGTTCAGCTTGGGATTTTTGCATTTAATATTGTATGCTGCCGAATATACCGAACATCGGTTTTTCCCAAGCTGCTTTGAATGATACAAGGCTATATCGGCATACTCATAAAGCTTCATAAAATCCCTTGAATCGGAGGGATAACAGCTTATTCCTATGCTGCATGAAACATTGCTGCAAATATCACCGATGCATATCTTCCTGAATGTGCAGCTTATGGTATTGGCAATTCGGATAACATCACTCAGCAGAGAATTTTTTACAAGTATCATAAATTCATCTCCGCCCACACGTCCGACAATGTTATTGTTTTTTCCGCATATTGAGTGAAGCTTTGCCGCAAATTCACAAATAACATTATCCCCGAAAATATGTCCGTTGTTATCATTTACGCTTTTAAAATTATCAATGTCTATTAGCATAAGCGCATGAGCACCGTTTTTTCCCTCCTTTGAAAGGTAGTCTTTTATTTTGACTTCTGTTGCGGTTTTATGCAGAAGCTTTGTCTACTTCTGCTTGATTGCGGCCTTCTTTCAAACGCTTCAGATTTTCAATTTGTTCCAAACGTACAGCT
>ENA-ORCP01002492-ORCP01002492.1-human-gut-metagenome-genome-assembly--contig:-NODE-2492-length-14693-cov-3.634989_pt1 | contig 14693 bp, 8 predicted proteins | sample MGYA00242990_ERZ507991 | MGnify/ENA primary metagenome ERZ507991 (study PRJEB26167, sample SAMN06115496) | human gut metagenome | host: Homo sapiens | place: China:Henan | collected 2015-05-07 | study... | reverse complement strand
CGCCCTCCTCCGGGCGTGTCCCGTGCGCGTCCCGCGGATTGACCTTGTCATAGTCCAGCGTGAAGGTGACGGTCTGCGCGGCGTTCTCATAGGTACCGACATCCTCTGCGGTAACGGCGCCTTCAATCTCGCCCGTGAAGGAGGTGGCGGTGCGCGCCTGATAGACCTTGACCGAGCCCGTGATGTACTCGAGTGCGTCCAGCGTATCGACCAGCTTGAGGTCGAGGTCATACACGCCCTTGTATGCGGGAATCTCCAGCTTGATGCTGAAGTCGAGGACTTCGCCGACATAAGCCGCTGCGGAAGCCTTCCACGGCGTGCCGACGCCTGTGTTGTCGGCGACTTCCTTGGTGATGGCGGGGGCAGCCGCGCTCTTCATGGCGAGCTTGGGGTCTGCCGTGATGTTGGTGCCGCCTGCATAGACATTGACCTTGTCGTTCTTGACCTGAACAAAGATGGAAACCGGCTTGTAGACCTTGCTGTTCGCCGCCGTCGTGGTGACGAGCAGGAGATAATAGCCGGGTTCAAGCGTGAACTGCACTTCCTTGGTCTCGCCTGCGGTCTGCTCGCTGTAAGCGGTGGGCAGCGCGTAAGCGGGCACCGCCTCGCCGCACTTTGCGGCATAGTAGCCGAGCAGGTCGGCAACCTCAACAGGGGTCAGCTTTTCGAGGTACGCCTCGGCAGAGATGTCCGGGAAGGCTGCTGCCTTGACGGTGCCGATATACCGCTCAAAGTCTGCGTTAAACTCATACTCGTTGTAGTTTGCGTCCTTGTAGGAGATGAGCTTGTACGCCTTGACGGTGTCACCGTTTTCCACCTCGGTGATGGTGACCGTGGGGTTTGTGACATCCAGTGCCGTCGCACCCGTGACGGCGGCCATGCCGAGAACCAGCAGTGCCGCCAGCGCAAAGGATACGATGCGCTTCATCATGGTTTTCATTGTTTTCTTTCCTTTCGTTTTTGCCGCTTGCACGGCTTTTTTGGGGGGGATGTGCGAAGAATTTTGCTTCTATATGTAATCTGCGCTTCCGCAGGGCGGACGCCGGCGTACTCCCCCGTAGGCGTCCGGAATGCGGAACCCCATTTTACATCAATTCTGATCCTGCGCGTCGGCGTCTGCATCCGCCGCGTCGTCTGCGCTGTCTGCATCGTCCGCAGCGGACTTGCCGAAGCGGCGGACGAGCAGCAGCACGGCTGCCGCCGCGCACATCAGCACCGTGCCGATCAGCGTGAGCGGGTAGATGCCTGTGCCGCCGACCGAGGGAATGACAAAGAGCGCCTCGTTGCGCACAGTGAGCCTGTAGGTATAGCCGCTGACATGCGAAAGCGCATAGAATCGGCTGTCCGCCGCGCTTTCCAGCTCGATCTCACCGCTGTCCACCCGGAACGGGATAGGCTCGGCGAGCTTGCGATAGCCCGCCGGCGCGATGACCTCCTCGAGGAGGTAATTGCCGTTCGGCAGCTCGGGAAGGGTGAGCTTGCCGTTGTCATCGACGGTGTAGGTCGCCGCCGCGGCAGTGTCGCCCGAGAGGCGGAAGACCGCATCACGGAGCGGCGCGCCCGTGAAATCCTCCTTTTGCAGCACCAGCCGCGCGATGGAGACATTGACAATCTGCGAAAGCGGGGTCGCTGCCGCGTCGTCGGCATCGGTGATGGTGGCGACGCCGCCGCGCAGTACGACGCGATAGAGCGTGCGGTTTGTGCGATAGCCGTGCGGCGTCTCGGTCTCGCGGAAATAATAGGTGCCTGCGGAGACGGGTTCAAAGACGACAAAACCGCTCTCATCGGCCAAGACATGCTCCAGCACCTTGGTGCACGCCGCGTCGGCATAGAGCGTGAAGCCCGCGCCGGGCAGCGCTTTGCCGACCTCGTCCACTTTGGTAAAGCTGATGATGCCGCGGCTCTCGCTGTTGTGCACGACGAGCAGCAGATGGTCGGCATAGTGCCACCTGCCGCCTGCATCCTGCCAGACGGCGGTGCTTTCGTAATTGCTGCTTGTCCCCTCGCGGTAGAGCGCCGCATCGTAGGACACGAGATAATTTTCATAGCCGCCCGTACCCGCGCTCGGGTCGTGCGCCGTGTCGCCGATGCGCACCTCGCGCAGGGTATAGCGCCCGTAGTCGCCGTCCACAAACAGCGGCAGGTCGTACCAGGTGTAGTTCCAGTCGTTCTCTTCCGAGAGCGTCTGCGTATAGATGTCGCCGACCATCTTCGCGCCGCCCCGCCACAACTCTACGGTGACCGGCAGGCGATCTTCCTCGGCAGTGTTGTCCCAGCGTTTCTCCGCCTTCACCTCGGTCAGGAGCTTGGAGCGGTTTTTAACCGTGAGGATCGGCGTGCCGACGCCCTCCAGCCAGCCGTCCTCGGGCGGTTCGTCCGCCGCCGTGACGGTGACCGCGACCTCGACCGTGCCCTCGTCGGTGACCGAGACGCGCATGCGGGACACGCCCTCGTAGCCGAGAGGCAGCGTCTCATCGAGGTAGTATTCGCCGACTGCCAGCTTCACGTAGAAATAGCCGTTTTGGTCGGTGGTTGCCGCATTGTAGGGCACGAGGAAGGTGTAGCCCTCCTCTTCGGCGGTGGTATCGGAGGAATAGCGGTTGGTGCCCGGCATCTGCCAGAGCTGCATCGGCGTGCCGTCCGTGCGGGAAAGGCGGAAAGTGACGTTCCGCAGCCCATGCCCGGTGCCGAGATCGCTCTTGAAGACCGTGAGCAGCCCCGCCTGCACATACAGGTTGCGGAAGGCAACGGTCTGGATAGCCAGGTTCGGCACATCGTTCGGATAGGAGTCTGTCGTGACCGTGGCGGAGGTGCCGTCCATCCACCCGGTTGCCTCCGGGCAGTTCTTCACCTGCACGCGGTTGGAATGGTGCCATTTTACATCGTCGGCAAGCATATAGCCGTGCTCGGCGACGGTGTAGGTACGCCCCTTGCGCGCCGGCACCGACCAGACGTAGGTGTCGGTCGCCGCGTCGTAGCTTTCATAGCCCGCCTCACCCTCTGCCGTCACGCTGTCCGCGTCGGCAAGCCGCAGCGTAAAGTCGCGGACGGTCGTGCCGTCCTCGTCCTCATGCTCGACGGTGATGTGGAATTTCTCCTTCGCCTCGGCGATCGCCTCGGCGTCGCCCGCAAAGGTCTTGGCGACGGTCATGCGCGCCGCCTTGGCAACCAGCACGCCATCCACGTGCCAGCCGTCCGAATGCTCGTACTTCAGCACATACCAGCGCAGTTTGAAGTGCTCGGAGGTGATCTGCTCATGCGGAACGACCACGCCGTCCAGTTTAATCACCGCGTCGCTCGCGCGAATGAAAGCAAGCACCGTCTCCTCCGAGGGCATCGCCTCAATCAGCGTCTCCCGAATCGGCACGACGGTCGCCTGCCTGAGCGTGGCGTCCACCTCATAGGCGGTGTCCTCCGAGGTCGGCGGCGCGATGAGCATGACATCGCCCGCCTCGGTGACGGCGTCACTGCCGAAGATGCGCGTCGAATAGATGGAGGGCGTGAAATTGTAGGTCGGGTTCGGCTGAAAGCCGCTGCTCATGTTGTCCATGATCTCGCAGTTGACATTGACGTAGAAATTCAGGGTCGTGAGACGCCTGTTTGCGTCATAGGCGTTCCAGACGGCGTGGAACTCGACATTGCCGCCCGAGCCTTCGCCCGTCGTGCCGATGCTGGCAGCGGCGAGGCGGTCGATGTCCGCCTGCGTCAGCACATCACCCGGCTGCAGGACGGTGCCGGAGGCCGCCGTGCCGACGCGCCAGCCTTCAAAGGTATAGTAGAGGCTGCGCCCGCTGGCGTCGTTGGTAATCGCCGCTTTGGCGCGATCGTTGTCGATGCCGAGCACCGTATAGGTGCCGTCCCCATTGTAGATCAGCCGCTCGGTGTAGTCGGCAGTCCCGCGCACGCTGCCGTCCTCGGTGATGGCTTGCCGGCCGACATCGAACTGCCCGAGCTTTGTGAGCGAATCGGTGAGCCCCGCGTGGTACATCATGAAGATGGTGTTTGACTTTGCCCGGAGGCGCACCGAATAGGCAGCAGCTTCCAGCGTAAAGGTAATCGTGCCTGCCGCCTCGTCGATCACGCCGGAAAAGTTTAACGCTTCGCCGGTGGTCGGATTTTCGGGGATCCACTCGACGCCCTCGGCATACGGCAGGACGACCGAACCCGTCTCGCCGTGGAAAATATACCGCGTCTCGGGCAGCGTCGTGCCCGCAAAGATACCGGCGGGGTCATAGGGTTCGAGCGCGTAGAAGTTGTTCGCGTCGATGCAGTTCTGGTCGGCGGTCTTCACCCGGTCGGTGAAGTAGGCATCATTGCCCGGCAGATTGGCGGGCATATAATAGAGGAAGATTGTCGGGCGTGTGCTGAGCGGGATGCGGTATTCGCCGGTCTCGGCGTTGAGAATGGCGTCTACATCCGCCCAGATGATGGACGCATCGTTGTTGTCAGTGTGCGGGAAGATGCGTGTGCCGACATAGCTTTCCGCATCAAAGCCGAACGCGCCGTAGATCTCGGCAAGCTCGGTGTGATAGAGAAAATAGCGGTTGGAGCTTGTCGTCCAGCGGTACTGCCGGCTGGTCTGCACCACGGCAACCTGCTTCCACGCGCCGTCCACGGCGGCATAGCAGGTGACGGTGGCGGGATACTGCGCCACCGTATCCGACGCGAAAAGCCCGATCACCGGATCATCGGCACTCGGGTCGTCGGAAGCTGCGGTGGCTGTCGTTACGGCTGTTTCTGCGGTGGCTGCCGTTACGGTTGTTTCTGCGGGCGCAGCCGTGTCTGCGGGGGCGGTGGTCTCCGCCACCGTTGTGGTTTCGGTCGGTTCGGTCGTTTCCTGAGAAGAAGCGGTTGCGGTGGTTTCGGTCGGTTCGGTCACGGGTTCGTCCGGGGCGTCGGTCGCCGCAGTCTCGGTCGCCGCAGTCTCGGTCGCTGCGGTCTCGGTGGCGGGCGGCTCGGTGGCTGCAGTCTCGGTCGCTGCCGGTTCGGTCGCTGCAGTGTCGGTTGCTGCCGGAATCTCGGGGGCGGTGCTCTCCGTGGGGGGCGCGGTTTCATCTGCGGCGGTCGGGGTGGCGGGAGCCGTCTCCGCCGGCGCGGTCACAGGGGCGGAAACAGGGGCTTCGGTTTCATCCGCGGCATCGGCAAGCGGCATAGACAAAAAAGAGAAGAGCAAACACAACGCCAAAAACAGCGAAACAACTCTTCTCTTCCGGCTTCCGTAATTCGACTGTTCAAAGCACGGAAAACGCATATGCACCCTTCTCCACCCGAACGGATGGCATTTGCCGCGCCCTTGCGGCAACCGCTGCGTCCGCCTTCGCCGCTTGTCCGGACCGCCCTGCATGGACGGAACCGGCAAAGAAGCGCCGGCATGTGCCGCGCAACGGTTCTGCACGGCACAAAATCAAACCAAAATGAGGATTCGCGTCAAAATACGCGAAACGCTCAAAAACAATACAAAGATAAACGGATTTGTCTGAAATCAAACGTATTCTTCGCTTTGTGCGAAAAACGCATCTTATTCCTATTCTAATTTTGTGTACATATATAATATCAATCAGATTATCAAATGTCAATCGTCATTTTCGACAAAAAAGTTTACTTTTGCATCTCGTTTTTCAGCTTTGAGAACAAGTCTCGTTTCTTCGTCTTCCGGTTTTCTCAGGCTTTTTGACGCGTTCAAATTTTAACCGGCGCATTGTTAAATCGTGCCTTCCTGCCGCGCGGATTTTCACACAGTTTTCACCCACATCGCTTGCTTTCTATGATAAAATAAAAGAGAGAGGTGACGAAAATGCGTTTTTTCCGAAAGCTCGTTGACGGTTTCAACCGATTTATGTACGGCAGGTACGGCGCGGACCCGCTGTTCTATGTGCTGTTCTTTGCATTTCTCGTGCTGAACCTGCTCGGCAATCTGCTTCGCGTGCACATCGTGTGGGCGCTCTCGTTTGTCCCGGCGGTGTTTGCGCTCTTCCGTTACTATTCGCGCAACCTGTATCGCCGCCGCGAGGAGAACCGGAAGTTTCTCGCCGCGTGGGCGCGGGTGAAGGGCGCGTTTTCGCTGCTCGGCAGCCGCGTGCGCGACCGCAAAGTCTGCCGCTACCGCCGCTGCAAAGCCTGCCGCGCGGTGCTGCGCCTGCCGATAAAGCGCGGACGGCACAGCGCCGTCTGCCCCCGCTGCGGAAAGCGCATGCAGGTGTGGATTTGGTTTTGAGGGAATGGCGGCGGACGCCGCCTGAGAGGTTGTTCCGTGGCTTCTTCAATCCTTCTTTGCCATGTAACAATCCCTCCGCCGCCGTTCGGCGGCGCTTTCCTTTGCCGGGGGAGAGGCTGTTTTAGATTGCGCAAAAAGCAGGACGGCGATGCCGTCCTGCTTTTTTATCGATTCTTCTTTCTCAGCCGAGACGCTGTGCGGGCACGGCGATGCGCGTGAAGATGACGCACGCCTCCGAACGGCGGATGCTGTCGCCCGGGCGGTACTTGCCCGTGCCCGCGTCGCCGCCGACGATGCCTGCGGCGAAGAGCTTCTGCACCGCAGCGCTGCATGCCATATCCGCCGTGACATCGGCGGGCGCGCCGGTCACCACCGCGGCGTAATCACGCTCGGGCAGGATGCCCGCAAAGATAATCGCCATATCGCCGCGCGTGATGGGCGCGTCATAGGCGGTGAACTGCCCTGCCTGAACAATGCCGTTTTTCACACAGTATTCGGCATACGGCAGATACCACGCCTCGCCAGCCCCCGCGGCGCGCACCGTCTTGCCGTTGTACACACTGTGGATATTGGCGGCGGCAGTCAGTGCCTGCGCCGTGGTAAACGCCGCGTCGGGCGAAAACTTGGTCTGCGATGTGCCGTTTGCCAGCGCCATTTCATAGGCGCGCTCGACAAAGGCATAGAACCAGTGGTTCTCGGTCACATCCGCAAAGCGCCCGTCATAGCTGCGGGTGGCGGGAATCTTCGCGCGGTTGACACTGCCGAAACCGATGACCTTCCCCGAAACCGGCGTGGGGTTCAGCCCCGCCGTGTACACGGTGGAGAGCGGCGCGGGATGCCCGGAGCCGTCGCCGATGACGAGACCGCCTGCCGCCGATGCGCTGTAAGGCTCGAGGAAGGCATAGCGCCCGGTGTTCTTGTCCCCGGTGATGTACGCATGGTACATCGCCCACTTGCTGCCGTCCGTGTCGGTCACATAGCAGGCATGCGCGCAGCCGTTGACCTCGGCGGACTTGGAGAAAATCGGGTTCTCCGACTTCTTCCAGGCGGCGGGGTTCATCGGATCACCGCCGAGGAAGGTCATGCAGCCGACGGCATAGGCGCTCGTCCAGTACGCGCTGCCCGCGTAGGACACAAACACCGAGCCGTCGTCGCCGTAGACGCCGGTGATGCACTCTACTGTGTAGGGGTGCACGCCGTCGCCGCCGCCGACCTTCTCCCAATCATAGGTGGGCACGCAGATCTCCGAAGGCTCACCGATAATCGTCCAGGGATTCTTGTACTTCGTGATCTGCAGCGCCTGATAGAAGTCCGTCGTATCGCGGTTGTACTCATTGACAAAGATAATGTAGTTCTCGCCGCCGACCTCAAGGGTGGACATGCCGCCGATCCAGGAGAACTTGTCCGGGTGCTTCGTGTCCGGGAAGACGATAGGCTCGGGCACATTGACCTCGCCGGTCGCCGGGTTGCCCCATCTGCCCATGAGGTCGTCGCCGTCCAGGCACTTGATGACATAGCCGGTGAGCGAGGAATAGTTCCAGTCCTGCCCGTCGTCACTGGTGACAAAGCAGTACCAGCCCGCGTCCTTTTCGCCGACCTGCTCGGCGCTGAAATAGTGAATTTCGGGCGACCACATGTTGTGCGACCACTCGTGCCCGTCCTCGGGCGCATAGATGACCGCACCTGCCGCCGTGGAGAGGTCGCCGATGTTGGCAACCTTGTAGAGCATGAGCCGGTCGCCGCCGGTGGCGGTGTAGTAGTACGCGCCGTTGTGGAAGAGGATCCACGGGTCGGCGCCGAAATACCGGATCGGGTTGGTAAATGTATAAGTGCCGCTGATGTTTGCATCCGGGTTGAAGCCGTTGGAAAAGTTCAGCGTGGAGGTCATGTTCTCGCCCATATTCTCGGTGCCGCGGATCTCGGCGCAGTGTGCAAAGTCGCCGCCCGCGATGTTGACCGTCCAACTTCCCACAAGGTGCCCCGCCTTGGCATAGCGGGGCATGATGCGGCCCCGGATTTCGCCGCCGTTTACGGTGACGGTGAGGTTGCCGCTGTAGGTCTGACTATCCGTGCCGTAGCCGTGGCCGACAATGCCGTAGCCCGTCTTGCCGCCGTTCATCACGACTGTAAGGTCACCCGAATGCGACTGTGCGCTGCTCATGTAGATGAAGTCCGCAACCTCGCCGCCGTTCATGGTGAGGGTGACATCGCAGTTCACCGGCGTGCCCTTCGAGTTGCCGAGGCGCACGCGCTCCCACTTGCCGCCGTCCAGGGTGAGGCTGCCGCAAAGGTCTTTGGCATCCAGCACGGCGGGGTCGGTGCCGCCCACAATGCAGGGGTAGGTCGTGTTCGTCCCGGCGATGCCGGTGGTCACATCCGCACCGAAGGTGAGGGGCTTGTAGTTGGCGAAGAAGCCGACATACGCCTTGGCGCTGTCGATGTGCAGGCTGTCAAACAGGGTTTCGCCGCCGATATAATAGTTGGCGTCCAGCACGAGGCATGCGTCCGCCGTCCTGCGGTAGTCCACGCCGCCGTAAACCGAGGTGACGGTCACGCGCCCGGTGTGTGCGGGTGCGACAAACGCCGACGAGAAGCGGTAGGTACCGCTGATGACCAGCGTGCCGCCCGCCTCGCCGAGTGCGGCATAGGCGTCTGCCAGGCTGCCGACCGGCGCGTTTGCGGTGACGCCGCTGCCGCTGCCGCCGCCCGCGAGGTAAACCACGCGCGCGCTGTCCGTCTCAAAGAGTGCCGCCGCGGCGCCGAGCGAGGAAACTGCAATGCCGTCGCCGAGGCGGAGCGTGCCGCGCACATTCTCGCCCTCGACCGCATAGCCGCCGACACGGCCGCCGAAGAGCGCATAGGAAAGGCTGCCGCGCACCGCGCGGAACAGAACCGTGCCGACCTCGCCGCCGCCGATGGTCAGCGAGAAGCTGTCGGTCGCCGTCTCTGCCGACGCGATGCTGCCGACGCTGCCCGCGAGCACCTCAATCTCGGCCGCGGTGCTGCCGCCGGTGATGCTGTCAACGGCTGCGCCGTCCACCAGCACCCGGCCTGCGTCCGTCACCTTGCCGAAGCTGCCGCCGCGCAGGACGGCCGCGCCGGAAATGTTCATTTTTGCCGTGGTCTTCACATCCGCCGCCACGGTAAGCGTGCCGCGGCGCGCGTCAAATGCGCCGTCGCCGTCGAACGTGAGCGAAGAAAGCGTCGTGTCGCCGCCGAGCGTGTAACTGCCGTGCAGCACAAGCGCTGCGTTCTCATCCGCGCCGCGCACCGCGATAGCCGCCGCATGCGTCGGCTCGGCAAAGTCCGTCAGCTCGATTCTGCCTTTTACCAGCAGCGTAGCGCCGCTCTCCGCAGCCGTGCGGAATGCATCGGCAAAGGGTGCGGGGTCGTCCGCGGTTCTTCCGCTGCCTGTCGCGTCCGCCGCCGCATAGACCGCAGCGATGTTCTCCACGCGGTCAAAGCCGACGCCGAACGCCTCAATCTGCACCGCAGAATAGTCGCGGGCATCGTAGTACAGCGTCTTGGTTTTGCCCTTTTCCTTCGCCATCGCGCGCAGCTTTTCGGTCTTGTAGGTCAGCGAGACGAGGGGCGTTTTGATGCCCGCCACGGTGATGTTTGCCGCGCCGATGACATTGTTGACAAAGATGCCGTCGCGCACATTGCCGCCGGTGAAGACAGCCGCCGCGTCGTTGTCCAGGCGGCGCGTGTCGTCGCCGCCGAGGTAGATGCTGCCGAATTCGCCGCCGCTGACATGCAGCACGGCGCTGTCCGAGACATGCTTTGCATAGGAGCCGCAGAGCAGCATGTCAATTTCACCGCCCGAAATGTCCACATAGTGCGTGCCAGAATAGACAAGGCCGTCAACCTGTGCGTTCCAGTTCTGACGCGTGCCGCCGATGACGCGGGCGAACTTGCCGCTCTTGATGGTGATGTGCGAATCGAGCGTGGTGTCCACCGTGTCCTCGGGCGACTGATAGCCGCCGACGACCCAAAGGCCGCGGTCGGTCTCGCCGGTGCAGGTCATGGTCATCCCCTCGCCGAAGGTGAGCGGATTGTACTGCGCGACGACGACCAGCGAATTGTCGCGCTCCAGCGTCAGATTCTCAAAGGTGGTCGCACCGCCGAGGTAATACCGCCGCGCGCCGGAAATGACCAGCTTTGCGCCCGACGCGCCGTAGTCCTCGTGCTCACCGCGCGAGGTCAGCACAAATTCCGTGTCGGGGTGCGCAATTTCGAGGGCGTTGCCGGCGAAGACATAGGCGTTCTTCACCACGATGTACGCGCGCTCCGCACCGTCGCGCACGGCGTTCCTGCACGCCTCGGTATAAGTGCGCAGCGGCTTTGCCGCATCCCTGCCCGAGACATTGTCAACGCCGGCTTCGGAATCTATATAATAGTACACAACATCCTCTGCCGCATTTGCCGCGACCGCCGCAAAAACGGTCAGGCACGACAGAGCCGCAAGCAGGAAAAGAAAGACGCGAAATGCCTTTTTCATCGGTAATTCCTCGCTTTTTTCAAGATTTCGCTTTCATGGTATCACACGCGTCTCTCTGCGTCAATCACTTCTGCCGATTTGCATAACATCGGAAAGCTGACAGTGATTTCAGAAAGGTCAAAAAGAAAGAGGAGCGCCTGCTCCTCTTTCTTTTTGATACGGTTGGCTTTACGCCTCGTAATCCATGCAGATGCGGGACTTGACCACGCTGCGGACATGGGTTGCCGCCGCGACATGCGCGGGGTGCACCTTGTAGCCGTCGTAGGCTGCCGCGTCGGTGAGGGTGCTGTCCAGCATCATATCCACATTGCTGCTGTCCATCGGGTTGATCTCCACCTTGAGCGAAACAAGCCCCGGTACGACGCCGACCAGCGCCTCGAGGTCGCGCTTGCACTGCTCTGCCTCCGCGCGCTTCTCGGCGGGGGTGAGTTCGTCCTTCAGCTGCCAAAGCAAAATATGTCTGACCATGATTTTTGTCTCCTTTATATGAATAAGTGAAATACAAATGAAGTGGGGGTGGCGGCGGTGCACACAGCTTCCGTTATTCCATAGGGGCGATTCACGAATCGCCCGTTTTTGCTTTGTTTGGCGGGTCGTCGTGGGTGCTGACCCCTACCGGTTTGTTCGTACATTCGGCTCTCCCCACCGAGGAAGGCTTGGTTACCCTCTCCCGCTTTTACACATCCATGATGACCGGCAGGATCATCGGCTTGCGGTGCGTCTTCTGATACAGATACTTGCCGAGCGCGTCCTTGACCGCATTCTTCAGCTCCATCCAGTCGGTGCGGCTGCCCTCGAGGCACTTTTCCAGCGCCGCCGCCGCAATCTCGCGCGCCTCGCCCATCAACGCCTCGCTCTCACGCACATAGACAAAGCCGCGCGAGATGATGTCCGGGCCGGAGGTCAGCAGCCGCGCGTCGAGATCGACCGCCGCGACCACGACGATGAGGCCGTCCTGCGACAGATGCTTGCGGTCGCGCAGGACGATGCTGCCGACGTCGCCGACGCCGAAACCATCCACCAAAATCTTGCCCGAGGGAATCGTGCCCGCAAAGCGCGCACCCTTTGCGTCGATCTCCAGCACCTTGCCGATGTCGGAGATGAAGATATTTTCATCCGGAATGCCCATGGTGCGGGCAATCTGCCGGTTGGCGTCGAGGTGGCGCAGCTCGCCGTGAATCGGCATGAAATACTTCGGATGCGTCAGCGCCTGCATCAGCTTCAGTTCCTCACGGCAGGCGTGCCCCGAAACATGCACATCGGTCTCGGGGTCGTGCATGACCGAAACGCCGCTGCCGATGAGCGCGTTGATGATCTTGCCGACCGACTTCTCGTTGCCGGGGATTGCCGAAGCGCTGATGACCACGAGATCCTTCTGCCCGAGCGTGACCCGCTCGTTGTCGCCGAAGGCGAGGCGGTAGAGCGCGCTCATCGGCTCGCCCTGGCTGCCCGTGGTGACCAGGGTGACCTGGCTCTCGGGATAGCGTTTGATGTCCTTGATGTCAATGAGCAGCCCGTCCGGCACATTCATGTACCCGAGAGCGCTGGCGGCGGCAATGACATTGATCATGCTGCGGCCCATGACGGCGACCTTGCGCCCGTTCTCTGCCGACAGCGAAATGATCTGCTGCACACGGTGGACATTGGACGAGAAGGTCGCAATGACCAGCCGCTTATCCTTGTTTTTGAGGAAGATGTCCGCAAGGCTTCTGCCGACGGTGCGTTCCGATGGAGTGAAGCCCGGGCGCTCGGCATTGGTGGACTCGCACATGAGCAGCAGCACGCCCTCGTTGCCGATCTCGCCGATGCGGGTGATGTCCATCATCTTGCCGTCCACCGGGGTGAGATCCAGCTTAAAGTCGCCGGTGTGGAACAGGATGCCGAGCGGCGTGCGGATGGCTACAGCACAGGCGTCGGCAATCGAGTGGTTGACGCGGACAAACTCCGCCGAGAGCTTGCCGAGCTGCACGGTGTCGCCGGGCTGCACGGTATGCAGGCGGGGCGTGTGCGGCAGCGAATGCTCGGACAGCTTTTTCTCCACGATGCCGAGCGTGAGCGCCGTGCCGTAAATATCCGGGTTGATGGAGCGCAGCACATAGGGCAGCGAGCCGATGTGGTCTTCGTGCCCGTGCGTCAGGAGAATGCCGCGAATCTTCTCCTTGTTCTTCTCGAGGTAGGTGACATCCGGGATGACCAAATCGACGCCGAGCATATCCTCGTCCGGGAACGCGATGCCGCAGTCCACGACAATGATGTCGTCGCCGTACTCAATCATGGTCATGTTTTTGCCGATCTCATGCAGACCGCCGAGCGAGGCGATGCGAATTTTGCCGGTCGGCTTGGCGCTGCCCCCCTTGCGGCGGCGCTTGGCAGGCTGTGCCGTGGCTGGCTGCACGGTCTGCGCCGGGGTCACGGCCGCGGCGGGCGCGGCGGCAGGCGCCGCTTTCGGCTGCGCCTTCTTCGGCCGTCTGGTGTAGTGCCGCTTGGCGGGCTTTTTCTCCGCCGGTGCGGCATTCTGCGGGTTCTCCGCCATATTATTCTGTTTGTTTCTTTCCATAAATTCTCCTTATTCTGTCGTCTTATGCAAACGCGCCGCGAAACCTATACGCGGGCATGAAAATAAAATCTGTCGGACAAATCGGACAGATATGGTAAAAGTTCCGGGCCCGGCAAACGCCGCCCCGGTCGGATGTATGTCGGCTTGGAGCGCACCGCGGAACGCACAGGCGGGCACTTTACGCACATAAAAACCGTTCAACAATTACAGATTGATTATACACCATCCGCAGCCGGAATGCAATAGGGTTTGTAAAAAAGGAAATCGGGGGCGAGTAAGGATAGATTGCGCACGATTATAGCGTACACGCATCTCCCATCAGACCACCCACCAAACCAGCAGACAGAGCAGTCCGCCCGCCAACATCCCGGCGGCAAACAATGCCCACTTCGACACCACGCGCACGCGGCGGCGCGTGGTGTTCAGCGCCACCAGGCGCTCCGCCTCACGCACAAGCTCACCCTCATCCCCGCGCGAGCGGTCAAAATCCTTGCGCAGGAGAAAATACGCCTCGTCAAAAATCTGCGAGTCCGTCCCCTTTAACATGATGATCTGCCTCTGACAACCGCGCATCATCTCACCTCCGACGGGATTTTCGCCAGATTTGGGGCAGACTATGCAAGGCGCGCGCGGCGGCAGTCTTGCTTTTTCGGCGGCGATGTGCTACAATGGACAAAACATCCGCACGGAGGACAACATGGATTTTACCGTAGACCAAACCTGTGACGGACGCACCTTGCGCGACTACCTGCGCCGCACGCTCTGTGTCTCGTCCGCGCTGCTCACCGCGCTGAAAGCGGCGGGCAGCATCACGGTGGACGGCGCGCCCGTCACGGTGCGGCATATCCTGCGTGCGGGCGAGACCGTCTCGCTTGCGCTGGCGGACACCGAATGCCGCCCCGAGCCGTCCGGCGCGCCGGTGGACATCCTCTTTGAGGATGACTTTGTGCTCGCCGCGGCAAAGCCGCCCTACATGCCCACGCACGAGTCGCGCGGGCACCTCGGCGACACGCTGGCAAACGCGCTGGCGGGCGAATTTGTGCGGCGGGGCGTGCCCTTTGTCTTCCGCGCGGTAAACCGCCTCGACGTAGAATAAAAAAGGGCGATGAATTTTGCGAGGCGGAAAATTTTTATGATGAAAACCTTGCTAAAATTAAGATTAAATTAAATCCAGCCCTTTCTCCAACACAAAATGCTCAGAAATATTATAAGGATTATCGTAAGGCTAAAACAGCCGAACAGATGCTCAAGGTTCAGCTTGAAAAGGCACACGAGGAATTGCAATATCTTGAGGCTGTGCTTGATTCTCTTGGCAGAGCGGAAACGGAAAGAGAACTCAATGAAATCCGCACAGAGCTTGCAGAGCAAGGTTATATCCGTACAAATCGTAAAAAGCAGAAAAAGGAAGCCACACTTCCACC
>ENA-ORCP01002490-ORCP01002490.1-human-gut-metagenome-genome-assembly--contig:-NODE-2490-length-14700-cov-5.691171_pt1 | contig 14700 bp, 17 predicted proteins | sample MGYA00242990_ERZ507991 | MGnify/ENA primary metagenome ERZ507991 (study PRJEB26167, sample SAMN06115496) | human gut metagenome | host: Homo sapiens | place: China:Henan | collected 2015-05-07... | reverse complement strand
ATGCTATTTAATTTTGTTTTAATACTTTGATAATCTGTAAGCCAACATTCATGGCTACTGGTGGAGGAAAAGCATTTCCAATCATTCTGCATGCTTTTGTTTTTTTTGCACCAAAATTCCAGCTATCCGGAAAACCTTGTATACGGGCTAACATTCTCGGGGTTAATCTTGGAGGGCAGGGGTCAAATTTTGACGGTGCATCGTTTGCAATTCCTTTACCATCGACGCAAAGTTCAAGCCAAGCTTTTCTTGCCCTTGTCGGGCCCAAGTCAGGCCCACCATGTTTTTTGCTGCCACCAACAAGAGTGGGAGCTATCCCGTCGGCCATTTTAACCCATGAATCCAATAGTTGCCATCCATTGATTCCCATTAGGTCTTTTAAGGATTCCCCAACGGTTGGGGGTGGGGAACAATATGGCTTAGGGAAAGAAAAAGTGTCATTTAGGTCTTTCCGAATTCCTACGATAATAACGCGGGGCCTCAATTGTGGGACACCGTAATCAGAGGCGTTAAGTAGCTGTAGGTGATGATTATATCCTAAATCGTTTAATTGCGATAGTAATGAATCCCTATATTCATCAAATTTTTTGTCAAGAAGGCCTCTGACATTTTCAATCATCACTGTTTTTGGCAAAATTTCTCCAATGAGTCGTAGCATTTCTGGGAATAAATCTCGGTCATCATCGCTCCCAAGTTGTTTACCTGCGACACTGAAAGGAGGGCAGGGGACGCCTCCAGAAAGCAGATCTATTTTGCCTCGATATTCTTTACCACAGAAGTTGCGTACATCCTGACATAGAATAGTCCAGTGGGGTCTATTGAGTTTAAGATTCTCGCAGTAATCTTTCTCATATTCAATGAGTAGTTTATGAGAGAAACCGGATAATTCCAAACCTAAAGCCTGACCTCCTGCGCCAGCGCATATTTCTATGGAACTGAACATTATTTATAAGGATTGAACTGCATTATAAGTTATAAACAAGGCGATTTCTGAGTCTGATTCTCTGAAATCGCCTTGGTGGGTGGAGTATAGCGGACTCGAACCGCTCACCTCGACACTGCCAGTGTCGCGCTCTAGCCAGATGAGCTAATACCCCATGAGGTTACGTTTGCTGTGCAAATTTAGCGAGTTTTTTTGAATTGGGCAAACAAATTTGCGTAAATTTGCGGCAAAATTACAGTAGATGCAATGAAACATTCGATTTGTCTTGCGATTGCAGCGCTTTGCTGCGCTGTGTCATCGGCTGCCGCTCCGGTGAGGCTGATGAGTTATAACATAAAGAATGCCAATGGCAACGACGGACGCTGCGATATCGAGCGCATTGCGCGGGTGATTTCGGCGCAGAGTCCCGATGTGGTTGCGGTTCAGGAGGTTGACAGTATGACTGCACGCTCCGACAAGCACTATATCCTCGGCGAGATTGCCGCCCTGACCGGCATGCACGCTTTCTATGCTCCGGCAATCGACTATGACGGCGGCAAGTATGGCATAGGGCTGCTGAGCCGCACGGAGCCTCTCAGCGTCAGACAGTTGCCGCTGCCAGGACGCGAGGAGCGTCGCACGCTTTTCGTGGCCGATTTTCCGGACTATACGTTCATAGGCACGCACCTCTCGCTGACTGATGATGACCGCCTCGCTTCGCTGCCCGTAATCAAGGCTGTGGCCGACAGTTGCAGTCGACCCGTGTTCGTGGCAGGAGATTTCAACGATGTGCCCAATTCGGCTCTGCTGCGCGCCTTGAGCGAGGATTTCACTGTGGTTTCGCCTGAGAACGAGCCTGCGTTTCCGTCCAACCGTCCTTACGAAACAATAGATTTCATCGTAATGGCGAAGCGAGTCGGTTGCTGCGTGAAGCCCGTGAGGAGCTTTGTGGTGCCTGATTCAGTGGCGTCTGACCATCGTCCGATAGTAGTGGAGGTTGACTTTGAAAAACATAAATGCTGCAAGTGATGATGCGCGCTATACTTTTCGCAGCCATGTGGACAATTCTTGCATGCTGTTCGCAGACAGGTAAAAGCCAGACCATAGAGACGGCCGATACCGTAGCTACGGCCGATTCGGTCGTAGCCGCGCCGGTGACTGATTCCCTGCGCCTTACGTTTGCGCTTGTGGGCGATGTGATGATGGGGACCACCTTCCCCGATTCCATCCACGGCACCCATCTGCCGCCAGAGGGTGGAAAGCATCTTTTCGATGACATCAAGGCCATTACGCAACGCGCCGACATTGCTGCCGGAAATCTCGAGGGGAGCTTCCTCAAAGGCCCGGGCAAGCGGAGACCGATGCGAAACCCTAACACATATTTCATTTTCCGTATGCCCCCTGAGATGGTTGGCAATCTCACCGATGCAGGTTTTGACTTTATGGGCGTGGCCAATAACCATATAAACGATTTCGGCCAACCGGGACGCACATCGACCGTGAAGACTCTGCGCGATGCCGGCCTCGCAACTGCCGGACTGAAAGGCGTTTGCGAAAAGGCCGTTCTTGAACGCAAGGGCTTGAAAATCGGAATAACTCAGTTTGGCCATGGCGGCAACAATCTCGACGTGAACAACCTTGCCGAGCTGAAGCGGGTAGTGGAAGAGTTGCGAGGCGAATGTGACATTGTTGTAGTTTCGTTCCACGGCGGTGCTGAAGGGAAAGACCGCACTCATGTGCCTCACAAACCGGAGACTTATGTTGGTGAGCGGCGCGGCGATGTGTCCCGATTTGCACATGCAGCAGTAGATGCAGGTGCCGATGTGGTGTTCGGTCATGGACCTCACGTGCCTCGCGCCGTCGAGCTTTATAAGGATAGAATAATTTTCTACAGCCTTGGAAATTTTTGCACTCCTTACCGCATGGGGCTGACGGGAGTGTCGGGATATGCGCCTGTGGCTGAGGTGACTATTGATGGCAAGGGACACTTTGTTGAAGGTAAAATCCACTCATTCATCCAGCAGCGCGGCAAAGGACCCAGGAAGGACTCCACTAATGCAGCCGCCAGGCTTATGCGCCGCCTCTCGGCCGAGGATTTCCCAGCCTCAAAGCTTGTGATTGGCGATGACGGCACTCTCTCTATCGGCGCTTCAGCCCCGAAACATTGAAGCGTTCCGAAAGGCCCTGCAGCTTTTTGAAGATGGCATGGTCATCGGAGTCGAAGTCGTTGGCATACTGACGGAAACGCTCTATGTCGCTCTCCTTCAGGCGGTAGATGCCTTTGCCAGGCTGCGGACGCTTGGCAAACATGTTGCGCAGCTCCACTCCGGCCCGCTGGCGGTCGGCCACTTTGATTACAGCCACTATGCGTGATGACTGCCGCGGCTCTTCGCGGCGGATGCGCAGGCTGTAGCAGCCGTCGGACATACGCAGCAACACTGCGTAGCCCTCGGCATGAGTGCGGTCATATTCAAGCTTCTCGCGGGCAAACTCTTCATCAAACAGCCTTACGGCCTCCTCGAACGACTCGCTTCCGAGATTGCGCTCTGAGCGGAACCGGCTGTAAAGCAGCAGGAAGCTGTCGAGCGTTGCCAGAGTGTCGCCCGAAGCGCTGTGCATTCCCTCCTCGCCGAAGTTGAGTTCAAGCGATTCAACTACCGAAGCGAGGCTCACGCCCTGAAACAGGTCGATTCCGGCCTGCATCCCGTGGTTTATCCAGTACCAGTTGCGCAACTCAATGATGTGCTTGTCGTTGAGCCCGGTTATCCCTTGCGAGCGAAGATGTGAAATGTCGTTCTCAACGGCGAAGCCAATCAGATAAGTGGCGTCATCGATAATACGCTGAACAGCGGGCAGTTCCGAGTCGAATGAGGGGGCGTCGGCAACCATATCGGGTTTGATTCCATGGATTGATGAATCCCACTGTTTGTAGCGCTCCGGCTTGAAGCGGCTATAATAGAGCGGCTTCCGCGATAAGTCAAATATGGAGAGTTCAATAAGCTCTTCGCCTTCCACAAATTCAGCATCAAGGCAGATGCACCTTCCGCTTTCGGCCGGTTTTGTATCCTGAAGCATTTTTTTTCTACGAGTTCAAAAAGATGAGAGTCAGAGGAATCGGTCATCGTGGCGAATCTGCACATCGGTGAGCATCACTTTTATTTGCTGTTCATCACTTTTGGGGCAAATCAGCAGCACATCGCCCGCATCGGCCACAATGCAATCGTGAAGCCCGCTCACCACTACCAGTTTTCCATCGGGCGCCATGAAAATGTTGCCTGTCGAGTTGTAGGCCATAACGTTGCAGCGTTGCGTTGCGTTCTGATTCGGGTCCTTGCGCGAGTTCTCGTAGAGCGAACCCCACGTTCCGAGGTCGCTCCAACCGAAATTCACGCACTCAACGTAGACGTTGTCGGCTTTCTCCATCACGGCGAAATCAATCGAAATTGACGGACAACTGGGGAAATTTGCCTCAATGAAAGCCTTCTCCTCGGGAGTTCCGAATAGGTCGGCTCCTCGGTCGAAAACAGCAGTAAGGTCAGGCGCATAGCGGTGAAGCGCCTCCTTGATTGCTGTGGCGGTCCACAGGAAAATGCCTGCGTTCCAAAAGAATTCGCCCGTGTCAATGAACACCTGCGCCAATTCCTTGTTGGGCTTCTCGGTAAAGGTCTTCACTTTCAGTAAGCCCGGTTCTATCTCCTTGCCAATCTGAATGTAGCCGTAGCCGGTTTCGGGGCGCGTGGGCGTAATGCCCAGTGTGAGCAGCGCGTCGTGGCTCTCCACGAACTCAAATCCCCGCGCCACACAACGCTCAAATATAGGTTCGCGGGTGATCAGATGGTCGCTCGGAGTTACAATCATCGAAGCCTGCGGGTCGAGAGCGGCGATGTGATAGGCGGCCCAGGTGATGCACGGCGCAGTGTTGCGGCGGTCAGGCTCCAGCAGAATGCGGTCATCGCCAATTTCGGGAAGCTGCTCTTTGACAAGGTTGACATATCGCCGGTTGGTCACAACGTAGATGTTTTCCGGTCTGACAAGTGGCAGAATGCGGTCGTAGCTCATTTGCAGCAGCGAGCGGCCTGTGCCGAAAAAGTCAAGGAACTGTTTAGGCATATCGGTGCGGCTGTAGGGCCAGAAACGGCTGCCTATGCCGCCGCACATAATCACGCAATATCTATGGGAATCCGGGGTCTGAGTCATTAGGATTTCAGTTGAGGCTGTGAAAAGATTTGGCTAAGTTAATTGATTGTGCGCAGAAATCCAAATTTCCGGACCGGAATAAATTGACCGCTGATATTCATGAAGGGAGCCGTTATAATCGTAATGACGACATTATTTGGGTTATGTGGAAAGAATGTGGTAACTTTGCGGCGATTTTCAAATTAAAGAGATTGATTATGTCGACTTATAATGAATCAGCACGTCAAAAAGTGACTACCGCCCGGCTGAAGGCCATGAAGGCTTCGGGCGAAAAGATTGCATGTCTTACTTCATACGATTTCTCCATGGCCCGGCTTGTAGATGAGGCGGGCGTTGATTTTATCCTCGTAGGTGACTCAGCCGCCAACGTGATGATGGGCTACGAGACCACTCTGCCCATTACGCTTGACGATATGATTACGTTTGCCAAGGGCGTTGTGCGTGGCGCAAGTCGCGCAATGGTGGTTGTTGACCTCCCGTTCGGCTACTATCAGGGGCAGCCTGAGGTTGCGGTGCAGTCGGCAGTGAGAATCATGAAAGAGACGGGAGCGGCAGCTGTAAAAATGGAGGGCGGCAGCGAGATTCGCGAATCGCTTGAGCGAGTGCTTGCCGCCGGTATTCCGGTGTGCGGTCATCTCGGACTCACTCCGCAGTCGGTCAACAAGTTCGGCGGCTATGGCGTTAGAGCCAAAAGCGATGCCGAGGCTGAGGCTTTCCGACGCGACTGCGCCATGCTTGAGGAGATTGGATGCTTTGCCATTGTGTTTGAGAAGATTCCGGCTGCTTTGGCCGCCGAGATGACAGCCAAGCTCAAAGTGCCCACCATAGGCATAGGTGCCGGAAGCGAGTGCGACGGCCAGATTCTGGTGCTTCAGGATATGCTGGGCATGAATCCCGGCTTCAAGCCCAAGTTCATGAGGCTTTTCGGGCAGATTGGCGAAGCTGTGACCGAATCCGTGGGCAAGTATGTCAATGAGGTGAAAGCTGTGACTTTCCCTTCTGAATCCGAGCAGTATTGAGACTTTGCCTCGATTATAAAATTGCGCGTCTCGGGTTGCCTATCCTTATCGGGCAGCTCGGGACTATAGTGGTGGGGTTTGCCGACACTGCCATGGTGGGGCATTACAACACGCCTTCGCTGGCTTCGGCATCGTTTGTCAACAATCTTTTCAACGTTGCCATCTTCACGCTGCTCGGTTTCTCCTACGGCCTGACGCCCCTTGCGGGTGCGCTTTTCGGGCGCGGCGACAAGCGGGGCACGGGCGCTCTGCTGCGTTCGGCGCTGGTGGCCAATGTGGCGTTCGGTGTCGCGGTGACGCTCGTGATGCTCGCCATCTATTTCAATCTCCACCGCATGGGGCAGCCCGAAGAACTGCTGCCGCTCATTAAGCCCTACTATCTGATTTATCTTGCAGGTTTGTTGCCGATTGCAGTTTTCAACGCATTCGCGCAGTGGGCCTACGCCATCAACAGCACTCGGATGCCCATGTGGATAATCCTTATATCCAATGCATTGAACATAGCGGGCAACTATGCGCTCATCTACGGGCATGGCGGGTTGCCTGAGCTGGGATTGAACGGAGCGGGAGTGTCTACGCTGCTGGCGCGACTTTTCTGCGCGTTGGCCATAGTGGCTGTCTTTCTTCGCGGGAAGCGCTATGCCGATTATCGCGCCGGATATGCGGGAGGGCGCATCAACACTGCCGATTTACGTAGAGTAACACTCACCTCACTGCCTGTGTCGTTGCAGATGGCTTGTGAATCAGGGTCATTCACTGCGGCGGCCGTGATGGCCGGGTGGCTCGGGGCGCTCGAACTGGCTTCCTATCAGGTTACTGTGATTCTCGGGACGCTCGGTTTCTGCATCTATTACAGCATGGGGGCGGCAACATCGGTGATGGTGGCCAATGCCGCGGGATTGTCCGACATGCGCCTCATGCGGCGCACAGCCATGGCAGGCTATCGGATAATCCTCACATTGGCGGTGTGTTCCTCAACGGTGTTCTTTATTGGCGCCGAGCCCATTCTGAGACTGTTCACGGCTGATGAGGCTGTCATCGGGCTGAGCCTCACGCTCATATTTCCCCTGATTCTCTATCAATTGGGCGATGCCACGCAGGTCACGTTTGCCAACGCGCTGCGAGGCACTTCAAAGGTTGGGCCAATGATGTGGATTTCCGTGGTGTCATATGTAATAATAGGAATGCCGGCAACATATATGCTCGCATTCACGGCCGGACTTGGGCTTTACGGCATTATATTGAGCTTCTCGGCGTCGCTTTTCCTGGCCGGTGGGCTGTTTCTTTACTATTTCCTGCGATCCACCCGCAACTTTTCGCATCACTGATTGTTGTGACTTTTGCGCAGGTTATTCCGCCGCCGCAATGCCGATTTTGGGCGAATTAATAAATTTTTAATAATTTTGTGCGGCTCGGCACGATATTTACTCTAACTTTGCAAATTGCATGCCGATATAATGCGGCTTTCGGTGTAATACGAAATGAAATATAAATTCAATTATGGAAAATAAAGAATTAGACCGTATAAGTTATGCTCTCGGTCTGAGCATGGGAAATAATTTCCGCAGCAGCGGCATTGATAAAATCAATGTTCAGGATTTTGCCGACGGTGTGGCAGCCGTGTTCTACGGGTCGGAGCCTAAGATGACTTACGATGAAGCCAAAGAAGAAATCCGCAAATTCTTCACCGCTATGGAGGAGCGTCAGCAAGCTGAGGCAGCCAAGATGGGCGAAGTCAATGCCAAGGCAGGCGAGGCCTTCCTTGCGGAGAACGGCAAACGTGTGGAGGTGAAAACCACTTCTACCGGACTTCAGTATGAGGTTTTGGAAGAAGGCACAGGCGAAATGCCCTCGAAGGGCGACCGCGTGACAGTGCACTATACCGGCAAGCTCATTGACGGCACGGTGTTTGATTCTTCGGTTGAGCGTGGAGAGCCCGCTACTTTTGGCGTGACCCAGGTGATTCCCGGATGGGTTGAGGCTCTGCAGATGATGAAGGTGGGTGCAAAATGGCGTCTGTTCATACCTTCGAACCTTGCTTATGGCCCCAACGGCGCAGGCGGCGTGATTGGCCCGAATGCCACTCTGATTTTCGACGTGGAGCTTCTTGGAATTGAAAAATAATAAATCATTCATATCATAACGACAAAAAACAACAACTCTTCTATTATGAAAAAATTTCTTGTTGCCGCCGGTGTAGCTGTTGCGGCTCTTGGATTCACGAGCTGCAATGGCGGTTCGTCATCAACCGGCGAGGGAGCCGGTAACGACTCACTCTCAATTCTTCTCGGCGAAGTACAGGGCGCCACATATCAGGGCTATTGGGATCAGATGCCTGATACAATGAAGGCAAAGCTCAGCAAAGATGATTTCATTGCCGGCTTGAAGTCAGTGCTTTCCCGTGATGCCAAGAAGGATCAGTCTTATCTCATGGGTGTCGGCACAGGCATGCAGCTTATCAACAACATTGCGCAGCTTCAGGATGCCGACGTGAAATTTGATGCAAACGTGTTCATCAAGCATTTCGCCGAATCGTTCAAGAAAGACTCTATTGACCAGAAGGAAATCATGTTGCTCAACCAGCAGCTTCAGGTTGAGATGACCAAAGCCAATGAAAAGATGGTGGCCAAACGCGAGGCCGACCTGCAGCGCCAGCGCCAGGAAGCTGAGGCAGCGGCCGCACCTAACATCAAGGCAGGTAAGGAATATGTAGAGGCTCAGAAAAAAGCCGACCCCGCAATCAAGACTCTTGAATCAGGCGTTAGCTACAAGGTTGTCAAGGAAGGCGCAGGCCAGAAACCCGGCAAGTCGGACAACGTTAACGTTATCTACACTGGCAAGCACATCAACGGTGAAGTGTTTGACTCATCAAACGGCGAACCTCGCCAGTTCAACGTTCGCGGCGTGGTTCCTGGATTCGGCGAAATCCTTCAGCTGATGGCTCCGGGCGAGAAAGTTGTGGCTTACATCCCCGCTGATCAGGCTTACGGCAACACCGGTTCAGGCCAGATCAAACCGGGCGAAACCCTCGTGTTCGAAATCGAGCTCGTTGACGTTGCTGCAGCACCCAAGGCTCCGAAGCCCTTGCAGTCTAAGTAAGAGAAATCCTTAAGAATATTACAGGTGTCGCCTTGCAATGGCGCTGCTCACAGGCGGCGGGTTGACGGGTGGCACTTTCTGTTTTATAATAATCGTTTCAAATGAAAAAACCTCGATTGGTGGTGCTTACGGGCGCAGGTATGAGCGCTGAAAGCGGAATAGCCACCTTCCGCGACAGCGGAGGCCTTTGGGACAAATATCCGGTGATGGACGTGGCTTCGCACGACGGTTTTGTGCGCAATCCGGCTCTTGTCCATGAGTTTTACAACACACGGCGCCGCGAGCTGCTTGCCGCGCTCCCCAACGCCGGCCATTCCGGGCTGAAAGAGCTTGAAAAGTGGTACGATGTAGACATAATAACCCAGAATGTCGATGACCTCCATGAACGTGCCGGCTCGCTCCATGTGCTGCATCTCCACGGCGAGCTGATGAAAGTGAGGTCAATGACACACCCCGAGCGCATCTACACCCTCACCGAGGAGAACCTCGCCACGTCGCCCGACACTCGCGATGAGTTCGGCGACCCGGTGCGCCCTCATATTGTGTTTTTTCAGGAGGCTGTGCCCAACATCGAACCGGCTATAGAGCTGGTACAGCAGGCCGATGTGCTTGTGATTATCGGCACATCCATGGCGGTTTATCCCGCCGCCGGGCTCGTTGATTATGCCCGCCGGGGCATACCCGTCTACTACATTGACCCTAACCCTGCGCCGGTGCCGAGCAATATCACTGTGATTCGTGAACCGGCCACCAAGGGCGTCAAAACTCTTATTGACATTTTAAAACCTTAAAGATGATTAACGCTTTAAATATGAAAAAGATACTCGTTTCAATCCTCATAGTGCTCGGCTGCGTCAGTGTGGCCGAAGCCCGCACACCCAAGTCGCTGGGCGACTCCATAATGTACACTATCGGTCGTTCTGAGGGCGCTAACCTCAAGGCTTTTGCCGGTCAGGTAGCCGGAGCCGACAGTCTCGCAATGATGCAAAGCTACACCAAGGCACTCAACGATGTGATGAACCTTCCGCTTGATGACAAATATTACATTGAGGCCTTCACGCGTATGCTCAGCCTTGTGTCGCTGGCCAAAGACCTTGAATATAAAGGAATTCCCGCCGATCCTACAATTGCCAAAGACGGATATATGGAGGCTTATGCCGCTCCCGCTCTGAGCATGGATTCACTTAAGAACGGCGAAACTGCTGTGCGCGACCTAATGAACCGTGCCGCCGAAAAAGCCAAGGAAATCAAAGCCGCACGCGCAAAGGAGCAGCTTGATGAAAATGTACGCGCAGCCAACAGTTATATTGAAGAGCTTAAGAAGGCCGACAAGAAGATTGTTACCACCCCCTCCGGACTCTCTTACAAGGTTGTGAAGAAGGGCAAAGGCTCAGTAAAGCCTACGGAAGCCGACCGTGTGAAAGTGAATTACACCGGACGCCTCATTGACGGCACTGTGTTCGACTCATCGGTCGAGCGCGGCGAGCCTGCGGAGTTCGATGTTAAGCGGGTGGTCAAAGGCTTCGGCGAAGGACTCCAGCTCATGAACAAGGGCTCTAAATACACGTTCTACATTCCCTTCAACCTTGGCTACGGCAGCCAGGGTGCAGCTGCCGGCAAGATTCCACCCGGCGCAATGCTCGTTTTTGATGTGGAACTCCTTGATATCAACCCTGAAAAATGATGAAAAGACTCATCCTTACACTGATAGTTGTCGTTGCAGCCGTGGCGGGTTTCTCAGCCATGGCTGCCGACCATGGCAAAGTGATTGAACTCAAAGAGGGACAAGCACTTCCCGCTGCCAAGAAGGGCAAAGCTGTAGTTATAGACTTCAACGCCTCGTGGTGTGGCCCCTGCCGACAGTTCAAACCGACGTTTGACCGCGCCTCCCGCAGCTTTGCCAAGAAGGCTACGTTCGTTTCGGTCAATGTCGACAACTTCCCCGAGCTCGCTAAGCAATATCAGGTTATGTCAATCCCCTGCATCGTGGTAGTGAAAGCAGGAGCCGAACCCGTAAAGCAAGTGGGCGCTGTGTCCTATGAAGAATTCGCCGCCTTCCTCCGCGCTAACCTCTAAGAGTATGTTTGGATTTAACAATTGGAATTTTTATAAGGAATCCCGGGATGGATTTGCTCATGATGCCGAGGGAATGATGCGTGTGCATCACGACCGAGGCGAAGGGGCGAAGACGCCCGGGAGTCCGCAAGGCAGGAACCGTTACGGCATCTTTTGGCCTGTTTGGCGCCTGAGCCTTGTCATGTGGCACACGCCACACTCCGCATCTCAGACTCCAAACATACTCAAAACCTGCCTATAAAAATTCAATCGTTAAATTCAAACATACTCTAAGTTAATTATGGAAAAAGAAATAAACGGATTTGAAAAGCTTGTGGCTGCGCGTCATTCCACGCGCGGCTATGAGCCTCGTGAGGTAGCCAAGGCCGATCTTGATTATATTCTGCGCTGTGCGCTCGCCGCACCCTCGGCCTGTAACCGTCAGCCATGGCACATCTATGTGGCCACCACCGGCGCTGCCCGTGAGGCCATGAACGCCGCCTATCCAGGGCGCGAATGGTTTGCGCAGGCGCCCGTGTGTCTGCTTGTATGCGCCGATGACTCCAAAGCCTGGGTGCGTCCCTGCGACGGACATCAACACGGCGATGTCGATGCGGCCATCCTTGCCGAACACATCTGTCTGGCCGCGTCCGACCGCGGACTCGGCACCTGCTGGGTGTGTAACTTCGACATGCCCGCCCTCCGCGAAAGCCTGCAGCTCCCTTACCGCCCCGTAGCCATGATTCCACTCGGCTACGAAGCCCCCGGCGGCAGCAAACCCTCTACCCGTCGCCCCGCCTCCGAAACCGTCACCTATCTATAATTAGTTGGTATACAAAAGAATATGAATATTGGGCCGCCCGTATTCATCTGATTCCCGGGAATGGTAAATTTCCGGGATTTTTATTTTAACCAATTCAATTAAAGAATATTAACAATGTGTGATGTTTGTTTTGTTAACTAATGTTTAACTTTGCGAATAAAATTGTCTTATAACGCTAATCATGAAAACAATCGTATCATTCTTCTTGTCAATAGCCATGTTTGCAGCGGTGCCTGTAGCAAATGCGCAGTTTAATAAAGCGCAAATGAAAGAGCAGCAGGAAAAAACCAAGATGTCACGTGACCAGCTCAACAAAAAAGCATCCAAGGATGCGCGCAATGAGGCAAAACGACTTGCCAAAGAGGGTTGGAAACCCGCTCCCGGTGGTCTGCCGTTGGAAAAACAACTTGACCGTTCCTACATAATGATGTATGAACAGGATGATAATTACCAGAATAAATTTCTTACAGCTGAGGCTATGAGTATAGGCAACAGTTTTGATGCTGCCAAAATGCAGGCTCTTGAACTTGCAAAACAGAGTCTTGCCGGACAGATTCAGACTGAAGCTACTGCAATTGTAGAGAACACATTGTCAAATCAGCAACTTGATCCCGGTCAGGCAGTGTCAGTGACCGAGTCAATGTCAAAAGGCAAAACTTTCACTTCGCAGACCCTTGGCCGCACCATTCCGGTCGTGGAGGTTTATCGCGACCTTCCCAATGGGAATAAAGAGGTACTTGTGCGCATTTTTTATGAGGCTTCAAACGTGCGCCGTATGGCCAATCAGGCTATTCGCGACCAAATGAAGCAGGACGCAACGCGCCTCGCTGAATAAAAACAGTTTGCCATGTCGGCTCGTTTTCTCCTGTTCTGTCTGCTGTGTGTGGCCTCTACTTGCGCGTTTGCCCATAAACCGGTGACTGTAAAGGCGCAATATGACTACGTGGTGTCAGCCGATGAAACCGAGCGTCAGGCCATTGCTAAAGCCTTGAATCAGGCACGCCTGAAAGCGCTCGCCGACCGGTTCGGCACCTTCGTGGCGAGTAACACCTCCATCAAGATTGCCAACAGCAACGGGGACGGCTCAATCGATATGAGCACACTCGGCAACAGCGACATTGCGGGCGAATGGGTTGAAACAACCTACGAGAATACCGAGCGCGTGATGCTCGACGGTCAGCTCGTGATTCGCGCCACAATAGCCGGAAAGGCAAGGGCAATTGATGTGACGGTGCCAAAGTTTGAGGCTACGGTTAATCGCGTGCTTTCCGACGGGTCAATAACTCCCGCTTCCGATTTCAAGCATCGTGAGCGGTTCGACATCAGCTTTGTAAGTCCTGAAGACGGATTCGTGGCCATCTATGCCACTGATGGAATAAACAATGCTTTTCGGTTGCTTCCGCAGGCCTCGGCAAACGTGGCTGAGCCAATGAAAGTGACTCGCGGCGCAAGTTACCGATTTTTCAGCGATTCAAATCCGGTGATGACCCTTGATCCGGGTGAGCAGAGTGCAGTCCTACGCATTACTGTGCTGTTCAGCAATAAAAACAAGCCGTTTGCGCTCCCCATTGATGATATGTCTCTTAGCGAGCACGGCGATGTTAATGGATGGCTTGTCACTCCTCAGCGCTATCAATCGTGGCTCGCGCGGATGCTTAAAGACAATTCCACCCAACGATGCGATATTTACGTTTCAATAACCAGATAAAACCAATCAATTATGAAAAAAATTATTTTACTTGCAACAGTTGCGTTAGCTTGTTCTGTTTCAGCAAATGCACAAAATTCTTACTCAGGCAGCTATAATAGAGTGTCTGTTTCGTACAACAATACCAATCTCTCTATGAAAATGTCTGAAGGAGGAGTTTCCCTTGACCATTCAGTATCTCTCAATGGCGTAGGATTGGATTATATACATGGTTTCGGCTTGAGCAAATCCCTCCCTCTATTCCTTGAAACAGGTTTGAAAGCTAAATATTCGTTTGGCAATGACTCTTTTGATGACTTTGATGGGATAAATATTGAGGTAGAAGATAAATATAAATTCTTTACTTTTGAAGTGCCGGTGAATTTGACTTATATGTTCGGAGTCAGTTCTAATGTAACGATTGCACCTTATGCAGGAATTAATTTCAAACTTCATGCAAGTGGTAAGGTTACAGAAAAATATCAAGGTGAATCTGAAGATACTAACGTGTTCAGCAAAGATGATATGGAAGATACTTGGAATCGGTTCCAGATGGGATGGCAGGTAGGTGTCGGAGCCTATTTCTCTGATTTTTATCTTGGCGTAGGCTATGGAACTGATTTCATAAAACTATTGAATGAGAGTAAAGATGGTATGAAAATTAATACCGGCAACCTCTCAGTATCTTTAGGCTATACTTTCTGAAGTGCCGTATTAAGATACATATAAATTCATTTATATTGAGATGTTGCAAAACACTGAGTACGCTATAAAAGTAGGGACATCCCTTTGGGATGTATCAATCAACAAGATACGCTAACGTGCCAAAGGCACGTCCCTACAAATTCAATGTCTTGCAACATCCTCAATGAGTAAATTCTAAAGTAGTTCTTCAAAG
>ENA-ORCP01002482-ORCP01002482.1-human-gut-metagenome-genome-assembly--contig:-NODE-2482-length-14758-cov-5.958245_pt1 | contig 14758 bp, 14 predicted proteins | sample MGYA00242990_ERZ507991 | MGnify/ENA primary metagenome ERZ507991 (study PRJEB26167, sample SAMN06115496) | human gut metagenome | host: Homo sapiens | place: China:Henan | collected 2015-05-07... | reverse complement strand
ACATGCAGCTTTGGGACAACATCACAATTCACAATATCAGCCATGTCGGGATTACCATTCACCAAATCACTTGCAGCAAAAAGTATACCGCAGAATAATTCCTTTAGTATCAAAATATATATAAATATAATAATAAAAACAGCATATTGTCTTATTGACGTTGACTGTGATATGTGATAAAATTATACTAATATGTGCGTAAAACACAGATGTCAGAAAAAGCATACAAGGGTGCAGCTCTTGTGAAAGGAACGGTAAAAAATGAAGCTTCTTGAAGATAGAATACGCAGGGACGGTATCGTTAAGGAAGGCAATGTTTTAAAGGTCGACAGCTTTCTTAATCATCAGATGGATATAAACCTTTTTAATGAAATGGGTAAGGAGTTCAAGCGTCTTTTCGCTGACTGCAATATCAATAAGATACTTACGATCGAAGCATCGGGTATCGGTATTGCCTGCATCGCTGCTCAGCATTTCAATGTCCCTGTTGTATTTGCAAAAAAGGCACAGAGCATCAACATTGACGGCGAAGTATACAGCACAAAGATACAGTCATTTACACACAATAAGGTATATGATGTTATCGTGTCCAAAAAGTACATAAATCCTGAGGATCATATCCTTATCATTGACGATTTTCTTGCAAACGGCTGTGCTCTTGAAGGACTTACAGACCTTGTAAGAAGTGCGGGCGCAACAGTTGAGGGAATAGGCATCTGCATTGAAAAGGGCTTCCAGAAGGGCGGAGATATTATTCGCAGCAAGGGTATCAGACTGGAGTCGCTTGCCATTGTTGAAAGTATGAATGCTGCTGACGGCACTATTGAATTTCGTGAACAGAATAATTGATCGATATTATACTAATAACCATTTAACCTATGGATAAAATACGGTGGCTATAATACTAAACACCAATAAAATACAGGAAAAAATCTGCGCCGAAATCCTATATATGCGAGATTATCGGCTTGATTTTTTCCAAATTTTAAATGGTGTTTAGTATAATACGCCCACTCTGCATCAAACTCCCTTGAAAGGCGGCAGCCTGTCTGCGGTCGTTTTCTTTGATTGGACGTATTCTATCCACCGCCTTTATCCATAGAACAAATGGTTATTAGTATAAACAGCAAACAAAAGGCATTATACTCCGGCTTTGAAACAGCTGAGTATAATGCCTTTTTTATTTTTTATATCCGTATTTTTTTGGCAGCAGAGGTCTTTCAAAAAACCTTTTTATTTTAAAGAAAAATCCGCTTTCAAATTCAATGGGGTAGACGAAAATTGATTTTATCCCTGCTAAATTTGCACCGAGAATGTCCGTGAATATCTGATCGCCTATTGCACATACCGTGTTTTTCGGCATACCAAACTTTTTTACGGCAATGTTATAACCTTTAGGCAGCGGTTTTGCTCCCTCAGGCACAAAATCCAGACCAAGCATTTCAGCAAATGGTGTAACTCTCGGAGCGTGGTTATTGGACACGATAAGGAGCTTTATCCCTGCGGCTTTCATACTGTTCAGCCACTCTGCAACTCCATCGGCAGGACGTGGATTATTATGTGTGGTCAATGTATTGTCAAGGTCGAGAATAAGTGCCTTTATGCCCATTTCATTAAGCATTTCAGGGGTTATCTCCAGAACGTTTTTCATTGCGAAAGTAGGTTTGAACAGCATCTTACCCTCCTGTATATAAAAATAGAAAAGCGGACAGAATTACTCCGTCCGCTTTCATTTGCTTTTTAAGCGTTGATTTAACTATTAATACTTACGCTTACGAGCAGCTTCGGACTTCTTCTTACGTTTTACCGAAGGCTTCTCATAGTGTTCTCTTTTACGAACTTCAGCGATAACGCCGTCTTTAGCACAGCTTCTCTTAAAACGCTTAAGAGCAGTATCTAAAGATTCGTTCTTTCCAACACGAATTTCTGCCAATTTGATTCCCTCCCTTTGCCGCTCAGGCAGAGGTTTATATAAGATATAACTTCATAATTATACAATATAAAGTGGTTCTTGTCAAGGGTAAAATCAAAAAACTTGCACAAAAATCACGCTATTTTTTGTTTTAAATGATAATTACCAAAGTTATACTTATTTAGCCACTATATTTACAAGTCTGCCTTTGACATAGATTTCTTTAACTATATTCTTGCCTGCAACAGCTTCGGCAACCGCAGGATCAGCCTTGGCAAGTCCGAGGACCTCGTCCTGATCTGCATCGGCAGGAATATTAAGCTTAGCCTTTATCTTGCCGTTTATCTGTACAGCAATTTCAATTGTGCTGTCAACGCAGAGTGCTTCATCATACTTAGGCCATGACTGTTCATTGAGAACACCGCCGTAGTTCATTATCTGATAAAGCTCTTCTGTGATATGAGGAGCAAACGGATTGAGGAGCATAAGGATAGTACGGTATTCAGCACGATTGATGTGACCTGCTGCCGTAACATCGTTAATGAGGGTCATAAGAGCAGCAATAGCTGTGTTGAACTTCATTGCCTCAATGTCCTCAGTAACCTTTTTGATGGTCTTGTGCATTGAGGACATAAGAGCATCGCTGTAATTGTCGCCGTCCTCTACCTTGTCCTGAAGAGCCCATATCTTATCGAGGAATCTCTTGCAGCCCTTCATGCTGTTTTCGCTCCAAGGAGCAGCCTGTTCATAGTCACCCATAAAGAGAACGTAAAGACGGAGAACATCTGCACCGTAAACATCAACAACATCATTAGGGTCAACAACGTTGCCTCTTGATTTACTCATCTTTTCGCCGTCAGGTCCGAGAATAAGACCCTGAGCAGTACGCTTTGCATAAGGCTCCGGAGTATTTACCTCGCCGATGTCGTAAAGGAACTTGTGCCAGAAACGTGAGTAGATAAGGTGACGTGTAACGTGTTCCATACCGCCGTTGTACCAGTCAACAGGCATCCAGTATTCAAGTGCTTCCTTAGAAGCGAATCTTTCATTGTTCTTAGGGTCGCAGTAGCGGAGGAAGTACCATGATGAACCTGCCCACTGAGGCATTGTATCGGTCTCACGCTTAGCGTCGCCGCCGCATTTAGGACACTTGCATTGTACGAATGAATCTATCTTTGCAAGAGGGCTTTCACCGTCCGAACCAGGCTGGAAGTTGTCAACAGGCGGGAGTTCGAGAGGAAGCTCATCATAAGGAACGGGAACGATACCGCACTTAGGGCAATGTACGATAGGGATCGGTTCGCCCCAGTATCTCTGACGGTTGAATGCCCAGTCCTTCATCTTGTACTGAACGCCCTTTTCGCCGACGCCCTTTTCATCAAGTATTTCAAGCATTTTTGCAATAGCGTCCTTCTTGTTTGCAATGCCGTTGAGAACGCCTGAATTTATCATTTCGCCGTCGCCTGCATAGGCTTCCTTGGAAATGTCGCCGCCCTTGATCACCTGAATGATGTCAATGCCGAATTTCTTTGCAAAGTCATAGTCACGGGAATCGTGAGCAGGAACAGCCATAATAGCACCTGTGCCGTAGCCCATCATTACATAGTCGGAAATATAGATAGGAATTTCCTTTTCTGTGATAGGGTTGATAGCTGTAAGGCCTTCTATTTTAACGCCTGTCTTGTCCTTTACAAGCTGAGTTCTTTCAAACTCGCTCTTCTTTGCACATTCAGCCTTGTAAGCGTCGAGAGCGTCGATATTCTTAATGTCGTTTCTGTATTTTTCGATAACAGGGTGCTCAGGAGCGATTACCATAAAGGTTACACCATAAAGAGTGTCGGGACGTGTTGTATAAATGCGGAGCTTTTCATCATATTCCTTTATCTTGAAATCAACGAAAGCACCTGTTGATTTGCCTATCCAGTTTTCCTGCTGGAGCTTTATGTTAGGGAGATAGTCAACATCTTTAAGACCTTCAAGAAGCTTGTCAGCGTATTCTGTGATACGGAGATACCATACTTCCTTTGTTTTCTGAACGATCTCGCTGTGGCAGATGTCACACTTGCCGCCCTGTGAGTCCTCATTTGAAAGAACGACCTTACAGCTTGGGCAGTAGTTTACGAGAGTCTTATCTCTGAAAACAAGACCCTTTTCAAACATCTTGAGGAATATCCACTGTGTCCACTTGTAGTAGTTTTCATCTGTTGTGTCAATAACTCTTGACCAGTCGAATGAGAAGCCTACACGCTTGAGCTGATTAGTGAATTTTGCAATGTTGTTGTCGGTGACCTTTCTTGGGTGAACACCTGTCTTGATAGCTGTATTTTCGGTAGGAAGACCGTAAGCATCAAAACCGATAGGGAACATTACATTATAGCCTTCAAGACGTCTTTTGCGGCTGATTACTTCAAGACCTGAATAAGCCTTGATGTGACCAACGTGCATACCTGCGCCGGAAGGATAAGGAAATTCAACAAGGGCATAAAATTTCTTTTTTGTGTGGTCGGGAGATGCTTCAAAAGTATGATGATCCTCCCAGTATTTCTGCCATTTCTGTTCAACGGCGGAGTAGTCGTAGCGTTCTGCCATTTTAATCAATCCTTTATATAAATTTATCAGTTAGGTTTTACCCATTTTGAGATGTCGATATTTTCACCGTCACGCCATAAGCGTTCAAGGTTATAGAACTCTCTTGTTTCCTTGTAAAAAATATGGATAACAATATCGGAGTAATCGAGGACGATCCAGTTTGAACCGTTGTTGCCCTGTACCTGCTTAGGCTTGATGCCTGCTTCACTCAGCTTGAATTCAACTTCATCGGCGAGTGAGCGTGTCTGAGTAGTTGAATTACCGTTTGCAATAATAAAATAGTCAGCAATAATGGTAAGGTCTTTTATTCCGATAACGCAGATGTCCTCTGCTTTTTTGCTGTCAAGAGCCTTAACAGCTATTTCAAGAATTTCCTGCTGTGTCATTTAATCATCCTTTATCATTTTCTTTGTTTTTCTGTTCAAGAGTATATTGGTTATAAGCTTCGATCGTGTGTATAGGAAGAAGCGAGCCTTTTGCAACAACGTCGGTGATCGAGAATTTCAGTGCTTCAAGCATAGCCTTGTCAAGATCCTGATAAGCTATTTTGCGCATACGTCCAACGTCCTTGTAAGTCCTTTCGGCAGAAATGAGGTCAGCGAGATAAACTATCTCCTCCAGCCGGCTCATACCTGCCCTTGCGACTGTGTGGTATCTTATGGCATTGAGAAGATCCTCATCAGTAAATCCGAGAACATTTTCAGCATACCATGCACCTGCAATACCATGGTAAAGCGGCTGAGTAACAAGCTCTGCATCGCAGACATTGCGGCGTGATTTTTTCACCATAGCAAGTTGTTCCTCTGGAGGTATCTCCTTGCATATATCGTGGATAAGACCTGCGGTATAAGCTGTGTCGGGATCGGCGCAGCCGTAAAATTCGGACAGCTTCTTTGCCTCGGCAGCAACATTCATACTGTGAGTAAATCTTTTTTTTGACAACCTTATTTCCAGAATACCGATAAGCTCTTCAACAGAATACATTTGCTTTGACCGTCCTTTATAAAAGGTTTTTGCAGTTTACAGGTTTCTGTAAATATGCATATCCGAGATATATTTTACTACTTTTTCTGGCAGATAGCAAGATATATCACTATTATTCAGAATTTTTTCACGAATTAGTGTAGATGACATTTCATAAGCAGAGATATTCACAACAATGACCTTTCCGTAAGTCTGAAGTTCTTCTGCTTTTTTGTGCAGCTTTGAGATGTCGCTCTGTTCATTTTCTCTTGAGGCAGCAACAATAGTGCATAGCTTCATAATGTCCTCAAATCGGTACCACCTGTCAAGTGACATGAGCATATCGCTGCCCATAATAAAATAAAGACTGTCATTTGGATAGAGTGCCTTGAAATGTTCCAGAGTGTTTATGGTGTAGCTGACTTTTTTTAAGGACAGCTCATAATCGCTGACTTCAACTTGATCAAGCTTTTCAAAAGCAAGACGGCACATTTCAAGTCTGTCATTACCATCGGCAACAAAGCCGCAGCTGTCCTTTTTAAAGGGTGAAATGTACGTCGGCATAACGATAACTCTGTCAGGCTTTATAGCTGCTGCGACCTCTTTTACAAGATTGACGTGCCCATTGTGAACAGGGTTAAAGCTGCCGCCGAATAAAGCAATATCAGCCATATCAGAAAGTGATCTTCGGCTTCTGAGGATTTCTCTTGAAAAGCACGAATTTGTTTCCGATTACCTGAACCACTTCTGATTTTGTCTTTTCGGCAAGCTCATTTGCAGCTTCGGCAGGGGAGAGCATACAGTTATCCTGAACCTTCATTTTAACGATCTCTCTTGCTTTCAGAGCGTCTGATACCTGTGTTACAAGAGTGTCGATAACGCCGTTTTTTCCAACTTGGAGAATAGTATCCTCGGTCTGTGCGATACCTTTAAGTACCGCTCTCTGTTTACTTGTAAGCATAATTTATTTCCATCCTTTTTTCATCATTTCCTGAAATTTTCTTAAAGCGATAGCTCTGTGGCTGACCTGATTTTTTTCCTCAGCGGAAAGCTCGGCGAAGGTGCGGTCGCCGTACAAAAATATAGGGTCGTAGCCGAAGCCGTTTGTTCCACGCTTTTCATAGCCTATCTTGCCCTCACAGGTTCCTTTTACTGTGAAGCTTTCACCCTTTTCATTGATGTAGCATACTGCGCAGATAAATCTTGCCGAACGCTTTTCATCGGGAACATCTTCAAGCTTTGAAAGCACCTTTGCACAGCGTTTTCCCGGCTCGGCATATCTTGCCGAGTATACACCGGGAGCACCTCCGAGAAAATCAACTTCAAGACCGCTGTCGTCTGCAATAACAGGCAGCTTTGTTATCTGATGTGCGGCATTTGCCTTTATAAAAGCATTTTCTTCAAAAGTAGAACCGTTTTCGTCAGCTTCAATATCAGCACCAGCCTCAGCCTGAGTTATTACCTCATATCCAAGTGGCTCAAGAATATTTCTGAATTCACGCAGCTTGTTCTGATTGTTTGACGCAAGAACTATTTTCATATGGCTTATTCCTCATTATTCTTATCTTTTTTATTTTTGCCGAAAGTGATCTCTTTAAAAAGCCAGCCGAACTTGCCGTTTTTAAGATCAGCCTTTTTGTCTTCTTTGTCGGATACTTCTTCGGTATTCTGATTTTCTTCTTCGTCAATGTCTGTGCTGTCGGAAATATTGCCATCTGCTTCAGCTTCGGTTTCGATCTCATTTTCGTCTGAGGCTTCTTCCGTCGGCTGCTCCTCAGGAATTTCCTCAGCTGCGGCAGCTTCTTCCTGTGCTTTTGGCTCATTTTCTTCTGTCGGCTCGGAAACAGCTTCCTCGGAAGTATTTGTTGTATCGGCAGTTTCTTCGGACTGTTCTTCTTCAGCTGATTCAGCATCTGTATTTTCATCGGTAAGACGTTCGTAGTTGTAGTCAAAATCCGTGCTTGTTGCAAAAAGAGCCTCTGCAAAATCGTGAGCGTTGAATTCCTGCAGGTCGTCGATCTTTTCGCCCACACCAACAAGCTTAACGGGAATATGCAGCTCATTGTTTATGGAGATTATAATACCGCCCTTTGCAGTACCGTCAAGCTTTGTAAGAACGATACCCGTAATGTCAGCTACCTCGCTGAAAAGCTTAGCCTGATTTACAGCATTCTGACCTGTCGTTGCATCAAGAACAAGGAGCGTTTCAAGAGAGCAGCCCTCGCCCTGTTCACGGATTATACGGCTGATCTTTTTTAGTTCGTCCATAAGGTTCTTCTTGTTGTGAAGACGTCCCGCAGTGTCGCATATGAGAACGTCAGTGCCTCTTGCCTTTGCGGCAATAACGGCATCATAAACAACGGATGCAGGGTCAGAACCCTCGGAATGTTTTACAATATCAACACCTGCACGTTCTGTCCAGATCTCAAGCTGTTCAATAGCAGCGGCACGGAATGTATCCGCAGCGGCAACAAGAACGCTTTTCCCCAGGCTTTTGTACTTAGCGGCAAGCTTGCCGATAGTAGTGGTCTTTCCGGCACCGTTTACACCTATGATAAGTATAACAGACGGAGTGGTGGAAGTGTCGATAGTCTGATCTTCGCCAAGCATTTCCGTAATTATTTCTTTAAGGCAGGAGCGTATGTCCTCAGGGTCGGTAAGACCTTTTTCCTTTACCTTTCCACGAAGACGGCTGCATATCTCCAATGAAGTTTCAACGCCTATATCGCAGGTAATGAGCATTTCTTCAAGTTCCTCAAAAAAATCCTCGTCAATTTTTGTAAAAGAGTTTATAAGGGCTTCAAATTTACCCATCATAGAGTCTTTTGTTTTTTTGATACCCTCTGCGATTTTACTGAAAAATCCCATAAAGCGCCTCCTTTTTTATTTAGCAATGCTGCCGCTTACTTGTTTTCAAGCTCAATAGGCGGCTGTTCAAGTCGGAGAATTTTTGATGTACCCTTTTCCTGCATGGTAACACCATACATAACATCAGCCTCGTCCATAGAACCACGTCTGTGAGTGATAAGTATAAACTGGGTCGTGTCTGTGAATTTACGCAGGTATTGAGCGTATTTTGTAACATTTATATCGTCGAGAGCCGCTTCGATCTCATCAAGAATACAAAACGGCGCAGGTTTGAGTTTAAGTATTGAGAAATATATTGCAATGGCAACAAAAGCCTGCTCACCGCCCGAGAGAAGTGAAAGATTGTTTATGACCTTTCCCGGAGGTGCAACACGTATCTCAATGCCCGATTCAAGAACGTCGTCAGGGTCGGTAAGAGAAAGCTCAGCATGACCGCCGCCGAAAAGCTCAACAAATATCTGCTTGAAGTTGGAGTTTATGCTGTTGAAGCTTTCGGTGAACTGACGGCGCATATTGTCCGTAAGCTCATCAATAAGCTTTTCAAGCTCACGCTTTGAGGTTTCCACGTCATTAAGCTGTTCCGACATAAAATTATATCGTTCCGATACCTCTTTATATTCCTCAATTGCAGCAACGTTTACATTTCCGAGAGAGCGTATTTTCTGCTTTATCTCCGCAAGGTCACGCTGTACAATGAGCAGGTCATCAACAGGAACAGCCAGCTCAACAGCCTCGGAAAGATACATATTGTACTGCTCAGCCATATCCGAGATTATCTTGTCATAGCTGCCTTGAACGGAAATTTTACGTTCTTCAAGACGTGTCATTTCACGGCTGTATTTTTCCTTGCCGTCGGAAAGCTCACGAACCTTGGCACGATGCTCATTCGATCTCTGTTCCATCAAACGCTGTTCGGTCTGTGCGGCAATAATTTTACCGTTTATCTCAGCAACGCTGTCCTTTGTGCCTGCAAGCTTTGCATTGAGAGCTTCTATTTTTTCCTGCTTTTCTTTTATTATACCACGCTGTGCGTCAAGTTCAAGAGCAAGTCTTGCGGAATTGTCGCCAATTTCAAGACATTGTTCTTCAAGACGCTTGACCTCTGCATGAAGTGCTTCAAGGTCTTTGTTAAGTTCAGCCTCGTGCAGTTTGAGTGATGACATTTCTTCTGTGAGGGCTTCACGCTTGTTCTGCATTGCAAGACGTTGTTCTTCATTTTCGGAAACGGTCTTTTCCTTTTCTGAAATTTCCTTTTCTGTTTCTTCAAGCTTTAATGAAGCCTCGGAAATGAACTGTTCCGTTTCCTTTAATTTATCGGCAAGCTTAGATGCGTTCTGCTTGGCAGAACTGCGCTGTTCGATATTCTGAGCAAGCATAGCTTCAATTCGTTTAAGCTCCGATTCAAAGCGTATTTTGTCAGCATTCACCGTGTTCAGTTCATCTCTTGCGGCAGCAATATCAAAACCGAGCTTGTCTGTTTCAGCCTGAAGCTTTTCGCAGGACTGTTTAACGTCGGTAAGCTTTTCGGCAAGCTGACTGCGTTCCGCATTAAGACGTTCAATGTCATTTTTTCTGGTGAGAGCACCGCTTGATTTTGCAGTAGAACCGCCTGTGAAGGAACCGCCTGCATTTATGACCTGACCGTCAAGAGTAACTATTCTGAACTTGTAGCCGTATTTTTTTGCAATATTTGTAGCAAGGTCTATATCCTCGGCAATAACTATTCTTCCCAGCAGGGAAGTGTAAATGCCCGTCAGCTTTGCATCAAATTTAACAAGGTCAACAGCAAGAGCAATAAAACCGTCGCAGGAATCAAGCCCGTTTTCATTAAGACGGTTGCCCTTAACAGATGTGATAGGGAGAAAGGTCGCACGTCCTGCCTTTGTTTCCTGCAAAAGACGGATACCACGCTTTGCAATGTCCTCATTTTCGACAATGATGTTCTGCAAAGCACCGCCCAGAGCGGTTTCAATAGCAACGCTGTACTGCGAATCGACCTTTATAAGCTGTGCAACAGAGCCGTAAACACCGCTTAACTGACCTGTTTTTGAAGCTTTGAGCACCTGCTTGACAGAGTGAGCAAAGCCTTCCATACTGTTTTCAAGGTCATTGAGCATACGTATACGCTGGTCCTTGTCACGGATACCGAAATTGATGTCCTCCAGCTGTTTTTTTGCGGCAGCAAGCTTTTCCGCACGAACATCGTGAAGCTTTGAAAGACCTCCGATGCGGTTGTTCAGTTCGCCTGTCTTTTCGTCAAGCATCGAAATTCCGTCAGCAGTTTCAGCCTTTTCACGATCAAGATCTTCCGCAGCCATACGCATATTTTCGTCCTGCTCTTTTGCAAGTGCGATCTGCTCATTTATATCATCAATGCTTTGTCTGCCTGAGCTTAAAGCAATGCTGTATTCCGACTGTTTTATGTATAATTTGTTGAGAGCGGACTGTACCTCTGAAAAACGGTTGTTAAAGCTGTCCTGCTCTGAAACGGCAGCGGCAAGCTCATTGTTTAACTCTTCAAATTTTTCTTTTGTGTCGGCAATGTCCTGCTCGGTATTTTTTATATCAGAAAGCTTTTCTTCAATGATACGTCTGTTTTCCTGATTTGAATTGAGAGTAAGCTCCTGCTGCTTTTCAATGTCGGCGATATTTTCTTCGCAATGGTGAATATCATTTTCGCAGACCGCAATATCAGCGTGTATCTGAGTGTTGGAGCGTTCGGTCTCGAGTATCTCTGCCCTCATTTCTTCAATGTGGAGAGTGTTATCCTGCATTTTGTCCGAGAGGGACTGTATCTCATCTTCAAGACGGGTAATATCGCTTTCGATGCCGTTGTACTCATTTGTGCTGATGAGAAGCTTGTCCGAAAGCTCTTCAAGGCTCTTTTTTAGGTCATCTATCTGACGCACCCATACGGTTATTTCAAGTGACTTTTTGGTTTCGGAATATTCTATGAATTTAGCTGCCTTTTCAGACTGTATGCGGAGAGGTTCAACACGGCTTTCAAGCTCGCCGATAATGTCACGCAGACGTAAAATATTATCCTCGGCAGCTTCAAGCTTGCGTTCAGCCTCAGCTTTTTTGTATCTGAATTTTGATATGCCCGCAGCCTCTTCAAATATCTCACGGCGTTCGCCTGACTTGGCGGAAACTATTTCGGCAACACGACCCTGACCGATAATTGAATAACCGTCACGTCCAAGACCCGTGTCCATAAAAAGCTCATAAATATCTTTAAGACGAACCTGTGAACCGTTGATAAGATATTCGCTTTCACCGCTTCTGTAAAGCTTTCTTGTGACGGACACCTGTTCTGAGGGTATCTGCAAAATGCCCTTGTTGTTTATGATGTTGAGCGTTACCTGAGCAAAACCGACAGGCTTGCGAAACTGTGTGCCCGAGAAGATGACGTCCTCCATTTTAGCACCACGGAGAGTTTTAGAGGACTGTTCGCCAAGCACCCAGCGGACTGCATCGCCGATGTTGGATTTGCCGCTGCCGTTAGGACCGACAACCGCAGTTATGCCCTTGTCGAAGGTAAGTTTTATTTTATCGGGAAAAGATTTGAAGCCTTGAAGTTCCAATGATTCCAGATACATTCCGCTGCTCCTGTTCTGTAATTTTATAGGGTTTCCCTAATGACTTTTATTTCGTTTATATCGGAAATGCTTTCATCAGCAACGATTTTTATGCTGATGCCTTTTTGTGCAAAGTAGCTGATGTTGCATTTTTTCTGACCTGCCGCCATACTTAATGCCTTGGGGTTGACCAGAATTTTGCAGCTGCCCTCGCCGCCGATAAGTGATTCGATCTTCTTTCTGAAATTAATGCCAAGACATATCTCACGGAAAGCGGGGTGATAATATCCGCCCACAGCCTCACCCTGAACCTCGTCGGAAGAATGAAGTCCAAGCTTTATTACCTTTATTCCTGCCGCTTCAAACATTTCAAGCAGCTTTGCACATATCTCAGCCATTTCATCAAAAGCGTATGTTCTGAATACGCCGCTCTGATATAAGTCGGCAAGTTTTGTGCCGCCAAGTATCACAACGGGGTATATGCGAACGGTTTTCGGCTTTATGGCAATGATCTGTTCAGCCGTGTAAAATTCATCTTCCGGAGATGACATATAAAGTCCCGTCATCATCTGCAAACCAAGCTCAAAATCATATGACTTGATAAGAGCGGATGCTTTTTTTACATCATCGGCAGTATGCCCTCTGTCATTTGCCGCAAGAACATCATCGCACATTGACTGTGCTCCAAGCTCGATAGATGTGACGCCATACTGCTTCAGCAAGGAAAGTATCTCATCATTTATGCAGTCGGGACGGGTCGAGATCCTTATGCCGATAAGACCGTATTTTTCAATAAACGGCTGAGCCGCTTTCAGCAGAGATACCATATAGCTGCGTTCAACAGCCGTAAAGCTGCCGCCGAAAAAAGCTATTTCCGTGTTATGCGGATCGTGAAGCTTTCGGCAGGCATTATCAAGGATCTCCGTTACCTCTTCCGCCGTGGGAGCTTTGACTGTACTGCTTATAGTTCGCTGATTGCAGAATGAGCAGCAGTTCGGGCAGCCCATATGAGGGATAAAAACAGATATATTGCTGTGTTTCATTAATTTTTATAACCCATAAGTGAAAGTGCTTCTTTAGCAGCCATCTGTTCAGCCTGCTTTTTGCTGTGACCCTCGCCTGTGCCGATAACATTCGAGTTGAGCATTACCTGAACAACAAAGCGTCTGTCGTGGTCAGGACCTGACTGGTCTTTAAGCACATATTCGATCTTTTCTTCGGGATTGCGCTGAATGACCTCCTGAAGAACCGTTTTATAGTCGTTTAGAGCCTTAGCTCTGTTTTTGTCAAGGTGTTCCGGCATAAAGCTGAGAACGTATTTTGTTGCAGCGTCCATACCGCCGTCAAGATAAACAGCGGCAATAACGGCTTCAAATGCATCTGAAACGATAGACGGACGTTCTCTTCCGCCGCTGTTCTCCTCGCCCTTGCCGAGAAGAATATATTTGCCCAGATCAATTTTTTTGGAAAACTCAAAGAGTGCATTTTCACATACAAGCGACGCTCTTATTTTTGTAAGCTCACCTTCGGGAAGGTGCTTGAAATGAGTAAAAAGATGAACCGATACGACAATTGAAAGAACGCTGTCGCCGAGAAATTCAAGACGCTCATTGGAGCTTCTTCCGTGTCTGTATTCATTTGCATAAGAGGAGTGGGAGAGAGCCTCATAGAGCAGATCTTTATTTTTAAAAGTGTATCCGATTTTTTTCTCAAATTCAGAAAAGTCCATATCAAATCTCCGTTTATTTTGTTTCAACAGTTTCCTGCTTCTTTAAAAGTTCAAGTGATTTTGTTATCTCGCCGATAATATCACCGTCAACGCAGTTTTTAGCCTGACGGATAGCATTGTAGAAAGCCTTTGCGTTTGAGCTGCCGTGTGCCTTAATAACAGGCTTGGAAATACCCATAAGAACAGCGCCGCCTGTTTCGGAATAATCCATTTTCTTTTTGAAAGCCTTGATCTTTTTCATAATGAGAAGTGCGGCAAGCTTTCCGCCGAAGCTGCCCATAAGCATATCCTTGAGAGTGTGTGAGAAATAAGAACCCATACCCTCGTAAAGCTTGAGAGCAACATTTCCTGTGAAACCGTCAGAAACGACAACCTCACATTCACCGAGAGGAATATCTCTTGCTTCAAGATTTCCATAAAAGTTGACGGGAGCTTCCTTAAGCATTTTATATGCCTCAATATCCATTTCACGGCCTTTGGTATCCTCTGCGCCGACATTGATAAGACCGACCTTAGGTGACTCTACACCGAGAACTCTTTGCATATAGCAGCTGCCCATAATACCGAACTGTACGAGCATTTCGGGACGGCAGTCAACGTTTGCGCCTGCGTCAACAAGCATCATATAACCTTTATCGGTAGGCATTACAGGTGCAAGAGCCGCACGCTTTATACCCTTGATACGCTTTGCTATAAATGTCGCACCGACAACGAGAGCGCCTGTGCTTCCTGCTGAAACAAAAGCGTCACCTTCGCCGTCTGCAAGAGCCTTAAGACCGATAGCCATAGAGCAGTCGGAGCGTTCCTTTATGATAGATGTAGGCTCTTCGTGAATGTCGATAACGGATTCTGTGTGCATTATTGAGATGCCGTCGAGTGAGATATTATTCTCAGCTGCGGCAGCCTTTATTTTGTTTTCATCGCCTGTGAGGATTATTTCAACGCCAAGCTGTTCAACAGCCATAGCACTGCCCTTTATAACTTCCAGCGGTGCATTATCTCCGCCGAATGCGTCAACTATTATCTTCATATGTAAAATTACCTCCTGTGGGTTTTGTTTTGGATGTGAGCTTTAGGTCACCTCTAAAAACCACCGGCTAAAGCCTTAGCACCTCATCT
>ENA-ORCP01002481-ORCP01002481.1-human-gut-metagenome-genome-assembly--contig:-NODE-2481-length-14759-cov-3.402125_pt1 | contig 14759 bp, 8 predicted proteins | sample MGYA00242990_ERZ507991 | MGnify/ENA primary metagenome ERZ507991 (study PRJEB26167, sample SAMN06115496) | human gut metagenome | host: Homo sapiens | place: China:Henan | collected 2015-05-07 | study... | reverse complement strand
ATTCCGAACAGGAGATAAAGTGAAAATAGAGGCTTCTTCAGAAAATGGTAAATATAAAGCAAAAGCGGAAACACGCACATTGCCCGAAAGGTACTCATCTGCGGTCAGGTATTTCGCCTGAGTGCCGTTCTCCTCATAGAGCGGATTCCGAAAAATGACACCACTGAGATCTGCAAATACTTCTTCTTCCGTTTTACTTGTCAGCTGCATCATATACGGCATATCCACCTTTGCCTTTTCGCCCATAGAAACTGCCAGAGCTTCCGAGGCGGTATCAACGCTGGTAATCTCCGTGTGCTGCCGGATTGTGCGCTTGCTGAACATATCTGCCTTGCGCACGAAGTTTCCCTCGTCATCCAGCACTTCCAAGGAAGAAAGCAGGCAGAAGGAACTGTCATCAGCAAAAACAGATTTGTTTGCTCTGGTATTGATGCGCCCATACTTCTTCTCAAATGCATCGTACAGGGCATTCAAGTTAGTCTGTTCCTGCTGAATCATTGTGTCCGGGTAATCTTCTGTCTGATATTCGATCAGCTTACGGACACACTCGCGGATTGCAATTAAGCCTTTAACTCGGTTTACGCCGGTTACAGACAAATCGACCGGGTGCATGATGCTGTTTTCCCGATAATAGACTTGACCATCTACAACAGTAAAGCTGAAGTTGCGTACGGACGGGTCAGCCGGGATAGAGCGATCTTCCTCCTCACTTTCCGGGTCATCAACTTCGTACTCCATCACAGACCCATTGATATTTTGAATTGCATCCGTCAAGAGCTCTTCCAGACTGCTGCCGTTAGTCGGCAAGCAGGCCGTTTCCGGACCATATGGACCGCTCACTTCCTGCATGGTTCCAAGCACCATATTCGGATTATCTACAAAATACTGATTCATGGGCAAACCATTTACATCAATGCCAAGGTTGACCCATTCCGGCAGCTGATCGACCATGCGATCACGTTTTTGCAAAATGAGAATATCTGTGGTGACTTCTGTTCCCGCTGCATCCTTGAACGTATTATTGGGCAGTCGGATTGCTCCCAGCAGCTCCGCACGCTGTGCAAGATATTTGCGTACAGACGGATTTTCCTTATCCATCGTGCCTTTGCTGGTAATGAACGCGATAATACCGCCGGGCCGCACCTTATCCATGGTGCGGGCGAAGAAATAGTCATGGATCAGGAAGTTATACTTGTCATACCGCTTGTCCGCAATCTTAAAAGTGCCAAACGGCACATTGCCCATGGCGGCATCAAAAAAGCTGTCCGGCAGATCTGTTTTCTCAAACCCGCGAACAGCGATGGAAGATTTCTGATAAAGCTGCTGCGCGATGCGTCCGCTGATGCTGTCCAGCTCCACACCGTAAATTTTTGAGTCTGCAAGATGATCCGGACGCATACCGATAAAATTGCCAACGCCGCAGGATGGCTCCAGAATATTACCGTGCTGGAATCCAAGCCGTTCCAAAACCTGATACATTGACCGAATCACAACCGGCGGCGTGTAGAACGCTGTCAGCGTTGATTCCCGCGCGGCTTCGTACTCGTCATCGGATAGCAGTGCTTTCAACTCGGCATAATGGCTGTTGCGCTCATCGAAACAGTCTGACAGCCCACCCCAGCCAACGTATTGAGCAAGTTCTTCCTGCTCCTGTGGCGTTGCCAGCCGGTGTTCGGCCTCCACTTTTTTCAGCGTGGTAATGGCACGGATATTTCGTGCATATCGCTCCCTCGGCGTTCCGACACCCAGCAGATCATTGGAAATATGGTACTCTGCGCGTTCTGCATCCGGAATTTCCGGCAGCAGTGTCAGCGGTGCCGCTATCTCCTTTTTCCTTGCAGCTGGTGGTGTAAGCAAAGTTTCCTTCGGTTGCTCTGGCTTCTGGCGCTGTGCGGCATACTCGTTTTCACCAAAGGCAATGAGTTCATCGAATGTCATATTTGCAAGGGACTCATTCAGATCACCCAAATCCGCAAACTGAATCCGGGCAATTTCTTCATTGTCCACCGCATAAAGCATACGACTGTTCTCAAGATCTACATCCACCTGAATACTATGCTCGCCGTCACCCGTTGTGCTGTACGCCAGCGGCACTGCGGTCAAGTCGCTGAAATCCGCTTCCTCCTCAAAACTCTCCAACGCGTACAGGTTGACCATGCGTATGCTTTCGTTCAGCAGATATTCTCTATGCCCCTCTGCGTAGTCCACAACTGCAAAGCCTTTTGGCGGTGTTCCCAGGTCTGCAAGAAAATCCTGTGAAATGGTATTGCCGTTGGGGTCACGATACAAGGTAATGGTAAACGGCGCACCTATATCCGCGTCCTCTTTGATCTGCTCGACAAGCTGGGTTTCGTCATCATATTCCACCTGTTCCCCGACGTGTCCGTTCGAGTCCAGATAGTCCAATCGACCAACAGCCAGCGGTTTTACATCTGCTGTTTGTTCGCCACTGCTTTCTTTCGGCTGGTCATTCATAGGATTCTCTGCAATGCGCCGGTCAAAATCACTGCGGCTCAGTTCTTCGTTGAACAACGGATACTCCGGGTCATACAGCCGTACCGAATGATCATCGATTGCAAGGATTTCATATTCCTTGATACCCAGATAGACCTTATCTCCCAGCGAGTAATGCCTCTGTACCAGTTCTTCATCATTGATTACGACGGCAGTTGGTTGCTCCGTGTTCTGTTCAGTCTGTTCCGCACGGATTTGCTCAATTTCCGCCTTGCTCAGATACCGTCCCAGTGCAATCAGCTCACCAATGCGCTTCTCAACAGTTTTCCATGGCAGGTTGACCGCCTTGCTGCCGTCATCGCGCAGTTTGCCGATATACAGTCCCTTGGAATCATATTGCAGCCAGTAGTTTGAACCGGGAATGGCATTTGAATGTCCGCCTATAACGTATTCCCGCCTCAGAAACTGAACATTGGCTTCCCTGCCTTCCTGCTTCTGATACTGCTGATAGATGTGCCGTTTTCCGTGTTCAAAACCGCTTCCGCTGCTGAGTACATAGTCAATGGCCTCCTGCGGCATGACAAAAGCCGAGTCTTTTTTCGACTCGGCTTCATCAATCAGTGATAGCTGTTCATTTTCACTGGGCAAAAGTGCTTCATCTGGCGAGAGCCACTCATGCAGCACGATCATTCCGGTAATATGGTCTGCAACCGTGCTCCACTTCATAATCACTCTCTGCTCCGGGTCATTTGCCGAACCTCGCCACATCATAAGCACTGTGTCAAATGCTCGATAGCCTGCCCGCTGACCGTTGCTCAGTATCGTTTCGGTGAACGTATTATCAAAGAACGTTTTGATAACATCAGCACGTTCATTATTGTCCTCATGGTCAGCAAAAAATGAAGCGATTTCTGTTCGATGGTCTTTCAGCGCATCACTGGTACGCAGCAGTTCATTCTTTTCCTCATCGGAGTGGTAATACGGCACCTTGGAGTCCTTGTACCACTCATCGTGAAAGACCTCCAGTCCGGTCAGACCAACGGCCTGCATCATGGCAGCGCCAGTATCTCGCGTTACCGGTACACCAGTTCCGTCAGCACGATCTCCTCCGCTGCTGCCCGAATATTGTTCATCAATCCGACCCACCTCATCTGGTTCTCCGCTTTCAGGCTCTCGCTCACGCCCTCCTGCTTCGCCATCTGCGCGGTCAGCGTTTCCATCATCTCGTTCGCCTGCCGATCGATCTCCTCCAGATGCGGATTCAGCTTGCCGGTCAGCAGCATCGCCGTGTACGTCCCGTTCCGGTTCTCCCTCAGAAATTTCCGCCGCAGCATTCCATACTTCCCAGTTTTCGGTGCCTCCGGCACGATCAGATCCGGCAAGTAATACTCGCCCTCTTTGTGATAAGTCAATTCCATATTCAACGCTCCCTTCTGTTATTGCTGTTCTGCTCACATCATACCGGCTGTCCGAAGAAACCTCAAATGTGCGATTTTGTTTTCGTTCTTCGCGCTGCAAGTCCTGTACAATAACTGCGATATCGCGGAGCAGAACCTCAGACATATCACTGACTGCTGCGCCCAGAATAGAAATAACATTCGGCGTATTAAAATTGCAGACTTTGTCCAGAGAATTTCCGAAATATGCTCTGCCCGGAAGTCCACAACGGATATGCAGCATATAGCCGACACTGTAACCGAGTGCGGTCAGCATTTGTAGGCGTGTATTGTCCTCGTCCAGCTTTTCCAGCAGGCTGCCCGCTTTTGCCTCCATCAGCTCTGCCAGATAATCCTGATAATTATCATTAACGAATGTGACTGCCACATTGAGCAGGCAATCCTCCAGTGACTCTTGGGCATCAACCTCATATCGTTCTGCCAACACATTTTTGACTGGCTCAATGAATCTCTGTTCCATCTTCCAGATGGGGACTTCTTTGCCTACTCTGCTGTTGGTATCGGATACATCAAACACATGACGCAGCTTATACGGTGCATCCGTATCGACCAGCAGCGCAATGCCTTTGGTATTGCGATTAACCCAGCGGCCATGCTTATTCCACCAGCTGACTTCGGCGCAGGCTGTCGCATCAGGCTTCTGTGCGAAAATCAGCAGCTGCTCTTGAAACGAATATTTGAAATTATTCGCCGCAGTGGTCAAGAAGTCCATATAGTGATTCGTATCCACTGTCAAAGTCCGCAGATGTTCCGCCTCCATCTCCGTGATCACCTGATACTTGCTCGGCATCTCGCTCACCTCCATCATCAATCTGAATTGTCACTTCAACAGGAATCGGCAGCTCTCCTAAAAGCGAAGAATACAGCAGTCCTGTCCGGGCATTGGATATTTTCGTCACCAGTCCAGTCAAACGAAAGACCGTCGCATTCACTTCTTCCTGATTTGCTGCAAAGTAGTATCCGCTCCGGTCACTGCAAATAGGAACGCCATCCTGACGCAAGCGATTGATCTTGCGGCGCAGGTTACGCCCGTTCAAGGAAAAAAGCTGCTCCAGCTCTGTGCTCGGAACAGCTTTTTCTTTTCCGGTGTGATATTTCTTCAGATACACGCACAGTGCTGCGTTCTTATCCATACGCTCCTTCCTCCATCATCGTGCATCTCTTTGCACACTTGACAAGCTCTGTTTCGGGAAATCCCAGCCATAGACCTTGCCGATTTCATCGCCCAGCCGGCGGGTTATGCGCGTAATATCCGCCCTTGTTGCGGTGCCGCGATAAATTTTCTCTTTCAGATTCTCAATCTTCGCATCGCTGACACCGTCCTTATAGGTTCGATAGAGATAATGGTTGGTGCCATCATGGTGAACCGCATCACAGCGCATATCACCCAGCCTGTCAACATACCAGGTTACATAGTCGCACTCCGAGAACAGGCAGTCCTTGATGTTGCCGCTCTTGATTTCCTTGTAGCCGCTGTAACGTCCATTCCAGAGGCCGAGATCGACAATCACCAGAATCGGCTTATCCAGCTGAATATCGAGATTCATGCGTTCATCGTCCAGATATTCGCTATTCCGTTCATACATCTTTTCCTCCCGTTCCTGTTCGGAAAGTTCGGGATACTCTGCCTCCAGGTCCTCACGCCAATCCTCGTAATCCAACGAGTAATTGCTCCAAATCAGGTATTTCGGCTCTGTCATCGCGCATCACCTCGATCCTTTGGGCGGCTGCGTGTATTTCGGGTAGTATTCTCCATCGTATCCAGCGGCAGCACCGTGTTATGGCAACGTTCCATCTGTTCGGCAAACTGGCAGATATGATATATCGAGTCCCAGCTGGAGCCGATTTCTACATGGTAATCGTCGATGTACCTGCAAACCCTGTCTATATGGGTTCCGTCTTGCCGCAGGATACGAATTTTACCGCCATCTGGCAGGCGAAAGAGCGCCGTATAATCCGATGTGATAAAGCGAATCCCTTTTTCTGCCTGATGCAAATGATGGTCCAGAAACTCTCTCTTGTAGCAGTAGCAGTAAACCGTATACATTCCTTTCTGTGGATTCAGCCGCAGAAGATAAGAATAATCCTTTGTATCCGCACGGAACGCGAAATCCTGACCCGCAAGGTCAATCGCACTGTCGATCTGACGGTAACAGTACGCTGATACCGCCGCTCTGCTTTTCAGAAAACCGTCATCTTCTCTCAGCTGATTGATTAACTGATTAAACTCGTCATCAAACTCGGGCGTCAGAAGCCTCTCACAATGACTGGTCCAGTCATGAAAGAACTGATCGCCGCTGTCACCCATATCTGCACGCAAATGACCGATACAGCCGGTCTGTCCCATAATCTGGTCAGACTGCGTATAGCAGTACATCTGCTCGGTCTTTGTGGCAGGTCTTACTTCAATATCCATCGTCTTTCCTCCTCATCTATGTGATTTTATACGCTGCTTGCAGTGTATGTAGCCGTACCTTTGCGCTTGTGCAGTTTCGCCCTTATACTAAATTCATCAAAATGAATCGGAGGTACTCCCATGAAACGAATTACATACTTTCTGTCCGGTGCATTGGCGGCTCTGCTGATCAGTTCTGCAACAGTTTCCGCCTTTGCAGCCGGCGGTCTTATCACCCTCAACGTCCAGCCGGCACAGGTCATGGTCAACGGCAAGATCTTTCAGCCTAAAGATGCCCAAGGCCGTGATGCTCTTGTTTTCACTTACAACGGCACGACCTATGCACCAGTTCGTGCGCTGGCGGAAGCTTACGAGTTGACCGTCGGTTATGATGCCGCACGGAATATGGCCACCGTCAGCAGTGCTGCCCAGGCTGCCAATCACAATGGCAGTTTTCCCGCTCAGTGGACGGTCACGGAAAAGCCGGTCACACGATACGGTAACGAGCATATCTTTACCGCCGTTTATTCCGGATCACTTTCCATGAACGATTTCAAAAGCTGGTGGAAGTCGATGAATGGTGCCGATCTGAAAGCACAGGCAGAACAGATGGCTCTGGATGCGCAGTCTTTGACCAATGGTTCTGAAATTACCATGTACTTCAGCTTCGGTTCTTATAATCTCGGCACTGCCTTTGCACAGTCCGGCTGCACATTCAGCAACTTCGACCCTGCCGCTGTCTGGATCAAATAACTCTCATGGCAACACCCTGTCCGCTATGGACAGGGTGTTGTTCTACTCTCTCCACCAGTGCCACAGCAGCGCGCCAATAATCGCTGCTGCTGTGCCGCAGATTACACGCTTTCTCATTTTCAACCCTCCTTCTGGATAAAAGAACATCGGCCATTGCACAAGCAGCAGCCGATGTATGTAAGTCTATTCACTTTTCAGCCCAGTTTGACCAGCAGTTCATCAACCGGATCGGTAATATGTCCCTGCGCCAGCAGCTTATTTCTCCAGATGAGCAGATATCTCCGGAGCATCTGCAATTCCTTATATGTGATCTCCAGTTGAACTGTATTCTCTCGTTTGAACATTTGCAAGCACTCCTTTCTCTTGACTTCATCATATATGCCGTAAGAAGTGTTTGCAAATATGCAAACGGTATGTATGTGGCCTGTCGATTGACAGACCACTGGAAAGCCTTACTTGTACCAGCTTTCCTCAGTGCCCAGAATGGCATTGTGTGTGTTTGCTGCTTCCAGAATATCGCTGTATGCCCAGTAACGGCGGCTAACATCCGGGAAGGTATTCAGCTTCCGCAGATTATCGCTGACATAATCCAGATCCGCTTCGCGGCCAAGCAGACGGTTCACAATCGTTACAACCTCTGCGCGGGTAATCTGACGGTCAGCGCGGAACGAACCGTCCCCATAGCCGGTGATCCAGCCATGCTTTGCAGCGGCCTTGATATACTCTGCCGCCCAGTAGCCGTCGCTCACATCATCAAAGCTCTTGAACTGCTCCATGATTTCAGCATCACCATCGCCGTACACATCAAAGAAGCGGACCGCCATAGTTGTAAACTCGGCACGGGTAATCTGCTCGTCCGGCGCAAAAATAGTCTTGCTGTGGCCATCGGTCACACCGTTGTTGTTCAGGTATTTCACATAGCCGCTGTACCACGCATACGCAGGCACATCACTGAACTTGGTCTTTGCCACAGGGGAAATGTTGTCCCCATTCTTATCTGCCAGCAGTCGTGCAAAAATCGCCGCTGCTTCGCTTCGGGTCATGTTGCGTTCCGGTCCGAACGTACCGTCCGTATAGCCAACGACATAAGCGCTGTGATGTTCCGTTTTCTCGACTTCGGGAACCGTAACCTCACCGTTCTTATCAGTCTTGCCGGTGGCCTTATCGCCCAGATCGTTCTTCACGATCACATTGATATTATTCTGCGGCACCTTCTTCGGGTCGGTTACAATCACCGTCACCTGATGCTTGCTGTCCATATCAACACCCTTGGGCAGTTCAACCGTAATGTTGCCGGTCTTGCCAATGGATACCTCAGAACCCTGAATCGGACGTCCGGTGTCAGTGCGAACCACCTTGACCGTCAGCGTCCAGCGGTCACGATCTGCATCCTCATAACCCTCCGTAACCTTGCCGTCCTCGTTGGTCTTTCCGTTTCCAATGCGAACCGTAATCTGCCCGGCCTTGTCGGTCTCATCTGCTGCATAGTTATCCTTCTTGTCGGTCACAGCGATACGCATACCCTGAACGGCGCTCTTATCCTTTACCAGCTGTACCAGAACAGTGGTCTGGTCATCATAGTCCAGCAGTCGGCTGTTCGGCAGACGGATGGAAATGCTGTTGTCCTTGTTCAGCACCACGGACGCATTGGAAACAGGCGTTTTATCCTCCGTATCCGTTACCGTCACCAGATAACCGCCCACAACAGCCTGGCCCTTGCTGTCAGTCGTACTGCTGTTGTAGATTTTCTCGATCGGCTGCGTATCCAGCTTTTCGCCGCACTCAGTACACTCCTTGTGCTTGCTGCCTTCAGAGTCCGCAGTGGGCTGCTTGTCGATGATCCAGTCACCCGGCTTATGACCGGTTGCCTTGGTATAATCGATCTTGGTGGAATCGCCGCAGCGTGTACAGGTCTTCGTGGTATAGCCCATCTCCGTACAAGTCGGCTTAGTGATTTCGGTCTTATAGTCATGGCCCAGTGCCTTATTCAGAACCGCACCGCATTTTGTACAAAGCTGAGGCTCCGTACAGGTAGCCGCAGAACCGGGAACATGACCGGCAGCAGCATTTCCCTCGATTTTGTGCTCACCGCAGCGAACGCAGTGATATTCCATCACACCCTCACCGGTACAGGTCGCATTCGTCACCAGAGTACCCTTGTCCCAGCTATGGCCGAGCGGTTCCGTATAATCTGTTACGAATGCACTGCCGCAGCCATCGCAGCGATGAATGGTCTTGCCGCCATATTCACAGGTGGCGGGAATCACATGGTCTTCGTACTTGTGTGCCAGAGTCGCAGTAATATCTTCGATGAGCCGCTCGCCGCAAATCGAGCACTCACGCACGGTATAGCCGGGATTGGTGCAGGTAGCCGCAACCGAATGGGTTTCAAACTTGTGCTCACCCTTGGGCGTTGCCGTTTCTTTCATTTCACCACAGCGAGAGCAGATTTCCAGCAGCTTGCCTTCCGTTTCGCAGGTGGCATCGCGAATCTTTACACTCTGCCATGCATGCCCCAGAGAATCTACATAATCGCGCTTTTCGATCTTTCCACAGGCTGTGCATAAATAGCGATCATAACCCAGCGTCTTGCAGCCGGCCTTTACGGAATCCAGCAGCGTGAAATGATGCTTTTCTCCGCAGCCTTTATCGGTGCAGCAGTTGCCGCCGCAGTTTTTATCCTCGCAGCCGCAGTTCGGGTCAGAGCAGCCGCAGCTGCACTTACCGTCGTCCTTAGTGGTTTCATCATGCAGCCAGACGTTTGCTACACCGTTCTCGGTCATCTCTACGCCATGATAGGTGTAGGTAATCTGGTAATACACATCGTACTGTCCCTTATCGGTATAGTTCGGCGCGCTGGTCATCGTGCAGCTGTCTGCGCTGTTGCCATAGCGGATTTCCGTACGCACACCAGCATCAGAAAGGTCTGTCACGCTGATGGTGTGCGGTGCTCCGTCCACAACACCGTAGTAGCTGGCAACAACGGACTTCGCGCCCACATACTCGTATTTTGCGTAGTCGCAGTCCGTACACTTCTCCACAATGGCAAACCGGCCATGTGCAGGCTGAGGAAGGATTTCTTTCTCCATGTTATGCCGCTCTAGGACACTGCTCTTGGTGTGATTTGTGCCGTAACAGAACGCACAATACTCGCCGCCGGTGGTCGTGACCTTGTGATAGGTGCTGTCTGCATACTCATAAGTTTTCTGTTCGGGCAGTTCCTGCATAAATCGTTCCGCGCAGTCATACAGCCAGTAAACATTCTTACCGAAACCATAGTCGTTAATACTCATATTGCTGTTAACCGTGCCGCAGGTATCGCAGACCGCCTTTGTCCAGTGATACCCCGTATAGGTCGCGTTCTGACCGGGAATGCCATCCAGAATTGTGCCGGTCCCGGCACCGCCGAGCAGCGTTCCATCCGAATACTTCACATTGCGGTTCATTGCCGTCCGGCCATCCTTGCTGTACTCAGGAGTGCGGAATGCGCGGAAAGAAGTCGGCTTTCCACAAACACCGCAGTTGAAGGTTTCGTGCGTTACAACCGCATTGACATCCAACTCATTCGTTCGACCGGAAGCCTGCATCCAGTTTTCCGCAGGATCGTGATAGCTGTTTACCTGTGCCGCACCAGCCGAAACAGGAAACAGCGAAAATGCCATCACTGCCGAAAGCAGCATGGCAACGGCTCTCGTGCCGAGCTTTTTCGTTCTTGCTTTCATTTGAGATACCTCCGTATGAATTGATTTGCGGCAACAAAAAATCCACAGCCTTTGCTGTGGAGGAAAGTCTGCCGCTCTTTTCTTTTGTCCAGCTGCTACATGGCAACCACCTCCTTTGCGGTTTCGCTGCCCCTATACTTACTTCTCAGGTAGTAATACAGGTGGTTTACTAAAGGGGAGAGTGCGAGAGGGGGAAAGAAGAAAAACAAGTTATCTCGCAAATGGGCGCACTTCCCCCATGATTGCGGTTATCTTGCTTGTTCTCTCTTCTTGCGCTCCTGTACACGCTGATAATACTCCAGCGCCTTGATGATATAATCCTCGGTTTTCTCCAGCGGCACTGTCGAGGGAATATACGGACGCAGCCGTTCTGCCTTAAAGCTGATTTTCTCTTTCTGGTTTGGCTTTTCCTCACCAAGAATCGCTTCGATGACCTCCGCACTCAGCTTTCCAGCTTTGGAGAACTCTTTGAGCCGAATGGCCTGCGGGAGTGATGGCGTGGCATCATTGTAGCTGATGCTGTTCAGAAGATTATGCTGTTCCGTTTCCGTCAGATAGGAAAGCTCCACCGCAGGACGAAACGCAATCTTGTTCTCATCAACCATGTCCAGAAGTTCGGGGATTAGTTCTGTCAGACGGATATAGCGTCGAACTTGGTTCTTGCTATCACCTGCCAACTCTCCAACAATTTCAGCACTTTCCTTACCTGATAACTTCCCACCCACTGGGTCGGAAGTTAAATCCGTTCTCTGCCCCTGCCGCTTCATCGCTTCTAGGCGCATCTTGTAGCTGAACGCCTTTTCACTTGGGAGAATGATTGAGCGCTGCAAATTGGATTCCACCATCAGAATGATTGCTTCATCTCTGGACAATTCCTTGATTTCTGCGGGAACGCGCTCCAGACCGGCCAGTTCACAAGCCTTTCGTCGTCGATGCCCTGATACGATTTCATACCGGCCATCTTCTTTCTGGCGGAGCGTAATCGGTGTAATAACGCCGCGCTCTTTCACGCTCTGCACAAGCTGGTTCATGTCCTCGTCCATTTTAACTTTGAATGGGTGGTTCGGGAAATCGTCGATCTCAGATAAGGGGATATCATAGATGCGAGGCAAGCGACTTTCTGCTCGTCCCTCATCATTCATAAACAGTTCAGCGAACCCCGTCAGATCGAGATCGATGTCTTTCTTTCGACTCATGCTCCAACACCTCCTTCGTCACCGCCTCATACGCAGCCGCAACCTTTCCGCCTTTATCATAGGCAAAGATGCTTTGCCCTTCCTGGGCGCTTTCAGCAGCACGGACGGAAAAGGGTATCTGCGTATCAAAGACGCGGACTCGATCGCTTACAGCGGCTCTCAGCGCCGTAGAAATGGCTTTTGCGTTGTTAGTTCGGTTATCCACCATCGTCAATAGGATGCCGTCGATGTTCAGACGTGGATTGATCTGGCGTTTGACCTTGGCAACCGAGTGCATCAGCTGATTCAGACCTTTCGTTGACAGAAAACTCGGCTGCGACGGGATAATCACCCGGTCAGCCGCTGCCAGCGCATTGATGGTCATCATGCCGAGGGACGGCATACAGTCAATCAGGATATAGTCATAGTTTTTGCTGACCGAATCAATGTAGCTTTTCAGCACATACTCTCGGCTCATCACATTGAACAAGCCGACTTCTGTACCGGACAGCTCGATATTCGCAGGCATCAGGTCAACGCCCTCTGTACTTCTCAGCAATCCGAAGTTCTCCGGTAGCGACTTATCTTTGATGACGCATTCCATTACATCAGAGAGTGTTTCACTCAGCTGATCCGGATTACGCTCTCCAAGGCTGATTGTTAAACTGCCTTGTGGGTCTGCGTCAATCAGCAGCACTCGCTTTCCCTGTTTCGCCAAGCCGACACCCAGATTTACCGTTGTGGTGGTCTTTCCAACGCCGCCTTTCTGATTGGTAATTGCGATTACTCTGCATTGTTCCATATTGGTTTCCTCCTTTCTCATTTTAAGCTGTCTGAATCAGGCAGCTATGTATGTGAGCGCCTGAGCGCTCACTCGTCCTCCGACAGTTCGAAGTAGTCCTCCAAATACTCCGCCAGCCAGCAGGTGAATCTCCGCATGAACCATGCGCAGAGGTATGGATCGTCCATCAGTTCAGACGGAAGTTCAACTTCCAGATCCATCATTCTGGAAAGCACCTGAACAAACAGCAGTGCGCTACTCGGCATACTCAGCGCGTCAAGACCGCTGAGCACAACCGCGATAGCCTCCAGCTTACATTCATCGCCGTTAAAGTGTTCTGCCGCTGCATCAATCAGGTACACCGGATAATGGATTGCCAGATCGTTCAGCTTTTCAAGTTCTAATTCTTCATTCATAACATCGTCCTCCTTCTCGTTATGTACGCACACTGTTTTTCTCTCTGCCCCGTGTGCCGGGCATCATCAGGCGGCTGGCTGCGAACCAGCTCCATAGGCATCTCACCTCCCCGCCTTCATTATGACCGGGCCGCGAATTACGGAAGTATCATTATCCCTTGCACCTTTCGTTGCCTCCGCCGGTAGCAGTCCGGCTTTCTATCGAATCAGTTTGATCGCTCCGCCGTTTCCGGAATCATGGCGCACCGTCGATAACAGCTTGAGGTTTCCCTCGGTGCAGGTAACGTACCTGATGACTGTTATTCAGTTTTGCGGGAGGCTTTGTTTGACCTCTCACTTCTCTACCGCAGCACGAATAGCCCAAAAATTAACCCCTCCCAAAAAATATTTTTATTTTTGTTAGAATTGCACAAGTAAATATCAACTCAGTACTGCCGCTGCACAACCTCAAATGGGTAAAAAAATAGACCCGTCGATTTCTCGACGGGTCTATTGCCCTAATTTAATTCGCACATTGCGATAGAAGCCGTATCAAATAGCTAAAACTTACATGAATTCACAGGAATTTGCACATTCAAACCGCTTCATTTGTGGTAAACCTGTGGTAACTTGGTGTAAGTTATGGTGTAAGCTATCTGCTAAATCTCGCTTATACGCGGTTATTCTAACTTATACGCCCTCAATCAGTCCAGCGGCTTCATTGTCGGGAACAGCAGGACGTCGCGGATGGAGGCGGCGTCGGTGAGGAACATGACCAGGCGGTCGATGCCCATGCCCATGCCGCCCGTGGGAGGCATACCGTACTCGAGCGCGTTGATGAAGTCCTCGTCCATCATGCCCGCTTCCTCATCGCCTGCGGCGCGCAGAGCAACCTGACGCTCGAAGCGGCCCTTCTGGTCGATCGGGTCGTTCAGCTCGGAGAATGCGTTGCACAGCTCGCGGCCGTAAACGAAGCACTCGAAGCGCTCGGTCAGACGCGGATCGGACGGCTTGCGCTTTGCCAGCGGAGAGATCTCGACCGGATAATCGGTGATAAAGGTCGGCTGCATGAGGTTTGCCTCGACGTACTCGTCGTAGCACAGGCTCATCAGGTCGCCCCAGCTCTCCTTGCCCTTTTCGATCTCAAGGCCCTTGGCCTTGACGGCCTCCAGCGCTTCCTCGGGAGAGAGCGCCATGAAGTCGATGCCGGCGTATTCCTTGACGGCTTCCGCCATGGTCATGCGCTTCCAGCCCTTGGAGAAGTCGATCTCGGTGCCCTGATATACGACATGAGTCGAGCCGAGAACCTTCTCGCAGACATGGATGACCATGTCCTCGGTGATGTCCATCATGCCCTGATAGTCGGTATAAGCCTGATACAGCTCGATGGTGGTGAACTCCGGATTGTGCTTGGTGTCCATGCCCTCATTGCGGAAGATACGGCCGATCTCGTAAACGCGCTCCAGACCGCCGACGATCAGGCGCTTGAGGTGCAGCTCGGTCGCGATGCGCAGGTACATATCGATGTCGAGCGCGTTGTGATGGGTGATGAACGGACGAGCCGCCGCGCCGCCCAGAATGTTGCCGCGGCGAGCAGTGATGTCACCGATAACGGTGCCCATGTACT
>ENA-ORCP01002479-ORCP01002479.1-human-gut-metagenome-genome-assembly--contig:-NODE-2479-length-14763-cov-5.134073_pt1 | contig 14763 bp, 13 predicted proteins | sample MGYA00242990_ERZ507991 | MGnify/ENA primary metagenome ERZ507991 (study PRJEB26167, sample SAMN06115496) | human gut metagenome | host: Homo sapiens | place: China:Henan | collected 2015-05-07... | reverse complement strand
ATGGCTGACGATAATAGCTGTTCTGGTGGCACTATTCTTAATAGATTCCACCACCACTTCGTCATTGTAGATATTCATCATACTTTCGAGGATATCTGCTGCCGACTCTTTCATCTGTGTTCGACCAAAGACGGAATTCTCCGCATTGACCTGCTCAATCGCACGGCGGTGGCGGAGGGCAATCTCGTGGGGCGCATGTGCCTGTATGTCGGCGGCGTGTACGGCAAACAGCCGCAACTCCCGGTTACGGAGCACACACCGATGGTACACATGTATCTCAGGCGTAAACCGTTCTTTGTTGAGTGGATTGTGGACCCGCATTTCGCCACGGCCAACACGTCGCTCATACGGCTGGGCGGCCGGAACATCCATTTCATCTACGGGGCAATACGTAGTGTCGGCGTCAAGGTTTACAAGGGGGAGAAGTTCATACATTACGATATCCGCCCCTATGGGCTCGGCATGCCTAACTATCACATCGACAGATCTCCCTTAATTAACAATCCCTATGGCATTGATCTTGATGAGTTTTTTAGGGAATGAATAAACAAAGCCGCCTGCAACCTTGTGGTTACAGGCGGCTGACCCTTTTGACGGGGTCGGGGTGAGAAGACTCGAACTTCCGACCTCCACGTCCCGAACGTGGCGCGCTGCCAACTGTGCTACACCCCGAGGCAGCTTTTACGGTGTTATTCGTAATTGCGGGGCAAAGTTAGCAATTTAATTTTATTCCACCATGATTTTAACGAAAAAAGTTTGGAAGCCGGAACAAAAAATCTTCATCAGGCTTTTCGGCGCGACCTGCGGGTGGCAGCGTGCCGCGCATGCACGGCAGTGAGATGCCGGTTAATGAAGGCCGAGAACAAAACGAATGCGGCGAAAATGGCTGTCACTACTGTCCAGTGAATTGCGGCTGTGAGTGTTAAGATACTGACGTTCATAATCTATGCTTTTTAGGAAAGAACATCCGCAAAGGTGTATAGGTTCAAAAAAAATTCTGCCGCACATCCAAATCTTTTCAGAAATGAAACGTGCGGCAGAATGTACCAACTATAAGGGACTATCAGATGGCATCATCCTCAACGGTCTCCAAAGTGTCTTCGGCAGGAGCCGTTTCGGTGTCATCGGCAGTTGCCGATTCAAGACGTTTCATCATGAAGAAGATGAATCCGGCCGAGATGAGACAGAGAACAATGAGGATGGCCCACAGATAGGCCACATCAATAGAGTTCCAGAGCAGTGTGGGAATGAGCACGAGGTAGTTACCGATGGCCGTCGCTCCGAACCAGCAGCCCATCATGGCACCTTTGTATTTGGGAGGAGCCACCTTCGAAACAAACGAGATGCCCATAGGCGACAGGAGGAGCTCGGCAAATGTGAGCACAAGATATGTTCCGATAAGGAGGTCGGGGCTAACGAGACGCTGACCCTGACCCTGTTCGGGAGCTACGCCCAGGCCTATTGAACCGAGGCACATGATGAGGAATGCGAAACCGGCCACAATCATACCGTAGCCAATTTTGCGGGGTGCCGAGGGTTCTTTTTTCTTCTTGGCGAGCCATCCGAAGAGAGCCACAGAGAAGGGAGTGAGCGCCACGACATAGAAGGGGTTGAACTGCTGGAACACCTGGGGCTGGATGCCGGTGACGGTGTCGGGGGTGATTGAATAGATGTAAAACAGGACACCGCATGCAGCGAGGAACACGGCTATTGACACAAGGCGGCCGCCGGTCTTGGTGCTTTGAGCGATGCTGAAGAACGAGTAAACACCAACAACGATTGTCACAAGAGCCCAGATATTGAATCCGATGCGTGTCCAACCTGTGGATTCAGAAGCTGTGAACACCTCGGCAAACTTAGTGAGAGTAGCGCCGTTCTGATGGAACACCATCCAGAAGAAGATTACCACTGCAAACACAAGCAACAGCGCTGTGATGCGGCTTTTGGTCTGTTCGGGAGTGAGCTCTTTGACGGGAGCGGCGGCTGCCTTGGCCGAAGCGCCCTTGTCCTTTGATTCGGAGAGGCAGGCGTAGGTGCTTTTACCCAGTTTATAAATGAGGAAGCTTACAACCATCGAGAGGCAAGCCACGGCAAAAGCATAGCTGTAGCCGGTGGTTATGGTGTCCATATAATTGGCTGCAAATTCCTGAAGATTAGCACCCTTAGGAGCGAAATCGGTGAGAGTCTTGGTTGCCTCGGCTGTCAGCGGCTCATTGGCAATCAGCTTGTTGCATATACTCGGGATGGCACCGTTATATTCAAGTCCGTTGGCTTTGAGCGCCACTTCGCAAAGTTTCACGGTCACCATCGGGGCAAACATCGCGCCGATATTAATGGCCATATAGAAAAGCGAAAAGGCAACGTCGCGCTTATCGCTGTAGCGCGGGTCATTGTAAAGGTCGCCCACCATTACCTGAAGATTGCCCTTGAACAGGCCGGTGCCCGCCGAAATCAGGAGGAGTGCGGCAAACATTATTACCATCGATGACACGGCTCCGCGCGGAGTGGGTATCGACATCACCAGATAACCGAGGAACATGACCACGATTCCGAGGGTCACGGTCTTCTGGAAATTCCATTTGTCGGCAATCCAGCCGCCTATCATTGGCATGAAGTAGACCAGAGCCAGGAAAGTTGAATAGATTGTGCCGGCCACGGCTGTGGAGAAACCGAACTTGGCCTGCAGGAACAGCAGGAGAATGGCAAGCATGGTGTAGTAGCCGAAGCGTTCGCCGGTGTTGGCCAATGCAAGCACATAGAGTCCCTTGGGTTGATTCTTGAACATAGCTTACTTTAGGGGTAATGTTTTTGTGTTTATGATTGATTATTGAATTTCTATTTGTTTTTGTCGCGGAGGCTGAGAGCCATGGCGTAGAGACGCATCTGTTTTATCATGGCGAGCAGACCGTTGGAGCGTGTAGGCGAGAGGTTCTCGGCCAGACCTATGTCATTGATAAAGTGGAGGTCGGCATCAAGGATTTCATCGGGAGTATGGCCGTTGAGCACCTTTATGAGCAACGCAATGATGCCTTTGACAATGATGGCATCGGAATCGGCAGTGTAATAGACCTGTCCGTCACGTTCCTCGGCGTTGAGCCACACCCGGCTCTGGCATCCTTCTATCAGATGCTCAGGCGTTTTGTATTTTTCATCAATCGGAGGGAGCGCGTTGCCGAGATCAATAATCATGGCATAGCGGTCCATCCAGTCATCGACTTCCGAGAATTCCTCGATAATTTCGTTTTGGGTATCGTTGATTGTCATTTCTGTATGTATTATTGTCTGTTTATCGGGCCGGTTCGGAGTAAATGAGGTCAAGCATCACTTCGCCTACGGCTTTCAATGTGGAACGGTCAATGTTATCAAGATTATCGGCATGAGTGTGCCATGTGGGAGGGAAGCCGCCTGTCTGGGGATTGGCGCTCTCAATCACATCGATACAGGGAATACCCACTGAGTTCACGTAGTAATGATCATCGACAATAGCTCCGCCCATCTCATTAGGGAATCTCGAAGCGTAATCCGAGGCTGCAGCCACACCCCATACGCGGTCGACCACCGATGGCGCCATACGGCTCGAGGCATATTCGCGGGGGAACGTAGCTCCGGTACCGCCAACCATATCGAGCACCACGCCGTAAGCCGGCCGGTTTTGCGGAGCATAGGGACCACGCTCAGCCCAAAACTGAGTTCCGAGACACCATGAATCCTCGCCTGTGCCCTCATCATCGGGAGCCCCATAATCCTCCACATCAGTAAAGAGGAAATCTACTCCTACAGCGGGTTTCTGCTGACTGAAAGCACGGGCCATTTCAAGCATCACCCCTACCCCGCTGCCACCGTCGTTGGCACCAAGTATGGGCTGACTACGGCGCGACTCATCAGGATCCTGGTCGGCCCACGGGCGAGTATCGTAGTGAGCCACAAAGAGCACGCGACGCGGCGCGCCCGGATTGAACGAGGCCATGACATTGGCCACCGGGAGGCGCTTCCCATTGAAGGCCTTCACTTCGCCGCGCTGAACACTGACGGAGTCGGCACCGTAACGTCTGAGCGTTGCCACTATATAATCCTCGCATTTCTTGTGGCCTTCGCTGCCCGGCACACGCGGCCCAAACGCCACCTGATCGGCCACACGCTGATAGGCGCTGTCGGCATCGAATACGGGATGGCTCTGCCTGACCTCAGTGCTATCGGTTCGCGACTGCGCCGAGGCATTGCCTGCATTGCCTGCCGAACCGCAGGCCGTGAGCAGTAACAGAGCCGTTCCAAAAATCAATTTATGCATTGAAATTAAGGTGTAGAATTGTCAATTTGATAAATTTCGTTACAAAGTTACTTACTTATGGCGTGTTTGGCGCGATATTGGTTGCAAAAAGCCTCCCTGCTATAATTAAAATTTGTTAAATCAACTTCTTTGCAATCATTCAATGGCAAAGATTGAATGTTACAAATAAAGCCACAAACTTGGTCTATTTGTAAATATTACTTACTTTTGTAAATCAAAAAACGCTACAACAACCAGCCTCATACCCATGGATTCAGTGAAGCAACGCATTGAGAATCTGCGCAACGAACTCAATTCACATAATTACAGATACTACGTTCTGGACTCACCGTCAATATCTGACCGTGATTTTGACCTGATGATGAAAGAACTTGAGACACTCGAAACCGAGCATCCTGAATATGATGACCCGCTTTCGCCGACTCACCGCGTGGGAAGCGACCTCTCGGCAAAGGGATTCGAACAGATAGTCCATGAACGGCGCATGCTGTCACTGGGCAACACCTACACCGTGGCTGAGGTTGACGACTTTGTGAAACGTTGCCGCGAGGCTCTTCCGGGCGAGGATGTGAGGATTGTGGGAGAACTGAAATTTGACGGCACTTCCATATCTCTCCTCTATGAGCACGGCCGACTGGTGCGCGCCGTGACCCGTGGTGATGGCGAACGTGGTGATGTTGTCACTGAAAACGTGAAAACTATCCGCAGTATTCCTCTTCAATTACGTGGGAGCGGCTGGCCCGACCGGTTTGAGATTCGTGGCGAGATAGTGCTGCCGTGGAAAGCTTTCGATAAACTCAACCGCGAACGCGAATTCAACGAGGAACCCCTGTTTGCAAATCCGCGCAACGCGGCCTCCGGCACTCTGAAGATGCAGAATTCGGCCGAAGTGGCACGTCGCGGCCTCGACGCCTACCTCTACTACTTACTCGGCGATGACCTCCCCTACGATAATCATTATGACAATATGATGGCCGCCCGCGAATGGGGATTCAAGGTTTCCGACGCAATGACGCTACTTGACTCCATAGAGAGCGTTGACCACTATATAACCTACTGGGACACTGCACGTAAAGAGCTCCCGGTCGCCACAGACGGACTTGTTTTCAAAGTCAACAGTCTGCGTCAGCAACTAAATCTCGGTTTCACAGCCAAAAGCCCACGCTGGGCAATAGCCTACAAATTCGCAGCCGAAAGAGCGCTCACCAAGTTGCGCTTCGTTTCCTTTGAGGTAGGGCGCTCGGGTATAATCACTCCGGTTGCCAATCTTGAGCCGGTTCTCCTATCAGGCACGATTGTGAAACGCGCCTCACTGCACAACGACGACATAATAAAGCAGCTCGACATCCACACCGGCGACATGCTCTATGTGGAGAAAGGGGGCGAAATCATACCTAAGATAACCGGCGTGGAGGAATCGGAGCGCGAACCAGGAGCGACACCCATTGAATTCTGCCATGATTGTCCGTCGTGCGGCACCCCGCTTGTCAGAGCCGAAGGCGAAGCGGCCTACATTTGTCCCAACAAATTCGGCTGCATCCCGCAGATCACAGGCCGCGTGGAACACTTTGTAGGGCGCCGAATGATGAATATCGATGGCATTGGCGAAGAAACGGTGACCGACCTTTTCAACGAAGGTCTGATAAAGGACTGTGCCGACCTCTACACTCTCACGCGTGAGGACCTCATGACGCTCCCCGGATTCGGAGAAAAAAGCGCCGACCGCATCCTGCAGGGCCTTGAAGACTCAAAAAAGGTGACGTTTGACCGCGTAATCTACGCGCTATCAATCCCGTTCGTGGGCGAGACGGTTGCCAAAAAACTTGCACGCGCTGTCAATGACATTGACACTCTTATCGGCATGTCGGCCGAACAACTGACTGCAATAGAAGATATCGGGCCACGCATAGCAGCGTCGATAATTGACTTTTTCCGGCACCCGGCCAATGTCCGAATAGTCGAACGATTGCGCGAATACGGCATAGCCATGGCAATGCCCACCGTTGACGAATCGCTTAAATCCGAAAGACTCGCCGGCAAATCAATCGTGATTTCCGGCACATTCAACCATCATTCACGCGACGAGTACAAACAGATGATTGAACTCAACGGAGGTAAAAACGTAGGGTCAATATCAAAAAAGACCGATTTTGTGCTTGCGGGAGCCAATATGGGCCCGGCCAAACTCGAAAAAGCATCCAAGCTCGGGATTCCCATAATTGATGAGGATTCGTTTCTTAAAATGATAGATAATACGCCATCAAATAATTAAATCACTTTGTTTTATTAATCTCTATAACCTATCACAGTATGAAAAAAATTACAGCAATCCTTGTTGTGGCCATCGCTTCGATTGCCATGTCGGTCAGCGCCAACGCCCAGTTCCATTTCGGTCTGAAAGCCGGTGTGGCGGTCAACTCGCTTCATTTCAGCACCGAGACATTCGATGCCGCTAACCGTGCCGGATTCACCGGCGGTGCAATGATTGAATTCACCGCTCCCATCATCGGACTCGGGTTTGACCTCTCGGCAATGTATGTGCGCCGCAACTCACAGTGGCTTGAGGAAAACAATCTTACACGTGACAATCGCGACTATATCGACATTCCTCTCAACCTCAAGTGGAAAATGAATATTCCTGTAATCAACCGTATTGCCCGTCCATTCCTGCTCACGGGTCCTACCTTCTCGTTCCTCACCTCAAAGACTTCGGCCGAAGATGCATGGAAAAACCGCAAATTTGACACCGCCTGGAACTTCGGCTTCGGCCTTGAAATGTTCACAAAAGTTCAGCTTGCTGCAAGCTACAGTGTTGGCATGACCAAAGCTCTCAAAGCTGTCGGAGCAACCGGCACCTCAAGCATCGACGGACACAACCGTTACTGGACTGTCACTGCCGCCTATCTTTTTTAACGAAGATTAATCCCTTGAAACAATGCGGTTTTCGGAACTTCATCTTCCGGGAACCGCAATTTTTTTCCTTCAAGTGCAATTTTTCGCAAAAAAACGAGTCTTATAATCTAAAAATCGCAGCATGCCCAGCAAACCAACCGAATCAGCCACCGAACGCTTCATGGAAATAATCCGTGAGCATGATGCGCTCATTCATAAAGTGTGCTACATGTATGCCGAGGACAGAGAGCATCTCCGCGACCTGCATCAGGAAGTGCTGGCCAATATCTGGAGCGGCCTTGACAGCTACTCCGGACGGTCAAAAATGTCAACGTGGATTTACCGCGTCGCACTCAACACCTGTATCACCTACTTCCGGCGACATGGCAAACATTCAGCCGCAGAGCCACTGGACGACAAAGCCTACGGAATTGAATCGGATGATAATGAGCGCACTGCCATGCTGCGATGGATGTACGAACTCATCGGCACCCTCGGCAAAATTGACAAGGCAATTATAATGCTTTGGCTTGATGAACACAGCTACGATGAGATTTCACAGATAACCGGCGTTTCACGCCCCAATGTGGCCTCGCGACTCCATCGCATAAAGCAACGCCTCTCTCAGCAGGCCCGTGATTAGAATCAATAGCTCCTCAACAAAAACTAAAGAAGAAATGACATCAGATTTAGACAATCTCAAACAGCAATGGCAAAGCCTCAACTCCAAGGGTGACAGCGGATTTGCCGAGAAGATAAACCCACGGCAACTCACACGCCATGCTTCAAGCTCTAACCCGCAAAGAATAGCCTCGTTTTATCGCCGAATGGTTCTGATAGGAGGGCTTTGGGCCGGACTGTCGCTGCTTTTGACCATCGATGTTTTCCCGCTTTGGCTCGGTTGTCTCATGTCATTATTTTTCCTTACAACCTGCTTCCTCAACTGGAGAGTCATGGCCAAAGCCGAGCAGATGGATCTTTCATCCCTCTCGCTCATGGATGCCATGACTGCAGTCTGCGACCTGCAAAGCACCCGCAGGCGCTGTAAATTCTTGGGCTGCGTTGCAGCTATGCCCTTGCTTGCAATAATGTTCTGGTATTTCTACACCATCAGTCTCCCTATGTTCATTGGTGGTATAGCCGGTCTCATAATAGGCTCTGTCATAGGACTGGTCATTGACCACCGCATAAGAATGTGGATTGATGAAATGAAACGCATCATTGATGAGGCTTAGCTCATATTCAGAAATCAAAAAGAATTACGGCCTGAATGAACCAGCCGTTGGTGTGCAGCGTAGCATTCTCACGTCCGTCGAAACTCTTGCAGGCATTCCCCAATCCGAAACGGTAACCTGCCGATAATTGCAATATATTTGCCGCATCCAATCCGGCTCCGACATTCCACCCCGGCTGAAAGTGCTGCTGAGTAAGAGGAGCATCCTTGCTGTTGAGTGCGAACCGGAATGTCGGTCCGGTGAAAACCATCGGAGCCACAAGCTGATTGAATGCGTTGAGCCAAAACTTGTATTTCACATTCAGCGGAATCTCAATGAAATTGCGGCCGAAATCCGCAACCTCTGCTGAAGCATTCTCTACAAGGCGAGTGTTATAGCGTTCATACAGCATGCTTCCGTCAAAGGCCAGTCCGCACTTGGGTAGCTGGTACTCAACAGTCATACCACCGCGGAATCCGCTGCGATTTTTCAGCGAATAGCCATCGGCTTTATCCAGTGAAGCCCCGGCCACGCTTCCGCCGAAATTAAACCCGTAGCGCCACTGCGCCTCAACACTATTCACCGCCGAAGCAAACACAGCGGCGAGCAATAACACGATCAATTTATTTTTCATGCCGCAAATTTACGTTTTTTTATTCAAAACCTCCCACTTAAAGAACGATTTCACCGCAAGATACGTTTTAATATGAAAACAAATCCTTTTCAACTATAGCAATTATGGAATCACACAAATCACTCCCCGAAAACAGCGGCCGTCAAACCTTCGGCAAAGGCTCAGTGACGCTTGGCCTCATCATATTCATTCTCGGTATCATAGCCGGAGTTGTCGGCCTCTGTGTGGCCTTCAAAATAATCTTCTACATAGGTCTGGCAGTTGCCATTATTGCAGCAATAGCCCTTGTATGGTGCATCATCTCCGTGCGCCGCAAATAATCCTTAATATAATAGCTAACTCAGCCATTTCAGCTGAGTTAGCTACTTTTGATTTGTGTGGAATTAATTATTCTTCAGGTTCGAATTCATCCTTACCTACGCCGCAAATCGGGCAGGTCCAGTCGTCCGGCAAATCTTCAAAAGCCACACCGGGTTCAATTCCGTGTTCCGGGTCGCCCACTGCGGGATCATAGACCCAATCACATACCATGCAAACATATTTCTTCATAGCGATTCAAATTAAGTTACAAAATCTGACAAGAAAACGCGTTCGTTTGCCTAATTGTTCAGAGCGACCGGATTATTATTATATTCGCGCGGTCAACAGCCGAAGTGTCAAGCTGCGAAAGGTAAATCTGGGTTGTTGATTCAGAATCATGCCCCATACCTTCACTTATCACGCTAAGAGGTATGCCTTTTGCCCTGGCAGCGGAGGCCCAGCTGTGACGCGCCACATAAAGAGTCAGCGGAATCATGGCACCTGCCATGTGTCCAATCTTTTTCAGATTGCGGTTGATGTTATAGCTCACATTACGATAGATGTAGCGTTCATTGGTTCCGTTGCGTCGGATAATCGGAAGAAGATAATCGCTCGTATTGAGCGGATATTTATTGAGAATCTGCTGCATCTCCGCCGTCCACTCTATCACAAGCCTTTGGCCGGTTTTACGTCGCCGATAGGTGAGGAATCCATGACTCAGATCGCTTTTGCGCAAAAACGCCATGTCAATGAAACTCATGCCTCTGAGGTAGAAACTGAGCATAAACATATCGCGTGCAAAATCAAGCGCAGCGCAACCTGAGAGGTCAAGTGTCTTGATGCGTTTGAGCGCTGGAAAAGGAAGCGCACGCTTTATTGTCTTGTCCACCCCCGTATATACGTGTCGGAAAGGATGACAGTTGTTTATGAGGCCGCTTTCAACCGCCCGGTTATAGACGGCGCGAAGAATCCTCGTGTAAAACGAAACCGTGTTGGGCGCCACGCCTCTACCTCGCAACCAGCCCTCATAAGCCTCCATGCACTCCGAATTGATATTGTCAAGCATAATATCGCCGGGATTACCGTCAACGCCAAACGGGGCACGGCGGCTCAGAAGAAAATTATGGAAACTTCTCAGGGTTGCCGTATAGGTTTCGGAGGTGCGTATTTTGCCGTTCTCTTTTAGCCTTATAATTATGTGCTCCATGAAATTTGACAGCGACCCTTCATCGGCATAGCGGTTATAGCTTTCCACAACGTCATTTACCGTGTAACTGCCGCACTCCATTTCCAGGCGGTGCATAATCCTTTTGAGACGCTCGAGGTCCCAATGAATGCGTTCACGGACTGACAGGAGCAAGTGATACCGGGTGCCGGCATTACGCATATCCACCACACTGCGTTTCTCATCCCATTCAGAGGGAAAGAGTCTTATCATTGACGTCATTTGCCTGACCTTCCTATCATGAATAATCTGATAATAAATCACCCCCTCGTGGTCAGCGACCGATGAAGGTCGGAACTTTACTTTTATCGAAGCCATTGTGATTAGAATTAATAATTATTTGTTAAGGGATTAATGCCCTTAATCTAATCATAAATTATGGCATTGAACCACAATTACGTCCAAATTTTGAGCTGACGGTCGCGCCGTCACTTCACTGCCGCGCGCCGAGCAGACGGTTATGGGCTTCGATAGCGTCAGGCCGATTGCGCCTGATGTAGCCGCCGCAGCTGTTGTAGGTCAGTCCCAGCCGCTGGCATATCGATTTGAGCGGCTCCGTGGTGGTAGCAAAAATCTCTATGGCGCGCGCATAGCGCTCAGAGCTGCGACGAAGCACCTTACGCCCGTCGGCGAGCTTTGTCATTCCCATATTTTTCCACATCTCCGGTTCATGCTCCCGCAGATAATGGCGAAACACATCGGGCCTGAAGCCGAAACGGCGCGCTGTTTCCTCTACCGATTCCCCCGTCGCCCTCAGCCGCTCTATGGCCGGGGCATACTTCTCGGCGGTTGCCTTGCTGTAACGTTTGGTCACAGATATTGGAGCTCGGTCCGACAGGAGCGCCGCATCACCTCCCGCTCCCCTTCGCTCAAATATCAGTTGTCGGTGCCACATTCGCAGATGATTGCCGAGAGCCTGTGGCGTCACTCCGGTGCGTTCAGCTATCTCCTTTACCGTAAGCGAAGTAGTGCGAAAAAGGTTGACCCCCTCGGCAAACCGAAGCGCCTGAGCCTCAGCGGGGAGCCGCACAACGCCGTTTCCGCCAACGCGACCCATTACAGGCACCTCCATGCCCGCGCGGCGCGCGGCACATCGCCGCTCAATAATATCGCGGTGATAATAGCTCAAATGCTGACGCAAACCGCTGAACGACACTCCGCATTCAGCCGCAGCATCTTCAATGGTAATGTCAGTGTCGCGCAGCAGTTCAAGTGCAGGCGCGTAAGCTTCACTGGCATAAATCCGCGACCCGCGCTTCAGATTGTCGGCAATACCCATCCTACGCCTCGCGGCCTCGCGGCGCGGAATAATGTCGGGATAATGACATCGGAGCTGACTCGCCAACAGATTGCCGTCGAGATTGAACCGCCGGGCTATCTGCGAAACGTTGAGCTCAATGAATTCCTCGCTGTCGCAAGCCTCTATGGCCTCCTTGTATTTGAGGTGAGTCTCTGGCCGCTGCCCCTGCCGGCTGTACGGCCGTCCCTTTCCGGCGTCCTTCTCCTCTATGCCGTGGCGCGCGAGCATAAGATTCCGGTGGCAGCGCAGAATATAGGCCGACAGACCGCTGCGACTCACCCCGCACCGCTTGCTTATCTCTGTGATGCTCAGTTCTGTGGTGCGATACAGCTCAATAGCCTCCTTATATTTCTCACACGCTTCCCCTCGCGACGGTCGCATATCTCTAAACTTATGTAATAGTTATTTTTGCTCCTTGCGCCGTATTTCGCCAACAATGTAGCATGTACGGTAAGCTTCCGGGGAGTTTGAACGCACTCTGAGAGCCTGCCTAATGCGACCGGGTGAATGACCATGACCATTATAAGTTACCGTCAAGACTGTCGAATCACCGGGTGCGATAACTTTAGAATAATCTGCCGGGCGCGTACAGCGACACTCGGTGTGGATATGAAAAATGACAAGAGTGTCGTTTCCGGTGTTACGCATAGTGATTCTCGCCGTCTGCATGGAATCCGCATCAAACACTCCCAAATCAACTTCATATTGAGCGAACTCCAATCGAGGCCCTTCAGCGTTTACAACTGATATGGCTGCGAGAAGCAGTAATATTGCTACGAATATTTTTTTCATCGAACCATATATTTGCTTATGAGAGTGTTTTCGTAGTCAGCCGCCTTGATGATATAAATGCCGGGAAGCAACGTGAAAACAGCTTCGCTGCCCTTGTCATAATTAGCATTAATCAGTGCTCCGGAAACATCATATACTTTGGCCTCAAGACCTCCTGCTGTTGATGAAACCGAGAGAGTTTGTCCCACAAGTTTGATGCTGATGCTATTGACTGGACTATACATGCAATCGCTCACAATAAACAGCCGGCCTTTTGCCGCACCGGTCACTGCAATTTCAGCGCCCTCATAAAGAGGTTGGTAAGTGTCATCAACAGCATCATAAAGCATCAGTCCATCGGCATAGTCAACACCATTGAAACGTAACGTTACAGTAGACTTCTCATCAGCAATTACACCCACTTCCGTTCCCTCAATTTCAGGACAAGTGTTGACGGTCATGGCGTATCCCACGGCAGATGTGTATATTTTTGCCTCCGCATCAAGGCTCGAATCATTGACAAAAATAGCGTCTTCAGCCGGGTCATAGCCCGCATCGGAAAGAGGATCGGAGAGTATGAGCGCGGTAGAGCCACTTTCAACAGCGGTTATTCGGAGGGCAGCCTCAAATGGGCTCCCAACACTGCGTGAATCCGGCTCAAATTCGGGTGTTGCCATCATATCGGCTGTAAACACTATGTCAAGCCGTTTCCCCGGTGTCTTGGCTTCGACAAAAAATCCGGCAAGGGGCGGCAGATAATTGGGAACTTCGCCGGTTGATGCCGAAAAAGTCCCATCGGGCGCCATCACAGCCGCTCCCTGTAACTCACCGGTTAAAATCCAGTACTTTGGCTCCACATTAATATTGGCGTCAAAAAACTCTTTCATATTGAGATGAGCCATGAACGGATTGCCTACAAGAAACAGTTTGTTATCATCGGTTGCAGCAGAGATTGTTGCTGAGAGGGTTTGTGAAGCGGTAAATTCATCAAAATTCAGACGCCCGGAGTTGATCCTATTTATTGTTGTTTTGTCGCCCGTTTCTCCTCCATCCGTATAATATTCGTAGAAGGTATCGGCCTTTGGCAGACGGAATAAAACTTTTTCCGGTTTGCTATCCCCATACTTGCTGATATCACTGCGCACTGAGAAACCGTGGCCCGCAGCGTATTGCACACGCACATCATTATAGACATGGCTCCATGTTGTATGCACCGCTGCATCCTCGGTGTCATTATCGTGTCCCGGCCACTTATATATTATAGCCGAGGCCTGATTCCATGAGCGTTGGAACACAGCCGGTTCAAAACGGTTATTCATATTTGCATCATAAGTGATTGGTCGGAAATACTCTGTGTTCTGTCGTGCTCCCGCCATTGGCAGATACATATCCCCGGCTACAACTCCCTGAAGAGGCGATGACGCGGTGAGCCAGAGGGAGGGACTCATTTCCATATCTACCCATGCACCTTTATAATGCAGGAACTGCTGCCCGGATATCTGCGACCGAGGCTCAAAATGAATCTGGTCACACGTATGGGCATACCAGGGACGGCAGTAAACGCCATCCACTCCCTCTTTGAGCAACTGTGCCATGTCATATTGGACAAGAACTGTGGCATCGCCTACAGTTTTATCCTCGGATGGCTGTTTAGCCCAATTAAATCCCGCTTTTTGTTCAGTTGTCTCTTTGAACATGTGCGGAACGGTTGCACCCTCCGGAATGATCACTTTTGTAAAATCAAGAGGCGCGAAACTGAAGTCATTAGCATTGCTGCCGTCAGTTGTGAAATCCGACGGCGGCGCATCGGATAGCAATTCTTCAGATTTTACTCTACGCCAGTTAGCATCATTGTTCCAGTTAAGGTTAGTCGCTCCTGTCCATTTTTGGAATTCAGGCACCACCTTGATTGTAAACACTTCCTGTCCCGTGCATACCTCTTCGCTCGTAACAGCCTGTGTATTGTTTTCTTCGAAAGTGAAGCGGAATCTATAGGTGAACCCCTCTTTAAAGGTGATTTCGTTACCATAGAACAGGGCTCTGAAGCGGTTGCCGGATTCACCTTTCACAGCTTCAATATTTCTAAGCTCACCACCACCGATCAATGAGAATGCACCGTTCTTAGTTGCTTTTGCGATA
>ENA-ORCP01002478-ORCP01002478.1-human-gut-metagenome-genome-assembly--contig:-NODE-2478-length-14765-cov-5.659246_pt1 | contig 14765 bp, 10 predicted proteins | sample MGYA00242990_ERZ507991 | MGnify/ENA primary metagenome ERZ507991 (study PRJEB26167, sample SAMN06115496) | human gut metagenome | host: Homo sapiens | place: China:Henan | collected 2015-05-07... | reverse complement strand
TACGTCCAATCAAAGAAAACGACCGCAGACAGGCTGCCGCCTTTCAAGGGAGTTTGATGCAGAGTGGACGTATTATAGCCACCGTATTTTATTCATAGGTTAAATGGTTATTAGTATGAAATACCGCAAAGTGCCCTGCGGCATAAATACGGTTTTCGACAAACAGCTTGGGATTGATTTTTTTATGAAAGGTCTTTTATATGATACACAAATACAAGCTTAACGGTTATAATATTGTTCTTGATGTCAACAGCGGCGGCGTTCACCTTGTGGACGAGCTTACCTATGATATGCTTGATAATGTTGAGCCTCCTTTTGAAGAAAAATGTCCCGAAAAGATAATTGAAAAGCTTTCACGCTTCTATGAACGCAGCGAAATCGAATCCTGCTATGAAGAAGTTGTTGAGCTTTATAAAAATGAAGTTCTTTTCTCTGTTGACGACTATGAAAAATACGCAAAGTATTCCGTTCCCGCACCTGTCAAGGCAATGTGTCTGCTTGTTGAGCAGGACTGCAACCTGAGATGTGAATACTGCTTCGCTTCAACAGGTGACTACGGTCTTGGCTGCCGTATGCATATGGACTTTGAAACAGGCAAAAAGGCTCTCGACTTTCTTATTGAAAATTCAAAGGACAGAGTAAACCTTGAAGTTGACTTTTTCGGCGGCGAGCCTCTTATGAACTTTGACGTTGTCAAAAAGCTTGTTGAATACGGCCGCTCACAAGAAAAGGAACATAATAAAAACTTCCGCTTCACAGTAACAACAAACGGTATGCTCCTTGATGAGGACAAAATGGATTTCATCAACAAGGAAATGTCCAACGTTGTTCTCTCCGTTGACGGACGCAAGGAAGTAAACGACCGTGTCCGCAAACGTATCGACGGCAAGGGCTGCTATGACCGCATTATGCCTAAATACAAGGAGCTTGTTGAAAAGCGTCACCACGAAAATTACTATGTAAGAGGTACATTTACCAAATATAACCTCGACTTTGCAAATGACGTTTACAGCCTTTATGACAACGGCTTTGACCAGATCTCCGTTGAACCTGTTGTAAGCGACCCAAGTATGCCTTATGCGCTTACAGAACGTGATCTTCCAAAGATCTTCTCCGAATATGAACGTCTTGCGCAGATGATGCTCATTAACGACAAGCAGGGCAAGCATTTCAACTTCTTCCACTTTATGCTTGACCTTGACCAGGGACCTTGCGCTATCAAGCGTCTGAGAGGCTGCAGCAGCGGCAATGAGTACGTTGCTGTCACTCCTGAAGGCGACATTTACCCATGCCATCAGTTTGTAGGCGTTGAGGGCTGCAAGATGGGCAACATCAACGACGGCACATTTGACCTTGAAATGAAGAAGAAATTTGCCGGCGCACATATCTACACCAAGGAAGACTGCAAAAAATGCTGGGCAAAATTCTATTGCAGCGGCGGCTGCAATGCCAACAACTTCATTTACAACGGCGACATTCATTCTCCTCACAAGCTTTCCTGCGAGATCGAAAAGAAACGTCTTGAATGTGCTATTATGATGAAGGCTGCAAAGGCTGCCGAAGAAAAAAATATTGAATTCTGAACATAAAGCCGAAGCTGCCGCAGTTGTTTTTCTGCGGCAGCTTTTGTTTTGAAATTTTTTATTTTTTGGAGGCGGCAAACTTTTGCTTCGTCCGCAGCAAAGCCGCTCAGAAAAGCTGCACAGCACGGACTTTTCCCAAGGGCATTGATACCGCTGCCAAGCAAAACACCGCCGACATTGCATAAATCTTAATGTGGGCGGTGTTTTGCTTTGTTTATGGTTCAATGCCCTCAGCTGCAGTCCATACTATGCCGGTTTTCCGGGCGGCTTTGCTGAAGTCCAAGCAAAAGCTGCTTCCCAAATAAAAAAATAAAAAAAGCTTTGCACTATTTTTCGATTTCTTCACGGATCTGCTGCATACGCATATCCATCTGACTTATCTGGTCGGCACATTCTTTAAGCTCGGCGGAAATTTTTTCGGCTTTGCCGCCGATGTCTTTTTTGTACTTTACCTTGTGTTCAAGACTTGCCCAGAAATCCATTGCAATAGTCCTGAACTGCACCTCAACAAGCATATGCTTTGTTTCATCGGCAAGGAAGATAGGTATATCCAGTATGAGATGCAGACTGCGGTAGCCGTTTGGTTTCGGGTTTGCGATATAGTCCTTGCGCTCAACAAGAATAACGTCGTCCTGAGAGCAAAGCCTGTCCGCAATTTTGTAAATATCGTCGGGGAAGGAACAGATAACTCTTATTCCCGCAACATCGTGGATATATTTCTCTATGTTCTCGACATTTATGGCATAGCCGCGTCTTTTCAGCTTTTCCGCAATGCTTACAGGCTTCTTTATTCGGCATTGAATGGACTCGAATGGGTTGCGGTCGCTTTCCATAGAAAGGTCCATATTGAGCACTTCAAGCTTGGTCTTTATTTCAAGCATTGCGCAGTTGTACTGCGTCATCAGCTTCATAAAAGGTCTGACCTGCTCAAATATAAGGTCTGCGCTTTCAGGGTTCATAAGCTCGCCAAGCACGTTGTTTTCATACATATTTTTTACCGTCCTTTATAAACTGTTTACACACTGCGGAGGTGTTTCCAGCCTTGTTATCGGAGCTGCCCACCTTACCGCATTTTTTATTATCTTCTGTATTTCGGGCATATGGTATATGGGGTATTCCTCGTGTCCAGGCTGAAAATAAAATATCTTTCCCATTCCTCTTGTGAATGTACAGCCGCTTCGGAAAACCTCTCCGCCCCTGAACCAGCCTGTGAAAACCACATCATCAGGCTTCGGAATATCAAAAAATTCGCCGTACATCTCCTCTGAGGGAATATCTATGCAGGGCGGAACGTCCTTTGCTATGGGGTGATACGGTGCAGTACACCATAGCTTTTCGCTGTCGTCATTACGCCATTTCAGTGTCATACTTGTGCCAAGGAGTGCTTTCATAGGCTTGCTGAAATGGGCGGAATGAAGTCCGATAAATCCCATTCCCGAAAGAACGCTATCTCCGATAAGCCTAACATTTTCATCGGTTATATCGTCCTGTCTTGCGTGGCTCCACCATATAAGCACATCTGTATCACGGAGAAGCTCTTCGCCAAGCCCCTGGGCTTCCATATCAAGTGTAACACATTTTACCTCAATATCCTCCTCTGCACCGAGAAAATCCGCAATACAGCCATGGATACCCTTTGGATATACCTTTGCTATACCCTCATATTCACGCTCGTGGACATATTCATTCCATACTGTTACTTTTATCATTTTATTTTTCCTCATTATTAAAGAACCCAACCGATCTTTTTATGTATTCAAGCTGATCTTCCGCTCCGAAATGCTCTATGGTGTAGATGCCGTCATAGCCTCTTTTTTCAAGTGCGGAAACTATCTCATGCATTTTAATGCAGCCGTCACCTACTGCCGCAGGGTACATTTTTATCCCGTCAACTGTCATTTTCATTTCACAGCCGACCTTTTCTTCTGTGGAACGGTCTTTGCAGTGAACGTGTACGATCCTGTCCTTTAAAAGCTCAAAGGCTTCAAGCTCCGACCTTCCGCTGTACATAAAATTGCCCGTATCAAATGTTATTTTAAGCTGCGGTATACGCTCGGCGAACCACAGCATCTGCTCAGCCGTTGCAATGGGACTTCTGCAGTCGTCAAAATCCTCAATTGTTGGAACTATGCCCTTTGATTCAGCATATGCGCACATTTCACCCATTGCCGCAAGCATATTTTCACGCTGTTTTTCACGCTCGGAATTATTGTCGGATGTATAAAATCCCGGAATTATCATTATTTTTTTGCATTCCACAGCAACAGCCGTATCTATCTGCTTAAAGCCAATACTTCCGTCGGGGTCATTTCCGAAATCATAAAAGGCATATATAGATGAAATGCCCATTCCATGCTTTTTCAGCATTTCAGCTGCATAAAGCGAATCTTTAAGATAGCCGAGATCTGTTTCCGCCCGGTTTATTCCCAATGAGTGTACATATCCGATAACATCATCAATACTGCGTCCGCTCTGCTTTGCAGCCTCTTCAATATGATGATAAAAAACCGATAGATCCATATCAAGCACCCAGACTTTCAATTACTTTTGCGATAACTTCCTTTGCGCCGTCCATATCAAAAGCGTCAATTTTACGTCTTGCTTCTTCTGCCGCATAAACGCATGGTTCGTCTTTGTATTTTGCATTGTCGAGCCTTGCAAGCTCACGGACAGAACCTTCCTCGTCATAATAGCTCAGCTTTTCCGCTGCGGAATCAAGCACATCGAGATATTCTTCCCTGCTTATCTCATAAAGCCTGTCATCGACCTTTACTTCAGGCTGTTCGCCCTGAATGCGGATACATATCTTTCTTGCTTCGGCTGTGACTTCAATAAGAGCCTTTATAAAATCGCTATGCATTGAGATTATGTCGCCGTATGACCCCTGCTTTGCAAACATTTCCTGCAGACCTGCAACGTCGGAAATATCCATTGCACCGATACTTGCGCTGCTGCTTTTTACTGCGTGAGCCGCAACAGCATAGGCATCGAGCCTTTTGTCCGCAATGCTGTCCTCAAGTTGTTTTGCGTAATCGGCTGCCTGATCGGCATAAACCGTCAGCAGCTTGATGTAAACATCGGGTTTTCCGTGGCAGCTTTCCATTCCGATAGATGTATCAATATGCGAAAGGTCAATATTGAGGAAAATATCCTCCGTGCTTTTATGAGAGGCGTCATCTTTTTTAGGGATTATCATATGACGAGGCAGATATTTCAGCAATGCTGCGGCTGTATCGTCATACATAACGGGCTTGGACATATAGTCGTTAAATCCCTCGCTGAGATACTGTTCCCTTGCGCCGACTACCGCATTGGCAGTCAGAACTATTATTGCGGAATCCCTGCTCAGACATTTCTCCGAGCCTTTTATAAGGTGCAGCGTCTGTATGCCGTCAAGCTCAGGCATCATATGGTCAAGGAAAATAATATCGTATTTCTTTTCCGACGCCATTTCAACGCAAAGGCTGCCGCTTCCGGCAGCGTCGGCGCATATACCGAACTGCTTCAGCATTTCCTTCATTACAAAAAGGTTTACCTCGCTGTCGTCAGTAACAAGAACCTTTGCTGACGGTGCTATGAATGATTTTAATTTGCCTATAATATCGTCATCTTTTTCAAAGTCTATCTTTCCCACAGGTGTGCTGTCGATTATATCCTGCGGTATTTCAAACGAAAAGGTGCTTCCCTCGCCGTAACGGCTTTCGACATTGACCTTGCCGTCCATAAGTCCGATAAGCTTTGAAACAACGGACAGACCAAGACCTGCGCCCTCAGTAACAAGATTTTTTTCGCTGTCGATACGGACAAAGCTGTCAAATATCCTTGAAAGATCCTCTTCTTTAATTCCGCAGCCTGTATCGGCAACGGAAATTTTCAATGTACCCTGTGAAGGATCAAACGCTGCGGAAAGGATTATTTTGCCCTCATCGGTATATTTTACCGCATTTGAAATAAGGTTATCGGCAGACTGCTTTATTCGGACAGCATCGCCTTCAAGTGCCGCAGGTATCTTTTCATCAACAGCAGTTACAAACTCAACATTTTTCCCGTTGAGCATTGCATTTGCATCATTGTAAATGCTTCGGAAAAGCTCAGCCGTGCTGTATTTTTTGCATATTATCTCTACACCGCCCGAGTTAAGTTTTGTATAATCAAGAACATCATTTACCATATCAAGGAGCTGACGTCCCGAATTCTGGGCAGTCTTTGCATAGTTTATAACCTCTTCCTTTGAGCTGGTTCTGATTATCATTTCGCTCATACCGAGCATACTGTTTATAGGTGTGCGTATCTCATGAGAAATGTGGGCAAGAAATTCTTCCTTTGCCTTTGAAGCAGCCTCCTCCTTTTCCTTGGCAGCCTTAAGTTCTTTGAGTGCTTTCATCAAAGCATAGGAGTCGGGTGTTTCCAATGAAAAATACAGCACTATTATCGCCATAGCTGCAACAGCAAAGCCTATGCAAACATTCGGCGTTATAAGATTCTGAATAAGCGTTCCCGCTGCAACTGCAATGTTAAATACCATAGCCGAAACGAACTGCGTCAGATCAAACTTTTTTATATTGTAAACAAGCAGTATCGGATTGATAAGAATATAAAAACCAAGAACAACGGCAGCCATATAATGCATACTGCCGTAAAGATAATTTCCGTTCTCATTGAAGTAAAACAGCAGATGAGTAACAGGCGTCAGCAGCGCAAACACTGTAAACATTGAGCATGGCACAGAAAGCAGCATAAGTGCTCTCCGCCTTGTTTTCCCATTGCCGCAAATGAAATTCAGCAGGTAGATACAATAATAAAAGCAGCTGAAAGCCGACATTACAAAGTAAAAAACATTTGAACCGTAAAGCAGCAGCATCGGCACGTTATAACCAACGGAAACAGCGTTGATAAGAGCCGCCGCAATAATATCGGAAACGCAGGTCACGATTATTGACAGGGACAAGTTCAGATAAGACACATTCTGCGGCTTTTTAAGGGGATTGCATATTCTGACAAAAGCGGTGAATACCGCAAGCATTATAGCCGCACAGACTTCAAAACCGACATTATATACCAAAAACATCCCTCCCTGACATATATATTTTCATTATACATTATATAATGCTTTTTTTCAAGCAGTTTATTTTCTAAAGTGTTTATTATACATTATTTTATTATTCATAATTATATGTTAAAATGTCAATATATAAAACATAGAAAGAAGAAATTTTATGAACAAGGATATACTTGAAAGGCTTGAAGAATATGGTGCAGACTGCAAAGGGTCAATTGCACGCTTTTTGGACAATGAAGAGCTTTATATCCGATGCATAAATATGTTCTTAACGCAAAATGACTTTGAAAAGCTTGCCGACCATATGGCTTCTCAGGATTACAGCGGTGCTTTTGCATCGGCGCATACCCTGAAAGGCGTCACGGGCAACCTTGGTCTGACTGCACTTTATGACACCATCTGTAAATTTGTGGATCATCTCCGTGGAAAAAATTATTCCGATACAGACAAAATAAACGCTCTTTATGCCGATGTGGTAAAAGAGCGTGACAGATTTTTCTCGTATTTTATAAACAGCCGGTAAAGTAAGCCGGCTTTTTTTATTTTTTTTATTATACTAATAACCATTTGTTCTATGGATAAAGACGGTGGATAGAATACGTCCAATCAAAGAAAACGACCGCAGACAGGCTGCCGCCTTTCAAGGGAGTTTGATGCAGAGTGGGCGTATTATAGCCACCGTATTTTATCCATAGGTTAAATGGTTATTAGTATTAAACGCGTCCAAGTAAGTGCTGACCCAAAGAAAGCATCCGCGGCGGTAACAAAGCAAAAGCGTAATGCAGCCGATAAGGTAAAACCACCTCATTGGCTGCATTGCGCTTATTTTATACTATTAAGCAAAAAAATACCAAGCAAAAGAAACGACCGCGGCGGAACACTATCCCCAAGTCCGCAGCAAAACTCAAACCGCCGCCTCCCAAAAAAATAAAAAAAATTTATGTGAAAATTAACGTTTTTACCGCAGAAGCTGAAAATCGCAATAATTCTTAATTCTTAATTTTTAATTCTGCATTTATTCAGCCCGCCCCCAAAAAAATAAATATCTTACAATTACGCATAAAAGCTGAATGTTCCGTGATTTTCACGGCTTTTGTACGGGATATTTTCAAAGCCCGCTTTATCTGCGGACATTAATATTTTCTTTGTCAGTTCGGGGACGTCGTCGTGGGCGAGGGCTTCTTTTACGTCAAGCCACACCGCTTCGCTGTTTTCGTCGCAGTCGGAATGTTCCTTTCCGCTAACATACTCCGCTCTGAACACCACATACCAGTCCTTCAGGTTGAACCTTATTCCGATTATCGACTTCGGCTCGGCTTTTATGCCTGTTTCCTCGTATATTTCACGGCAGACCGCAGCCTCGGGAGTTTCCCCTTTATTGATATAGCCGCCCGGGACAATAAGCATTCCCTTTCCTGCGCCGTATGTATGGCGAACAAGCAGCACCTTTTCATCACGGATCACAACTCCTGCAACAGATTTTCCCCAGTCTGTTTTTTCCGCATCGTTCATTTTTCTCACCTCAGATATTTCTGCCACTCCCGATAATCGGGCATTATTTCCGTGACCACCTTATAAAATTCTGCGCTGTGGTCGAAAACCACAAAATGCGCATACTCGTGGACAAACACCGAACGCACCGCCATTTCTGGATAGCAGATAAGCCTTGAATTCATTGATATTTTCCCTTTATGGGGGCTGCAGCTTCCCCAGCGTGATCGCATCGTTTTTACGGTTATCATAGCTTTCGGCACTTTGTATCGCTTTGAAAAATCCTCGCAGACCTCGCTGTTGAGCCGTTTGTAAAGCTCCATAATGCGATTGTAATACCAGTTTTTCAGAAGCTTCTGCACATACTGCAAATTTTCCGTATCGTAGGTTTCAAGAACCATTTCATCGCCGCAAAGGGTTATTTTATCGTCTTTGCCTTGTACTATTTTTAATGTATAAAGCTTTCCGAGGTAATTTACCCTGCTGCCGTTTTGGTAAAATTCCTCTGCTGCGGGTTCGGGAGTCGTTTCCGAGCCTTTTTTTGAATGTACGCTCTCCACAGCCTTTACGATAAAATCATAATGGGACGAAATAAAATCCTCAATGAATTTTATCGGCACGTTTTTTGATGCGGAAACACACACTGTTCCGTCCGATCTTACACGCAGATTTACATTCTTCACATTTTTCCGTGTCAGGATATACTCTATTTCACCGTTTTCACTGGAAGCTTTTCGGTTCTCGCTCATGCATATACCTCGTCAATTGTTACCACAAGGTTCAATCTCGGGTCCTTTTCCTTTATCTGCTTTTTCAGCACCTCGACTATCTTGTTTCTGTCGTCGGCGGAATAGGTATCCTGTATCACAATGTCAAAGATAACATTTATTCTGTCCTCACCGTCGGTTATTCTGAAATCGTGGATACTGCAGGCTGTGTCAATGCCTTTGAGGGTATCCGTCACAAGCTTTTTCAGGCAGTCAACGTGTTCATTGTTTACTGTAACAGGGTCCATATGTATTACCAGCTGGACGCCTGTTGCATCAAAAACGCTGCGCTCTATCTCGTCGATCACCTCGTGGACGTGCACGAAATTTGAATCGTCGGGAACTTCTGCGTGTACTGACGCAAAGACACGTCCCGGACCGTAGTCGTGTATGATAAGGTCGTGCATACCGCATATCTCGCTGTGGCACATAACATGGTCTACTATGCCCTTGACAAGCTCCGCTGAGGGCTTTGTTCCAAGGATAAGGTCAACTGTTTCCTTTGCTACCTTGAAGCCGCCGTACATAATATAAACTGCTACAACAACACCTATGATACCGTCTATATTGAATGGTATGAAGTGGTTTATTATTGTTGCCAGAATAACTGCACTTGTGGAGATAACGTCGTTGATGCTGTCACGGGCGGTAGCTCTCATCATTGATGAATTTATCTGCTTGCCGATATAGCTGTAAGCATAGTACATCCACAGCTTTACCGAAAGCGAAAGCACAAGTATAAGTATCATAACACCGCTGAAAACAAGCTCTTCGGGGTGAGCGATCTTGTCAACCGAGCTTTTCAGAAGCTCAAAGCCTACAAGCATAATAATAAATGATACTATAAGTGACGAAATATATTCAATTCTGCCGTGACCGAATGGGTGTTCACGGTCAGGCTGGCGGTTTGCCATTTTTGAGCTTATTATAACAACAAAGCAGCTTCCCATATCGGAAAGGTTATTGAACGCATCGGACATAATTGCAATACTGTTCATCGCAAGACCGATAAGAAGCTTTACAGCGAACAGGATAATATTGCATACTGCACCGAGTATTCCCCCAAGTACGCAATACTGCTCACGCACCTTTTTATCCTCGGTCTTATCGCAGTTTTTTATTGTATGCCTGACCAGAAATTTTATCATAGCAATTCCCCTACTGATGACAAAGCAAAGTTTGCTTTGTCAAACTTTTAATGAGTAAAACTAAAGGGGCAGACCGAGATCCGCCCCACAAAACAGCCAATTGATAGTCTTAAATCCAATTGCATGCAGTCTTTATTTTTTTATTCTGTAATATTTCTTTGTTGAAACAACAAATTTTGTTTTCTTCTCCTGCGGCATAATATCTGGTGTTACTGTGAAAAGGAGCATACCCGTATTGAATGTGCCTGCAAAAGAGCCTGCCTCGGAAGCTGCACCTGATGAAATATCGCTTATATTATCCTTATAGATAACAAGTGCGAACGGTGAGAAGCTTGATGCTGTGAACTGAATGCACCAATGTCCGTTTATCTGGATAATTGCGCTCGGAAGGACTTCAAGGTCGGTCGCACTGACAAAAACATTGTCAATGTCATCATCATAGATTATCTGAGTTCCGTCTGTCGGGATATGTATGACCGTAATATAGTCACGGTAACGGATAAGCTTATCGGGAACAGGCATTGTAAATGTTACGCTGTAACCGTCGTTCGGTTCAACAGATACCAATGTATCCGCAATATATGCGCTTATGTCGAACGGATAGATTATAAAGCTGCTAAGACCGTTTGCATAGTGCTTGAGAACTTCCTTTACAGCCTTTGTTGACTCGCTGTTTACTGAGAAATAGATATCAACGGATTCATCAAAAGCATCGTGGTTTGCGGCTGCGGAAATAAGTTCGCTGTGGGAAATACCGTAAGGAGCTGTACCCTTGATATTGAGAGTTGTATCAATATCGCCTGCGCTTCCTGATGACGGGATAGCCCATACTGCCATTGAGTAATCGCCTATTACCTGTTCGCCGTTCAATGTTTTATATGCGGCAACCATATAGGTGTATTTCGTACCGTTTTTAAGTCCTGTGTGAGAATACTGTGTTTTTGAAACGGCAGTCAGCGGCAGGAAGGATTCCGAAGCATCATCATAAAGATAAACGATATAGCCTTCCGCACCGTTTACCTTGCTCCATTTAAGGTCTACCTGACGGTTTCCGGATACAGCAATAAGATCTATCGGAGCTGAAAGTGCAGCACCTATCTTTATAGAAAGTGTTATTGTCGGGTCGCTGTAAACTCTTTCGCCGTTTACTGTCTTATATGCTCTTACATAGTAGTTCCATGTTTCACCGTTATTAAGACCTGTATGTGTGAAGGTCGGCTTTGAAACATCAAACTGAAGTGATGTACCGCTCTTGTAAGCGTAAACTGTGTAACCCTCTGAACCCTTAACGGCTGTCCATGTGAGGGTTGCGCTTGCATCGTTGGTTTTTACTGCAAAATCCGCAGGTGCGGAAAGGAAAATACCTGCTGTGGCTGTTACCGTTGCGGACGGTTCGCTGTAAAATCTCTCGCCGTTTACTGTTTTATAAGCCACTACATAATATGACCATACCGAACCTGTTGTGAGTCCAGTATGAGAGAATGTACCCTTTGAAACGTTGAAGTTTGTTGTAACGCCGCCGCTTGTTGCATAAACGATATAACCCTCAGCGCCCTTTACGGTCGTCCATTTAAGGTCTATCTTTCCGTCAGATGCGGTAGCCGTAAGATCCTTCGGAGCATCGATGCTGTCGCCTACGATAATGCTTATTATAACTGAAGAATTACCAACAACTCTTACACCGTTTACTGTCTTGTAAGGAACAACATAGTAGGAATAACGGTCGCCGATATTAAGACCTGTATGATTGAAGGTCGGCTTTGTTACCTCGACATGCTGATATGTGCCGCTGTTTTTGCTGTAATAGAGTGTATAGCCTTCCGCACCGCTTACAGCAGACCATGAAACTGTTACCGTACCTTCTTTTGTAGTAGCCTTCATATCCTGAGGAGTACCCAGTTCAAGACCTACCGTAACCGTTCTCTTGTCGCTGTAATCGCTGAGGAGCTTGTCATAATCCTCAACTGTCGGGTCGGGATTTGTTGTTGTGTTGATGTATGCTCTTACCTGATAGGAATAAACATCGCCGTTGAAAAGTCCGACGTGAGTGTATGTATTCTTTGTTACATATACAACATTTGTTACGCCTACACCTGTTGTTGAGCCGTCATAGCTTGAAACCTTTGTGATATAAAGCTTGTAGCCGTCCGCACCTGCGACCTGATCCCAGCTGAGAACTACCTGACCGTCACCGGGAACAGCTGTAAAGCCCTGAGGTGTTGTAAGTGACGAACTGATACTTCCGCTTGCCTTTGCAGGAACGCTGTAAAGACGTGTGCCGGATGTATCCTGAATGATATAGGAGATAACATAGTACCAGTATGTATGGTCGTTGATAAGTGAGCTGTCCTTGTCGGCATATGATTTTGTGCTGTCGCTGACTTCATCAAGGAGTGCAGCCTTATCAATGATATATTTGCTGAAATCGGAATATCCTGCCGCATAAGCTTCGGCTTCTTTAAGCTCAACATCGGAGCGGAAAATAATATAGCCGTTGTTGTTGCCCGAGCCTGCCGCCCAAGTAAGGTTAAGGGTATCCTTTTTATTTGAAGTTACTTTAAGGTTCTTAGGAGATGTAGGGGTAGTAGCGATTCTTTTCTTTACAGCGTTTTCTTCGCTTGCACTGGTGATGATACCTGCGGAATTAGGGATATACTGACCGCTTGTATCACCGAAAACATCGCTGTACGCCATAACATAGTACTCATAAACAGTACCCTGAACAACGGTGTCGCTGTAAGTGAACAGACCGTTTGCATCAATAGCACCCGGACTTGCTGCACGGATAGAGCCTATCTGTGTGAACTTTGTGGCAGTTGAAGTTTTATTATTTATAGTACGTCTGAAAATAACGTAGCCTTCAGCGTCAACATCGCTGCCTCGCTGAGTTACGGGAGTCCATCTGAGAGTAGCGGTAACGTTGCCGTCATATTCAATGTCATTAAGAACAGGTGTATCGATAGCAACGTTAGGAGTACCCGCATTGAACTCGATCTCATTACTTAAAATATCGTATGTAGTTACTTTTTCGTACTGATCGGTAAGTCTTGGAGGGTCAGCGCTCGGATCTTTAGGAATAAGGTTGTAAAGAGAGATAGTTTTCTTCGCCTGTATCCTATAAGTATAGCTTGTCGACGGAGAAAGTCCGGTATAGGTGTAGGTTGTGGACTTCCAAACGTCAGACATTATTTCTTCAACGCCGTTGGCATTGTTTACTTTAGTGATTATGTAGCTTCCGGGCTTGCCTGTGATAAGCTCCCAGAAAACTCTTGCCGAACCGTAGCCGTTGACGAAGTTCTTTTCGGCGATTTTAAGGGTCGTCCAGTCGGAGTCTTTATAATAGTATGAGCTGCCAGAAAGCTGAGTATAGCCATCAGCGGCAAAAACCGTTATTTCCGAAGCGGGAACAGTCATAAATGCAAAAGCAAAAGCCAGAACAGCTGAAACTATTCTTCCCGCAGGAGATTTTTTCACATAGACAATATCGTCCTGCTTGACCTTTGAAGGAGCGTTCACCTTTTGTTTTCTCTTTATTCCGAGGAAATTGCCGTCCCTATCGGAAAGTGCAATATCTATATTGCAGGCAGCAAAGTAGAAAAGCTTTACACAAGCCGCCGCTATCATGCAAGGCAGCACCATTAAAAAATTCTTTTCCGAGCATTCGGATAATCGTTTCAGTATTTTCTTTTTTGTATAAAAATTAAGCATATATACCCTCCGTATATAAAAAAGCTGATAAATAGCCTAAATATAATCTTAGCACAATTATATCATATTTAATACCAAAAGTCCAGTATAAAAGTGATAAATATGCACATTTTTTTAAGATAATTTTTATCAATACTGAATTTGGGGGACAAATAGAGAGTTAATGTTAAAAAGTTACATTCTTTTATTTTTTATTTAGACGCGCCCAAATAAGTGCGGACTCAAAGATAGCAGCCGCGCCGCAAGTACGGCACAAAAGTAGCAGCACCATCATATAAAAGTTTCGTCCACCTTTTCAAAGGTGGTGGGAATCCAAAGGGCAAAGCCCGTGGTCGCAGGGCATATATGACCTTTAGCAGAGAGCGAAATCCCCTAAGCGCATTCTAACGAATAAAGCAAAACAAGCAAACGAAAAACAAAATGAAAAAATCAAAAGCGCAATGCACCTCAAAAAGGTAAAACCAATAGAAGTAACGAAAACAACTATCTATATAAAACGGTTAATCTGCATTGCGCTAATTCTATATTATTAAACAATACTATCCCTTTTATAAATTTGTATGCGTAAGCAATACAAATTTATAAAACACAGCAAAACTGACAGATACAAAGAATTAACAAACAAAACTATGCTAAACATCGCCGCTTTTAATGTGCCGTCTTGAATATACCACATAATTCCGTAGGGGCTGGGTTTCCCATCCCGCCTTGAACGTGACTGTTTTATAAGATACTGCGGTGTTTTATTGAACCGTTACTTTTACTCCGTTGCTCATAAACGATAATTCTGCGCTGTTGCTTGAATATATCGTTTATGGCAAGGGTTAATTTTGTTCTTTATCGGCAGTCTTTAGTTTTGCTTTGTTTTCCAAATTTGCTCTGCTGCGCTCGCAAATTTGAAAAAGGGTTATTTTTGTGTGGATATGATAGAATAAGCGCAATGCAGATTAGCCGTTTTACTAAGATAGTAATTTTCGTTACTTCTCTTGGTTTTACCTTTTTGAGCTGC